>Ga0308156_1000230_pt1 | contig 160424 bp, 144 predicted proteins | sample PhyAR2_FD_201041 | JGI IMG/M metagenome (GOLD analysis project Ga0308156, IMG submission 201041) | Phyllosphere microbial communities from UC Gill Tract Community Farm, Albany, California, United States - DLSL A.R2 | ecosystem: Host-associated > Plants > Phyllosphere > Unclassified | place...
AATATTGTTAAGAATATTACTCATTTTTACACCCTGCTGAATTAATTTTTATAAGAACACAAATAATGCAGATTAAAAGCATCTTAATCATCATTATCGGTTAACTATTCATTAACTTTATAGCAGGAGTAAGAAAGAGAATATTTAGGTTGAATCGCAACAAGGTCTAACCTGTTACCCAGTAATTAGACAATACTGATGTTAACAATTACCTCATAAGAGGTAGGAAAGATTGTTAATATCAACTTCTCTTTTAACGAATTTTATACATGCTTCATGTCCACTTTGTGCCATAAGCGGACGCTGACGTATCAACAACCCACTTGAGTATTAGGGTATATCCGGCTTACGGCTGGATCATCATAAGAAAAAGCCGCCCAGAGGCTGCTAGTCATTATTTACGTGTGACCTGCTCCCCGTTGATTAATACACCTCGATGTAAGCAATGCCTTGAGAACGTCCGCTTCTCGCTCATAGCGGCCAGTCAGTTCTTTTGATTTTTTGAAGATGTTTCAGTTTCCGTTCTGCATTCCTGGTCAGAAACGCAGTTTGCCCAGGGATGCACGGATTTAACCGTATTGGTTCTGATTTGCCTGAAAGTGGTTCGGTTTGGTTACGTCAGGGCTGTATCTCGGCAGGCGTCTCTGAAAAATGGTTCACTGGACAGAATATGCGGTCTATCCAGGACGTGACTGTATCAACGCGCTGGGTCTCTGAGGCATAGATGGTGCGTGACTTTTTCTATGCCAGTTAAAGCAACAAAGCCAGCTCGTTCGTAGAAATTGAATGCCGATGGAGGCGCGTTTGTGTTGATAAAATCAAACCAGTGATCAGAATCCTTAAGTATCTCACTGAGCAGGGCGCTGCCAATCTGCCTTTTTCTCCATCCTGAGTCTACATAGAGATGTCGAAGACGTCCGATGCCAGTTTTTAGCGTAAATGGATCGATGTTGAGTCCACAAACGCCAACGATTAATCCATCTACAGAAGCCCCAATGAGTTTTTCTCCGGGTCTATCGAAGCGGTTCTTTCCGCTAAGCCAGTTATCTTCCAGTCGGCGTAACATGTTAAATCCTTCAGCCATGCTCTGCGATCTTAACTCAGCAAATCCTGGGCTGTCCGGGGTGACGTTGGTAAGTTGGATGTCCATGATTCTTCCAGTGATTTCAATTGGCGTAGTCTGATCAGAATTACGATTGTGTCCAGTATGACAATGGCACTGTCATACTTCTAATGCCATCAATGTCCGCTTTGTGCCAGAAGCGGACATCGCTCCAGCTACCACAATTTATATTTTTATGAACAAGTGACAGATGTCATTGAACCCTCTTGCATTTCAAAAAATCTAAAAATTTCATTTATTGATGCTTTGTCAGGATTGTTAAATTCACTCAAATGATCTCCTTTTCCAAGGATCATAGATAAGCCATGTTGTTGCGCTATATCACCCATAGGTGAGTTGTAAGGGTCGCTGGCACCAGCCCAAAGTAGAATGGGGGTTTTATAAGGAAATAAAGCTTCTTTTTTGTCAGAATATTTCCCTAACTCATTGAAAAAGCATCTGATACTTTCTTTATCGTTCAGTGAAAGCCCAGAGGTAAGCTCTGGAGCTGTGCTTGCTGCATAAGACATAAACATATCAAAACTAAGTTTGCCTTCAGGCGTTTCCGGAAGCCCATTTTTTAAGTCCCATCCGCCTAATACGACAGAATGTAGCCGTTCCGGATGGTGGTTTAGTAGTCCTAATGCAGCCCATGCGCCAGAGGAATAACCTATCACGTGCGCTTTCTCATAACCTAACTCATCCATAATTTTGACAATGGATAACGCCTGGTTTTGTTGTGTATATAATTCTGGCACCGGTTGTTTGTCGCTTTTGCCATGACCTAAAAGATCCGGGCAAACAACGTGGAAAAATGGAGTGAATAAGGATATGAATCCATTATTCCGCCACGATTTTCCGTCCATCAGAAGACCGTGAAGCATTATAACCAATGGCCCTTTTCCCTCTGCAATATATGATAATTGTGGTGTTCCTGACGTAGTTAGCATCTGTGTCCCTTAAAATTTAGCGTGGACAGAAAGCATACATGTCTCCAGACAAACAGCTCAACGAGTAATGGTATAACGTCCGCTTTTCGCTCTTAGCGGAAGTTGGGCTGGATAACGTCCGCATTGTGCCAACAGAGGACCTAGATAATCGCCAGTGGTAATTGCTGATAATCCTCATCAGTCCAGATAGTAGCCTTAAGGTTGTGCCATCATGTTTATGAACGTTAAAGTTGCTCAAAATGATTATAGGCAAGATTAGGAAGTAATTTATGGCACGTCGAAGTGAATTAAAAGGTATAGCGATTGCTATTAATGGGAGTTTTGTCAGCAGAAACAACGACTTTAATGGATACTGGTCAATAGGCCAGATTAAATCATTCGCTCGTGATAACGGCCTTACCTCAGTGACTTTTCCTCTCACCCTTCCTATGACCAACTCCGCATCAAATCTGCAAAACCATACGGTTAACCGCTACGCCAAAATGCTCAAGAGCCTATTAAATAAACAGAAATTACCTAGCCTCTGGGTAAGCAACGCGGTCATTACAATCGACTTTGATGCTAATGCGGGACATGCAAAATTGTACGAAGACACCACCTCAGGCGACCTTTTCCAATGCACCTGTAAGATAACTGATGATACTGACCGAGATTACTCATCCATAATGTATGGGCGTTGCTTGCCGCATTCTGTTGTTCGAGAGTTAAAATCGACTCGAAATTCACCATCAGTTTAACTTCCGCTCCTGGCTCATAGCGGGCATTGGCCTGCATAACGTCCGCCTAGTGCCAGAAGCGGGCGTTGGCGCCTCACTCAAATTCGATGAGTATGCTTTAGAACTTCTATGGTAGATGTAAGGGGGCGCATAATAAAACGCATAAGGAAAAGCTATGAAGATCAGACTTGCTGTGCCTGTGGATGCAGAAGAATGCTGGAACATTCGAAATCAGGCTATACGTTATGGATGTAAGAACAGTTATGATGATGCGGTTATTGTAGCCTGGACACCGGAAAAAATGCCTGAAAGCTACAAGAACGTCATTGTAGCGAATCCTTTTTTCGTTGTTGATGCCCCTGACGGCAGGCTGGTAGCTACAGGCTTTCTTGATCTGTCTTCAGGCAGTGTTGAGGCTGTATTTACCTTACCTCAATATACAGGTAAAGGGTTAGGTAGTCAGATTATTGAAGCCATCAAAAGTGAAGCTCGTGAACGTGGATTTGAGCAATTGACGTTGTCCTCAACCCCTAATGCCCAGCCTTTTTACGAGAAGCATGGTTTCAAACTTTTGCGGGAAAGTATGTATCCATCTGCCCTGGCGCAGTCTGAACTGCGCTGCATGGAAATGTCTATAAATCTCCAGGGATAGGGATTCGCTGTCTAATCAAATTGATTAACATTCATATCAACGTCTTATCGTTTATGCCGAAAATCATGAACAGTGTTGTGCGGATTTATTAAGACGGAACATTACGATGGCGACGCAATTCAGTCATTCAGAAGACAGTGATGATATCCATAAAGCTATAGGGCTGGCCGTTTCACGCGTGATTTCTTCAGGAAAGACTGTGAACAGAGAAAATATTCTGGCGCAGCTCAGAGAGTCGGAAGAACACTGCGTGGACGGTACGAAAAAAATTTATGCTGATGCTATCCGCCAGGTCATTCAGAAGAGCGAGTGACGTTTCCGGAAGAACCCTCTATGCCAGTCGGACGGCCAACGTCCGCTTATCGCTCTTAGCGGACATTTCAGTCTCAGAATAAAGAAGTCTTTCATCGTCAGCCATTGGCTTTAAAGCTAATAAAAAAATCCGGCCCTGCTGGCCGGTAATTTTATGAGATGACAGTCGGAATCAATCCTCAAACACGCTGTTAACCCAGAGCGTCATGTAAACCATATCCGCCGCGTCGGGCACATTGACGTACCAGCGCGGCGAGTCAAATTCATTGTCCAGCGGCAGGCTGGCGCGGCCTTCCTGGGTCACAAGAATGTCCGCGCGTTTGCCCCGGCTATCTTCCAGATGAATGGCAACACAACTGTTTTTCCCGATTCGGTGCGGGTTACAGGTAATGGCGACCGGGGGCTGCAGGCGCTCCTTCAGCGCACCTTTCATCGCCTCAAGTCGCTCCTGGGTACTCTGCGTGGCGACAGGCTCACCCTGGGGGTACAGGCCGAAAAGGGTAGGCGTCGGCGTCTCGTCAGCCGCAGGGGTATGTGTTACAGGGCTCGCGTATTTAAGCTTAATCATGCGGTCAGCTTCTCTCTTTTATCGTTGTATTCCGGCATCCCAGCCGACTCAGCCGTCATCAGTCCACGCAGACGATCCAGTTTTCTTGCTACGAGAATAGCAGCATCGAGCTCTGAACAGTTATGTTTACGCATCAGTGCCTTGCGCTCCGCTTTCTCTTCCTTTTCTGTCATTCCCAACGCCAGAAACAGGCTGGGCGGCACGGCCCGGAACAGTGCCTGCATTTTTTTCGACAGCACCACGCCCTCGGTATAGCACCCGGAAAGTTTGCTGGCAGACAGCAGCACGGTCTTTTCCTCCTCCGAAAGCGTGCGGAAGCGGGCGATGTCCTCAACTTCTTTCTTCGGCATGGTCAGGCAGATCCACCATTCAGCCATGTTCAGCATTTTGCCTGCAGCCGCCGGATAATCTTCCAGGTTCTGGGTGGCAAGCCAGAGCCATGCGCCGAGCTTACGCCACATCTTGACCACTTTGGTCATGTACGGCGCGAGAAGCGGGTTAACGGTCACAATGTGCGCCTCATCCACGGTAAACACGATATCGCGCTCACGATACTGGTCGCGTTCGGCAATGTTGTTAACAGTATTGGTCAGGGATACCATAGTCAGCGCCATCTGTGCCTCGTAACCCTCGCGTGCAAGGTGGCCCAGGTCAATCAGCGTAACGTCCGCCTCCGGCCACAGCGCGCCCTCCTGATTGAACAGTTCGGCCTCAAAGCTGCCGGACTGGGTAAACATGCCCAGTGACTCCGCCATTTCAGCCGCCTTTGCCCGACGCGACTCGTTGCGGATCTGACCGCCTTCACCGCCCTCATCCACGGAAATGCGGTTCAGAGCGTTCTGCAGATCGCCCGGCAGCATCTGGCGCTTTTCATCCAGGCTCTGCCTTGCGGCCATCAGCAGCGCTTCGCGGATCATGGCCCTATCGGCGCGCCTGAGGGCGGCGTCTTCTTTCGGGTCACCGCCGGTGATCATCATGCGTGCGGATATTTCCATTTCCCCCAGGATGTCGCGCTTCTCGTTGCCGTCTCCCTCTTCGTCCCCGTTGTCCTCGTCGATCTCTGGCAGGTCGCTTTCATTTACCGCCGGCGCCGGCGCGTCCACCTCAAACAGCTTGTGCGCGTCGGCGAATGGCGGCAGCGATACGCCGCTGCCAGGCTTGACGCTGACTTTATTCACCGTGAGGCCAAGGCTTTCAAAGTAGTCCGCCGTCAGGCCGAAGCTGTTGCCGGCCTCGGCGATAAACAGGCGCGGGCGCTGTACGGCCATCAGCTGGCAGAGCATCGAGCACAGGGTGGCTGACTTGCCCGCCCCGGTTGGCCCGAACAGCAGCATGTGCGCGTTCTGCGAGCGGTCGTGTTTGTTGAGCGGATCGAAGTTCAGCACGTCGCCGCCCCGGTTGAAAAAGCTGAAGCCCGGGTTGCCGGTGCCAGTTTCACGACCGGTAACGGGCAGAAGGCCTGCAAGGTGCTGAACCCACGTCAGGCGGGTGTACCAGTGTTTTTTGTCATTCTGGGGGTTAAAGCACATCGGCAGCGCGCGTAACGCCGCTGTAAGGCTTACCGGTTAAGGCATTAACCGGTAACGGATCCGCAGCAGCGCAGCGGCCGGCTGTGCGCCACGGTTTTTTCCATGGTGCCACACCGTTCTCAAGTGCCTCTACGATACGGTCAGTTACCTTCTGGTACAGATCGACGCTCTCAGTTTTCTTCGTGCGACGGATTTTGGTTGGTTTGGTCATGGGATGCTCCTTAAATGAAAAAAGGGCGCATCCCTCCCCTGACAGGCGAGAAATACGCCCGTCAGGGAAAGTGGTTAACGCACCGGAGAAATGATCTTTCCGTCAGTGGTTATGCTGTTAAGCCGCAACCGGAGTTGCTGCCTGGAATAATAGAAAGCGTGGCGGTCACGCCGCTTACTGTCAGTGAATATTGCTTCTTCAAGCATTATGGCTGCCAAACTGAACCACAGGGCCCGCTCTTCATCGCAGCTACAGTCACAAAAATCCGAAGTCCTCATTGCATCTATACGCTCACGGAACAACTCAAGTTTATGTGGACTGAGCCAGCTGATAGTTTTGCGCTTCAGCTGATATTCAGAGCGGACAGACAGAACTACCACTTTGTCAGCAGACGTTATCGGTCTGAAAAAGGCAGAGTCATCTACAGTGAGCTCGTACGTCTCAGAGATCTGACCAAACTTTAGTTCAACCTGCACGCCCGAGTCGGCACTCCCACCGCTGTATTCAAGCGCATAAATACGCTCTTTGCGGTAAAAAAGCTGACCGGGCAATCCGTTCCTGAATTCCAGGAACGAACCTTCCGTCGAGCAGATAACAAGCCTGACTGACATAACCTGATGGTAGGTTTCATGAAACAGCTGCGCGAGCGCGTCACTGTCAAAAGTAAACATAGGATCACCTGCTGTAATAGCGGGATCTGTCTCCTTCCGGAGAGCAAATCCCGGAAGGATTGGTATAAAGGTCAGTCGTTGTGCTGCTGAGCAAGCCAGAATTCAAGGCACGATATGGCTTCCCACTCTTCAGTGGTGACCTGCTTGCCGGGACCGGAGGTTTTTACCAGCAGCAGGTGTTCAATTGCGCCAGGTATTACAAACGATGCCGGTATTATTTCAGGTGCTTTGGTAAACATATCCATATTCCATGCCAGCCATCGCTGCGCGAAACGCCAGCTTTGCGGACAGGAGCTGGTTATGTGATAGCTGTCAGGGCATAAGTTATGCAGAAGAACCAGCACGATGCGCACGAATAAATCCTGTTTGCATCGCTGGCTTTCCACTTTGCGGTACGGCAAAAAATTATCCGAAATCGTCTGTCTGACGTAGAACGGATTCAGGCAGTAGCCTGCACCGTCCTTATGGTTGAACATGACCGAACCTTCATCGTCAAAAAGTTCTGAAGCGCGGTTCATGTCAAAACCTAGCTGCTTATAAGGCCGGAGCTGAGCGGGAAGAAGCCAGAAGGCTTCTTTGACTGCGTCGGTAAATCTGAACCACTGTTCATCATTTATGGACGCGCCCTGCTCAAACTGGTAAACGCCTGGAAGGACCAGAGGCTCGATTGGTGTATTTGTCATGGTAAATCTCCATTTAAAAGGGGACTTACCGCCCACAGGGAGATAAGTCCCCGTTGGGTTAAGTTAATAAAGTTAAATGTCAGCTTTTGCCGGTTTTCAGTTCTTCGAGTGCAAACTCAAGTTCTGAAACCAGGCCCCAGTCTGCCGTCGAAAATGGACGTTCAGCGCCGGATACGCTTCTGATAAGCAATTCATCAACTGCACCGGTCATCAATCCTTTGGTGCTGAATGGCTGAGGTGAACTATGGGTAGCGATCAGCATATGCCGAATCGTCCAGCGAACAGGTAAAGACCAGCTGACGCCGCCTGCTGATGAAGTAATCTCAAAGCAGCCTTCACAGTGGTTATGTAGCAGTATCAGTACAATTCGCGTGAAGAAATCGACAGGCTGACCTCCCGTTTCAATGACCAAATCAGAAGCCTGGTCCCGACAAATCATTACGCCGCGTGAAACATAGCTACCTTCATCTTTTCCGCCGAACACGAATACCTCTGGTGACGGAAACATTTGTGAAGCGCGTTCCATACGATCACCGTTGGTTGGAGAGCATGGACGGAGGTGAACAGGCAGAAGCCAGAATGCCTCAGTGACGGCAAGCGTGAAGTTTTGCCACTGGGTTGGAGAAATCAATTCTGCATGTTTCACGGCATAAGTGACGTGCTGCGGGGGCATAGAAATAGGTGTCATGATAAATCCTCAAAAAAAGGGGATTTATCGCCCTGGCGGGGGATAAATCCCCACAGGGTTAAGTCAGATTAGAGAGCTTCTAATCGCGCAATTTCCAGATCTCCCAAGCCATGACGATGACCATCTAAAGAAATCTGTTTGTGTAAAGCAGGGCTGAGTTTGACGCTCATTGCTTGTATCGAAAACACTAACTCTTTACAGCACAAGCTGAGATAGCGTCCCTGAGCCATACCGAATGAGAGAGCATGGATGACGTCCATCTGAGCGGCCACAGAAACTGGGAGCTCACGATCGATAAGCACATGCTCATCAAGGTCATCTAAACCAAGCCTTTCATACGCTAAAGCGGTAAGCATATCGCATTCAAATTCAGCTAATTGCAGCAAATCGATAACGGTTGGTGAAAGTGTCATTGTCCGCCTCTCCTCACTGATATGCATAACGAAGGTTCGCCATCTGATTCGCCAGCTTTAGTGCAAGCGGCGCGCCTGACGGTAAGAACCAAACTCTTCACACGGTTGATTTAGAGCACTAAATCGGTGATTGCCATGAAAAGTTCCGGATCGAGTAAGTATGCCGGACGTCCATTTGCCTGAAGGTAATTGATGCACCTGGACCTTAAAACTTAACGAGCCGGCGCGATTCGTTATCCACTCTTCATCTCTGTTTTGTGTCGTTACAAATCCCCAAAGGGATATCGCAGCTGCACCGGAAGCAGAGATGTTAGTTTTTATGGAAAATGAAGTTGGTAGGGAAAGGGTATGCATGGTGTTTCTCCAGTTGAACGGGAAACACCTGCCCTGTCGGGAAGATGTTTCCCGATAGGCATTCGCAGAGCGAATGTGAGGTTCAGACAACTACGCAGTTACTTCTGGGCAGTAAATACCCTGAAAGTCGCAGCATCTGTTGTAGCAAGCTGTGCAGTTTTTACAGCAGGCTTATATGTAAAGTGCTTACCATGCCGGCTGAAAACGAACTCGTCACCAGACTGGCCGTCGATCACCGTTCTTGCCATGACTATGGCGTGATAGCGCTGATCGTCGAACCATAAACGGGAACGGAATTCATAATGGCCGGTAGGTGAGGCAAGCCAGGATGTTCTTCTGAGAGCAGACAGCAGCTGAGGACATTCAGTGACAACTCGCGTTGCTACCGTATGAATCAGATCGACTGGTATGCGTAACTCAGTAATGAACGAGTTGATAAGAGACATAGTTTCTCCTGTTAAATGAAGAAACATCTGCCCGATAGGGAATGTTTCCCCGAAGGACATAGGCCAAAGCCAATTAGTTGAATATACCCTCATTGTCAGGCAATAGGAGCCATATTTGACAACATCTGCTTCCAAAGGCGGGCAGATTTACCACACTTAAAGTGTTCTCCCTTTCAGGCTTCAGGAGTGTTATTAGTAGCTACCCGAGGGCGGTCATCTCAAGCTACATGACCATTGGTGGTTGTCCGAAGACAACATAAGAAGCGTTTTAATATTAACGTCTTATCAACAAATAACGCAAGAGTATTTTATTACTCAATATTTTCATTGCGATTATAAACACGGGCAACATAAGCACCACGCCCATCCCCATGACCCAGGTCCATTGATACAAGCGCCTCAGCTTCTTTACGGCTCATCCCATTATTCAGATGATAATTAACCGCATCTTGTGAATAAGCATATCTAAGACTGTGTGGAGAATGGATGCCAGTCATTCCCGACTCTCTCAAAACATTGTGATAACGATCAAGAGCCTGATGCAATGAAGGCTTGTCAATTAGCTTTCCATTATTTTCATCGATATGACGAATTGCTTCATTTAAAATGGAAATAACTTTTTCTCTTTGGAAAATTGTTGCATCTCGCGGACGCCCTCCCTTAGTTCCAAACACAACGCGGACAGTATTATCTCCATCCTGTAAACTTTTGCGCCATGTTTTAATGGACTTCGCAGCCTGCACAGTTTCTTCGGCACGCAGTCCGATATATCTGGCAAGTTGAACACCTATAGCAATACCAGGATCCTTTTGCGTAACCAAAGATACAACTTCGTTAAGTCGCTCATGAGAAATAGCGACTTTAGTACCTTCTCTGCTAGCCCCGGAAATATTAAGCGCCTGATTACTTAACTTATCATGTGCAGGATTAGCCAGTACATTCCTTCCACCCTGCAAAAGAACAGAGCGAATAGCGGCCATTTCATTCTGTAATGTCCTGGAAGATATTTTTTCTTCCTGCCGACTACGGATGTAATTTTCTATATGTCGAGTTTTAATATGGCTTACGTCCCGGATTTGTATATTAAGGGTTGCCAGTCGCTCTGAAAAGCGACTGGCAATCTTTGAACGATCCGATACTGTTTTAAAACTTCCACCGCCCTGGCGTGCGAGCGTAACAAGCTGCTTACTGAGTTTTTTTGACATACCTGGCTCCTCTTCAAAATTCACACCTGTTGACCCACGCTTCAACAGCTATGTAATTCTGAATCTGTACATCTCTTCCCCGATGACACGGTTGCTTTTGCGCTTCCTGCGTCTCGACTGGTATCTGTGCATCGGGGCGGCGAAATGTTGAGTTCTTGCGAGGCTTCCCCAGGTCTCAGACCTGTTTGCGGCTTGCGCCGTGCTGACGTGAGTCAGTCTGCCTCCGTACATCAGTTTCCTGATGTCGCCATCGATACCGAGTCGATATATCTCCTTCTAATAAACGCCCTTAACGGGTTGTTCGTTAACGTCGCGTTGTGGTTGATTAATAGCCAGTTGAGCATCTGAAAAAACGTAATACGTGCACGTCAGATAGTACCAGCGTGTTGAAAACCGCACTGTGCGTGGGTTTGATCGTTATGCGCTGCGCGCGTCACTTTGTTCTCGTTTCACTCGAATCAAAGTGACGCCGCGCAGCTTCATGCTCCTAATGCGTCTTCCGCAAGCGCCCAAATGTTCCAGATGGGCTTATGCGTCATAGCAAAAGTCGTATGCAGCACAGGGCGTATCCCTGTAAATCTTCATAACGTTTGTGAGAAAAAGCATCATTTTGGATGCCTTGATATGGCGCCAGGCGTCTGAAGCAGCCCATGCTTTGAGATGTGTAATGTACCCTCATCGTCGCGTCGTAGGTGCGCTTAAATTGACGATATCTGCTTTCAGGGGCGGGCAGATGTACCACACTTTTCGGGTTCTCCCTTTCAGGCTACAGGAGTGTTTATGCAGCTACCCGAAGGCGATCCTCTCAAGCTGCAGGACCATTGGTGACCGCTTACGCGGTTGACTTACGTTTAAAATATTGAAGCAAATTTAGGGGAAAGTCAAAACCTGTATTTCGTTAAATGATCAATTATCGATATTTAGCTATCAGTTTCTTTCAGTTGCTCAGTATATGATGGCAGCTCAGGATAAATAAAATCATTATTACATCCATACATAGCTAATTTTTTCCGAATCTATGGAATGCTTTTTAACGGGATGCGAATTTTTAAAAATCACTCTGAAGAATTATTTTAGAAAATATCTTGCTTAAGATCCTCAGCGTCACTTAAAACCCAACGACCTTGTTTTATTCTCAGGAAAAACACGCCCCTGAAGCAGATTACTCAAAATCAAAACACTCTGTTTTTTTCAAAAGAGCAGGTTTTAGCATAGTATTATAAAATTATATCGAGATTATATCGAGATTATATCGAGATTATATCGAGATTATATCTCCGATATAATTTTCTTGGCCGGAACTAACGAGCTTTTTGCAAATCCCAATAAATTTATTGTCATAAAAATCATAACGCGGCAAAAATAATTTATCGCAACCTCCTTATTAAAGTTGAGAGCTCGACCTGAGGGATTAGCTGAAAATACATAAACACTCGAACTGGAGCTTAAAAATAACATCTCCAGCTAGTACACTTCTTGTACCGAACAAAGTGGCCTGGCGTTATAATTTAAAGCTCTGAATTAATTCAAACAATTTATTATGAACTTCAGAAATTTTCATAATCCTTTCAACTAAGTTATGAATTGTATGTGTATCAAGCATATACTCAGCACCCACACCATAAAAACTGCCGCATCATTGCTCACTAGTTCATTTTTAGATTCAGTCGCAAAATATAAAGTTACTAGTGGGCTAAGCGTTCAGTCAATCAGCCTTGTAGCTAAACCGTAATGCTGGTCGCTAAAAAGGGACCAGAGTTTCAGGACAGCCAATTTTCATTAATCTTGCCTCACGAACTGATGCTACGTTATCCAGTATGAGTATTGCCTGCGTGCCGTAAGACACAGTCCAGCATTCATATTAATGAATATCGACTGGAAAGTCTGCTGGAAAAATGGTGCGGAAATTTTAGCGGCCATTACCTTTATTATCCCAGTTGAAAACAGCATAAGGCCGCATTTTCGAAGCTTATTGAAGCCATAAGATATAAAACTGATCGCTTGCTCATCAGCCCGGCTGGAATATATGGCTGGCGTCACCACCGTAACCGGGTACGCGCAACGTATCCCCTTCGATTTCCACCACCGCAAAGGGCACCGTGTCGGCACCATCCAGCATGCCTTTCAGGGTGTAAAAGCCGGTTTCGCCGATACGGGCATAGCCACCGCGATGATCGTGCCCCGAGAAACAGGCTTTCACACGGTAAGCAGCTATTAACTCTGTCAATTCCCGCCCATTCAGCAAATTATGGCTGTTGTGCAGCGCCAGCGGATAGTGGCCAAATACCACCACGTTTTCCCCTTGCTGCTGCGCATCCTGCAACTGCTGTTCAATCCACGCCAGCTGCTGCTGCCCCACCGCACCATTCCAGGGGTTGGCCTGCGGCAGTTGCCGTTCAATGAGGTCAGCAAGCATCCTCTCCGCCTGCGCGCGATCGTCACCGTTCAGCGCGTTGCAATAGAGGCTGATATCGTTGCCGTCATAAACAATGAAACGCCAGCCCTGAAGCCCAAAGGCGTAATAGCTTTTCGGCAGCGCAGCGGCGGCGTTGAGGTGCTGGGTGAGAGTCTGTGCATCGTGATTGCCCAGCACCACCGCATGCGGATGTCGAAGGCGTTCGTAAACCGGCAGGATCGCCGCGAAGCTTTCCCAATGACGGTCGACCAAATCCCCCAGCGTGACGACAAAATCTAGCGGCTGCGAGTTAAGTGCCTCAATCGCCTGCGACAATTTTTGTAGTGCATGGCGATAGTACAGATTATTGGCGATATCGGCTTCAATGTCGGCATATTGCGGATCGGCAACTAAACCAAACCGTAAAGAGCTGTTGAGCGGGGCTGAACGCACATTGGGCAATGCATATAGCCTGGCAACGTCTCCTAACAGTTCTCGCTGTAACGGGTTCAACGAATACGGATAAGACACAACAAGCACTCCCTTAGCGAATTCCGGCACGCATAAACGATTGAATAAACTGACGCTGAAAAACCAGCACCAGCACCAGCACCAGCACCAGCACCAGCAGCGGTAAAGTTGTCATCAGGGTGGCGGCGCTGACCAGCGCCCATTGCACTCCCTGCTCTGGCGCGGAAAAAAGCTGCAGGCCGACGGTCAGCGGCCGCACGTTTACGGAGTCTGTAATCACCAGCGGTCAGAGGAAATCATTCCAGTGAAAGCTGATTGACATCAGTGTAAAGGCGACATAAATCGGCCTTGCCAGCGGGATGTAAATCTTCCGCAGAATATACGCACAATGCTGAGATACTGCTTCAGATTACTGTTTGAACCGCGTAAACCATATTTATCCCAGACCTCGGTCAGCAGGGTGTCACGCGCCAGTATTTCAACACCGGAATTCAGCAGCTGTTCAAATAGCCGGCCCGATGAAAGGTTCAGGCTTAGTGACTCCTGGGTAGGAATATGACCATGAGCGGGTTTACTGAGATGGGTTATTTCTCTTTAAGACGCGCCGTTCTGCAAACAACTCTGCTTCCTCCTCTCACCGGGAATGCGGTTCAACTGAACTGATAACCGCTCTCTCATTTTATCCGCAGCAAAATGTAGTGTTTCATGAAAACCACGTCTAAAATGTGACCACCAATAACAGTGGTCACTGAATTTTTAACCACTTACCAACTCGTCAGGTTATAACAATGACTGATTCCGTTACGGACAGTGGCACCCGCGGCCCCGCCGGGCACAGCGTGCGTGACCAGATTGTGGATGCTGCCATGCAGCACTTCGCGCATTACGGCTACGAAAAGACCACCGTTTCCGATCTCGCCCGAGCTATCGGCTTCTCTAAGGCGTACATCTACAAATTTTTTGAATCGAAGCAGGCGATTGGCGAAGTCATCTGTTCAAACCGGCTGGCGATGATTATGCAGCGCTCTGAAGCTGCGATCGCTGATGTACCGGGGGCATCGGAACAACTGCGGCGACTGTTTCGCACGCTTTCCTCCTCCAGCACTGAGCTGTTTTTTCATGAACGCAAACTCTATGACATTGCCGCCGTCGCGTCGCGCGATCGCTGGCCATCCGCCCTGGCATACGAAAAGCGTATTCTGAATCTGATTCAGCAGATCCTTCGTCTGGGCCGTGAAACGGGCGAGTTTGAGCGTAAAACGCCTGCTGACGAAGCGGCAGAAGCGATTTACCGGGTGATTAAACCCTATGTCAGTCCGGTGCTCCTGCAATACAGTCTCAATGAGGCCGAGGCCGCCTCCGCACAACTCGCTGCGCTGGTGCTTCGAAGCCTTGCACCCTGATACGCCGTGACCATTGACTTAAATGGTCACATGATCAAAGCTAAGCCTCTCTCTGGTCATCATTCAGGATCCTGATGCTAAGCTTATCTTTATCTGTTCTCTTTCTTTCCTGCGCTCGCGCAGGGCAGGGTCTCATCCTTCACGCTCCAGGCATTCATGCTTCAGGCGTGTTTCCACGTTTTGCGACAGCATTCCAGCCGCTGTCCGAAAAGATGACAGGAGAAACCGCATGAGTCATTCAGCCTCATCACAACGCATTGTCATTACCGGCGCAGGCATCGTTTCGCCACTCGGTTGTGGCGTTGACACCGTCTGGCAACGATTAACAGCGGGCGAGTCGGGTATCCGTCTCCTGCCTGATACGCTCACCGCCGGCACCGGGATTTCTGTAGGTGGCAGCGTGCCCGGCATCGATGAAGATCCGCTGGCGGGCTATGACCCCGAAGCATTCATCGCGCCGAAAGAGCGCAAAAAGATGTCACGCTTTATCGAATTTGCGCTGCTGGCCGCAGAAGAGGCGCTGAATCAGGCTGGCTGGCATCCCGAAGATGGCGCCGCACGCGAGCGCACCGCGACCATAATCGCCTCCGGCGTGGGCGGCTTTGGGGCCATTGCTGACGCAGTGCGCACCACCGACGCGCGAGGCCCACGCCGGCTCTCGCCCTTCACTGCCCCTTCGTTTCTGGCCAATATGGCCGCCGGTCATGTCTCGATAAAACACGGTTTCACGGGCCCGCTGGGCGCGCCCGTAACCGCCTGTGCTGCAGGCGTGCAGGCCATTGGTGATGCCGCCAGGTTAATCAGGAGTGGCGAGGCAGACATTGCGATTTGTGGCGGCACCGAAGCAGCCTTAGATCGCGTGACGCTGGGCTGTTTCGCGGCAGCACGTGCACTGTGCGTGGGTTATGAGGATCATCCGCATCATGCTTCGCGTCCGTTTGATCGCGACAGAAGTGGTTTTGTGATGGCTGAAGGCGCTGGCCTGCTGGTCATTGAATCGCTGGCGCATGCCGAAGCACGTGGCGCTATCCCGCTGGCGGAGATTATCGGTTATGGCACCAGCGCTGATGCTTACCATCTTACCGCAGGTCCGGAAGATGGCAGTGGGGCTGCGCGGGCGATGAGGACGGCTCTGCGCCAGGCCGGTATCAGCCCGGACGATGTCCAGCATATAAACGCTCACGCAACCTCCACGCAGGTTGGCGATCACGGTGAGCTGGCCGCTATTCGCGCCGTATTTGGTGATGATTCACAGGTTGCGATCGCCTCAACCAAATCCGCCACCGGACATCTGCTGGGTGCGGCGGGCGGTGTTGAGGCGATATTCACCCTGATGGCGCTGCGTCAGCAGATTGTTCCGCCGACGCTGAACCTTCATCATCCCGATGAAGCCGCAGGCAATCTGAACCTGGTGGCGCTCAGCGCGCGTCCCGCCGTACTTAACCATGCCATGTCGAATGGTTTTGGCTTTGGCGGCGTTAACGCCAGCATCCTGCTGCGGAAATGGCAGTGACGCCATAGTAACGTTTAAACCTGCGCAACCAGACGCTCTGATGCGCAGGTTTTAAATTACAGGGATATTCCTGTGCGCGGGGTAATCTCAGATACGCCCTTTCAGCAATAGCTTTATATCTGTACCTTTCCTGACAAAATTGCCGCCCTCCCGCCTCCTGCCCTTTTCTTTCAGCACTACAATTAACCGGATGAAAACAACTTCAGAGAACGTTGATGAAAATTGCAGCTTTTGACATTGGTGGTACCTCTTTAAAAATGGGCGTGATTGACGATCAGGGAAATATACTGACCAGCGACAGTGCCGATATCTCCCATAACTCACGCGACAAAATCCTTGATGAGATCCTGGACTGGCTGGAGAAAAATCCCGGCTGTGCAGGCATCGCCGTGAGTACGCCGGGTTATATAGATGCAGAAGCCGGATATATCGCCATGGGCGGTACCATTCGTGACTTCGATCAGTTTCATCTGAGTCAGTGGCTGACGGAAAAAACCGCTCTGCCTGCCACGGTTGAAAACGATGCGCATTGCGCACTGCTGGCTGAACAGTGGCTGGGAAAAGCGAAAGAGCTCAATGATTTTCTGATGCTGACCATCGGCACCGGCTTAGGCGGAGCGGCCTTCTGCAACGGCGCCCTGATCCGGGGTGGTCGTAATCGGGCGGGCGAGTTTGGCTGTCTGCTGACCTCGCGCCCCACCAGCAGCAATATTGAACGTCACACTATGAGCCAGAGCTGCACCATGACCGCGTTGCGGGAGAATTACAGCCAGCTCACCGATCGGCCTACTGACGACGTGAGCGGTAAAGATGTTTTTGACGCATACGATAGAAATGAAGAAGCCGCGCAGCAGGTGGTGAATAAATTTTACGAGGACCTCGCGGCCTGTTTATACAACCTCTTCAGTGTCTTCGATCCGCAGATGATATTTATCGGTGGGGGGATTACTGCGCGCGAACCGTTCCTCGATGAACTTGGAGAGCAGCTCGCAAAATATGATCTGGATATTCCGATTGATGCCGCGACCTACGGCAACGACTCCGGCATGCTGGGCGCGACCTGGAATTTCCTGCAGCGCCAGCAGCGCGGGAAAGCTGACAGGTGACTCGATACTCACTCTGAGAATGCAAACCTGGATCCGGATCTTATCCAGTAAAACTTAATGCTGGATTTGATCCAGGTCCTGTGAGTTAAGGCCAGTCAGCTCCATGATGGTTTTATGTTCAAGGCCTTTCTGTAACATAGTGCGCGCAATTTCAAGGGCTGCTTCACGCTTTCCTTCAGAGCGGCCTATTTCGATACCTTTTTGCTCAAGCTGCTGTGCGATTGTCATCAGTGCGTCTCCGTGTTGCGGCACCCGCTGTGCCAGTTCGCGAACAAAAGCTTCATGATCAGCTGATTCGCCTGCCTGCATCAAATAGTGTATCAGCGCCAATACCTGGGGTGAAGAAAGATAATCGGCCATGAGTAACGTGGCCAGACGATCGGTCAGACTGGCTATGTCACGTTGATGAATATGCTTCTGCATCAGCGTAAGCGCGGCCATGCTGCGATGCGTCATGATCTCGTCATCAGGGATAACTGTCACGTCCACCAGCGGAAAAGCACTGACATAAAGATTTTCTGCCACATCCGGATCATCAAATTCATCGAACCAGCGGGTGGAATAAGGATAGGGAGTACGCTTACCGGTGTAGAACAATACCGGTATAACCAGGGGCAGCTTTTTATGGCCCGCCTCAAGATGCCGTTGCATCGCAGCTATCGCATAACGCATCAGGCGGAACGCCATATGTCTGTCAGGCGTAGATTGATGTTCAATAAGAACGTGAATATAGCCGTCCCCGGCGGAGGTTTTCAGACTATACAGAACATCACTAAAATACTGGCGCAAATCGTCTTCCACAAAAGAGCCAGATTTCAGCTTGAGGGTGTTGAGATCACAGATTTCACGCAGTTCCGCAGGAAGATGCAGTTGCATAAACTCTCTGGCAACATCCGGGTGTGTCAGGAACTGTCTAAATGTCGCGTCATGGGGTATTGAGCTTTTTTTATTTGTCATCGGTTCACTTTCTTTAAATTTTTATGATGCTTCTTCAGCAAGAATTTATCCGGAACAGAGTAAATTATTGCTGAGTCATCTATGAATTCATAGACAATGAATGCATTCATATTTAAGAGAAAATGTTATTCAATCTTCGAATTAATTGAAAATTACCCACCACATATCAATGCACTTTTATTTAGAAATAAAACAATAAGTTAACCACATCAAAAACCTACATCATCATCGCATAGTTACATCCCGCGCAAACATTCCAGTCAAAATAAATGAGTGGAAAACCTTCTAAAAAAACCATCACCTTCTGAATGACATCTTTTTTTGAAATATTTATTTAGTCACTTCATTAATATAAGCGCACTCAACAACCTGCCATTAAGAATAAATCTTACCTTTAATGCTAATAATTTAACTTATCAACCTGCACCACTCTCAACAATAGCGTTAATTACTTACGTAGCACTGATGCGAAACACTCACAGTCGCGGTGATAAACATTAATAACTAAAGATATCCCTATCCTTATTTCGGCGCATCAAACAGACTCAGCACCGCGACTATCACCGCATAAACCAGCAGATACAATAAAATCAGCGCAGCAAGCAAACGTCGGTGGCTGCGCATCTCTCTTTTCTTCATGATGCCATTCAGAAGGTGTAGCTCAATGCCAGCGTGGCCGAAGCGCCGTTATTCCGTGCGACGATGGGGCTATCTGAGGCATGCTTATCCAGCCAGGTGTAATCCCCTATGACGCTGGCGGCCCAGGCAGGCGTGAACTGATGGCTCCAGGTCAGGCTGGTGTCGGTGCCGTAAAACCCACCCGCCGCATCGTAGCGAGCAAATCCGCTGCGCGCACTTTGCTCGCTGTTAACACCGTAATACGTATTCATGTAACGTGCGTCGCCAAACAGACCGGCCACCTGCAGAGCGACAGTATCGTCGCTGGTCTGCCAGGGGATCAGGGTCACAGAAGTCCGATACTGCACACCCTGACTATCACTTAACGGCAGCGTGGCTTTGCCCTCCAGTACAAACCACGGCGTGACTGACCAACCCACCGCCAGTGCGGTGTTAACCGTTGCGTCGATATTTCCCATGCCCCTTAGCCGGTCATCACCGTCACGCCAGGATGAATTCCGGTCAGAGCGGCCCAACCCGTAACCCAGCGTATGTTCCAGATACAGTCCGTTATCCGCCTGCAGGTCGTAGCCAATCCCTTTCTGCGAGTCGAAGAAGAAAGCTCCGTCTCGCGCCTGAATCACCGGCATCAGTTGCCAGTGCTGCTTATCTGCACCGCTATAACGCGGTGCATGGATACCTGCAACGCCCAGGGTCAGGCTGGGCGGTGGTGTCGCACTCTCATCAGCCATGGCAGCAGCGGCGCTGAATCCCAGCGAAAAACAGACCATGTGAAGCGTTATTTTTCCGGTTATCATCACGTTTCCTCATTATCACATCAGGTGCGGAGCTGAGGGATTCAGTGCCGCGTCACTGGCCGGAGTATGCGAGGCGAGTGTCAATGAACGACCAGGGATTTATGAAGAAACAGTCAAGGTGATCCGAAAATGCAGTCAAAACGTGTACTGATTATTGAAGATGACGCAGATGCAGCGGGCGTACTTGAAGCCTACCTGAAACGTGAAAATTATGAGGTCATGATTGCCGGTGACGGGCCCGGTGGGCTGGAGGCTGCCCGCCGCTGGCAGCCCGATCTGATCCTGCTGGATATCATGCTACCCGGCATGAACGGCACCGAGGTGCTGGCCGCGCTGCGCCGTCGTGACGACACCCCGGTCATTATGGTGACGGCGATGGGCGATGCACCCGACCGCATCGGTGCGCTGCGTTATGGCGCAGATGACTACGTGGTCAAACCCTATCATCCGGGCGAAGTGGTAGCGCGCGTTCAGGCCGTGCTGCGCCGCAGTCAGAGTCACGCCCCCACCGCAGAAACCCTGCGCTGGGCAGGTTTAGTGGTTGATCCTGTGGCACTCACCGCTGTGGTTGATAGCGACAGTGAGGCACCGCGTCGCCTGGATCTGACGCCCACTGAATTCTCCCTGCTGGTTACGCTGATGCGCGCGCCGACGCGTCCGTTCACTCGTCTGTTTCTGCTGGAGCACTGCCTGCCGGAAAGCGATGCGCTGGAACGGGTGGTGGATACCCACGTCTATAACCTGCGCCGCAAGCTGGAAGCCGCGGGTATCTCTGACGTCTTACCGGCGGTTCGCAGCGTCGGTTACCGGTTCAGACAGCCATGAAAAACGATACGCATACCTCACTGTGGCGCTGGATCTGCATCCGGGTACTGTTCCTGGCGATAGGCAGCGTGGTGCTAATCGCTATCTGTATGTGGCTGCGCTTTGCGGTACAGGCGTTCTGGGTCTATTACCGGATGCCACCCGCGCTGCTCGAAGAGTTCCGGCAGTTGCGCCTCCATCCCGCCAGCGATCCGGCGCGCTTTCATCAGATTATCGATCAGTGGTGGGGAATCAACTTTTCCGATCCCTCGCTGGCCTCATCTGACTGGCTGACCGTCCTGGTTCTGGTGGTGGTCACCATCCCGTTTATGGTGCTGATGGCGCTGCGATTCGCCCGTCCGCTGTCTGCGCAGTTCAGCCATCTGGCCACGGCGGCGCGCGCGGTATCGAAAGGCGAGTTTGGCCGGACGGCGGCGGTGGTGAAAGAAGCCCCGCAGGAACTGGTGCGCTTTACTGAAGATTTTAATCAGATGACGCAGCAGCTGGCGCGTTACGAGCGTGAGCTGCGCACCTCCCATGTGGCGATGGCGCATGAACTTCGGTCACCCCTGACGGCAGCGATGGGCCGCCTGCAGGGTATTCTGGATGGCGTCTTTCCAGCCGAGCCGCAGCAGCTGGCGATGATCATGAAGCAACTGACGCAGCTCAGTCGCCTGACTGACGAACTGCATCTCTTATCACTGGCGGATGCCGGGCAGCTTACTCTCAACCGCGAACGGGTTAATCCCGGTGAATTACTGCGCGAGCGCACTGGCTGGCTGCTGCCGCAGGCCGAACAGGCGGGGATGACACTCACCGTTATCGCACCCGAAGAGCTGCTGCTCTATGCCGACGCGTTCCGCCTGGGCCAGGTAGTGACCATCATCTGTGAAAATGCGCTTCGCTACGCCGCCGACGGTGGGGCGTTGCTGATCACCGCCAGCCAGAACGATCAGGCGATCACGATGACCTTTCGCGATTACGGGCAGGGTGTTGAACCCGACTTCCTGCCGCAGCTGTTTGATCGCTTTACCCGCGCCGATTCCTCACGCGCCCGCCACTCCGGCGGCAGCGGTCTTGGACTGTCGATCGCCAAAGCGATCGTCGAGGCACACGGCGGGTCGCTCCACGCCACGCTGCCTGCCGACGGCGGTCTGCTTATCGGGATCACGCTGCCACTGAGATAAATTGTTCAGGCTTGACCATATCTTGATGGTTCATGGAACGTTTCTGGACACAAGCCGGGTTCAATGAGCACAACTCATTAAAGGAACCCGGTTATGACAGACTTCTTATCGGATGCTGCACGCCAGGTGTGGCGCCACCTCTTCAGTGTTCACGTCATTGCGCCGATCGTGTTCGTGCTCCTCGGCGTGTTCATTATGACCGGCTGCCGGGACAACAATAGTGCCCCGCCAGCCGCTCCGCTTCGCCCGGTTAAAACCGTGATTGCGCCGCCGCTCAGCAGTGATGCGTCGCGGGTGCTGACCGGCGAAATCCGGGCCCATGAAGAGGTCGCACTGGCCTTCAGGCTGGATGGACGCGTCGTGAGTCGTGCGGTTGAGCTGGGCGATCACGTCAGCGTCGGGCAACCGCTGGCCGCGCTGGAAAACGATCAGTCACGTAATCAGCTGAGTAGCGCACAGGCCGATCTCGACAGCGCCCGCGCCGCCGAGCGGGTCTCCGCGCTTAACCTCCACCGGATGCGGCTGCTGATGCCAGGCGGTGCCATCGCCCGCAGCCAGCTGGATAGCGCCCAGGCGGACTGGCAGAGCGCGCAGTCACGCCGTCTCAGCAGCGAAGCGGCTCTGAAAAATGCCCAGGATAACCTCAGCTGGACTCAACTGACGGCCCCCGCCGCAGGCCGTATCACCGCCATTTCGGTTCAGCCCGGTCAGGTGGTCAGCGCCGGGCAAAACGTGATGACGCTGGCCGCAGGGGATGCACGCGATGCGGTGTTTGACCTGACCACGCCTGTGCTTTTTCGACCAGACGACAGGACACCATTGAAGGTGACGCTGCTCGCCGATCCTGCTGTGCAGGCCAGCGGTACGGTGCGTGACATCAGCCCGCAGGCCGATCCGCAGACCCGTACGTGGCGGCTGCGTATCTCACTCAATCAGCCACCTGAGGCGATGGCACCCGGTGCCACTGTCATTGTCAGCCTTCCGGATGCGCAACCCCCTGTCATCGCCCTGCCCGCCAGCGCCCTGACCCGTTTCGCCGAAAAACCCGCGCTGCTGGTCGTTGATGCATCGTCACGTCTGCAGCTTCGTCCGGTGGTGCTGGCACGCTTTAACGCGCAGCAGATCTTTGTTACCGCCGGGATCCGACCTGGCGAGCGCATCGTCACCGCCGGTGTTGGCACCCTGCAGCCTGGCCAGAAAGTCGCGCTGGCGCAGGAGGCACCATGAAAAAATCGACAGGCTTTAACCTCTCCGGCTGGGCGCTGGCGCATCAGCAACTGGTGATCTTTTTCATGCTGCTGGTGATGGCGGCGGGTGTGCTGAGCTATGAACGTCTGTCACGCAACGAAGACCCGGCGTTTACCATCAAAACGGCGGTGGTTTCGGCCCAGTGGCCCGGCGCTGACGTGAACACCACGGTCCAACTGCTCACAGACGTGCTGGAACAGAAAGTGCAGGAGATCCCGTCGCTGGATGCGGTTGAGAGCGAAACCCGCGCCGGTCAGACGGTAATCTATGTCAACCTGCGCGATGACACGCCGCCGTCACAGGTGGCCGGCATCTGGTATCAACTGCGTAAAAAGATGCATGACATTGCCCCTTCACTGCCACAGGGTGTACAGGGTCCGGCGGTTAACGACGAATTTGATGACACCTTCGGCACGATTTATGGCTTTACGGCGGATGGATTTTCGGCCAGAGAGCTGCGCGATCGGGTCGATAACCTGCGTCGCAGTCTGGCCAGTCTGCCCGACATCGGCAAAACCACGCTGCTGGGTGTTCAGGAGCAGCAGGTGGTTATCGCCTTTTCCCCGCGCAAGCTGAACGGTATGGGACTCGATTTACAGCAGGTCAGCGATGCCATCAAAGCGCAGAACGACGTAGTGCCTGCGGGCAGCCTGCGTACCGACCGCGAGAACATCGCGCTGCGGGTCAGTGGCACCCTGACCTCGGTCGACAGTCTGCAGGCGATAACCCTGCACATCGGCGAGCGTTTCATCCCGCTGACCGATCTGGCCACCATCAGCCTCCAGCCTGCCGAGCCTCCGGCTCCCACGTTTCGGGTCAATGGCGTTCCGGCTATCGGGCTGGCGATCTCCATGGCCGCCAGCGGCAACATGCTCGATTTTGGCAAACAGCTGAATGAGCGTATGCAGACGCTGGCCGCGCAGTTACCGCACGGCATCACTATGACCCGCGTGGCCGACCAGTCTTCAGTAGTGAAAAACGCGGTCAGCGGCTTTGTCAGGATACTGGGCGAAGCGATCGTCATCGTATTAGCCGTCTCCTTTGTCTCGCTGGGGCTGCGTGCCGGTCTGGTGGTAGCGGCGGCCATCCCGCTGGTGCTGGCGATGACGTTTACCGGGATGTTGCTGGCAGGCATCGGACTTCAGCGCATCTCGCTTGGCGCACTGATTATCGCGCTAGGGTTGCTGGTGGATGACGCCATGATCACCGTCGAGGCGATGGTGGCGCGACTCGAAGCGGGCGACAGCAAGTGGCAGGCCGCGACATATGCGTTTAAAACGACCGCCTTTCCGATGCTGACCGGCACGCTGGTGATGATCGCCGGTTTCATCCCGGTCGGATTCGCCGCCTCCAGTGCCGGGGAATATTGCTACTCACTATTTGTGGTGATTACCCTGGCGCTGCTCTGCTCCTGGGTGGTCGCAATCATCTTCTCTCCGCTTACCGGCTGCTGGCTGCTCTCCCACAAGCAAATCAAGGCCCACCAGCCGCCGGGCATACTGACGCGCAGCTATCATCGTCTGCTGGAGGTGATTCTGCGCAACCGGCTGGTGACGACTGGCGCGGCGCTGGCAGTGCTGCTGGTCAGCCTTTACGCCACGACCTTTATGCAGGGTGAATTTTTCCCGTCGTCAGATCGTCCCGAACTGCTGGTCAGCCTGACGTTACCCGCCAGCGCGGCCCAGGCCGAGACCACGCGCCGTACCACACAGCTGGAACAGATGCTGCGTAATGACCGGGATGTGGCGAACTTCACCAGCTACGTGGGTTCAGGCGCGATACGCTTCTATCTGCCAATGGAGGTGCTGCTGGATAATGAAAATATCGCGCAGCTGGTGGTGGTGGCGAAAGATCTGGCGGCACGCGATCGGCTGCGCAACCGGCTGGAGCAGAAGCTGACAAAGGATTTCAGTGACATCACGACCCGGATATCGCCGCTGGAGCTGGGGCCACCTGTCGGCTGGCCGCTGAAATATCGCATCACCGGCCCGAACAATGACAAGGTCCGGCAGGCGGCCAGTCAGCTGGCGGCGCTGATCGCCCGCTCTCCGCTGACCCGTGAGGTCAATCTGACCGCCGGGGAACCGGAACGGGTCATGACGCTGGCGGTGAATCAGACGGCCGCCCGCGCCGCCGGGCTCTCATCCGACACCATCGCCACCGCGCTGAACACCCTGATGTCCGGCAGCGTGGTGACTACCCTGCGCGATCATAACCGGCTGATCGATGTGGTACTGCGCAGCAATGACGCGGAGCGGCAGAACACGGACACGCTGGAGGGATTGATGATCACCAATGCCAGCGGACAGAAGATTCCGTTGCGGCAGGTAGCGACGCTGAACTGGGGTGTGGATGACCCGGTGATCTGGCGACGTCAGCGACTCTCTTACATCACCGTGCAGACCGATATCGCGCCCGGTGAGCGGGCCGAACAGGTCTCGCAACAGCTCGCCACACGTGTCGCCGCGCTGCGCGCCTCATTGCCTGCCGGGTACGGTATTGAAGAAGGTGGCGTAGCGGCGGAGTCGGACAAAGGCAACGGTTCGGTGTTTGCCCTGCTGCCGGTGACGATCTGCGCCATGCTGGTCCTGCTGATGATTCAGCTGCAACGCTTCTCAGGCATGCTGCTGGCGCTGAGCATGGCCCCGTTTGGCCTGCCCGGCATCGTATCCGCGATGCTTCCGGCGGCAACACCGCTGGGGTTCGTGGCGCTGCTGGGGATCATTGCGCTGGCGGGGATCATCATCCGTAACGCAGTGATTATGATCAGTGAGGTGGATGCGAACAGCCGTGCTGGCCTGCCCGCAGGAGAAGCCATCCGGCAGGCCGCCCATCACCGTGCGCGTCCCATCCTGCTGACCGCATGCGCTGCGATCCTCGGTATGATCCCCATCGCCCACCAGGTATTCTGGGGGCCAATGGCGCTGGCGATTATTGGCGGTCTGGTCAGTGGAACGCTGGTCACGCTAACGGTGCTGCCTGCGGCATTAAGTCTGATGATGGAGCGCCGTTCAAAGTAAAACAACGCCCGGCGATCGTGGCTGAGAGCAGCGGGATCGCCGGGCGCATTCAGTTCATCACCTCGACCAGAATCAGTGGGCACTTTCTGACTTTGCACGCCTGACTGTAGGCCAGCGAGCAGACCGAACAGAGGTCGCGTACGTCAGACTGGTACTCATACTCCATGAAATAGCGGAACTGGCCGCCGGCCGAATCTGTTCTCCAGAATCGCTGCGGCTCCAGAATTTCATCCAGTTGCCTGAATGTCAGGGCTGACGGGTTGTGATACCCGACTCTTACGCGGTATGTAGTCATTCAGTGATTATTGGCATCCCGGCCCTGCCGCCGCCAGTTGGTTATTGTTTTCAGTACAATAGCTGGCGCTTATCAACCCGCTTTATCGGGTGCCGGAGGGTGTTCCGCCAGCAACGCCAGCAGATGAAGCACCGCTTTTGACGGGTGATGCCGACGCCAGGCAAAAGCCACGTCGGTAAACAGCGTGTTGTTTTCGATATCACAGAAGCTCACTTCGGGGTTATCAACGCAGCGCATCGACTCCGGCACCAGCGCAATTCCGCAGCCCGCCGCGACCATACCCAGTGATGTGGTGATCTGCGGCGCCTGCTGGAAGGTGTGGCGTGAAAAGCCGGCCCGCAGGCAGGCAGTGACAATCAGCTCATACAGGCTGGGCGAGACATCACGCGGGAAAATTATCAGGGTTTCATCCGCCAGCGCGGAGAGCGCCAAGGTGGGCGTGCCGCTGAGGGGATGACTGCGCGGCAGCGCAATCAGCATCTTTTCAGTGGAGATGACGCGCAGATTAAACGCCTTGCTGCTTTCGCACGGCAGCCGGATAAAGGCAGCATCCAGCAATCCCTCCTGCAGATCCTGCATCAGCAGAGACATATTCTCTTCGCGGGTCAGCAACTCCATCGCCGGATAACGTTCTTTAAACCGGCGGATCAGGGTGAAGATACGCGGATTAAACGCCACCGAGCTGGCAAATCCCAGCGACAGCTGCCCGCTGATCCCGCGCGCAATACCACGTGCATTCTCCAGCGCCTGATCGGCCAGCTGCACAATCTGCCGGGCATCGGCCAGAAATGCTTCCCCCGCTTCCGTGAGTTCCACGCCACGCGTCAGCCGCTTCAGCAACGGTGTACCAATCTCCTGTTCCAGCCTGAGTATCTGCTGACTCAGCGGCGGCTGCGAAATTCCCAGCATTTCAGCAGCCCGGGTGAAGTGAAGCGTCTCGGCTACGGCAACAAAATAACGCAGATGGCGAAGTTCCATATCAAAAACGTCTCAAAGTTAACAGGTTTCGCTATTGGACCCACCGACTGAATCGGTTCACCATTAGGTTAACACGGCTTAACGGTTAAACGACGAGGCATCAAATGAGCAATTGTGTAACTGATTGTTCCTGTGAGGATCAACTAAAACATACTGTCTTAACGCTTTCCCAGGATGCACCAGAAAGCGTTATCTATCAGACCTCTTTAATGAGTGCATTGCTGAGCGGCGTCTACGATGGCAACGTCAGGATTGCCGACCTGCTGCGCAAAGGCGATTTCGGGCTGGGCACCTTTAACCGGCTGGATGGCGAGCTGATCGCGTTTGACAGCAAGGTCTATCAGCTGCACGCCGATGGCAGTGCGCATCCGGCCGATCCGGCGCAGAAAACCCCGTTTGCAGTGATGACCTTCTTTAAGCCACAACATCTGTTTGAGTTTGACCGGCCGATGTCGCGCGAGGAAATCCATCGGGTGATCGACAGCGAAATCACCTCCGATAACCAGTTCTGCGCGCTGCGCATCAGCGGTCGCTTCAGCCGCGTCGACACCCGCACCGTGCCGTGTCAGTGCCGCCCCTATCGCTCCATGCCGGAAGTGCTGGGCGATCAGCCGACCTTTTCCTTTAGTCAGCGCGCGGGCGAACTGATCGGATTCCGGACGCCGCAGTATATGCAGGGCATTAACGTGGCGGGCTATCACGAACATTTTATTACCGACGACCGCGAAGGCGGCGGCCACATTCTCGATTACGCGCTGGAACAGGGCACCCTGACTTTTGGTGCCATCAGCAAGCTGGTCGTGGATCTGCCGCAGGACAGTGACTTTCTCAATGCCGACCTGAACCCCGCCAATCTTGACGCCGCGATCCGTGCGGTAGAAAGCTAATCAGAGGAATGACGATGAAAAATCCAACCGATACCACGCTCTGGACCTGCGGCGCTGACCTGGTCGTTGCGCAGCTTGAGGCGCAGGGCGTCCAGCATGTCTTTGGCATTCCTGGCGCAAAAATCGATAAGGTTTTTGACTCGCTGCTGGACTCATCCATCCAGACCATCCCGGTTCGCCATGAAGCCAACGCCGCGTTTATGGCCGCAGCCGTTGGCCGCCTCACCGGCAACGCGGGCGTAGCGCTGGTCACCTCCGGACCGGGCTGCTCGAACCTGATTACCGGCATGGCCACCGCCACCAGCGAAGGCGATCCGGTGGTCGCCATCGGCGGCCAGGTGAAACGCTCCGACAGTGCCAAGCAGGTTCATCAGAGCATGGACACCGTTTCCATGTTTCGCCCGATCACCAAATATGCAGTTGAGGTGACCGATCCCTCTGCGCTGTCTGAATGCCTGTCGAATGCGTTTCGCCACGCCGAGCATGGCCGGGGCGGCGGTGCCTTTATCAGCCTGCCGCAGGATATTGTCGATCAGCCGGTGACCGGCAAAGCGCTGAGCAGCAAAGGCCGTCCGGTGCTGGGTGCCGCGCCTGATGCGATGATCGACGCAGTCAGCCAGGCGATTGCCGGGGCCAAAAATCCGGTCATCCTGCTGGGATTGATGGCGAGCCAGCCAGAGAACAGCGAAGCGATTCACGATCTGCTGACCCGCAGCCACATTCCGGTCACCAGCACCTACCAGGCTGCGGGCGCGGTCAGACAGGATCACTTCTCACGCTTCGCCGGGCGCGTCGGGCTGTTTAACAACCAGGCGGGCGACCGGCTGCTGCAACAGGCCGACCTGATCATCACTATCGGCTACAGCCCGGTGGAATATGAACCGGCGATGTGGAACAGCGGCAACGCGACCCTGATTCACATCGACGTGATACCCGCAGAGACCGACAACCGCTATCTGCCGGATGCCGAGCTGGTGGGCGATATCGCCGCCACGGTGCATAAACTGGCTACGCGCATTTCCGCGCCGCTGCAGCTGACATCAGAAGCGGCCAGCATCCTTGAGGATCGTCAGCAGCAGCGCAAATTGCTGGCGATGCAGGGTGCCAGCCTCAATCAGTTTGCCCTGCATCCGCTGCGCATCGTGCGCGCTATGCAGGACATTATTAACAGCGACGTCAGCCTCACCGTCGATATGGGCAGTTTCCACATCTGGATCGCCCGCTATCTCTATAGCTTCCGCGCCCGCCAGATCATGATCTCCAACGGCCAGCAGACCATGGGCGTCGCGCTGCCGTGGGCGATTGGTGCCTGGCTGGTCGATCCGCAGCGAAAAGTGGTGTCGGTTTCAGGCGACGGCGGCTTCCTGCAGTCCAGCATGGAGCTGGAAACGGCCGTCCGCTTAAAAGCCAATATTCTGCACATCGTCTGGGTCGATAACGCCTACAACATGGTGGCGATGCAGGAAGAGAAAAAATATCACCGCGTCTCGGGCGTCAATTTTGGCCCGGTCGATTTCAAAGCCTACGCCGAAGCATTTGGGGCAGCGGGCTTTGCGGTGACCAGCGCGTCAGAGCTGGAGCCGACGCTGCGAAAAGCGATGGATGTTCAGGGTCCTGCGGTGGTGGCGGTGCCGGTTGATTACGCCGACAACCCGCTGCTGATGGGTCAGCTGCATCTGAGCCAGCTTCTTTAATTTCTCAAAAAGGACATCATGATGAAAAACAGAGTGGCATTTGTGACCGGCGCAGGCCAGGGCATTGGTGAAGCGATCGCCCTGCGCCTGGCAAAAGATGGGCTGGCGGTAGCGGTGGCCGATTTCAATCAGGAGACGGCGCGCCAGGTTGCGGAGAAGATTAATCAGCAGGGTGGTAAAGCGATTGCATTGAAAGTCGATGTCTCGCAGCGCGATCAGGTAATGGAAGCCGTAGAAGAGGCGCGTCGCACGCTGGGCGGCTTCGACGTTATCGTCAATAACGCCGGTATTGCACCTTCCACGCCGATTGCTGAGATCACCGAAGCGGTGGTCGACAAGGTCTACAACGTCAATGTTAAAGGCGTGATCTGGGGCATGCAGGCCGCGATTAAAGCGTTTGCTGCTGAAGGTCACGGCGGCAAAATCATCAACGCCTGTTCGCAGGCGGGTCACGTCGGCAATCCAGAGCTGGCGGTTTACAGCTCCAGTAAGTTTGCCGTGCGCGGCCTCACGCAGACCGCCGCGCGCGATCTGGCCCCGGCCGGTATTACGGTTAACGCCTTCTGCCCTGGCATTGTCAGAACGCCAATGTGGGAAGAGATTGACCGGCAGATCTCTGAAGCCGCCGGAAAACCGGCCGGATACGGCACTGAAGAATTTGCGAAACGCATTACGCTGGGACGTCTGTCTGAACCGGAAGATGTCGCCGCCTGCGTCGCTTATCTGGCCAGTCCCGACTCCGATTACATGACCGGTCAGTCACTGCTGATTGACGGCGGCATGGTCTTTAACTGATTTGCCCTCGCCTGCTGCGTTCCGGCGCAGCAGGTTCCTCTCCTGCTCGGATTTAAACATTAATTTTTTTTATCTTAAAAACGGTTAGCCATCAGCCTGTTGACCATTTAACCGCGCCAGCCCTGCGTTTTCGTCGCCGAAGAGATTAAAGCTGCTTATTATCCTGCCGATAAAACAGAGACTCCACTCCCTGTTCGAAGCGACCATGTTAACGATCAACCATAACGAACCCGCCGCCATTACGAACAAAACGCGGTACAGCACTGACTCTGTTCTGGGACGAACGGTTGAACGGTTATCATCAGGGATGCGGATTAACAGTGCGAAAGATGACGCGGCGGGTCAGGCCATTGCCAACCGCATGACGGCCAATATCAACGCCGATGCAGCGGTGGCGCGCGGCCTCAATGACGCCATCAGCTATTCCCAGACCGCCAGTGGCGGGCTTGGCAGCATCGTCGATCTTCTTATCCAGGCGCGTACGCTGTCGGTCCAGGCCGCCAACGGTACGCTGTCGGACGCGGATCGGCAGAGCGTCAACGGTGCCTATCAGCAGATTCTGGCAGGCATCAACGACATCGCCGACCACACCGAGATTTTCGGGCGTTATCCGCTGGCGACCAATAATCCCGATCTGCCACCGGCAAAACTGGGTAATGTTGATCCTATCAACACGAAGTTTCCGGTGCCGGGTAAGAATTACTCCTTTACCTCAGGTGTGATCCCGCTGGCCTATATTCCGGCAGGCTCAACATCGATAAGCATCACCATCGACTCGCTGGGTATGGATGACGATCTCCAGCTTTTTACCCGCGATGGTAAACATCTGGTCGGTACCCCGCTGGACGGCAGCGCGCCCGACTACACCTGGGCCAGTAAAGGCATTACGAATGCGGCGAGCGCGGATACCCGCCTGCTGACCAGCAATAACGGTTTTGATAATGGGGCGGCGTATGACAGTTCGCAGCTGCTCGAAGGCGGCCCGAGCTGGGCGCTGGCGGGCAGTAACAGCAGCACCTACAACGGCATGAACATCACCTATAGCGGTGACGGCGACCGTTATGAGGATGTTGCCAGCGGCGATTTCAATAACGGGACCATTACCAGTAACCGGCTTGAGCGCATCACGCTAAATACCGTAAACGAAGATTTGATTGTAGTGGTCGTGGGCAATGGTTCCTTCACCGGTAATCTGACCTGGGGATTGCTGCCGGAACCCAAAGGTATACCCGCCACGCCGCCACATGAGAGTCGCCCTCTGGAAGTGGTTACCAGCGCCGATTATGGTCAGCCCGTGCAGTCGGATAGCATTCCTGCTACGCCGTCAGACACCAAAACGCTGGGGCTGAACAACACCACGCTGCTGAACAGTGATGACATCTCCGGCACCATGAAGGCACTGGATAGCGCGCTGGCGAAAATCAGCAGTTATCAGTCGACCTATGGCGCGAAGATAAACCGCTACGAATCGAACCGTAATGTGCTGGCCCAGCAGGGCGTGGACACCTCAGCGGCTCGTAGCCGCATACAGGATGCGGACTATGCTGAAGAAGCCAGCCAGCTGGCACGCAACCAGATCATTCAGCAGGGCCAGACGGCCGTCAGCAAAATGGCGAACAAAACGCCTGAAATGATTATCCAGCTGTTAGGCAATTAATACCTTTAACCGGCTGAGCATCCTGCCTCAGCCGTTTATCCTGTTTCTGTCGCATCCAGCCCACCGGATTCAGCCCCCTGCTGGCCCGACATCCCCGGTTACACTTCGTCACCCTTTGATCCCAGTCACACAATTTCGTTTAAGATTCGTTTAAAGATGATCGTGATCACTCTTCTTTGTTAAAGAAATGCTAAATCCTGACAACAATTTAATATCATCCTTTAGCGCAGGGTTAATTAAAACAACAGGTTAATCGTTACCATGCTAAGTAATAACCTGAATTTTCCTGGCTTTTCGTAACCTTTTCATTACTTTTACGCCATGCGAGGGCTGCTATTTTGCTGACAATACTGGGTTTTACGATGGTCGTTTGCTTCATGTATTTAATCATGACCAAACGCATGTCAGCCTTGATTGCGCTGATCCTGATACCCACCATCTTTGCGCTGATTGGGGGTTTTTACGCAGGGCTGGGTGACATGATGCTGGATGGCGTCAAAAAGCTGGCGCCTACCGGCGTGATGCTGACCTTCTCCATTCTCTACTTCGGTCTGATGATCGATGCCGGCCTGTTTGACCCGCTGGTGCGCTTTATTCTCCGGATGGTGCGCGGCGATCCCCTGAAAGTGCTGGTCGGAACGGCGATACTGACGCTGCTGGTCTCACTGGATGGTGACAGCTCGACCACTTACATGATTGCTATCGCCGCGTTCCTGCCGCTCTATCACCGGCTGGGCATGAACGTGCTGATGATGACCTGTCTGGTCAACCTCGCCAGCGGCATCATGAACCTCTCCCCCTGGGGCGGCCCGACGGCCCGTGCAGCGGCGGCCCTGCGCATTGACGCACTGGACATCTTTATACCGATGCTGCCAGCCATGTTCTTTGCCTGCGTCAGCCTGGTGGCGATGGCGGTGCTGTTTGGCCTGCGTGAGCGTAAGCGGTTAGGCGTAATGACCATGAAAGATCACCATCTCGACAACATTGAGCTGGGTCTGGGCGATGCCGAAGAGTGCGCCGCCAACCGTCGTCCGAAGATGTTCTGGCCTAACTTCATCCTGACCACCGTGCTGCTGGTGCTGCTGGTGATTGGTTTAATGCCGATTCAGATCCTGTTTATGCTGGCGTTCGCGATTGCTGTGATGCTCAACTATCCGACGCTGGAGGAGCAGAAAGCCCGCATCAGCTCCCATGCCGGTAACGTGCTGGCGGTCACCGCGCTGATTTTTGCCGCCGGTATTTTCACCGGTATCCTGTCCGGCACCGGCATGGTGGATGCAATGGCGAAGAGTCTGCTGGCGGTGATCCCGCACAGCTTCGGGCCGTATCTGGCGGTATTCACCGCGCTGGTCAGCCTGCCATTCACCTTCTTTATGTCGAATGATGCATTCTACTTCGGCATCCTGCCGGTTATCGCTCAGACGGCGGCCAGCTATGGCATTACTGCCGAAGAGATTGCCCGCGCTTCGATTGTCGGTCAGCCTTTCCACCTGCTGAGCCCGCTGGTGCCGTCGGTCTACCTGCTGGTGGGTCTGGCGAAGGTCGATATCGGCGACCACCAGCGCTTTGCAATCAAGTGGGGGATTCTGGTCAGTCTGGTGCTGATGGCGGGCGGTCTGCTGACCGGTGCTTTCCCGCTGTTCCACAGTTAACCCTCTGCTTTCTGGCGGATAACCGGCTTTTTTGCCAGGTTATCCGCTTCACCGCTTCGCCTGTTGTTACAACCCTCTCTACACTCTATAGCCATGCTGATAAGTAGCACGCCGGACAGACGCGCGCTACGCGGCACTTTTGCCGAAGAGACTATGGAGGCCCGATGAAAATTCACCATCTTAACTGTGGTTGTATGTGCCCGATGGGCGGCGCATTCTACGATGGCTTCAGTAAAGGCCTGAAGGCGCATCTGGTGTGTCACTGCCTGCTGATAGAGACAGACCGGAGCGGGCTGGTGCTGGTGGATACCGGCTTTGGCTGTCAGGATATTCATACGCCCGGCAGTCGCCTGTCCGGCTTTTTCCGGACGCTGAACAACATTCAGCGCCGCAGCGAGCTCACTGCCCTGTCACAGATAAGGGCGCTGGGTTTCCGGGCTGATGATGTGCGGCATATTATTCTGACTCATCTCGATTTTGATCACGCGGGCGGACTGACCGATTTTCCGCAGGCGCGCATCCATCTGATGCAGCAGGAGGTTGATACCGCCCACCAGCGTCATAGCTGGCTGTCGCGCGAGCGCTATCGTCCCGGACAATGGGGGGGTATCAGCAACTGGGAGACCTATCAGCCGCAGGGTGAAAAGTGGTTTGGTTTCGAGGCGGTTAACGGCCTGCGTGACCTACCGCCGGAGATTTTACTGGTGCCGCTGGCGGGCCATACGCCGGGCCATGCAGGCATTGCCATTCAGCAACCCCAGGGCTGGCTGCTGCACGGCGGCGATGCCTGGTTCTACCGCGGCGAAATGCGGCAACCGACGCGGCACTGCACGCCAGGACTGCGCTTTTACCAGTGGATGATGGCGATGGACAACGAGGCCAGGCGCCACAACCAGCAGCGACTCCGTGAACTCTCCTGCCAGCGCGGCGGCGAAATCACCTTTTTCTGCAGTCACGATGCGCGCGAGCTGGATGCGTTGCAGGTTAATGCGCCGCTGCGCTGATGAGTTCAACTGATGGCATTATCTTACCGATATTCCGCTATCAGGCCGTCAGGGTGTGGCGGATTAAACATTGCCAGCAGTGATAATCTTCGAGGTTAAGATTTGACGGGCTCAGAAGCTGACTTCTGAGCCCTGATGCGGCCGTTTCAGCGGCATCGTTATCCCGTGTAATCCGCTTACGCCGGATCGCCCGCCCTCTTTTTCAGCTGTGCGGAAAGCCAGGGTGCGGTCAGACTCTCTGCGGAGGTGCTCACTGCTTCCGGTGAACCGGATGAGACAATCCTTCCGCCTTTCAGCCCCGAACCGGGACCCAGATCAATTACCCAGTCCGCCTCTGCCACAATGCGCATAGTGTGTTCCGCCATGACCACGGTGTGACCGCGTTTCACGAGTTCATCCAGCACAATCAGCAGCTTATCCATGTCAGACGGGTGCAGGCCTGTCGACGGTTCATCAAGCAGATAGAGCGTGGACGTCCGCTGGACGCGCTGCAGTTCCCAGGCGAGCTTGATGCGCTGACACTCTCCACCGGACAGCTCAGTGGCGGGCTGACCCAGCGTCAGGTATCCCAGCCCCAGCGACGTCAGGGCCGACAGCGACCGCTGGATCCCGTCATACCCCTGAAACACCTCAGTAGCGTCGTCCACGGTGAGATTAAGCACGTCCGCTATGGTCAGGTTATTCCACTTCACCTCCAGCGTCTCGGGGTTATAACGACTACCCGCGCAGACCGAGCAGGTTGCCGTGGCGCTGGGCATGAAGAGCAGCTCAATCGAAATCTGCCCCTGTCCTTCACAGGCGGGACAGCGTCCGGCTGGCAGGTTGAATGAGAACCGGCTGGCACTGAATTCTTTAGCCTTCGCGGCGGGGGTGTCGGCAAAAAGTCTGCGGACGATGTCGAAAAATCCGGTGTAAGTCGCCAGATTTGAGCGTGGCGTGCGCCCGATAGGACGCTGGTCTATTCTGACCAGCCGGCCGATGGCGTCACTTCCGCTGACAACCTGCCCCTTAACGTCCGGCACCAGATCCTCTTCGTCGGCCTCCTCGATATCCGGCGTTTTGTCAAACCGTCCGAGCATTTCCGGAAGCACGCGATTCAGAAGCGTCGATTTACCGGAGCCGGACACGCCAGTAACTGCCGTCATTCTCCCCAGCGGGATGGCGATATCCATTCCGGCAATATTGTTGCAACAGACCTGTTCAAAGCGGAGCCAGCTCTCGGCAGGTCGACGCTGCCGCAGTCCGGTGTAGTGGCGGGAGAAGAGATAGGCCGAGGTCGGTGATGCACTGACGTCTTTGAGTCCTGCTGGCTCGCCGTTATAGACAATATCACCGCCATGCGTTCCCGGACCGGGGCCAACCTCGATGAGCCAGTCTGCCTCGGCGATGAGATCGAGGTTATGCTCAACGACCACCAGCGAATTACCTGCACGCACCAGATTTTTCAGGGACGCCAGCAGCGCTTTGACATCGTCAGGATGCAGGCCAGCTGAAGGCTCATCCAGCACATAAAGCACGCCAAACAGCCGTGAAATCAGCTGAGTTGCCAGACGCACGCGCTGCAGCTCGCCGGATGAGAGCATGGTGGTGCGCCGACCGGGTGCCAGATGCCCCAGACCCAGCGTTTCCAGCTGATCAAGCCGCATCGCAATATCCGACGCCATCCGGATCACTGCCTCACGCAATGCCGCCTCGCCAGGCAGGTCCGGTGGGGTGCCCGCCGCATAAGGCTTCAGCAGTTCCGCAAGCTCAGCGACCGACAGCTCACTCAGACTGGCAATGTCATGACCGGCAAAGGTCACGGACAACGCGTTACGGTTAAGCCGTTTACCATGGCATTCGGAACAGGGCGTGACCGTCACAAAACGCGCCAGCCGTTTCTTTGTTGTCTCACTGCCACCCGAGTAACTCTGCAGTACGATTTTTGCTGCACTGGTGTATGTGCCGGTATAAGCGGGCTCTTCACCTGCCGCCAGCGCTTTTTCACGCTGCTCAGCGTTCAGACCAGCAAAAATCGGCACTGACGGCTGTTCGTCAGTCAGCAGGATCCACTGCTGGTCACGGGCTGAAAGCGTATGCCAGGGCGCATCGACATCGTAGCCCAGCGTCTCAAGGATGCTGCGAAGGTTTTTGTTATGCCAGCCTCTGGGCCATGAAGCGATAGCGCCCTGCCGGATGCTCAGTGAGACATCCGGCACCATCGACTCGGTTTTGACGGTGTGAACTCTTCCCAGTCCCTGGCAATGCGGACAGGCCCCTTCAGGATTATTAGGCGAGAAATAATCGGCAGTCATAAAGGGAACACCGTCAGGTCTTACGCCTGCACGGGAGAACAGCAGGCGCAGTGTGACAGAGATGCGGGTAAGGCTGCCCACGGTGGAACGCTCCTGCGCGCCAGCCCGGCTCTGCTGAAGCGCCACCGCAGGCGGAAGCCCGTCAATGTTATCCACATCCGGCGCAGCGGCCTGATCGATCAGGCGGCGGGCATGGGGCGATACCGACTCGATAAACCGGCGCTGAGCTTCCGCATAAAGGGTATCAAAAGCCAGTGACGACTTACCGGAGCCAGAAACCCCGGTGAACACCACCATGGCATTGCGGGGAAACCGCAGCGAAACGTCTTTGAGATTATGTGTTCTTGCACCCTGTACCGAGACATAAGGGTCGATGTGCTCATCAGCGCGGTAATGATCGGCGTTGCGTTGTTCTGGCATGATTACCCTGTTTAATAATGCACGGCAGATGCAGGATCGTCTGCCGTGAATGACTTAAAATTGCAGATCTCACCCGGCGTTCGGGCTATCCGGCCCGTTTGGGGATAGAAACAACAGCAAGGGTAGTCAGGGATCGCGGTGTTCACAACGCGGGGCGGCTGATTCAGGACTTGCCGGTCTGGGGCGTTGTGGTTTATGCCGTCACAGATCTGGCTGGAACAGGATTCAATAACGAACCGCATGAAATAGAAAACCCGCACAGGGCGGGTTTCAGTCAAGGGGTGCTTATCCTTTCGGATTGGGCTGAGCCTATAAGTGATGCGAGCGGATTTATTTTGTCGTATTCGGCGTGCGTACCTGCAAATTTTAATGCAGACCGCCTGAAACCTGTAAGCCACGGCAGTGATCAGGCTGATTTCCCTTAATATCAAATACCACCCGATTTTACTCAGAAAATCTGCCGGTCTGAACCGGTCCTTAAAACCCTGCGGCGTTCGAAGGAATGATGACCATTCCGCATGAACCAAGCTTGAAGGACGTGCGGCGACGGGGATTTGCTTCAAAACGTACCCTTAACGAAAAAAAACCCGTCAGAGACGGGTTTCAGGCATGAGATGTGACAATCACCGTGACAGCATTACGGCTTTTTAAACTTGTCTTCGACCTTCTCTTTTGCTTCCGCAATCTTATCCCCGGCTTTCTCCACGAAACCCTCTTTGTGCGCCAGCTCACTGCCTGGCGTTAACGGACGTGTGTCATGTTCAGCGCGGGCCTGACGCGTGCTTTCAATCAGCGGATCGGTCGCGGTGCGATTGCCGGTCACCGGCTCTGCACCGGCATGATCAATATCCACTTCCTGACGGCGTACCGAATCATTGATGGTTTCAACCCGATCGCTGGCCTCTTTGCGCAGCACCACTTCTTCAATGATCTGCGCGGTCTTATTGACCACCGGCTGCTCATGCGTCTCTTCAACTTCGACGGTTTTCTCAGACCAGTCGACATTAGCCGGTGAGCCCGTTTCACTGACCGGACGACGGAAGATTTCGGCGTGCTGCTCATGCAGCGAGACATTTTCTGACACCTGATCGGTGACAGTGTAGCGGCGGACGCGGGTAGACCCTTCGCTGACCAGACGTTTACCCACTTCCAGTCGCTCTTCGGCCAGACGCAGCACATCTTCGTCACTCTCATCGCCCGTCAGCGCGGTGCGGGCAACGCCGCGATGAGGTTGAAGCGGATCGACAGCTTCACTCTCTGAAAGCGTTCCACTGGCAGGAGCCGTAAGGCCATCACTGGTCACGTAACCTGGCGCATAATCATCAGGTAAGGCCGCGCTGCGCTCAGTCAGCTCTTCATGCGCATCCAGAATGCCCAGTGCGCGCGGTAACTCATCTTCATCGGCCCGCAGCGACAGCACCACACCGCCGGTACGCATCGCGTCTTCATAAACTTCAGCCTGATCCTCTTCCAGCGTATTGCCAAACAGGCGCTGCCAGAAGCCAGGGTGACGGGCTTCGTGACCTTCGGTACGCAGGCGATCACCGGAGATGATATCAATGTCATCATCCAGGAACCCGGCCTTAATCAGGTTACGCTTTGCACCTTCTGCAAGTGAGAGATTGCTGAACATTGTTACGATTGTTTCACGCGCCATGATGTGTTCCTCGGTGATGGATTCGGACGGCTCTGGATAGGGTATACGGGTAAGATGAGCGTGCTGTTTGCGCAGGGAGACAACCTGTTCTGTGGCTTCCTCGCTGACAACCTTGCGGATATGCCACTCCTCTTTCAGCACCAGGTGACGAACAATCTCGATTTCCTCTTCGACGATCGGAATGATCAGCACGCCGTTTTCTTCACGGATGTCCGGCATTTCAGCCAGCCGCTCCGACTTAGGAATGCGATCGATTTCCGCTGTCTGATGCCGGAGCATCAGTGCAATTTTCTGCTGATGCTCGGTGACCTGTCGGGTAACCCTGACATGACCATCGATGACCCGCTGTTTAGCGATATCAACGGTTTCCTCCGCCAGGCTTATCACCTGCTCGCTACCCTCTGACCCTGGTTTTTCAGGAGGTTGATTGTTCATAGTTAACCTGCCTGTGATACAGAGCGATCAATTGTGCTTTTCCTGACCTTAAGCATAAGTCACTGCTTTTCGGTTGGTTAAAGCCTGGCACAAACAATCACAAAAGATAGCAAAAGGCAGAAAAACGCTGACATATGAAGATAAAATGGCGCTAATTTCGCCTAAGCGACACGGTAGATTAAAAATGGCAAGCGCAGCGGTAAACAGTGAAATCTGTTTTGTTGCATGCGCGAAAAGGAATTAGCCAGGTAGGGTCAATCAGTGCATCGGTGATCAGGGGTTGAGCCACTCGCTTGCCTGCAACTCACCTTCGGAGGCGTAGCGAAACAGGGCGCGCTGATTATCGTTTCGCTGAAGCTGATACGCGTCCAGCATGCTGACCCGCACGATGACTACACCAAAGCGGGATTCTCCCGCTTCCGCTGCTGACGCATCAGGCATCTCATCAGCCGCTAGCCGTGCTTCGCCTGGGGGTCTGCCGGTGTAAGTCTGCCGCGTGTGCTGCGGTAACGCACGCCAGGCTGCCCGTGCGACCTCCGCTCCCGCCGCATAACACTCAGCCCGTCCCGGCATCCGCAGTTGCAGGCGGCGCTGATGGCAATATCCGAGCACGGTGACCTGCGGGTTCGCGGCCATCTCCTGCCACTTCGGACTGCGTACATCGGTATGAAAGGTCAGCGTCCTGTGGTCGTCAGCACACTGGCGCAATACCACAGTCCGCGCCTGCGGGCGTAGTTCCGCATCCACAGTACAAAGCGTCAGATAACGGAATCCGGCCTGCGGATCGGCGGCAGCGTCATCCAGTGCCGCCCACGCCTCTGCTTCGAACGTTTTGAGATCCATTGGGAATTACTCTCATCAGGGTCAGTTTTCAGTCATGTGGCTAAAAGCGTAGCAACGAAGTGGGAAGATGACTCACAGAGTCGCGGAAGCGCATCCCACCCGTCAGAAACTCTGTGCTATTTTTGCGCCATCGCCTTACCGATTTAAAACGCAGGGAGTTGCACAATGTCCACTGATGATTTACCGCACGTAGTACCACCGCAGGTCACCTCGCCACGCCTGACTTATCGTCCGCTGTGCGAGGAAGACTGGGCTTTCTATCTGGCGGTCAGTCAGGACCGATCGGTAATGAAGTACATCAGCGATCCACGCAGTGCAGAGGAGATCAGAACTCACTTATTTGATGTCCGCCTGCCCGCCTGGTACGCAGGCTGCAAACACTGGCTGTGTCTGGTGGTCGGGGAAAAAACATCGGGTTTACCGGCTGGTTTCTGCGGATTTATCGATCGCGGTGAGGGCATCGCGGAGTTTGGGTTTATTCTGGCCGCCCATGCTCAGGGCAAAGGTTATGGTCGCGAGTCGCTGCAGGCCATCATCGCGTTCTGCTTTGAGCAGCTGGATTACCGCAAGCTGACCGCCACAGTGACAGCAGGCAATACTGCTTCACGGCGGACACTGCTTGCTGCTGGCTTTATTCAGGAAGGAACGTTGCGGCAGAACTTTTTTCTTGATGGTCAGTGGCAGGATGACTGGATCTTCGGCCTGCTGAAGCAGGAATATCGGCCTGCATACTGACCTGACAGGCGAAGAGCAGGTCTCAATCATCCCGCTCTTCGCCTGCCGCGGTCAGATCGATCAGTGTGGCGTGACATCGTGACCGCTGGCGACGGCAGACGGGTATTGCTCTTCCCCGCACAACATCGCCTCAAAATCCGCGGGCGTCATTGGCCGGCACAGGCCGTTGCCCTGCATGATGTCGCACCCGGCGGTAGTGACAAACGCGATCTGCTCTTTGTCTTCCACTCCTTCAGCGGCCACCCGGATACCCAGACTTTTGCCAAGCGCGGTTATGGCCCGGAACATCATCCGCACCCGCATACTGGAACCCAGCTCGTGCGTCAGCGACTTATCAATTTTAAAGCCCGCCACAAAGCTATATCGCAGCAGGTTAATGGACCCGAGCGTGCGCCCGTAATGATCGATAACGAACGAGGCTCCGGTCCGGCGCACCGCTTCAACCTGAACCGGCATATCCTGCACCAGTACAGCCAGCAGTGGCTCATCCACTTCCAGCTCAACAAAACCGGCGTCGCCGCCAGCACTCTCACGTATCACCGCTTCCAGACTGTTACCTGCCAGCTGGCGCGGAAACAGATTGATGCTGACACGAAGATGAGGTGCGCGAACCTGCCATTGCCGGACCTGCGCCAGAGCACTGCGAATGATCCACTCCCCCAGCGTCACAGAAAGTGGGCTCTTAACCAGCATGCCGATAAATTCGGCGGGTAACAGCAGGCCGCGCGTCGGATGCTGCCAGCGCACCAGCGTCTCACATCCAGTGAGCTTTCCGCTCTCAACGTCGAAGCGGGGCTGATAGTAAAGTGTGAACTGCTGCTGGCGCACCGCCGTTTCGAGTTCTCGCTCAAAGCGGCGGCGCTGCTGTTCCGCTTCACGAAACGCGGGCATAAACAGGATACTGCGGCCTTTGCCTGACGCTTTGGCCCGATAAAGCGCCAGATCAGCGGCGGACATCACCGCAGAGGGATCGCGCCCATGTTCCGGGTAAGAGGCGATGCCGGTACTGGCGCCGACCACCACCGGCGAGTCGTGATAACGAAACGGCGTCTGAACGGCCGCAATCAGTTTTTCTGCCGTGATTACCGCTTCTGCGCTGCCGCCTGCTAACAGAATCACAAACTCATCACCGCCCAGCCGCGCGGCCGTCACAGCACCGGCGCACACTGCGCGAATCTGTTCAGCCACGTGACACAGCAGCGCATCCCCGGCGGCATGGCCCAGCGTATCGTTCACCTCTTTGAAACCATCGAGATCGGTCATCAGTAAGGTATAGGGCACGCCCGCCGTGGTCAGCTGTCCGACCTGCTCCATAAAGGCGCTACGGCTGGCGAGGCGGGTCAGCATATCCATTGAGGCCAGCTCAGAGAGACGCGCCTCACTTTCATAGCGGGCCGTGACATCACGGATGATCATGCCCACCAGCCGCTCACCCTCTTCCCGCCAGCCTGAAAAAGAGACTTCTGCCGGGAACTCACGACCGTCACGCGTCACACCCCATATCTGCAGTGAGCGGGGATGTGAGATCGCCGCCTCGTCAGAGGTAATCCGGGCCAGTTCAATGCGGTAGTCAGTCTGGCAGCGCGCCGGAATCAGCTCGCTGACGTACTGACCTCTCATCTCCTCTGCTGTGTAGCCGAACAGCGCCGTGGCGGCCGGATTCCAGAAGGTGATGCCGCGCCGCAGGTCGGTGCAGACAATAGCGTCAGGTGAAGTAGATGAGATCGCCTCAAGCCGCTGCTGGCTGGTGTAGCGCAGTAACTCCAGGCGGTGCATCTCCATGCGATCCATCACCAGCGCGGCAATGTCGGTCAGATGCTTTCGATCCTCTGCCGTCAGCGGCTCGCGCGGATGGCTGTCAGTCAGGCAGACCGTGCCAATATGATGGCCATCCGGCGTTGAGAGAGGGATCCCCGCGTAAAAGCGGATAAAGGGGTAACCATGAACCAGCGGACTGTCACGAAAACGCGGATCTTTCAGGGTATCAGGCACGCAGAGGATATCGCCCTTCGCCAGCGTATGGTGGCAGAAGGCGACGTTGCGCGAAGTACCTGAGATATTCAGACCGTAGCGGGAGGCAAAGAACTGCCGCTTCTCGTCGATAAGCGACACAAAAGCAACCGGCACTTTAAACAGGCGCGCAGCAAGCGTGGTGAGACGATCCAGCGCATCAGTTGGCGGTGAATCCATCAGGTTATACTGCCTGAGTGCGTCGAGACGAGCCGCCTCGGCATCATGATAAACTGGACGTTTCAGCGTAACTCCCCTCAGATATTATCTGCTGTGGCCGGCATGACACAGCGTAAAGAGGACACGTTCAATCAGACAGGACATGCAGAATTTGCTGCCGACCCGCTGCCGGAAGAAAGGCCCGTCAGTGAACTCTGCAGCAACGGGTTGCCGCGCTGAGCCCGATGAAGCTGACACCGCAGACAATGAAGCGCCAGTTAATACAATTGGCCTGGCAGAGAGGTTGCGGCGGATCAGCGGCTTAGGGCGGACCACGCCAGAATCATCTGGCCAGGGCTTATCAGACGAGCCATCAATGCGCTTCGCTTGTCTCTGTATATCGGCCTGGCATGGCTTAACTTCAGGAAAATAGCGGCTGCCAGCCTTACTTTTTCAGCTTCGGCACCAGTTCAAAATAGGGATGCTCTCCGGCCAGCAGCAGCAGCAGTTCATACTCGCCCTGGCTGAACAGCGCGGGATTTTTCGATGCCTCTTTGGTCTGCCAGACGCGCTGGCTCAGGTCAAAACGTTCTGCTGCAATCTCCTGAGAGAGACCGGCAGCAACGCGCAGTTCACGCACGTTGTGCTGTACGGCCACAGGCCGCTGTAAAATCTGATTTGTCATATGAAACGCTCCGCATACGGTGCCCCGGTGTGAAGGCCGGGTGAATGAATACGCCTGCGGCCAAAATATAAATTTGAGTTAAGTTTTAACAGGCCAGCATTCCGAAACCGTCAGGAAAGCGTAAGGCATCAGTAAAACCTTAGAAATTAACTGTAATTATATTTAATTAACTGACCGGTTAATTATTGCACTACTGAAAATAATCATCGCCATTCTTAAATGATGATAATGACCAGATGATGATCACCATCAATCACAGTCTCAAAAACAGTGACACATTCATTTAATCTTTAAATAAAGAATAATAATGAATTTTTATTCCGGGCCGGACAGCGATTATTTACAGATAAAAAAATATCCGGCCAGGTTATACCTGACCGGAATTTTCCCGGCCGACTTTATTCGTCGGCATAACGCGTTAATTCATCCCAGCAACAGCATGATTCGGCAGGGTAAAGCGGGTGATCACGCTGCCAAGCGTTTCGGTCTGGCCGCTGAGACTGCTCGCCGTCGCTGACACATGTTGAACCAGCGTCGCATTCTGTTGCGTCACGCGGTCAAGTTCAGCCACGGCGACGGTGACCTGGGCGATACCTTTGCTCTGCTCATCTGAAGCCAGCGCAATCTGCCCAATCAGTTCATTGACGCCATCAACACCGCGCAGCACGGCTGCCATGGTGGTTCCTGCACTTTCCGCAGCCCGTCGGCCATCGTCGACGCGGCTCACGGTATCGGCAATCAGCTCTTCAATCTCTTTAGAGGCAGCCGCACTACGCTGCGCCAGTGAACGAACCTCACTGGCGACCACCGCGAAGCCGCGGCCCTGCTCGCCCGCACGGGCGGCCTCTACGGCGGCGTTCAGCGCCAGAATATTGGTCTGAAACGCGATGCCATTAATGGTGGCGGTAAACTGCCGGATTTTTTCCGATCCCTGCGCGATGCTGGTGATGGCTGCTGCCACTGTCTGCACCAGTTCAACGCCCTGATGCGTGGTATTTGTGGTGGTGGCGGCCAGTTCACGCGCTTCACGGGCATTCTGTGCATTGTGGCGCACGGTGACGGTGATCTCCTCCATGCTGGCTGCGGTCTGCTCCAGCGCAGCGGCCTGTGTCGATGTCCGGTCGGAAAGATCGGCGTTACCCGTGGCGATATCACCCGCTTCACGATGCAGAATGGCGGCGTTATCGCGGATAGCGCTGACTGTCTGCAGGAGACTGTGCTGCATCTCTTTAACCAGCGGCACCAGTTGCCCGACACAGTTGCGCCCCAGGTCTTCCGGCTCACGCGTCAGATCGCCATCAGCAATAATTTTTAGATGACCGCGAATTTTACCTACCGGACGCACCAGGTGGACAACCAGATAGCGGTCGCAGAACAGCAGCAACGCCACGGCCGCAATCAGTGCTGCCAGCAATACGTTTTCCAGCCGATGCCGATCAGCTTTCAGGGGTGCCTGATTCTCAGCCAGCTGCTGGTTCAGCTTATCCAGCTGCGCGCGGGCAACAGCTGTGTACTCTGCTGGCGTGGTGGTGAGTGCGGCACGGAAGCTGTCCCAGTCAGCATCGGCAGGGGTTACAGCGACGAGAGCCTTAATATCTGCTGGCGACCCGCTCTGCATGACGATAGCGCTGCGCGCCAGAAAGCTCAGCTGCTGCGTAAGCGCCTCTGAGCGATCGGTTTGACGAAAGATGTCGCGCACGATCTGGCTGCTGTAGCCGCCAGCCAGCGCAACGACGCCCAGTGAGACGATCATCATCCACAGCACAACGCGGCGGATAGTGAAATGCCTGAGTGAATTCATGAGGTTTTCCCCGATGTTGTCATTGGTGTAGTTAAAAAAAGAAAGCAAAAATAAGTTATGTCATCTACTTTAATGCGTTATTATATCGCACACTATGTTTATGCTTTATATACTGGCAGGATATTTAAGAAATTAATAGTTTTTAACGACAAAATAATAGAATCGTCATTACGAAAATATTTCGTTAAAGAAAAATAATTTGCTATTCTGACCAGCGGCGACGTGCGGCGCAATAAAAAATAAAAACGTCATGGCTATATCTTTTTTCAGAAATAGCCTGTAGTGATGACGCCATATCCTTTAACATTTCTGTTTAATTTCGCTCCGTAACCAGCCGGTGCGGAGGAATCCATGCTTATGAGCCTTAGCGACGGCGATGATAGCCGTACGCGAACCCTGCACGCGCTGCGCAATAACGACGAAAGTCGCGATGAGGTGTTGCGCCAGTTCGTCCGGCTCGCCAGCCAGGCTCTGGGTATTCCCGGCAGCTTTATCTCCGTACTGGATGATGAGATGCAGCATGTTAAGGCTGCGCATAATTTCACGCTTACTCAGTCCTCCCGACAGGACTCGCTCTGCCGGCACGTCGTTGACACGGACAGCGCCGTAGTCGTGCCCGACACGCTGCTGGATATCCGCTTTGCTGCCCATCCGCTGATTACCGGCGCGCCGTTTATCCGCTTCTATGCGGGTGTGCCGCTGAAAAGCAGTACCGGTCTGATACTGGGTACGCTGTGCGTGACCGACACCGCGCCTCATCGCTTTGGTGGCGATCAGGTGGCGATGCTCAAAATGCTGGCGGCCCTGGTGATGTCATTTCTTGAGGCCTGGTACTCGGCCGGTTTTGCCGACCCGGTAACCGGGCTGCCAAATCGTCAGCGTCTGATTCGCGACCTGCAGTTTCTTGCCGCCTCCGGTGACACCACGCCACGGCGCCTGGTGCTGATTGACTGTATCGATATGCCGCGCGCTTATGAGCTTGCGCGCTCAATGGGCATGGGGCCGGTTGAAAGCCTGCTGAAAGATGTCGCGACATTACTGCCGCTGCGCCTGCGTCCTGCGCCGGGGGAGATGCTCTATACCGTGGCTACCGGGCGCTTTGCCCTGCTGACACGTCAGGAGAGCAGACTCACGGCCAACTGGGTAGCAACGAAGCTGGCGGGAATCAGCGCGGATATCGGCGATGGGCTGTCGGTCGCCCTGATGACGCATACCGGTGAAGCGAGCTTCAACACCGGGGAGATGCCCGCTCAGGAGATCCTGCGGCGTGCAGTCAGCGCGCTGCACGAAGCCATTACCCGTGACGTGGCCTCGATGCCCTTCAGTGAGGCTACCGATACCCGCCATACGCAGGACTTCACCCTGATGCATGACCTGGCCACGGCACTCCGCCAGGACAAGGGATTGTGGCTCGCCTATCAGCCTAAAATCTGCCTGCACAGCGGCAAGCCGATTGGACTGGAGGCGCTGATCCGCTGGCAGCACCCGGAGCGCGGTGAGCTGTCACCAGCACAGTTTTTACCTTTCGCAGGGCAAACTGAACTGCTCAGCGAGCTGACGACCTGGGTCACAGAGCACGCCATCGCGCGGCTCTCCCGGCTTCGCAACAGCTATATTCAGCTGCCGATTACCATTAACGTCAGCAGCAGCGATTTTTCGCGCGACGGTTTTGCCGACGAACTGGAAGAGCGGATGATCAGGGCGAAGCTGCCGGTTTCGCTGCTGGGCGTGGAATGTCTGGAGACAGAACGGATTCTGGAAAGCCCGACCGCGATGCAGGGGCTTGAGATGCTGAAACTGCGTGGATTCGGTATTTCACTCGATGACTTTGGCACCGGCTACAGCAATATCAGCTATCTGCGGCGCATGCCGCTGGATGTCATCAAGCTGGACCGGTCACTGATCAGCGAGATTTCGTCTGATACCGCGTCGCGCGTCATCGCCCGCAGTATTATTGCGATGCTCAAAGATCTCGATTATATGGTGCTGGCTGAGGGCGTGGAGAATGAGGAAACGGTGAAAGTACTGACCGAATTCGGCTGCGATCAGGCGCAGGGCTTTTTCTACTCCAGGCCGCTGGCGGAAACGGCGCTGGATGAGTGGCTGGGCTGGCGATTACGCAGTAAGTACTGAACAGCCCACACCCGCCCGAAATCTCACCTGTCTGACTCAAATGCGCTGAAGCCGTCTGGCCCGGCAATCATCACCGTATTACGTCCGGCTGCTTTTGCCTCGTAGAGCGCCTCATCGGCACGCCGAAGCAGAGCCTCGCGATCGCCAGTCTGTTCACCCCGTGAAGCCACCCCTGCTGATATCGTCATCGTACCCGCAAACGGGAAGGTGGTTGTGCTGACGGTCTCACGAATGCGTTCCGCAGTGCGGGCAGCATCCACCAGCGTGGTGTGCGGCAGCAGCAGAATAAACTCCTCGCCTCCAAACCGGCTGACAATATCGCCGGTGCGGCAGAGCTGGCGCAGCAACGCCGCCAGACTCACCAGCACCGCGTCACCCGCGTCATGCCCGTACCAGTCGTTTATCTTCTTGAAATGGTCAATATCAATGGCGATGACGCACTGTGCCTGGTCGCTGTCTGACTGCGTCGCCAGCGCCGAAAATCCGCGTCGGTTGCAAAGCCCGGTTAGCGGATCGGTCATCGCCTCATCGTTCAGCGCAGCCATATGGCCTGCTACCGCATGGCGATGCTCCTGCACCGCTTCTTTGAGCCGGTCAGCTTCGTAATACCAGGTTTTAACCGTGGCGAGCGATTCTGCCTGCGCTTCGCTGCCGCCATCGCGCACTCTGTCCGCCAGCTTTTCCAGTGGAGAGGCGATTCGCCCGGCCATAAAAGCAATCACGCCCGCGGTCACGATGATAATGCCCAGAACGAACCAGATGGCGCTTTCCGCCGTGCGCATCAGGATATGCCTGACCGTTTCAGAGGTGCCGGTAATAAACACGTTCCAGCCGGTCTTGTGCAGCGTACCATAGCCGGTGAGATAATTTTGTCCGTCATTCTCCAGCGTGAAGTGCCCGCTTTCCGTGGTGGCTAGCCGCTTCTGAAGTGCCAGGCTCAGCAGCATCTTTGTGCCGACCAGCGCCGGATCATGACTGAATATAATCAGTCCTTCATTACTGACCACGCTGACCGTCGAGCCTTTAGTGTAAAAATGCTGGCTCAGGATCTCACTTAGCATGCTCTGTTTTTTGAGGTAGATGGTGCCGCCAATGTAGCCCAGGTAATTGCCCTCTTCGCTGAACAACGGCTGAGATAAAAACACCACATAGTTACCGGCGGCAGAGGTAAAGGGCGCGGAGATAAAGGGCTTCTGGGTCGCAATCGCCTGCAGACTCGCAGACGAGTGCAGCTTCACGCCAATCATATTCAGGCTATCGGGTGAGATTGCCGCAATGATGGCATCATGATTCACCACCACCACCGAGTTGAAAAAGCCCGACTGCATTCGCAGACGTTCGGCCTCCCCCTGGAGCCGTTGAGTATTGCTCAAATCCCGGATCTGCGAGGCACTCCAGGCCAGTTCACGTTGCGCAGTCGCCAGGTAACGGTCGGTGGTGTCAGCCAGTTTACGGGCATAGGCAATGTTCCCCTCAAGCAGGCTGTCTTCGATATTGGCCTTTTGAAACAGCAGCAGCGCGCTCAGCAGCAGACCGGAGGTCAGAATGACGCCCCCGATGGAGAGTAAAGTCAGCAGCGAACGAAGGCGCATTTTTTGATGGAGCATTGCGGTCAGGATCCGGATTAAGTGTCATCTGAGTGTAACAGTTGACGTTTCGGGTCAAGGGGGGAACAGACGGGACTTTATAGTGGATCCCCGCGTATTGCCCACCGCAGCACAAAATCGCAGGGCGTTACATAAAGCAGGTTTTAGCGTTCACAGAGCCATGACAAACATCAGCCGTAAATGATTAAGGGGCAGTAATGAGACTGAATGAGCCAGGATAAGCGCGGAGAACTCACTATTATTATCACCGCCCGCGATGAGTACGCTTTCCGCACGCTGGAAATAACGGGGCAGGCTCTGCCCCGTTTATCATTACCACTAAAAATCGCGTCGGACAGTTTAATTAAATTAGCGTCAGTAACAGGCAATAATGAATATGCATAATCATTTAAACTGCTTTAACGCCAGAACGCTTTAATATAAGAACGGCTGCTGAGTCTTTTAATAAAATGATGCGGGCAGGCATAACGATGCCCTTCCCACTCCAGATTAAACCACTGAAATTCATCATCTTTAATTTTTTCGAGCAGGGTCATTGCCTGCATAGGCGTCTGAAAAGCATAAGCTTTCATCACGCCCTCTTTGGTGCATAAATCAATATGAACCATGTAACCCCCGGGTGTTAAAAAGATCGGAAATTTTATAATTATTGAACATCCTCTTTAGCATAATCCATTTATTGCCTGCCGATTATCTGATTCCGTAATATTTACGTAAAAATTATGTTTCGTCTTTCTCATTTATTATTTTGGGCAACTTTGTCTTATTCCATCAATTAATTTGACCATCTGTTTCTGAGCCGGCCCAGGCAGAATACATCTTTATCCCTTTAAGCCCGCGCGGCTCTCATGCAGCAGGGAAGGAATAGCACTGGCTGACAGGTTGAGATGGTCATAAACAGAGCACATCGTTTACACTCTTTGCAGCCTCATCTGCAATCCGGCAACGGTGCTGACAGAACGCGGAGAGAGGCAGGAGATTACTGACGGCGGGCAATAAGGAATCTTATGCTGGATTATATGGTGTCGCTCTACCGTACTGTTCCTGTCTCATCTGACTGTCTCAGCGACTGGCTTGCCAGCTGGCTGGCGCAGCAGCAGACCCGGTGCCACGATCATCATTTCTCCGCCAACTTTCCCTGGCGTGAAACCGGTCTGCCCCAGCACACCTTTTTGCAGCGCGAACTGACGGTTAATGGCCAGCGTTATCTTACCGGGCCACGTTATCTGGGGGGCGATCCTGCCCAGCCTTTTATTGAGATCGTTGCCCGCGATGGACCCATCGATTACGCGGTTGCCAGCGCCATCATGCAGGCGTGGCAGCCGCTGAAACCTTTAAAGCTGCGCATCCTGTTGCCCGCAAGCTATCCCGACATCGGCTTAAACGATCAACTGATATTCATCAGCGATTCGGCTAAACACGCCCTGCCCCCCGACGAAGACATTTCACTGGTAAAGGCTGGACGGAGAGATTTTCCCGCCTGTCTTCAGGCGATTAATCACGCCTATCGCGCCAGCTGGCACACGCTGCCGCATCTGCGCGATCAGCTGATGGCAACCAGCAAACAGGAATTGCGGGAGGATATCGCCGGGGGACATGTTCTTTTGATTGTCTGGCAGGGCATGGTGGCTGGACTGATGATTTGCGTTCCCCGGCGACTGACCTTTATTGAGGGGTTTCAGATCATGGATGAAGTGATTATGCCCGCTTATCAGGGCCGTGGGCTCGCTGCGCGCGCTCAGCAGTGTTTACTGCAGCAGCTTAATCATCACTATGGTGAGAAGGCGTTGCTGACCGGCACCATTCTGCCCGGTAATACCCCTTCGCTGCGAAGTGCGCAAAATGCCGGGCGGTACTGCGTGCTGAAATATCAGTTTTTTACGCCTGCCGATTTAGCACCAGACCTTGTCGTCATTTAACATCACCACAAGGCCAGCTCAATCAACTTGTCCTGTACGCTGTAAACGCGCTGTTTCAGATTCAGACTCTCTTCTGCGCTGATCCATTTTGCATCAAACGCACCGTTAATTTTTTCCAGGGCGATTTTGGTGCTGTTTTTTAGCCCTCTGTGCCAGTTCACATCCGATCGGTTTGCCGCCTGTTTTTCCAGACTCTCAACCAATTCCGCGACGCTTTTACCAGCGGCAGAAGCCTGAGATACCGACATATCACCCTCTTTTTGCTGCTAAAAACGCCCACACTGGCGGCGTCTATTATACCTGAACGCTGTCAGGCGGGGCCTCATCCTGTGCGGACGACCCGATACACATCGTAAAACTTTTTCCGCATCGCTGACATGACCTGAATGGCGCGGCTTCGCTCGCAAAATCCCACCAGCTGTCCTTAACTCAACGTCAATGAGTTTCGTTCCACTGAAAAAACTATCGGAGGACGTTTTGACAACTCTATCAGAGACCACCACGGGTGATTATACCCTTACCCTGCGACGCTGGATTACTGTCGGTCTGCCCGCCACGGATCTTTTTGCCCTGTGGCTGGATCCCGATACGCTGCCGCGCATCATGAGCCATTTCGCCAGCGTAACGCCGATTAACAAAAGCGATGCGCACTGGCAGATTCAGGGGCCGCTGGGTAAGCACTACCGCTGGGAGACCCGCATTGTTGAAGCACAGCCGGGCGAAATTATCGCCTGGCGCTCCCTTGACGGTGCTGACATCCCCAATGAAGGTGAGCTGCGGATGCGCCCGGCACCGGGTGACTGGGGCACTGAACTGGCGCTGACGCTGCACTTCACCCCGCCAGGTGGCGCGCTGGGAAAAAAGGTGACGACGTTATTTGATCTGCTGCCGAAAGAGGTGGCCAGCAAAGCGTTACATCGCTTTAAAAGTCTGGCTGAGACCGGTGAAATCCCAACGCTGCAGGGGCAGCCTGCGGGTCGCCATAGCGAACGTCAGGATAAGGAGGAGTAAATGCGCGCACTCTGCTGGAATGGTGTTAACGATTTAAGCGTTGAAACCGTGGCCGATCCCGGCCTGATCAATCCCCACGACGCGATCATTCGCGTCAGCCTTACTACCACCTGCGGCTCCGATCTGCACGTGATTGACGGTCTTATCCCGAGTATGCGGGAGGGCGACATCCTGGGTCATGAATTCATGGGCGAGGTGGTGGAAGTCGGCAGCGCGGTAAAAAATATCCGGCGCGGCGATCGGGTGGTGGTGCCCTCCTTTATCTCCTGTGGCTCCTGCTGGTATTGCCAGCATCAGTTGTCTTCCTGCTGTGACAATACTCACCCGCAGTGGGAGAAAGGCGAAACGGTGCTGGGCCATGCGACGGGTGGCATTTACGCTTACAGCCACGCATTTGGCGGTTATGCCGGCTCACACGCTGAATATGTTCGTGTGCCTTTTGCCGACAATGATTGCTTCGTGGTGCCTGAAGGCGTCACCGATGAGCAGGCGCTGTTTCTCTCCGATGCGGCCCCAACCGGATATATGGGGGCCGATTTCTGTAATATTCATCCGGGTGACACGGTGGTGGTCTGGGGCTGTGGCGGCGTCGGCCTGATGGCGCAACAAAGCGCGTGGCTCATGGGGGCACATCAGGTGATCGGTATCGATCGCTATCCTGAACGACTGGCTATGGCACGCGACTTTGCGGGCAGCCTGACGCTGGATTACACCAAAGTCGATGTTAACGAAGCGCTGCTGGAATTAACCGGCGGGCGCGGCCCGGACAGCTGTATTGATGCGGTCGGCATGGAGGCGCGTGGCGAAGGGTTAAGTCAGGTCTATGACAAGACGAAACAGATGCTGCATCTTGAAACGGATGTCGGCGCGGCGTTGCGTCAGGCACTCTATAGCTGCCGTAAAGGCGGTAACATCGCCATTCTCGGGGTGTATGGTGTGATGGATAAATTCCCACTGGGGCTGCTGATCAACAAGAGCCTGACCATTCGTACCGCCCAGCAGCATGGGCAACGTTATATGCATCGTCTGCTGGAACATGTTGCCAGAAACGAACTGAATCCGGCTTTTATGGCAACGCATCGCTTCCCGCTGGAAGAAGCCCCACGGGGCTATGAGATGTTCAAGCATAAAGAAGATGGCTGCGTTCGTGCCGTATTCGTTCCCTGACAGCACATAAACCCATTCGGGCGGCGCTGCCGCCCTGCCTGACCGCCCTTTAATACTGCCAAAAACCCCTCTTATTTCCGGACGCGGAAAGCCGCCTTATGAGAGCCAGTCACCGCCATCCTGAGCCTGATGCAACCGTCCATAGTTTCATGCGTATATGAAATTTTCATGAATTTAAAATGAAAAAACGCCTTTAAATGAGTTATCTGCGGGGATTCATCAGGCGCAGATACCTGTTCACATTTTGAAAACAAAATAATCACACACAGTGACATTTTCATGCCTAAATTAGTGCCAGTTTTTATCAACGGAGCAGGCAAATGACTCACTTTGTGGCAATTTTTTTCTCTTCACTTTTTATGTGCAGTAACGTTTTTGCAGGTTCGGTTTCATCTGTTTCTCTTGGATCACTCTCCTCCGCATTAAACGAACGTATGCAGGTGATGAAAGCCGTAGCGGGTTATAAAGCACTGCATCATCTGCCCATCGAAGATCTGCCGCGCGAGCAGGTGGTGCTGGATCATATGCTGCAGAACGCTCAGCAGGCCGGGCTTGAGCCGCACTCCGTGGAGCCGTTTGTACACGCGCTGATGAATGCCAGCAAAGCGATTCAGTATCGCTATCGGGCTGACTGGCTCTCAGCACCGGAAAGTGGCCTTCCGGTCACGGATCTTGCCGAGACCCGCAAGCAGATAGAGCAGCTGGATACCCAGCTCCTGACGGCAATCAGCCAGCGCCTGATGACCGGCACCTTCTCGCAGGAGGACAAAGCGTTTCTGATGTCACAACTCACCGCTCCCCACCTCAGTGAAAGTGATAAAAACAGCCTTTTCGCTGCTCTTTCCCGCATTCAGCGTTTGCATTAATACTCAGGCAGCGGAGTGAGCTATGCAGCTTCATGAACTCATGAATCCCGACTACGCTGACAATCCCTTTCCGCTTTATCGGAAACTCCACCGGCAGGGACCGCTGATCCCTGCCGGAGATAAGATCATCATCAGCGGCAGTCACGCAGTGGTGGATGCCCTGCTGAACGATCGGCGGGTCGGTAAGAATTACATGGAAAGTGTCAGGCTGAGATTTGGTGATGATGCCGCCGACATGCCGCTGTTTCAGGGGATCAGCAGAATGTTTCTGGTGCTCAACGCGCCGGATCACAACCGGTTAAGAGCGCTGGTCATGAAGGCGTTCAGCGCCAGGGAGATTAAACCCCTCAGGGAGATGGCGCTGACGGTCGCTCATGAACTGGTGGATAAGGTGGCAGACCGCCGCACCTGCGATCTGGCTCAGGCTTTCGCTTTTCCGCTACCGGTGCGCATCATCTGCAGGATGCTGGATGTCCCGGAGTCGGATGCACCTGAACTGGGCCGTCTTACCTCCGCGCTGGTCAACGTTTTTGACCCGCAAATCAGCCAGGCGGATCTGCTGGAAGCCGCTGACGCGTTTGCCGTGCTGGAAAGTTATTTCAGCGCACTGATTGTCTCCCGCCGTGAGAGCAACGCCAGTGATCTGGTGTCGCTTTTTCTGCGCAGCGGCAGTGATGGCGACCGGCTAAGCCACGATGAGATCATCGCCAATGTGATACTGCTGTTTATAACCGGTCATGAAACTACGTCAAATATGCTCTGCAACACCTTTCTGGCTCTGCATGACCATCCCCAGGAACTGGCGTGTCTGAAGCAGAATCATGCACTGATACCCAATGCCATAGAGGAGTGTCTGCGTTACGACAGTTCGGTGCAGTTGCTCTACCGCACCACTCTGGAAGAGCTTGAGGTCGCCGGTCAGCTCATCCCGCCCGGAACCCGCTTCTTTCTGAGTCTGGGTGCAGCCAATCACGATCCGCTGGTCTTTACCTCGCCGGAGCGGGTGAATATCCGGCGGCATGAGGGACGCTGTCTGGCATTCGGCGGCGGGATCCATCACTGCATGGGCTACCGGCTGGCGCTGGCGGAAATGGAGGTGGCGTTAGAAGTCTTGCTGACAAGATTGCCAGAGATGCGGCCCGTGACCGCTGGCGTTCGCCGCAATCACAGGGCCAATCTGCGCGGCGTCAGCGCCCTGCCGGTTGAGTGGTGAGGTAACGATTGCCGGGTCAGAAGCGCCCGGCGATTAGCCGCGAAGCCGCAGCGTGGCTGGCAGGATGAGCTGGCTGTTGACCGGATCCTCTCCCGCAATCATCGTGGTCAGCATCGAGAAACAGGCCTGCGCGAGTGCCGGAACATTCTGCTCTACTGTGTCGATCGGAATGGAGAGGGAGTCATAGAGATAGTGGTCATCGAAACTGGCGATATGGATGTCACTGGTCAGCAGGTTATGCTCGCTCATGTAGCGCAGCACCCCTTCCAGCAGGCCGCAGGCGGCGGTAAACATCGCTTTAGGTGGACGCCCCAGCCGATCACAGAGCGCGGCAAACATCTCATAGCCACTGCCAGGATGGTAATCACCCTGAATAATCCACTCCGGCTGCAACGTCACGCCCGCCCGCGTCAGTCCCTCTCTGAATCCCGCCAGACGATCTTGGGTCGGGGAGAGTTCGGACTGTCCGCCCATAAAGTAAATCTCCTCCGGACAGGCGCGAGCCAGCTTTTCAACCAGCTCAGCAGTCGGCGTCACTGAGTCAGTGATGACCCACGGCAGCGTCGTGTTGTTCATGTGGCGGTCAAACAGCAGCACCGGCAGCTGTTCGCTGAGGCTGACGTAGTCGCTGTCGCTCAGCATACTGGAGGCGACAATCAGCCCGTCAACCTGACGCGCCACCAGGTTATTAACCACGGCCATCTCCTGACCGGCATTTTCGTCGGTGCAGGAGATCAGCAGCTGCAGACCGGCTGCGCGACAGAGATTTTCCAGCGCATGAGAAAAGGCCGCAAAACCGTGGTTGGTGATTTCAGGCACCACCAGCCCCAGCGTATGACTGCGGGCGTCATGCAGCATCCGGGCGTGGATGCTGGGCTGATAATGGTGTTCGCGGGCCAGTGTCAGAACCCGCTCACGCGTCTCCTTCGCGACCCGTAACTCTTCACCACGGCCGTTGAGCACCAGGCTGGCAGTGGCTTTTGAAACCCCAGCCAGCCCGGCGATGTCACTGATGGTAACGCGTTTTGTTTTTCTCACGGCAAGGCATCGGTTAATGAAACAAGCGCTTATTCTACCATGCAGCGACGTAACGACCAGTAGCGGGCCTGCACTTCTGCGTACCCGCGCAGAGTCAGCAGCGCCGGCTGGTCCGGAAAATAGCGGCTGCTCATCACCCCTTTCCCCTCGTTGATGAAGATCTCAACGCTGGAGTGGTCACACAGGATCTGCAACCGGCGGGCTGCGCCGGACCAGTAGCGGTAGGTCCATTTTCCCGTCACCAGGCTACGACGGGCCAGCCGCAGTTCATTCTGCTGCCAGGTCAGGAGCAGCGTATCGGCAAAGTTGAGTTCGATGTCGCCCTGACTTTCCAGCTCCAGCTCCAGCTCCAGCCGCTGCGCGCCGATCGGCGGTGCATAATCGGCCCGACCCTTATAGTGTTGCTCTCCCTCCCGCAACGCCTGCAGTTCTGCAATCGGCTGCTGAAAGAGCCGGCCGTTGCGTGAGCTGAGTTCACGCACGCAGGTCATCTGATGGATCCAGCCCTGTGCGACGGTTGGCTGGGCCATCTCTTCACCGTCCGGCGTCCCCATCCAGCCCACCAGCAGACGCCGGCCATCCGCGGTCAGCGTGGTCTGCGGCGCATAAAATTCAAACCCGGCATCCATTTCGTTCAGCGGGCCGTGCTGATAGGCGGGCTGCTGATAATCCAGTGAGCCACTCAGCCAGGCGCAGGCGTGACTGTTCAGATAACGTTTCTCTTCGGGCGCGACGCCCTGCGGACAGCAGATCAGATATGTGCTGTCGCCAAGCGTGAACATATCCGGGCACTCCCACATGTAGCCTGCGGCGTCCAGACCGCCCCGCTCACTGCCCGCAATCTCGCCGAGGTTCTCCCACTCCCGCAGCGTCTCAGAACGCAACAGCAGCACCCTGCCCTGCAGTTGGCTATTCTGCGCGGCCAGCACCATGTACCAGTGATCTTCGTGACGCCACACTTTGGGATCGCGAACGTGGCCGGTGTAGCCCTCCGGCACGGCGATGACCGGGCCGAGTTTGTCAAAACCGCCCGCGCTGTTCTGCTGCGCCAGGCACTGCCACGCAGTCCGCGAGCCATCATCGAACTTCACATTGCCGGTGTAGATCAGCGTCAGCACACCGTTATCGTCTACCGCGCTGCCGGAGTAGCAGCCGCTGCGGTCATATTCCTCATCCGGCATCAGGGCGATGGGCTGATGCTCCCAGTGCAGCAGATCGGCTGAGCGCCAGTGTCCCCAGCATTTATGCTGATGCGCACAGCCCAGCGCGTTCCACTGGTAGAAGAGATGATAGTGACCGTCGAAATGGATGAAGCCGTTGGGATCGTTAAGCAGCCCGGTTACCGGCGCCAGATGCCAGCCGGGGTAGTGGCTGTCGCTGAGCGCCTTTGGCATACCCTGCATCACCGCCTGCAGAATGGCGGCAAGACGTGTTGATGAGGCCATTATTCTGAATCCGTTTTGTATTTGAGCAGATAAGAGATCACAAACGCGGTAGTGAACGCGATTGCCATGCCAGTAACATAATTGAGCAGAGAGCCTGTCTGCACAATCGCCATGCCCGGCAGACCGGTCAGCCCGACCGCAGTCATATAGACGTGTACTGAGACGACCCAGGCGCCACCCAGCGCGCCACCGACTAATCCGGCGATAAAGGGTTTCATAAACCGCAGGTTGATACCAAAAATGGCCGCCTCGGTGATCCCCAGCAGCGCTGAAAACGCGGAGGGCAGCGAAATCGCTTTGATCTTCGCATCGCGGGTTTTGAACCACACAGCCAGACAGGCACCGCCCTGCGCCACGTTCGCCATTGCCCAGATTGGCAACAGGAAGTTCACGCCAATCGAAGGATTACCCAGCAGCCCCGCTTCAATCGCATGGAAGCTGTGATGGACGCCGGTGATGACAATCACCGAATAGAGCCCGCCAAATACCAGTCCTGCCAGCCAGCCGGCATGCGCAATCAGTGTGCTGAGGACAAATGAGATGCCATCACCCAACATACGACCCGCGGGTCCGATAATCAGGAGCGCAATGAAACCGGAGATAATCACCGTCAGGAACGGCGTCAGGATCAGATCAAGCGCATCCGGGATGACCCGACGCAGCTGCTTTTCCAGCATACTCATAAACCACACCGCCAGCAGCACCGGGAATACCGTGCCCTGATAGCCAATCATCGCCACTTCAATGCCGAAGAAGTTCATAGTGTGGAAACCGGCTGCGACGCCCCAGGCATTGGTCAGCGCCGGGTGTGTCAGAATGCCGCCCAGGGTCGCGCCCAGAAACGGGTTACCGCCAAACTCGCGGGCTGCAGTAAAGCCAATCAGGATCGGCAGGATGATGAAGGCCGCCGAGCTGCACATATCCAGCATGATATAGAGCGCATTTTCCGGATTGACCCAGCCGTAGGTTTTGACCATCCCCAGCAGGCCCATCAGCAGACCTGATGCCACAATCGCCGGAATGATCGGCACAAAGATATTCGACAGCAGGCGGGCAATGCGCTGGAAAGGATTAAGCTTACGCGCTGCAATATCAGCGGCCTCAGACTTGCTCGATTCGCTGATACCCGCCTCGGCGATAAAGGCGGCGTAGACCTTGTTCACTACCCCGGTACCGAAGATAACCTGAAGCTGTCCCGCATTGCGGAAGCAGCCTTTAACGCCTTCAATCCGGCCAATCGCAGTGGTGTCCGCTTTCTCATCATCTGCCAGCACCAGCCGCAGCCGGGTCGCACAGTGAGCCGCGCTGGCGATGTTCTCTTTGCCACCCAGCAGCGGCAGCAGGGCCCGCGATATTTTTACATAGTCCATACATACCTCAGTCTTGTTATGTTTTTATCCGCGTATTACTGAGGCCCCGGCATCCGGGGCCTCCCGGTCAGAACCAGGTTTCCATCTGTACGCCAAAGTTCCATTCGCCACCGGCGTCGAAGCCTTTACTGCCGAACGCGTCGTCACTGGCATAGTTATCCAGCCGGTGATCCCAGTTCATCCAGGTTGCAAACAGACGAATTTCAGGACGCTTAAGGAAGTCACCGACATCACCGGCTTTCAGGGTGGGTGCAACGGTGAGTTTGGTGAAGCTGCCGCTGACCGCATTACGGTTGTTGTAGCCTTCCGGACGCAGGTCCATGTACTGATAAGAGCCTTCATACTGCATCTCAAAGTTCCGGGTGATTTCCTGAATCAGGCGCAGGTTGACTGTCGCCCAGTCATAGCTGTCACCTTTGACGTAACGATCGTCACTGCGCTGGGCCAGCACGGCAGGCGCAATGTGCCAGCCACCGCCCAGCGGGGTAATACCGTAGCTCGCCAGACGCCAGGTGTTCGCTTCCGGCAACAGTGCGCCATCAGAACCGATCGACTTCACCTCTGCACCCAGCCCATGGCCATAGAGCAGTGCCGTTTTCGATGTGCCCTCTGTCAGGCCATAAAAACTGTCGTTATGCAGGCCCAGCAGCGCATGTACGCCGGTTTCTGCCGCATCGTTTTTGACTCTGAGCCCGTCGATATCACGGCGATCATCGTTATCTTTCGCCCGCATACCGCTGACCATCATCTGCACCGGGCCGACAAAGTTATTCAGCGACAGGATGTAGTTCTGCGCGGTGTTTTCATTGTTTTCGATGTCGCCAAAGGTGCGGCCATACAGCGATATGTTGCTGCGCACCTGATCGCTCCATTTCATGTCGTAAATACCGGCACCGGTACCGGCAAGGAACACCACATCGGAGTCGATCCAGTGAATATCAAAGTTATCACGATCAAAACGCTTACCTGCCCACACCGTTGCGTTATCGAACGCGCCGGTGAAAGTCGGAAGCTGACCGAGCTCAACAAACGCCTGACGCAGGTTGAGATCGCTGCTGGCAGCCGTCCAGTCGTTGTAAGTGCGCTGTCCATCGGCCAGCATTGCTTTGAAGCGGGTGGTGGCGCCATTGTCCAGCGTCTGCTTATGTTCGAGATTGAGTTCAACGTAGGTATCTGGCTCATTACCCAGACGCCCGACGTGACCGCCGGTTTCTCCAGCCGGGGTGACTGTCGGTCCCCCCTGCGTTTTGGCGGCTGAGCTGTTCATCAGCAATCCGGAACGGGCATAACCGTGAAACTCAAAGCCCCCTTCATCGGCAGATTTTTGTTCCAGCTTCGCGGTGCGCTGAGCGACTTCAGCGGTGGAGGTCTGGTTCTGTTGCTGTATGGCCGCCAGCTGCTGAGCCTGCTTCCCGGCCACCTGTGCCTGCTTTTCGGCGACCTCAGCGCGGGTTTCGGCGGCATTTGCCCGCTGCTCGGCTGCCTGCAGTCGCTGCTCCATCGCCGCAAGGCGTGCTTCAATACTGCTCATGCTGGGATCGGCCCAGACGGATGTGGAAAGGAATAGCGTAGAGAGGGCGACTGCTAACGTACTTTTTTTCATTTTTTTATATCCCTGAGGAGAGGCTATCATCACTGGACTTTTTGCTAAACCGGTTTAGGCGCAAATCATAGCCACGGGTAATTTCCCTCTGCAATGAAAATAGCTAAACCGGTTTAGTGATTGTGAGATAGCTCGCAAAACAGGGCTGTTGCAGGACGTTTAGCCGGCCAGATCGTCCAGCTGGTTGAGCCATGGAAGTGCTGTCATGGCACCTTTCGCCGTGGTTGCCAGTGCGCCACAGCGTTGTGCACTGGCAAGACAAATGGCCAGCTGCGATTCATCGGCAGGCAGACCCGATTTCGCCAGTCCCCAGAGTAATCCGGCCACGAAGGCATCACCTGCGCCGGTCGTGTCGACGCTGTCTACCGGTGTGGTGGCATGGTGGGTTATCTGGCCCTGATAGCAGGCCATCACCCCTTCCCTGCCCCGCGTCACCAGTAATAAGCGAATGCTGAATCGCGCGGCCAGCTGCGGGATACAGTCAGCCGGTTCCTGGCCGGGACAGAGAAAATCGAGTTCCTCATCGGAGAGTTTGACCACATCGGCATGACGGAGCGCCTCGTTCACCACCGCATGCAACTGTGCCGGATCGGGCCAGAGGTCTTCACGCAGATTTAAATCGAAGCTGACATGGCCGCCTGCCGCACGGATCTGTTGCATGGCAGTCAGCGTCGCCCTCCGTGAAGGTTCAGCCGCTAAGGCAATCGAACAGCAGTGCAGCCACTCTCCACGCTGAAACGCGGGCAGGTCCGACGGTTCAAGAAACAGGTCGGCACTGGGCCGCACCATAAAGGTAAAGGAACGCTCGCCCTGCTCATCCAGTCCGACCACCACGGTTGAGGTGCGGTGCTGTGAATCGGCGATCATATAGCGGGTATCAACGTTCTCCTCACTGAGCGTCTGCCGCATAAACTCACCAAAGGGATCAGCGCCTACCCGGCCAATAAACCCGCTGTTTCCCTGCAGACGGGCAATTCCAACGGCGACATTAGCGGGTGCTCCGCCAGGGCACTGCATCAGGCGACCCGGCATTTCGGGCAGTAAATCGACCACGGCATCCCCGAGGCACCATACGCGAACAGACATAAAAAACTCCTCCGATTAATCCAGATAGCTAAACCGTTTTAGCTATAGCGTTAATCTGTGACGAGTTCAAGCGTTACCCTTCTGAAGTGATGGGTAATTAACAGAAGCGTCGATCTTTTGCAGGAGTCAGGCATGGAGGGGCTTTGCAGCTGCGGGCGGTTAACACAAAAAAACCGGCGCAGCGGCCGGTTCAGGTATCGGTAAAGCGTCGTGAAGATTACTTCAGTGTAGAGAGTATCTGTCTGATCGATGCATCAATCTGTTCAGCTATCTCTTTTGGCAGACGACTGAATTCATACTGCACGGTGCGCTTCTCGTCATTGGTTTTACGACGCGCATAGGTATTGGCCGTGGTAAACGTTGCCAGCTTTTCCGTCACCGTCTTGCTGACAGGCGCCGGTTTCTTTAACTGACGACGCGCGCTTTTGAAGCCATTCAGGATAGCGCTCTTCTTCTCATCCGCATTGGCAGTTTGCAGGGAATCATCTGCATGCAGCCTTTGCTGGATCTCGCTGACCAGCGCAGAGACCTCAACCGCTTCCGCTTTCGCTTCTTCCCAGACATCAAGCAGCAACTGGTAATCCTGCAGGGTCAGCTCGGAGACGACCGGGAAGAGCTCGATAAACTCAGCGGGAACGGCTGCCGCCTGGAACGCACGTGAGACCTTCGCGTTAGAGATACCTTCTGCTTTAGCAATCTCTGATTTGCTCATGCCATTTTCGTTCATCAGCATAAAGCGCAAACCTAATTCTCGGAGGTTATGCTCTTTCGCCGTCTGAATATCTGCGGCCAGTTGACGCGCATCGCTGAGGCTCAGTTCATCCGCAGTGACCAGCACTTCCAGACTGGCACCCGAAAGTATGCACGCGGCGCGGCGGCGTGAGCCGTCCATAATCTCAATTTTGTCTCCGTTGACACGCCCGATAGCCGGGAAAAATTGCTGCAGTGTAATGGTACGGGTGATCTCCTGGAGCGATTCCGGCGTCAGCGTGCTCTGGTCACGGCCGTTGATTTTGGGGTCGACGCTGGTTCGGGTTTCAATATCATCATGAAGGATGAGCTGGCGAACAAATGTCGCCTTCGCGCCTGACTTCAGCGTAAAGGTGCGCGACTGGCTGCTGCTGTCGATCATGTTCGCGATAGCAGAATCACCAAACTTGCGGCCAATGCGCTGTATAGGTTTGCTCACAGGGTACTCCTGATATATTCGATGCGGTCGAACACAGCCCGTGAGAACTGCTCGGCTTCATATTTAGCTTTGCGCAGCGCGTCCGCACTGCCCGGATAAGAGGAAGGATTGGCACTGATCACGGTATCGAAGGATTCGCCACAGCGCTCAAATCCATCCAGTCGCGGTAAGCTGCAGTCCAGCATTGATTTGGTAAACACTTCGCGGGCATAGCTTTGCGAAGTCAGATGATCGTGTTTAGACGTCATTTTAGACATAAAGCCGATATTGGCTTTGAGTCGCGGTTCTACACCTTCGGACTCGATACGCTCCAGCATTTCCGGCAGGCGCGTCAGATACTTCATCGTGGAGTGGAAATCGACCTGCGCGGGTGGCGTTGGTGTCAGCAGCACATCACTGGCCGCAATCGCATTCAGCATGAAGGAATCCAGATGAGGGCCGGTATCAAGGAAGATAAAATCATAATCCCCCGCCAGACGATCAATCACGTTGCGACGCAATACTTCTGACGGTGCTATGCCAGGCAGATGCTCAGCCACAAGCTCTTCCCAGTCGCTGGCAACAAAACCATCGTCGATTGAGGCAGGGATGACATCCACGCCTGGCATGACGGTTGGTTTGATAAACTGCGCACGAAGCTGGTCTGCATCAAGATCGTTCAGCATCGCCTGCGCTGCCGTTTCCAGAACGGAACCCACGCTGTTGGTGTGGCTCAGGAACATCGTGCTCGATGCCTGGGGATCTAAATCGATAACCAGAATACGCAGGTCGTTATGGAGCATAGAAGGATGCGCGCGCATACCATGTGCCAGCGTGACAGTACTGACGGTTTTAGAGACGCCGCCTTTAAGGCTGACTACAAACACAACAAAGGGGCCATCGTGGCGATCGCGATATTTCGGCACCTTACGATGCGCATAGATGTCGACCACGTTCTCGATGGTCAGGGCGTACTGGGAGGTACTGCCGGTCTGTTTCTTACCAAACTGATAGCCTGCTGCTTCCATATCACCAATCGCGGCGACAACAGCGTGCTTACTCAGCAAGGGCATGTTGGCGACAGCATTGCGTGAGAAGGTCTGATAAAAACCGGTCTGGTTGAATTCCTGACGCTGCTGCTCAATGTGGTTACTCAGTCCGTGTAACATGGAATTGGCCCGTGTGGCCATTTCCAGCACTCCACCATAATCACGCTTCATAAGCCCCTCTGCGTTAATGTTTTTTGCATACTACACAAAAAGGGCATACCTGCCAATTTATTAGAAAAATGACAAAAACCTGGATTTTCTGGCACGGATGGTGAGATTGGTATGCGAGATGCAGGTGATTTTGAAGGAAGAGGTTTTTGGCAGGACTGCTTCATATCCGCCGAAGTGAGTAAGTTGAAGAGATTCTGGATCGCGTCAGTAAAGCGGCTTTGAAGCGTTATGCGCTTTATTCCGGCTGACGACTGTTATTAACGTGGCTTTTAAAGCAGGAGTCACCTGAAGATGTTCAGGGGGTATGCACGGTGTTTTCACCATGAAAATCTCAGAAAAATTGTTTTAAATCAGATAAATAGACGTGAAATCGGATGGTGAAAATTTGCTTTGAAAGAAGTATTACTATGCTCCTGCTTTTTGTCTGAAATGTGTATTGCCTTACTGCCTGCAGCCGGTTTACGCTCTGAGAGATATATACGACATCAAGTAAACAAATCAGAGATTACCGATATCGTTCATTCACTTTGATCCTATCTGACATACTCATCTTTTTCAGGCCTTCTTCATCATCATTCTGTACACTAAAGTTTCAAGATTGTTTGAAGCAATTCTCAATACTCAGTGGCATGACTCTATTCTGTCTTAAGGCCTAGTCTGAGCAACCCTGTATAGCTATATTCCAGCCAGTTACTCTGGAGTTTCATTTTAGAGCCACGAAGCATTACTGCTTGTGAAAAAGGGGAGGGGGTTAATTAGTTTCAAGGCAGGCATTAAATCTCTTCAGGTCATTTTATGATGGCCGGGAATGTCCGGATGCCTGTAATCATCGTTCTGTTATTTCCTGCCTGAACTCTTTACTTAGTTAACTCTGCATCTCTGGTTGTGAGCGATTAGATACACCTGGCTGATAATGATGTCATCTATGCTTCGCGTTTTCGTCAACAGCATTTTGGTGCTGATGGTTATCGTTTCCTGTCACTGAACTTTATTGTTCGACGTTTGTGATCATGTGATGCTTATTACCTTTAAGGTGCATATAAACACTTCCGGAGATTATTTATACCCGTTAATCAGGAATGTTGTGCAGGCTAGCTCATCGCGTGGTGTTTTCATCATGAAAATCATTAATAAATCCTTTAATATCAATAGTTTAAACCATTTTCTCCAGGGTGAAAATCCACTCGGAACGAACAGATTTTCACAGTCCTCAGTAAAAATCTAATAGCCTTATTACCAGAAAGGTTATTGATTAATGTCGAACGTGGTTATACCTGTGCTCTGTGTTAAACCGATTTTACAGTTAACTTTCTGCTGAACCGCTGTTCGTCGCTGATCATGGCCTTACCCAACCAGTTAGAAAACCAGTTAGAAAATCAGCGCCATCTGCTATGTCTCCTTTTCCCGGTTGTGTCTGTTTTATCCCCGTTATCCACAGGTCAGATCCAATTGGTCGATCCTCAATAGATCAAATTGAGATCCTAAACAGATCCCTGCAACGTCTGAAGCCTTGGGACACAAGGCCTTAGAAGGTGTAAGTAACCACTGTAGCGAGAAGAATAACCACTATAGGGAGTATAACAACCACTATAGCGAGAAAAGCAACCGCGCTGGCGAGTACCCAACAACCACTGTAGCGAGTAAACGGGCTTTTATCGTGTGCATAACCCTGATCAGGCTTAGCAGTCAGGGTTTTACTGACCGTCTGGGATGAAAGAGGGGGATTCCGGAAAAAGGCAATGCAGTTGAGTGATTCTTTGACTGGCATTTCTGACGGGTTATCCACTGAATAGATCCAGTAACAGATCCTCTTAAGATCCTAATAAGTTCCTGAGAGATCCCCATCGTGCGCCAGGCCGTGGTATGTCTGCGTTCAGACGGGGTGACTAACCACTATAGCGAGTAAAGTAACCACTGTATCGAGAGAAATAACCACTATGGCAAGTAGATTAACCGCTGTAGTGAGTGATAGTATCCACTGTATCGAGTAACAGCGGGTCTCGCCTGTTCACATCACGGATCTTCCTAATGCCAAGAAAAGAACCAGATATCCTGAACATAGCTGATGCATTTAGCGAAACAGACAAACGTACAGGTGAAGTTGTTACTCTTACCCCCAACAGTAATAACACCGTGCAGCCGGTTGCGCTGATGCGGCTTGGTTTATTTGTTCCGACGCTGAAATCCACGGCGCGCAGTCAGAAAAACCAGATGAACGCGATGGATGTCACACAGGATCTTAAACAGTTATCCCTGGTCAGGTCGGAAGGCTATGACAACATAAAGATTTTGGGTGCCCGCCTGGATATGGATAACGATTTTAAAACCTGGGTCGGGATCATTCGTGCCTTCGCGACGCATGAGTGTCTGGGAGACACTGTAACGCTCTCTTTCGTTGAATTCGCAAAACTCTGTGGCATACCCTCGGCAAGGCTCTCCTCGAAGCTCAGGAGCCGTCTGGACGCGTCTCTGACACGTATTGCATCAAATACCCTGACGTTTACCAGCAAGGGCGGAGAGAACTACACGACGCACCTGGTGCAGTCGGCTAAATACAGCGTCAAGAAAGACACGGTAACGCTGCAGGCCGATCCCAAGATCTTTGAGCTCTATCAGTTCGACAGAAAGGTTCTGCTGCAGCTTAAAGCCATCAATGAACTGGCACGCAAAGAGTCCGCTCAGGCTCTCTACACCTTCATTGAAAGCCTTCCACCAAAGCCTGCTCCGATATCCATGGCGCGTCTGCGTGCCAGGCTTAATCTGACCTCACGCGTGATTACCCAGAATGCGACCGTCAGAAAGGCCATGGAGCAGTTAAAAGAGATCGGCTATCTGGACTACACCGAAACCCGACGCGGCTCATCCGTCTATTTCTGGGTCCATTACCGTCATCCTAAGCTGCGTCCGGCTGAACTGCCGCTCAGCCAGTCCGGCCTCATCGATGATGAAATGGATGATTTTGACGATCTTGATATCGATCCCGGCATTATTGACGTCAGCCCGCCTGAGCTGGTGATCGAAGAGGAGAGCAGTGAGCTGGTGATGGTTTCACGTGAAGAAAAAGAGTTACTGAACAAAATCAGGAAGCAAAAAAAGCAGTAATGCCCTGTCAGTTCAGGCATTGTGGCGATCCCTGCCTGTTAAACGTTCACCAGATATTTTTTTTGGATAAGAAAACGGGCGAAGTAACTGAGAATATGCGACAACCACTGTAGCGAGTAACGGTACTCGCTACAGTGGTTATCTGCGAATCAGTAACGCTTTAATCCCCCTGTAATCCCATCAATAGCCTCTTAACCCTCTTTCTCAGGACAACCCTTCGCGCATCTGACCCTCTCCTTACTCTCTATAGTGGTTACTTACTCTCATCAGCGGCTATCACACGGGCAAAGCCGACAGAAAGCGCCCCTGAAAGTACTCGCTATAGTGGTTACCTTTTTTCATAGAGGGCTTTGAACCGGGTTCGCGGCAGGGCAGGGGGTTCTTGAAGAGGGATGTGAAGAAAAAGCGACGTACCTGTTTTACTCGCTATAGTGGTTATCCTTCCTGCTTTCTGCGTCTAAGGCGCACCTTTCCTGATATTCTGCGGACAAAACCACTCGCTATAGTGGTTATCGGGTGATTTTATGACTGATGTGACCAGTAAATGATCAAATCTTCGCACGGAAGACAGCAATATTCTCGCTACAGTGGTTATTAAGTGGGACCAGAAAAGAAAGACTCACTCGCTATAGTGGTTGTGATCGTCACTGTCCTGTGATTTAAGCGGGCTCTTATCTTATTGATGTAAGTACTCACTATCATATTTAGTGCCCTTGGGGTTGAGATTGGATCAGATTCCTCATTCAGAGCACAGTTGAAGTGTTACTCGCTATAGTGGTTAGCTGTCAGAGATACCACTGCTGACAGAGACACGGATTCAGCGACAGAACAGGCCCGGTAGGGCCGCTCAACCTCGCTACTCCCGCAGAGCGCGCTGCAATTCATGGCTGAGTCTGCGTTACTGATAATTCTGCTCGCTATAGTGGTTGCTGTGTGAGTAAGCAGTGCATCTGCCCCGCAAAATAGGGGATGTAAAGGCTGGTGATCTTTGTAGCCTGCCTTAGTTACTCGCTACAGTGGTTATTGAGAACATGTAAAGCGCAATTTACTCGCTACAGTGGATATCCGTCCCATTTTGATAATGTAAGTGATGATCGTGACCGCGTAACTACTCATTACAGTAGTTAAACAGGTAAAGTTACTCTCTATAGTGGTTATCATAAATTGCAGGCAGCACTGCCCGCAGCCAGAAGAGGGGGGTGTCCTGCAGCGTCATCGGATCTTGAGCATCAGAACGGGATGTTACTGGGATTGTGGGAGTAGGGGGAAGGGCATTGCTCAGCTCAGGTTTTGTCATCACCCCGCTTAGCAGTGGCCAAAAAAGCGGCTGCTCTGTGGCATACCGCTTAATCACCGTTCGGACAGCGTTTGTTACATCGCCTCCCGGTATTCCGGCCAGGCAACGGATTGCGCTTCGTAGCGACCAGCGGCGGCGAACAGCGTGCCCTGGAAATTGATCACACCCGCGGCCTCCAGCCACATCCACTCTTCCGCCTGTACAATCCCCGCCGCAATGACGGTGATTTCCAGCGCTGAACAGCATTTGATAATCGCCTGCACCACCGCCTGCTTAGGCCCACTGCGATGGACATCGCGGGTGATACCGGCATCAATACGAATGCGATCGGGCTGGATGTGCGTCAGCAACGACAATCCTGCGGAGCCGTCGCCGAAATTGTCGATCGACAGGCTGATCCCGACTGCTTTCAGCATGCGTACCGCTTCAGAGAAGGCATCCAGCTGCGAGATTACGGCGGTTTCACTCACACCGATAACAACCTGTTCAGGAACCAGTCCCGCCTGATGAATAGCAGACACAATCTGATCGACGGCATCTGGTATCACCACCAGCGTCATCGGCAGGAGGCTGACGTAGAGTGTCATACCGTCCGGGCAGACCAGGGCAGCGCGTGCAAATGTCTTTTTCACGGTTTCCAGATCGTTAACGTAAAGCTGATCGCCAGAGGCCTCGTCGGCGGAAGCCGGCCGCAGAGTGGCGGCTTCAATTGCGGTGACCTGACGCGCCAGGGGATCCACCACTGGACGGAAGCTGACGCCTTCGGTTTCGGGGCGGGAGTCCGGCACATCATTGTGTTCAGAAATAAACTCCCAGTAACCCGGCGGGAGTACTTCGTAGTAGTTCTCTTTCTCGCGGGACTCAACAAACGTCCGCAGGAATTGCAGTGCCCGATCATCATAGGTCAGGCGATATTTCGATGTCCCTTTATCCAGCACTGCCTGCAGGAGCGAGGAGCTATCGTGTTCACGCAGGTCGAAGAGTTCCATGCCCGCATTACCAAAGCGGCGGGAAGGCGCATAGTCGCGCATCAGTTCCACCACATTATGATGACGCCGATCCGCACAGATCCGCTGATAGACCGCCTGAATGCCCGCTTCAGGCCCTTCAAGCAGCTGAAAAAAATGGGTACCGTTAAATAACAGGATGCCGGTCACGTCGTGAGCGGCATTAATTGTGCTGGCGTTGTCGACCATCGCGGGCACGGTTTTGATGGGAAAATCATCTGAAATATGGCTGCGATAAATTATGGTAGTCAGCATGTGCAGCTCCGCTTTATAGGGTTGTTGCGGACACGCTAACACTGTTCAAAAAATGTTTCATCCCTACTTATCCACTGACGCACAGACTGCACCAGAGCAGGTGGCAGTAAGCGAAGCGGCTCATTGCCGACACAGTTTTAAGGTTTTTAAAATCGCCCAGGCTGATGCTCATATGCCCGCTGCACAATAAAAAAGGCCGCCGTAATTGCAGCCTCATCGCATCAATTCGATATCCGTTATTTAATCAGCTCAGCAGAGACATAAGCACGATTATCAACACGTGCGCCGGTGATTTTATAAGATGCGCCAGCATCTTTGGCCTGCGCCGCAACTTTCGCTTCTGCAGCATCCAGTGTCGATGCGGTGGCGGTAATGCTCTCGGCAAAACTACCGAAAGAAACCAGTAATGCAGTAACAGCAACGAAATTTTTGATGGTTTTCATAGTCGATTCCTTAGCGTTTTTCATTCAGGGAGAGGCGTTTCACCTCGATGGAATGAATGATAGGCGCGTTCATCCTGAACGTGAATAGCTAAGTTTTGCTGAAGTTAATCAGAATTTTTGAATTATAAAAGGCGGGCGGGCTGAGACGTTAATACTGGCAGCAACGCAATCTGAGATCAGATCGCGTTGCCGTCAGTTTAATAACACTCGCCACGAAGCTTCCAGTGCAGCCAGTGATCCAGGGCTTCTTCGTTCAGCGGCTTCGAATAGAAATAGCCCTGAGCCTGATCGCAGCCATACTCTGTCAGGGAGGATACTGCGTCCGGACACTCCACGCCTTCTGCCACCACGGTGTAGTCCAGCTCTTTGAGCATGGCGATAATACTGCGGGCAATGATGCGTGAAGCGGTATCTGAGGAAAGCTCACTGATCAGAGAACGATCCAGCTTAATCACATCCAGCGGCATACGACGCAGATAACTGATATTGCTGTAGCCGGTGCCAAAATCATCCAGTGAAATCGTGAATCCCCGCGCTTTAAGCATCTCCAGTCCGCGCAGAGCGGTGGGGCTTTCAAGAATACGTTCGGTCTCCAGACACTCGATCCCCAGCAGAGAGGTCGGGAGTTTAGACTTAACCATCTTGCTTTCCAGCGCTGAAGCGAACCCTTCGCGCGCAAAATCGCGTACGCTGACGTTGATCGTCAATGGCAACTGGATGCAGTTGTTGCGCAGCCGGCTAAGACGTTCGACCGCCTGATCGATAATCCAGGCGGTCAGTACGGAGAGCAGATCGGTCTGTTCAGCCAGCGGGATAAAGGCGCCAGGAGAAAGCTCGCCCCTGCTGGGATGTAACCAGCGGATAAGGGCTTCCAGACCCACCGGCTTGCCACTTTGCAGGCAGATTTTTGGCTGATAGACCAGATAAAGCCCGATGTTCTCGTGTAATGCCGTTTTAAGATCGGTCATCAGCATGAAATCTTCTGAACGCTGGGTTTCTGCCTCAGCGTCAAAGCGATGAGAGGGCAGTCCGCGCCCGATCGCATCATTCAGGGCACTGACCGCACGACGTAATATTTCAGACGCTGGCAGGCTGCCCGCAACAAATCCGGTCTCACCGGTATGCGGTGTCAGTGCGACTGAAAGACCATCGTCCATATCTGCACTGATCCCTTCCAGACGACCGGCTACCCAGGCTGCGCTGAGTCGGCTGTCGGCTCGCGTCAGGATCGCAAACCGGCCGGTGGCCACGGTATAGATCATCTCCCCAACCGCCGGACGCAGGCGCAGCGGCAGCAGGGTAGCCATATCTTTCAGCAGACTCTCTACCGGCGTCATTCCCATGGTGCGTGCCAGTTCGTATGCGCGCCCCATGTCGATGCAATCAATCAGAACCAGACGGCGTGGCGTGGTATCACCGGCCACGGCCAGATACTGCAAATCCCGTATCAGGCGCTGACGGTTAGGCAGTCCGGTCACCGGATCGGTGAACCCTGCCGCATGCCAGGCTTCCAGGAAGGACATCACCAGCGTGGAGAGCAGCGTCAGTGTCGTCACCTGGTCACTGGCAAATGCCTGTGGCTGCGTGTCGGTTACACAGAGCGTCCCCAGAATAATGCCGTCACGGGTTTTGAGAGGCACACCGGCATAAAAGCGAATAAAGGGTGAACCGGTGATCAGGGGATGCGTAACAAAACGCGCATCATGATACGTATCAGGGACGATTACCGCGCTGTCACTGTCAACCACGTGGCGGCAGAGTGAGTCCGCACGCGTTGAGCGTTGCAGATCAAAATTGTGTGACGCGCGTACGGTCTGAAATTCATCATCCAGCACCGAGATAAAGCTGCCCGGAATACCCAGGGCCTGACTGGCTAACCGGACAAACTTCCGCAGCACTTCATCGCGGCTTTCATCAGGGTCGCGCAGCGCCTGTAAAGCGCGGCTTCGGCGTTCGTTGTCGCCGTTGAGATTGTTGAGCATGTGTGTAGAACCCCCGCACCGTCTGATTACGGAGCGAAAAAAGAAAACTGTCCGGAGCGAAATGTGATTCGGGCGGCAGGAAATATAGTGTGATTTTTATTTTCAAGCTGATGATAAGTGACTACGAAGCGGGTGTCTCTTAATATTTTCTTTAACGCATTAAAGGCATGTTTACGATTCGAAAATTTAATCGATGAGGCATCCGATTATTCAGAGCTGTTCATTTTATATATGCAGCAGAGAATTTTCAGCAGGGTTAATGTTTATTTCCGAGCAGTAGATGAATAAATATTCAGGAGAGTTAACAGTTATTATGAGTCAGGTGTTGCCATGAAACGGGTCTGCTGCCAGAGAGATTATCGCTGCTGCACACTGAAGCGGGAGCTAACCTGTTAAAACGCAAAGCAAAAGCCGGAAAGAGACGCAGAATGGCAGATATGACCCGTCAGTATCTTCCTGGCTGATGCAGGTCAATCCACCGCAACGCTGGGGATTATCCAGCGCCTCAGTCAGCAATCCGGTTAACCTTTGATGCCGTTTAAGGATTGTGTCGGACGACGTGGCGGCGGATTTTGCTCCAGCCAGTCCCGGACCTGTTCAGTCTGCGGACCTCGCTCACGGATGGCGCGCGTCAGCCTTTCCTGTGTCGTCCTCAGTTCCTGGGTCCAGTAAGTGATTTGCCACTGCTCGCGAATTTCCACCTGCGACAGATCCTCTGGCGAACGACGCTGGATAGGATTTTTCATTTATTATCCTCCTCTGGTTTCAATGAAGCAGCCTGAACATTAACCTCAGGCTAAACATCTATCCTGATGAAGAAAGAAGCATTGAGGTAGCGGATTAATCCCTGAATCACCCTTAAGGCAAATAACAGGATAATTCCTGGCTGGAGGAATAAGGCACTCTAAGGAAATAGAAAAGTCGCCGTCAGAACGAAATATGCCGCTTCGCTTATAAAAAATCAGGCACAAATGTGCAGTCCGAAATTTGACATTTATTCAAAATAGTCAATTATTCTCTGGTCTTGTCATCCTGTCGCTTTCAGACCGCTTCGCTTTTATTGATCGCGGAGCGCTGTGCTTTTGCGATTTCATCATGCTGAAGGAGTCTTTGTTTGGTTAATCGTCCCCCCCAGTCGCCTGTGATTGTCCAGAGTAACGTGCGTGAACTTCGCCTTGCCGCCGGGCTGTCACAGCAGAGCGCTGCCGAGCGTTTTGACCTTAGCCTGAGAGTCTGGCAAACCAAAGAAGCCGCAGCTAATCCGACATTATTAAGTCAGGGCGAATATGAGCTGCTGTTATTACTGGCTGGCCGTCATCCTCATTTCGTTCTTACTCCTCAGAACAAAAAATAGCGGCTTCGTTAATATTCTTAGATTTATTTCTCGGGTAACCGGCTGTTTGATAACGGTAAAAATATTTTATTTTCTGACTTGAAAGCTGACAACCAAACCCTATTTATGGAGATGACCGGAAATATGATACCGGTCAGATGAACTTTTGGATGAACCTGTTCAGGAGATTATCACGATGTCAGTACAACAATTTTCCGTTTTCCCTTCACTGGCTGATTCTGTGTTTTCAGACCGCTTTAACCGCATCGATAAATTATTCAGTCAGCTGACTGGCGACAGCCCGGTAACCACCGCGCCTGCTTACGATCTGCAGCGGGTTGAGGATAACCGTTACGCGCTGACCGTCAGCGTACCCGGCTGGAAAGAGCATGAACTGGAGATTGAGTTACGCGGTGGGCGGCTCTCTGTGGCGGGACACAAAGAGAAAACGTCTCAGGATGCGTCTGGCGAGGCACGGGAAGAGAACAGCAGCTGGATCCATCGCGGCATTTCCCGACACGACTTCCAGCTGAGCTTTTCTATACCGGAGCACATGAAGGTGACCGGAGCCAGCCTGGCGGAGGGCTTACTCAACATTGATCTGATCCAGGAAATACCAGAGAGCGAGAAACCGCGACGTATCCCGATTGCGATCGGCGGTCAGCGCACGCTTGAACATCAGTAAGGTGAACAGGGCGGAAATGGCAAAGGCTGTTTCCGCCTTTTTGATCACTCACAGCGGCAGGCTGAGATATCAGGATATCCGATGATTAAAAGGGGAGGGATGAGAAAGGGCATAGCCGGGCGCAGAGATACCCGGCTATTAAGAACGCGTTACCAGTGGTACTTGTTGGAATCTTCCCACTCTTTCACTTCTTTTTCGGCACGATCTTTCTCGTAGCCGTAGCGTTCCTGAATTTTACCGACCAGCTGGTCTCGCTTTCCTTCTACCACGGTCATATCATCATCCGTAAGATCACCCCATTTTTCCTTAACCTTACCTTTGAACTGCTTCCAGTTACCGCTGATGCGATCTTCGTTCATGGTGATTCTCCCAATTCCGGTTGTTATCCAGGGACCTGATGAATATCTGTTTTGCCGGTTGGCTATCAGATGGATCAAGCATGGCACAGCTTTTGCTTTTTGCAGCGAGGCGGTGTGAGCCGGGTCAAACTCTGAGCAAAAGGGGAGAATGAGAGGATTAATTCAGATGCCTTTATTTCGGGCGGCGTACAGGCCAGCTGACTGCAGGCAGCGCATTCAGAGCCGGGCGGGCAAACAGAAAGCCCTGGTAATAGCGAACACCGGCACCTTCCAGCCAGAGCCACTCCTCAATTTTCTCAACCCCCTCCGCGATGACCGTAATCTCCAGCGCCTGGCAGCATTTCAGGATGGCCAGCACAATCGCCTGACGCGGGCCGCTGCGGTGGATATCGGTGATCAGCTTGCGATCGATTTTGACTTTGTCAGGCTGGAAATCCGCTAACAGCGACAGGCCTGCGAAACCGGCACCAAAATCGTCAAGCGCCAGACAGATTCCGGCGGCTTTCAGCTGCTGTACTGCAAACTGAAATTCGTCGAAGCGCGAGATGATTTCATCTTCGGTCACTTCAACCACCACCTGCTCGGGCCGCAATCCCTGAAGTCTTATCTGCTGGATAAGATGTTCGACCGCATCATCAATCATCACCAGCGACATGGGCAGCAGGTTGACGGAGAGCGTCAGTTCCCCCAGACCCAGATGTCTGGCCAGCTGAAAAGCGTAGGTTTTTGAGTGCAGATCGGCCTGGTAGCGCTCGCTTTCCGGCAACTGTGAAAAGTAGTCTGCGGGCGGCGCGCCATGCAGACCGCGTATCAGCGCTTCACAGGAAACAATCTGGCGATTCGTGGCATCCACGATAGGCTGGAGCGCAAATTCACAGCGCTGATCCGGTTGCGGTTGCCAGAAGGGCTGAACGTCGGCGGTAAGAGGGGTGGTCAGCGTCCAGTGACTGGCGGGATCTATCCCGATAAACGTCTCTTTATCGCGTCCTTCGACGAACGAACGCAGGAACTTCACGACGCGGTCATGTCGGATTCGCTCATCATTCAGGGTAACCCGCTCCAGCAGGGCATCCACCACGGTGTGCTTCTCATAGTCACGCAAATCAAACAGGGCCATACCGGCGTGGCCAAAGCGACGAGCGGGCGCATAATCGCGCATCAGTTCAATCAGATTAAAGTGCCGATCATCCTGGCAGATACGCTCAAATACCGCGTGAACGTTATCAACGGTCCCCTCCAGCACCTGAAAAAAGTGCTGTCCGTCAAAGAGCAGGATCCCGGTGACCTCAGCCGCGGCATTTTTGATGCTGGAATGCTCCACCAGCGCCTTTACTCTCTCTGGCGTGACAGAGTCGGAAAGCTGGCTACGGTAGATGAGGGTGGAAAGCATAAGCAGACTCACATGGCAGGAAGTTACTGATTAACCATACCACAGAAAAATTGATGGTTAAGGGCACAACTGCGCCCATTATGCCGTTATGCTTGCGGCATCAATCTGACCATAAGTCCAGGGAAGTCTTAAGGTTTCGAGCGTCGGGAAGGTGGAGCACGCGGCGGCAGGAATCGGGCGTGGCGACAGAAGGGCAATAAAAGCCCCCGCAAGCGCGGGGGCGAACAGCAGATATAGCGCATTATTATAACGTTACGGCATCCCTGGTGAGGCGCCGGTCAATCCGGTAGTGCCTGATTATTACGCGTTTTTTACTCTCCTTACCATGTTGTTGTGGCAAGGTTTTCGGACGGGTAAAAATCAGTTTCTCTGATATTTCAGAAAATTGCCTTTATATTCAATCAGCTGTTTTGAGCGTCTGGAGATTTAAGGCCGGCTAATGAATTATCAGGTTACAAATCCACCATTTTTCCAGACAGTCCGTTAACATCGTTACCACATTCTTTCGGAGCGCGCTAACGTTGCCGGTCTGCAGTGACAGGCGAACGCCAACAACCGCATTATCTGAAAAAGTGCCCCCTGTATAAGGGGGCAAGGGTAGGAGTCAATTCACTCTGTAAAAGAAGTGGATTTCATTACAGAGCCATTTAAAGATAAGGCAAAACCGGGTTTTATGCCGCTACGGTTAACCATTTTTTTATTTAGACATCAAATAATTAAAAAACTAACAAAGGATGTTATTGTTTTTAATCAACGGCTTAATTCGTTATGAAAACGATTTCTAGGATTAGGATTAAAGTCTCTTCAAGCCATAGGCTGATGCTAAAAATGGCCGTTATTTCTGGCTCGCTTAGCGATTTGTCACCGGTTTTCAGGGCAAACTTGACCGCTTCAGGGAATAATTATACTGTTTATCTATACAGTTAATTTTAACTGAGAGCCGTTGTGAGGTAAATGAGATGTCACAGGATGATGAGGTCTGGATAGCATTCAGAGAGTCGATGAGGCGGGATGATTCCGGTCAGTGTACGGTGAGCACCCAGGACTTTGTTGCTGAACTTGCACAGCGCAATTCACCTCACACGCTTCGCGCCGCGAATATGTGGATAGAGATGCATATCACTACTTTCAGTGATATCTCGATTGAGGCGGGGGAACGTCGGCTGTTTCAGGTTCCTGCGACGCGCGATTAAGCGAGCCGCAGAGTCGCATACCTCTTTCAGCCTGCCTGCTGCCACATGCGCAGGCTGGATTGGGCATCAGAGCCTGGAGGCGTTCCGGCGCATGTCAGAACGATCCTGGAATTTAGGATTGGCGGGATAGCTCTTGTCGCAGGCCATGCGTGCCAGGTTCAGTGCGACTTTACGTTTTTTGAGCTTTAACTTCGGCAACCACTCTTTGAACTGCGCTGTCAGCGCCGCTGCCTGCTGCTCGCTACTGACGCAACAGATGAAGAGCTTGCTCTTGGTCTGACGGCTGACATCAATGGCATAGATCTCAACGCCAGTGCTGCAAACGTCATATTCAACATCCGTAAACTGCATGTGTGGCCAAAGGCCCGTTCTGGTTTCAAATGTGGCTAAATCCATGACAACTACCTTTTTTTATTTTAAGCGTTATTGCTATCCAACAGACTAAAGCCTGGTCGGGCCAGTGAGCATAGACCAGAATCAGCATTCCGCCAGTGATTTCGCTGATTTAATCTGGTCCTGACACAAATGGCTAAAATCTCATTCAGGTATCTGTCAGGCATCGGGTAGCCCTTCACTCACCTATCAGAAGAACTGATGTCAGCCAGGCTTTCTGGCTTTTATCCTCTGCGGCCCTTACGCATTCTTTACCCTGTCACAGTTGAATCAGAGGCGAGATTTAACGTGTTAAAAACGTCCGTACGTTAACAATTATCGTCAGTTACCCTATTGAATTAGTGCGCTAATTATCAGGGCTCTCTATATGACGGCTGTTGCGTAATTATGACCATTTCGCAGTAGAAAATTACTTCCTGGAAAAAAGGGGGATTTTACGGATGTGATGAAGTGTAAGAGGGTATGTCAAAATGAAAGTCAATCAAGGCTTGGGGTTTTTTTCTGCCTGGCACACTTTGTCGCATTCGCAAGGAAAAATAAAAAAAATATATCGCACGCGATTAATTAAAGGCCCGCCGACAAACGCCGATATAAACGATCCAGCTTTACACCATGTTCAAATTAATCTTTTTTGCCGGGGGCAAGTATGACTATTACACAACGTCTGGTATTGATTTTCTCACTGCTTGCAATGTCACTTATTGCATTGGTGATTATCTCTTTATCAGTTATTTCGGGCTTTCAGTCCCGTTTTGAATATGTACAGATGAACGCGATACCCAGCATCCGCGATCTAAATAAATCAATCAGCGTAACCAATCAGTTAGGCATTGCGCTTTATCGTCACCACAGCACCAGTGACGCGACTAAATTCCCGGCAGCGGAAGAGCGCATCGATAATCTGCTGACGCAGATCAAGTCACTCAATGATTACTACATGGCTAACGATATCTCCAGTGATGAAGATAAAGAGATGACCGTGCAGGCTAATAAAAACCTGGATGCGGTTCGCAGCGCATTGCCGGCGTTTTATGCTACGTCCCGCGCCCATAATGATGCGGTCACACTGCCGCTGTTACAGAGCGAGAATGGCGTGGGTGCTGCAGCCCGTAAAATGGAAGCCGATTTCACCCGTCAGATTCAGCTGAACATTGATATTGGCGAACAGCTCAGGGCAGAGAACAAGCGCGTTTATAATCAGACGTTGTGGATGATGTCTGGCGGATCACTGCTGCTTATTCTGATACTGGCTGCTTTCTCTGCCAAAGTGATTCTGGGCATTAAAAAGAGCCTCTCAGGCATGGTTAATACCATGACGCAGGTCAGCCATACGCTTGACCTGACTCATACCGCCGAAGTCCGCGGTAAGGATGAGATTAGCAAAACAGCGATGGCATTTAACCAGCTGCTGGCCCGCGTTTCTGGCACGCTGCTCTCGGTCAGTCATTCCGCACAGTCGGTCAGTACCGGTTCAACGCAGATTGCGGCGGGTAACGAAGATCTCTCTGCGCGTACGGAAGAACAGGCTGCTTCACTGGAGCAGACGTCTGCCAGTATGGCAACCCTGAGCGAAACGGTTCGACAGAACTCAGAAGGTGCGCATCAGGCCAGCACCCTGGTAAATAACGCCAATAACATGTCCATCCAGAATGGATCGGCAGTGAAGCAGATGCTCAGCACTATGGATGAGATCCGCGGCAGCTCTGCCAAAATCTCTGAAATTACCGGGCTGATTGAAGGCATCGCGTTCCAGACCAATATTCTGGCACTGAATGCGGCCGTCGAAGCAGCGCGTGCCGGTGAGCATGGCCGCGGCTTCGCCGTTGTCGCCTCAGAAGTGCGTAATCTGGCGCAGCGCTCCTCGTCTGCTGCCCGTGAAATCAAAGACCTGATCTCTACGTCGGTTTCACAGGTTGAGCACGGTTTAGAGCAGGCCAACGGCGTTGGTGCAAACAGTGAAAATGTTCGCCAGGCGATTCAGCAGGTAGCCGATCTGGTCAATGAGATTGCTGCGGCAACGTCTGAGCAGAGCAAAGGTATTGAGCAGGTTCATCAGGCGATTGGCCAGATGGATGAGGTGACGCAGCAGAACGCCTCGCTGGTGGAAGAGGCCTCATCTGCTTCTAAGTCGCTGCAGGAGCAGGCAGAGACGCTGGCAGGCCTGGTGGCGACATTTACACTGGAGAGTCATCAACGTGTCGCACAGCCGCAGCAAACCGCAGCGTTGCGTCGTCCGGTATTGCAGGCAAAGCAGCCTGAGCGCCAGACCGTCGACATGACGAAGGCGAACTGGGAAAGTTTTTAACCGTTAAGCAGTAACATCATGGCCTCCACACTGTAGGGGCTTTTTTTTATCTTTCATCCGGATTAATGAGACCCTTCCCCCTGAAATAAACTAAAATGAAATCGATTTCATTATTATAATATGACTACCTCTTTGGGGTTATATTCTTGTGGTGGTTATTTTAGCGAAGATTTACTTACAGCGAAGAGTGGAATGATAATTAATCAGATATAGTCAGGATATCTGTTATCGGCTCATTTCTGAGCCAGCTTGAATTTCTTTATTTTCAAAACAATAATGCTGAAGTCAGGCTAACGACTTAATGTGTTAATCGCAGTGGTGATTTTTCATGCTGATGATAAGTATCACTATTTTTACATTTAGCTTAAGCTAACCTTGCAGTAAATATCGTCATTTTATTCACTGTAAAATAACGGTGCGCGATCTATACTCCTTTCTGTTGTTATAAGTATTTCTGATTTTCAAACGAAACTGCTTTCTTCATAGCGACATTGCGCTGCATGAGGCACCACTGGCTATGTAAAAGAAAAGTAAAAAATAATAATACACAACCTATTTTGTGCACTACTCACTGCACGCCTCACACATCAGAGCGAATAAGAATGAAGAAATTACTCGACCGCATTAATCTGCCAGCGAAATTCCTGCTCCTGGGATCTTTTGCACTGGTTCTGTTTATTTTACCTACCTTTCTGTTTATTCAGACGGGCAACCAGCTTATTGATACCAAGCAAGTGGAACTATCCGGTATACCTGTTGAGAAAAAAGTGCTTAAACTCCTCAACCTGCTTCAGCGTCACCGTGCAGAGAGCGCGATTGCTATATCACTTAACAAGCCTGATAACGCACCCCGTTTGGATCTGGTCTCGCAAATAAATACCTTATCCAGCACGATTGCTGACGACCTGCGTAAGGATGACGGGCAGGCTCAACCGCTGAAGTCGCTGCAGAGGGTAAATCAGGAATGGGGTCAGCTGCAGAATGATATCAATAGTGGCAAGCTGACGCTGGCAACCAGCCTGACACGCCATGCCCACCTGATTCAGGTTTTGTTGGATATGAATCAGGATGTGCTGGATTTCTATCAGCTGTCGCTGGATGCGGACTTGAATACTTATCAGCTGATCGTCAGCATCTACAGCCGCCTGCCGTTGCTGACCGAAACGCTGGGTCAGATTCGTGCCAATGGAACATCACTGCTTGCGAGCGGAAACATCACTGATACCGATCGCAGCCGCCTGGCGTTCCAGATTGATAATGGCAGAACGGCTCTGGCTCAGTTCAACAGCAATCTGGACAAGGTGTTTTCTATTGAGCCGGCTCTGAAAACCTCTTTCTCCGGTCTGGCACAGGATGCAAATCAGCAGGCTCAGGGCGCCTTGCAGCTGGCTGATAGCGTGTTTGTGAGCGGGCACGCCACTGTGGCACCGGTTGAATACGTGCGGGTGTTTACTCAGGCGATCAACCGATATTCAGAACTGGGTGATCAAACTAGTACCCGACTGCAAGAGATGATGGATGTGCAGATCGATGCGAAGCGCCAGTCACAGTATGTGTTGCTGGCAGGTCTGCTGGCCGTCGCGCTGCTGGCCGTTGTCGTCGCCGTGATGATCACCCGTTCGGTGACTCGCCCGGTAAAAGAAGCTGTCGAAGTTGCAAGCCGCGTGGCGGCAGGCGATCTGACGGCAGTACTGACCGTTTCCGGCAGCAATGAAATGGCTGAGTTGCTGAATGCACTGATGCGGATGCAGGAGCGTCTGGCTCAGCTGGTTTCGGATATCAAAGGCAACGCGGCCACCATCGCTAACTCCTCAGAAGAGATTGCGCGCGGCAATGGCGATCTCTCGTCTCGTACCGAACAGCAGGCCGCGTCACTGGCTGAAACCGCAGCTAGTATGGAACAACTGGCGTCAATCATTCAGCAGAATGCGGATAACACGCGCTTTGCTTCTGACCGCGCAGAATCAGCCACGCAGGCGGCACTCTCCAGTGGTGCAGCGATGGATTCGGTGATGGAAACCATGCACAAAATCCGTGGCAGCTCAGGGAAAATTGAAGAGATCACTTCTGTGATCGACAGCATCGCCTTCCAGACCAACATCCTGGCACTGAATGCGGCCGTTGAAGCGGCACGCGCCGGTGAGCAGGGCAAAGGTTTTGCGGTTGTCGCGTCGGAAGTGCGTGCACTGGCACAACGTTCAGCCAGTGCGGCAAAAGAGATCAAGAGCCTGATCGAGCAGTCTGTCGGTCATGCGCAGGAAGGGATCTCTATGGCGCAGAACGCAGGCGACAAAGTGAAGCAGAGCGTCAGCGCGATTGAACAGACCTCACAGCTGATGCGCGATATCTCAGCGTCATCCGAAGAGCAGAGCAGCGGTATCTCGCAGGTCAATATTGCGGTGAACCAGATGGATCAGGTCACGCAGCAGAACGCCGTGCTGGTAGAAGAGTCAGCGTCCTCTGCTGATGAACTCGCCGCGCGCGCAGGGCAGTTGCGAACCATGGTCGCGGTATTCCAGACCGCATAAAGGGGTTAAAACAGCCGTCCCCGGTGGGCGGCTGTTCTCTTCTCCGCGATTAACGCCGGCTATGCCTGGTGATCCTGCAGACAGGCCAGATACTTCTCTCCCGACCGCATCACTTTCTCCTTCGCCTGCTGATGAATATCCTGCCCTTCAAACGCGCCATAAAGCTGTCCGAACGTCACGCCCGAGAGCCGATGCAGGATGTCGCCCACGGTGGCGGCTGACAGCGGCAGCATATTCGGGTAGCTCCACATAAATGACACGCTATGGGCTCCCGGCGTGACCTGAATGATGTCACCTGCCAGCATCACCCCTTCGCCCTCATCCCAGTGCAGTACGCTGCCGCCGGGAAAATGGCCCCCCAGCCTTAACAGCATCACGTCCGGCATCAACGTCAGCGACTCGCCCTGCCAGAGCTGGATATGCGGACTTTCCCGCACAATCCATTGCCGATCGCGGGCATGCAAATGAATGGGCGCGTTAAACGCCTCAGCCCACTCCTGCATGGTGGTGTAGTAGTGCGGATGTGAAATTGCGATAGCATCAATGCCGCCCAGCGCCGCAATCAGCGTATAAGTGGCGTCATCGAGGTTGGCTATGCAGTCCCAGAGCACGTTGCCGTGCGGCGTGCGCAGCAGAAAAGCGCGCTGGTTGATGGCAAATTCGGGCACGGTTTTAAGGCTTAACAGCGCATCGCTATGGGCCGTCCACTTATTGGCGTGGCTGCCGCGCAGTTCATCAAACGCGATCCAGCGCTGACCCGCAGCCGGAACATACTGACGTTCATCCTCACAGATTTTACAGTGCTGCCTGGGGGCATCAGAGGGATAAGCGGTCCCGCAGGCGGTACATAGCATCGTCATGGTGATCTCCTTTGTTTCACTCAAGCTTATGCACACCTGCGAAAACCGCACTTTACTGAGGCTATTTTGTCAGGCCATTACGGCTGTCGGCGCAGAGTAATCCGGGTCAGTTCCGAGGGCCGACCCAGCCTGACCGCCATGCCGGGCCAGAGTGCGGTGCCGTTATTCACATAGAGCTGCATCCCATCGACCTGATAAAGCCCGGACACAAATCCGGCGTTGGGTTTAGCAAACAGCCGGTCCAGGCCGATAATCAGGCCGCCATGCGTATGACCGGAGAGCTGGACATCCACACCTTTCGCTGCGTTCTGGCGGGCATTGCGTGGCTGATGATCCAGCAGGATCACCGGCGCGTTGTCAGGCGCCTGCTCCAGCGCACGGGCCAGATCCGGGCCGGTTGCGTTTCTGCCCGCTGCAGACGCATCCGGCAGGCCGGCAATCACCAGCTTTGCGGAGCCGCGCTGGATTACGGTATGACTGTTGAGCAGAGGCTGAAGTCCGAGTGAGGCCAGGTGGGCCGTCCAGATCGCCTGATGGAAGAAATATTCATGATTGCCGGTGATAGCCCATACGCCATCAGGCGCTGCCAGCCCGCGCAGCGGCGCAACGTCATGCCGCCGATGCTCCAGGCTGCCATCGATCACATCGCCCGTTACCACTATCAGATCGGCTTTAAGAGACATCGCCCGCTCAACCATCGCGGCGGTCCACGCACGATTAAACAGCCGGGTGATGTGCAGGTCGGTCAGCTGCAGCAGCTGATAACCCTCGAACTCAGCCGGAAGGTTGGGCAGCACCAGCGTCACCTCTTTGACCGGCGGCACCCGTATCGCCTGCTGTACGCCAAAGGCAGCCAGCGCCATTGCCAGCACCACCGCCAGATAGCGAACACCGGGAATCAGCTCAAACGGATGCCGCAACAGCAGGGCGATCAGCATGACCGCATCCATCATTATCTGAAGCAGCGCCAGCAGCAGCACGGTGCTGTATGCCCAGTTAAACAGGATGATAACGATGCGGGGCATTTCAGCGGAAAATATCCCGCCCGAAGTAAAACGGCTTATGAGCAGATATTGTGAGGCCAGCAGCACCAGTGCGGAAAGCAGGATCTTAATGGCCAGTGGCAAAGACAACGGAATAATGACGCGCGCAATTACATACCAGCTCGGTAAGCTGAAAATCAGGTGAAACATGGCATTTTTCCGGTAGGGCGCTGAACATCTGCGCAGACAAAAAGAGACGATTGTTGATGGAGCCGTTTTCAGGATTGTAGTGTATACGATGCTGGTGCCAGCGTTGCTTCACGCCGGGTGCTTTCAGGCGCTAAAACAGCGAGAAAGGATCAATAGAAGTCTGTCTGCAGGGCTTAAAAGCAAAAACAGCGTGACCGGAGAACCGTCCACGCTGGCAACATTCACTGTCTGACGACCTCTAACTAGCGTAAAACGCCTGAGGTTGTCTGCGTCTCGTCGGTGACGCGCGTCATAGAGATGGGAATGCTTTTATAAGCGGGGATACCACTTTTCGTATCATGGCTGTCGAGCGGCACCATCACATTGGCCTCCGGGTAGTAAGCGCCGACCGAACCTGAGGCCATATCAATAATCACGATGGTCAGGTTTTTCATCTGGCGAGAAGTGGGATTGCCATCCGGATCCAGCGCCATCAGATTGACACGGTCACCGACCCGCAGCTGGCGTTTTTCCGCCTCTTCCGCATTGATAAACAGCACATCGCGGCGGCCTGTGACGCCACGATAACGGTCATTCAGACCATACAGCGTGGTGTTGTACTGGTCATGACTGCGCAAAGTGGTGAGGACCAGGTCATGGCATTTCAGCGAGCGGGGATCTTCATTGATGCCCTGCATCACCTGAAACTGCGCACGGCCGGAAGGTGTCAGCCAGACGCGCTCTGAGGCTGCGTTATGAAGCCGGAATCCACCCGGATGCTTAATGCGCTCGTTAAAGTTTTCAAACGCCGGGAACACCCCTTCAATGGCATCACGGATGCGGCTGTAATCGGCTACCATGCCCGACCAGTCAACCACGCTGTCTGGCAGGGTGGCCTTAGCAAGTGAGGCCACCAGCGCTGGTTCAGATTTCAGATGCGGTGAAGCCGGGTTCAGCGAACCGCGTGAGGCATGCACCATCGACATCGAATCTTCAACGGTCACGCTCTGCGCCCCGGTTGCCTGAACATCGGTCTCAGTCCGGCCCAGTACCGGCAGCAGATAGTTGTGCTTGCCAAGTAACAGGTGTGAACGGTTAAGTTTGGTCGCCATATGCACGACCAGATCCAGCTTGCGCATCGCCGGGAACGTCACCTGCGGATCGGATATCGCCTCAGCCAGGTTACCGCCCAGACAGAGCAGCGCTTTGGCTTTGCCGTCGCGCATCGCCCTGATCGCCTCAACGGCGCCGTGACCATGTTTCTGCGGCGGTTTGAAGCCAAAGACTTTTTCGATGCCATCCAGCAGCGACTGCGGCGGGATCTCAGTGATGCCGACCGTGCGGTCGCCCTGGACATTGGAGTGACCGCGTAGCGGACAGATACCTGCGCCCGGCTTACCGATATTGCCGCGCATCAGTAGCAGGTTAGCGATTTGCTGCACGTTCTGGGTGCCGTACTGATGCTGGGTGATCCCCATGCCGTAACAGATGATGGTCCGTTCAGCGCTGGCGTAGAGTCGGGCGATATGCTGGATCTCCTCACGCGCCATGCCGGAGACTTTCAGGATATGCTCCCAGTCGGTGCTCTCCAGGTCGGCTTTCAGGGCCTCAAAACCTTCGGTGTGCTCAGTGATAAAAGCTTCATCGATGACGCCAGGTTTGCCATTGCTCAACGCTTCCTCATGCATGATGAGCAGAATTTTCATCACGCCTTTCAGCATCGCCGCATCGCCGCCCACCCGCACTTTGTAATAGGTGGAGGCCAGTTCCGTAGAACTCATCGACAGCATTTCAATCGGGCTTTGCGGTGACGTAAAGCGCTCGAGTCCGCGTTCACGCAACGGATTGATTGCCACGATAGTCGCACCGCGTTTAGAGACTTCACGCAGCGTGCCCAGCATACGCGGATGGTTAGTTCCCGGATTGTGGCCGATGCAGAGCACCAGATCGCAGTGATCAAAATCTTCCAGCTCTACCGTACCTTTGCCGACACCAATCGACTCCGGCAGCCCGATGCTGGTCGGTTCGTGGCACATGTTTGAGCAGTCGGGAAAGTTATTGGTGCCATATTCGCGGGCGAAGAGTTGCCACAGGAAGGCCGCTTCATTTGAGGCGCGCCCCGAGGTGTAAAACTCCACGCTGTCCGGATCGTCGTAGCTGCGAAGATGCTCACCGATCTCCCGGAACGCCGTCTCCCACTCGACAGGCTGATAGGTGTCAGTTGCGGCATCGTACTTCATCGGATGGGTCAGCCGTCCTTCGCCTTCCAGATGCAGTGCGCTGCGTTCCCACAGTTCACTCACGGTATGAGCAGCAAAGAACTCCGGCGTGGTGCGCTTGCTGGTGGCTTCCCACGAGACGGCTTTTGCACCGTTTTCGCAGAACTCAAAGGATGAGGCATGTTGCGGGTCGGGCCAGGCGCAACCCGGACAGTCAAAGCCCTGCGGCTGGTTGACTTTGAACAGGGCGATCACATCCTGCTTCACTGACATCTGGCCGCGGATAGCATCGGCAACCGCCTTTAGTGCGCCCCAGCCACCTGCAGCACCACCATAAGGGGCGATGCCATTTGTGCGATTTTGCTCTTTCATAATGCTCCACAGTGTCTCTATTGTTATCCGCTAAGCCTGGTACAGAAAAAGTCATTGCAGCGTGGATTCTGGCTAATATTCGGTGAAATTCTTTCTCAAAATGTTTCGGTGAAGTAGGGGGATGTGGATTGCCGGGGGAAAATAGGAAAGAAGCGCTGAGTCATAGCGCGATAATAAACGAAGCGGTCCGGCTTGATTTCGGCGAAATTCACCAGGAACAGGGGTTCGCCTGTCAGGGTAATATCTCGTTTGTGCGTTAAATCAGGATCGATAATGGGGGGTGTTGTTAGCTTAACGGGATCACAGTCCGGATTAAGTATGACTGCGTAAATATAACGGCACGATATTACTGTGCGCTTTACTTTTCGAACTGTTAAATGCTTAAGTTGCATCGGCCCCGCTTCAAAGCGCATGGATAATGACTTTTACAAGGATCGCAAGAATGCTTCTGCCTGAACGTATGAGACCTGCCAGGGTCAGCGCCAAAAAAATCAATGAGCTGGCAAAAATGGCTGAACAGATACTTTCGGAAATCGATAAAGGCGCAGACCAGGACAATACCGAGTTGAAAAAGAAGATGGCTGACTGGAATAGTCAGGTGACCACTCCCTGTGAATTTTCAGATTTCAGAGATTTCTCCGCACACACAAATGCCAGAGATTTTTCCAGGGCAGCTTTAAATTATGCAAAATACTTTGCAGATTTTACCTGGAGCGAACTGGTTCAAACGATCAACTATGTGTGCAATGGCAACGCTTCTGATTCCGAACAACACCACGCGCTCTTATTACTCGAAAATAATTTCAATGGAAATGTATCCGATCTCATTTACTGGCCAGATGTCTGGTTTCAGATTGCCGAGATGCCGGATGTTGAGTTTACATCGGAAGAGCTGGCGGCTTATCTGATGACTCGCTCAGGCAGAGTGTTGGCTGATGCACCTGATATTGAGCTCAGATATCCCATTCCTGATTGCTGATCCGTCTATAAGCCAGCACCCTTTTATAAGGTGTATCGAGAATGAGCTGTTGAAGATTAAGGAAGGTCAGTACGATCTCCGCGTGCTGTCGGATGAGAAATCACAATAAACTCTACCGGCAGATCGCTGTCGTTTCGGGCCTGATGTTTAGCGTGTGGGGGAATTTCGATTCCCTGCTGCGCGCTGATCTCATGAATATTTCCGTCAAGTTCCATAGTCAGCACGCCCATAAGAACAAAGAAAAATTGCCGTGATGTAGCATGATAGTGTCTTTTCTCACGGGTGCCGGGCGGCATTTTTTCATGAATCACCAGCATATCCTGCCGCTTCATCAGGTACCAGCCATCACACCCGTCTCCCCAGACATAATGTTCTGCGTTTTCTTTTGAAATCATCGACCTGCTCCGCATTTATCATTGAAGGGTTTTAAGCTCTGGCTAACTATACAGGGCCAGGTTATCAACTCTCAATTTGTTCAGTTTCGGAAATCGCTTCTCTGGATAGCTGAGTGCGCTGATATCTTGTTCTACCATGACCCGCCAGCAACGTGGCGTTGATTTACAGGCCAACTCCCAACACATCCGGAGGATGAAATATGCAATGGTGTAATCAGGACAGATTTGACGTTCGCCTTGAGTGGGGGCCAGCTGCAGTCACTTACGCGGCGAAGGATGTGGAGTGCATTGTGATCGTCGATGTGATGTCTTTCTCCACCTGTGTCAGCCTGGCGGTCGATAAGGGTGCACAGGTTTATCCTTATCCGTGGAAAGATGCCTCTGCTGTCGGGTATGCAAACACGATCGGGGCGCAGGTCGCCAGCTTCGATAGAGGCTCTGACGCTAACGGTTTTAGTCTCTCGCCTGTATCGATTAGAAAAATAGAAGAGGGCGAGAAGCTGGTCCTGCCATCGCCCAATGGCTCAGCGATTTCATTTCTGGCACGAGATGTGGATGCGCGCGTCACTGTATTAAGCGGTTGCATCAGAAACCTTACGCAGACGGCAATGGCCTGTCGGGACTTTGAACGTATTCTGGTGATCCCCTGTGGCGAGAGATGGCCCGATGGCACGCTTCGCCCGGCTATTGAGGATTATGTCGCAGCGGGGGGTATTATCGCGGCAATCGGGCGTGACCGTTGCTCGCCGGAAGCAGAGGGCGCGGTAGCCGCCTGGCAGCAGCTGAATCTGTCATCTCTTCACGAATGTGCTTCAGCCCTGGAGCTTAAACAGCGTGGATTTCGGGAAGATATCGATCTCTGTCTGGAAGTGGATAGCGCGAAGCGGGCCTGCCAGTTGCAGGGGGATTTTTATGCCCAGGGTCTGAGACGGAGTTGAGCCTGTCAGCGCGGAATTAAACTGCCTGCCAGGCTCAGAATTCGGCGGTTACTTCTTCTTATTCAGCATCGACTTCAGGTCTGCAAATGGATTGTAGGTGGCCTCACCAACATCTTTTTGTGCATCCTCGCCTGCTACCACGCGGGTGCCATACTGGTCAGCCTCGGTGTACTTTGAGTGCTCGTGGTCATGGCAATAGAGACACAACAACTCCCAGTTACTGCCATCTTCCGGATTATTGGTGTGATCGTGATCGATATGGTGAACCGTGAGTTCGCGCAGGTTTGAATAAACAAACTCACGTGAGCAGCGTCCACAGACCCACGGATAGATTTTAAGTGCTTTCTCACGGTAGCCGCTTTCCAGCCGCGTGTAGTTTTTGGGGATCAGAGCCATTGCCGGGATTACCTGTTATGAAGAATAAATGTCACGAGAGTGCAGTCAATATATCCCACAACGCAACCGAAGATGAAATGATCATGTTCCGCAGGAAGGAACGCATTAAAAACCAGAATATTAGCTGAAAACAGAGCGCTATAGAAAAGTGATAGAGCGTCAGCGTTGTAGATGCCAGACGGGAAAAATACCGCAAAAGCGGACGATGCCGAAGCCGGACAAGGCTCAGTGATGTGATTCATATACTCGCTGGATAGATGCCAATCCATGGCGTAATACGTCCTAAAGCGCTTTATTCAGAATTACTTAGAAGGACGTCGACTAATCTTGCCTCCTTTCCGACCGGCTTCCCTGGCTTTCTCATGATCGTTTTTGAAATTGCCTCCACTGACTTTGCCTCCTGCACTGCCAGCTTCACTCGCCCGTTCTGGATCGTTGGCAAAATTGCCGGCACCACCTCTGTACTTCTGTTGTGTCATAGGAAGACCTCATATCAATGTTCCATTAGATAAAAAGGACTAGCTAGTCACATCGGCAAGCATAGTCGCCCGCTTCGTTTATGCAAATGCACAGCCTGAAATAGTTGATAACCCTGATGTTAATCCTGCAGTCGGGTTTAGCGTCGGCAGGGCCGTGTGAGATCAATTACGCTTAAAGGCCTGACGAAAAAGGAGAATGTTATGAGTTACGCGATCCCGATCGACACGCCTGAACGGGGTTCTGATGATCAAAAGCAGAAAAGCGCAGCATAGGATCGTGTTTTGAGGGCATCATCGATTCGAATCTTAACTGTGCCCACAGTCAGCCCCTTTGTATCTACATTTGACGTGACAGATATCGCATGGGTGAGTCTGCATCGCAAACAGTCAACATCTGTCACCCGCTCGTCTATACAACTTCCCGCCAGATCCCCGCCCCGAACTATTTTATGCTACTAAAATGTAACAAATTCACGCATTAAACTAACTGCAGCAATTGCTAAAGCTTTTCCCGCTAGTGGCGATAACCCAATGGCGTTGAGCGCGCCGATCAATGATGAACCCGGTACTCAGCGACGAGTTCTGAACGCGAACGGACCTGCATTTAGCCCTCCTTTTATACACACCAGAAAGCGCAAATTTATGCGCAACTTACTCTAATAAAAGCGAAAATAATAATATGTCGATCATTAAGACGATCAAAAGACGCCTGCCTGTTGCCCGTCTTAGGCGTAGCAGCCAGCCAGCGAATGGCACCTACGATTGTCGTGCGTTGCCGGAATCACTCTCCTCCCTGGGTTTAAGCTCGCGCGCGGGCGGGATCCTGATGACGTTTGTTCCGCCTGAAGCGGATTTTCAACGGGTCAGTCAGGCCTGGCAGCGCTTTAACACCCCCGATCTGACGGTGCTGACGCTCTCTTCCAACGGCGCGCTGAGCAGCAGCCGATCGCAAAGTACCTATTGTGATGGCAATGGCCCGGAAGGAAGCTATCTCTGGCTGCCCGACACGCTGATTGCCAGTCATGAGACGCACATAGTCGATCTGCATGTCGCCGACACGCAGACGGCCAGCCAGCGCATCACCGCTATCCAGCAGGAGCTGGCGCGTCTGCAGGTGCGGATGCCGCTCTCGGCCGATCGTACTTTCGCCATGATTTACTGTGATGGATTGTCGGCGTCTGAAGGCTTCCTGATGCAGGCCTGGTACAACTGCGGGCGTTTTCCCTGCCTGGCCATTGGCGGTTCAGCGGGCGGTAAAATCACCTTCGATGGCACCTGGATTGGTACCGGCGGCAGGGTGCTGCAGGGCAAAGCCGTGATCGTGTTCTGTCAGATGGCACCCGGAAAATCTTTTGCTCCGTTTAAAAGCCAGAACTTTACGCCACGCGATCAGAGCTGGCTGATTGCCGAAGCCGATCCGGTTGCGCGCACCGTCACCTCCGTATTTAACCGCCAGGGGCAGCAGCAGCCGTTTGTCGCGTCGCTGTGTGAACACCTTAACTGCACCGAAGCGCAGCTGACCGAACGGTTAAAGGGGTTAACCTTCGGTGTTAAAGTCGGCGGGGAGTATTTCATTCGCTCGATCGCTAAAATTGAATCGGGTGGCGTGCAGTTTTTCTGTGACCTTGAGTTTGGCGATCGGCTGTTCCTGATGCAGGAAAAAGACTTCAAACAGGCAACGCAGCAGGAGTGGCAGGCATTTACCGCTCAGCATGGCAAACCGGCCGCCATTCTGATGAACGACTGTATCCTGCGTCGTGTCGGTAATGCCGACAAGCTGCATAACGCCCACTTCTTTAAAGGTATTGCCGCCGCCGGTTTCTCAAGCTTTGGTGAAATCCTGGGCGTGCCAATCAATCAGACGCTTTCGGCGCTGGTGTTCTTCAATCATGATGTTAAAGCGATGAGCCAGTTCCCGGTGCAGTATGCCGGTTACGCAGCACACTATGCGCAGCGCGCATTGCGCCGCTGGGAAGCGCTGAACAGTATTCAGACGCGGGTGCTGGACCGGGTTATCAACTATCAGCAGGCACTGACGCCACTGATGGAAGCGCTGCCGGTGCTGGAAACGGCCACCCAGAGCCAGGGCGAGACGCTAAGCCTGGCGGAAAGCAGCATCCGTAACATCAGCAACATCGCTACCGAGAGTCAGCAGGCGCAGGGTCGTCTTGATGATGGTCTGGACGATCTGGAGAAAATCTCTAACGGCATCAATGAGATTACGCATGGCATCAGCAATATTGCTTTCCAGACCAATATTCTGGCGCTGAATGCCGCAGTAGAAGCGGCGCGTGCAGGCGAAGCTGGCCGCGGGTTTGCCGTCGTCGCGGGCGAAGTTCGTCGTCTGGCGCACTCCTCGAAAGAGCAGGCCGAAGCCACAGCCAGCAACATCGGTGAGGCGGTCAGCACCATCTCTCGTATTCGCCTTGTGGCCAGTGACTCGGCGCAGACCGCCGCGCAGATGGCAGAACGCAGTATCAGTGCAGCCGACACGCTGGCGGCGATGAATCAGCAGACCCGTCATGAGCGCGCCGATATTGCGAAGCATCTCGGCAGCCTGCGTGAACTGACGCAGGGCATGGATGCCATGCAGGAAGCTGTCGCACAGCTCAAGGTGTTACAAACTCTTTCAGGTGCGCAGGTTAAAGGCTGAATTATCTGAATAAAAGACAAAAAAGTGCGGTGTAAGCGCAACGGCCAGGCAAGGCCGGCTTTCAGTTGTTACACTTGTCCGTGATTAATCACGCAGAGGTATGAATGAAAATTAAAAGTTATGCAGCCATGCAGGCTGGCCAGGCCCTTGAACTCTATGAGTACGATGCAGCCGAACTGGCAGCCGAAGAAGTCGAAGTCCAGGTTGAATATTGTGGTGTATGCCACTCAGACCTGTCGATGATCGATAACGAGTGGGGCATCTCTCAGTTCCCGGTGATTGCAGGACATGAAGTGATTGGCCGGGTTTCTGCCCTGGGCGAAGCGGCGAAGAACAAAGGTCTGTCTGTCGGCCAGCGTGTAGGAATCGGCTGGACAGCCAAAAGCTGTCAGCACTGCGATGCCTGTATCAACGGCGAGCAGGTTAACTGTCAGCAGGGCAGCATCCCGACCATCATGAACAAAGGTGGTTTTGCCGAGAAACTGCGCGCTGACTGGCAATGGGTTATTCCGCTGCCGGAAAAACTGGATGTGGCGAGCGCCGGTCCGCTGCTGTGCGGTGGTATCACCGTATTTAAACCACTGCTGATGAGCAACATCACGGCGACCAGCCGTGTAGGTGTCATTGGTATTGGCGGTCTGGGTCACATCGCGATCAAAATCCTGCACGCAATGGGAGCTGAAGTCGTGGCGTTCAGCTCAACGCCGGATAAGAAGCAGTCGATTCTGGATATGGGCGCGGACGAAGTGGTTAACAGCCGTGACCCTGAAGCCCTGAAGAAGCAGGCGGGTCGTTTTGACCTGATCCTGAGTACCGTGGCGGTTGACCTTGACTGGAAACCTTACTTCGCGGCGCTGGCACCACAGGGTAAATTCCACACCGTGGGTGCAGTGATGAAGCCGATTGAAGTGAGTGCTTTTGATCTGATCCTGGGCGACAAAGCGGTAACCGGTTCATCAACCGGCTCTCCGGGCCAGCTGCGTTCGCTGCTGCGTCTTGCTTCCCGTGCGGATATTGCCCCACAGGTCGAGTTCTTCCCGATGTCAGACATCAATAAAGCGCTGGATCACGTCCGCGCCGGTAAAGCTAATTACCGTGTGGTACTGAAAGCCGATTTCTGATGCGAATCTGAGATGACATGCCGCAGCCTGCTGCGGCATTTTTTTTGCCTTTATTTTGTCAGCAGTCCATCTGCCAGTCCTGCAGCGATGACTTCATCGGCTGTCACGCTGAACCATTTTTCTGTAGTGCATTCCCCATTAAGACGGAGCCAGGCAGCAACCATCTGGTAGCCCAGCGTATATCCATGCCATCGGCGATAGTCACCCGTGCCATAGAACCAGGCAGAATGATCGTAGCGAGGGCTTTGCAGCGTGGTCAGCAGCACCGGGTTAGCCCGAAGTTCGTTCAGCGAAATGGCGCATTCCCAGGGTTCAGCGGCGGTATTCAGTCGCCAGCTGACAAACTGACCGGCCAAGCCTTCACTGACCAGTGCTTCACCCAGCGTCCATCCATATCCGGGTCCGCGCATACGCAAACAGTGATGCACTTCGTGAAGAATCTGTCGTACCAGCGTGCCATTTTCCAGCATCCCGGTCAGATTCGGATTTGCCGGATCAATGGTCAGACCGAACAGTGAGGAACTGTATGCCCTGCCTGCAAACCCTATTTCAGGTATCACAGTCTCCGGCATGCACTGGACCAAAATATCCAGACGAGGGACAGGCGTCACGGATGAGAGATGCTGGCAGGCAGTCTCAGCGGCGCTGACTATTGCCGGTTTGTATTGCCCAACATCACCCGATGCCTCCAGCCAGTGTATTTTCCACAGATCGTTCAAAGGTTCTCCTTGCAGAGATTGATAATCGGAAACCCGGTCCGGAACACGCTGCGGCTGTATTCCGTGGTGTTAATCGCCACTGGCATCATGCTATCAGAAAAAATTTTAACCTGGCCCGATTCCATCGAACACTGTCCTCTGAGCCTGTCACGTGCTGGCAGCAGACTACCGTAAAGTGACTTCATAGCAGCCAGTAAACCTGGCGGATGTTACTGAGATTTTTCACGGAGATTAAATGAAGCTGACCCAGATTCGAAACGCCACGCTGCAACTGGACTATGCAGGCAAAAAATTTCTGATCGATCCCATGCTGGCCGAAAAAGAGGCCTGGCCAGGTTTTGCCGGTAATGCGCGACCTCACCTGAGAAATCCGATGGTTGAGTTGCCTGTTCCGGTAGCTTCTCTGCTGGGGGTCGATGCGGTGATTATTACCCACACGCATCGGGATCACTGGGATGAGGCTGCACAGCAGTTAGTACCGAAAACGATGATGATTTACAGTCAGCACGAAGCTGATGCCGCACTGATTCGTTCGCAGGGGTTTGAAAACGTTCGGGTGCTGCAGGAAGAGAATCACTTTGTTGACGGCCTGACGATCTATAAAACTGAGGGGCAACATGGCAGTAATGCGTTGTATGCCGATAAGGTGATGGGCGATATTCTGGGCGACGCCTGCGGTCTGGTCTTTACACATCCATCAGAAAAAACGCTCTATATTGCGGGCGATACCGTGTGGGTTAAGCCCTATGTCAGAACGCTGCAGCGTTTTCAACCGCAGGTCGTGGTAATGAACACCGGCAATGCAACTAACGATCGCTATGGCCCGATTATCATGGGAAAAGAAGATACGCTGCAGACGTTAAAAATCCTGCCGGAAGCGACGCTGGTGTCCTCACATATGGAGGCGATTAACCACTGTTTACTGACGCGCGCTGAGCTGCGTGCTTATACCCTGGAACAGGGTATTGCTGACCAGGTGCTGATCCCGGAAGATGGTGAAACAATGACGTTCTGAGCGTCGTGGCGTTAAACCGGACCACTGGCGCGGTAGATTCTCAATCCTGCGTTTTCACAGAATAAGGTAAGAAGATGGCTGCTTTGAGCGTCGCGGTGCTGGCAACGGCCGGTTTCAGTCCTTTTCATTTTTCCGTCCCCTGCATTCTTTTCGGCTCTGCTCTGCCGCAGCAGGATCTGTTTCATGTCGAGATCTGCGCAGAGAAACCCGGTCCGGTAATTTCAGATATGGGGCTTTCAATCCTGGTGGAACGGGGTTCCGAACCCCTTGATGAGGCTGACATCATTATCGTTCCTTACTGGCACAATCCGGCTGAAAAGCCGGCGCAGGCGCTGCTTGATAAGCTGGTGGCGGCCTGGCAGCGTGGTGCGGAGGTGGTTGGACTGTGCCTGGGCACTTATGTACTGGCTTATGCCGGTCTCCTTGATCAGCACCGGGCGGCCACCCACTGGGAATTTGAGCGTGACTTCAGCGAGCGCTTTTCGGAGGTTCACCTCGACAGTAACGCCCTTTATACGCGTGACGATCGTCTGATCACCTCTGCGGGCACCGCGGCGGGTATCGACTGCTGTCTGGATATCATCCGTCAGCACTATGGCAGCGCCATTGCTAATCGTGTCGCCAGGCGCATGGTGGTACCGCCTTACCGTGAAGGAGGTCAGGCACAGTTCATTGATCGGCCGGTTCCTGAAACCACGCGTGACGTTAAGATCAACGCGTTGCTGGCTTCACTGCGGGAAAATCTTCATCAGCCACAGGATCTGGATTCACTCGCGCGTTCGCTCAGCATGAGCCGTCGAACGCTGACGCGTCATTTTAACAAGGCGACGGGCATGTCATTGGGAGAGTGGCTGATGGTTGAGCGTCTGCAACGCAGCCAGGTTTTACTGGAAACAACCGGTATCAGTATTGAAGGTGTGGCAGACAAGGCAGGCTTTGATTCACCCGTTTCATTCCGGCAGCGTTTTAAATCCCGGTTTGGTGTTTCTCCCAGCGAGTGGCGCCGGACCTTTCGCGGCCCGCAGCCGGCAGATGAGAGCATTTGACAGGATGGGGATAACGCTCTACGCCCGATGACGCAGCATGCCGGAATATTGGCGCGATGTGGCGGTCAGTATTCCGGCAGAGAGTCATCGTAATCAGAGCAGGAAATCATCCAGCGACTGGCCATTCTCAATCGCTGTTTTAATGGCCGAAGGGGTCCGGCCCTGACCAGTCCAGTAACGAACCTGGCCATTTTCATCGCTGTAACGGTATTTCGCCGGACGCTTCGCACGCTTCTTCTTACCGGCAACCGCAGCAGAGGCGCTGTTGACGAGCTCTGACGGGGTAATTCCCTCTTCCAGCAGCAGCTCCTGATAGAACGCCAGTTTTTCCGCTTTCTCACGGGCTTCAGCTTCCCGCGCGCGTTCCTCTTCACGACGTTCGTTTACCACCGTCTCAAATTTCTGGCGTAATTCCTCCAGCTCATTCAACGGCAGGTCGCGCGACGCGGCACGAAGCGTGCGGATATTGTTCAGGCTGCTCAGGTTCTTACTCATAAAATCCTCAAATACTCAACACAATCAATAAAATGCAAATTTTTCAGCCGGTAAGGGTAACATTTACCCCCCTGAAAGTTGAAGTGTTTATGCAGTTTTATTCACTGGGATTGATACATAAAGGGTGTCGCTTTTACTGATTAACAGGAAGGTTAAAGTGCAATCAGCTGGTTATTGACTGATTGGTACTATCGAAGCGGTATTACAGGAATTGCATATTGGCTTTTGATTAACTGTGCTTAAATCAGTCAACAGCGTTCATTAAGGACAGGCATGAAGTTTCGTCGGAAAAATGACGGCCCAGCGTCAAACATGTCACCGCTACTGAGAAGCATCATGCTGTCGGGCGTATTGCTCACTGTGGCAGTCATTGGCCTGAATCTGTGGATGCTGCGCGAAGACTGGAACGATACTGTCGCTCAGGCTGAAGATGCGGCAGTTAACCTGTCGCTGTCGCAGGCGCGCCAGATGGATGACACGTTTCTGCAAACCGAGCTTTCTTTACGGGAAGTTCAGCGCGAGCTTGAAAGGCAGATTGCGACTACCGGTGTGGATAGCGAGGCGCTGAGCCATACCATGCGGCTGTTACAACGCCGTCTGCCGCAACTTCAGGGCCTGTACTACTATGATGCAAACGGCAGGTGGCTTGCCACATCCATGAGCCGAATGCCGCCTCCCGCCAGTAATATCGATCGTGAATATTTTGATTATCACCGCTCCAGCCTGCGCAATAGTTTACATGTTGGCCCGGTAATACGCAGTCGCATTACTCATGAACTGATCATTCCGGTTACGCTTCGTGTTAATGATGCTTATCACGGTTTCGAGGGCGTCCTGCTCGCGACGATCAAAGTGGACTATTTGCGCCGTCTCTACAGTTATTACGAACTGAATGAGGGCGATGTCATGGTACTGACGCTGGCCGACAGTACGGTGCTTTACGCCCGTCCGATGCCAGATAGCTATATCGGCAAAAACCTCTCTGTGAGCCCGATATTCCTGAAATTACTGGCTAATGCGGATAAAGGCAGCGGGCAGTGGAACGCGGCGCTGGATGGTAAAAAACGTATCTTTGGCTTTGTCCGATCGCAGCGCTATCCGCTGGTCGTTGCCGTTGGCTATGACAAGCATGAAATGTTTAATCGCTGGGTGAAGAGCTGGATACAGGACCTGATTCTGAATCTGGTGCTGCTGGCCATCATTCTGTTGCTTGGGGCCTTTTTGCTGCGTCAGGCCCGGCATACGCTGCGTTATCAGCGCGAACTGACCCGATTACGTGATGAGCTGACGGCTGCAAACCGCTCACTGGAAAATCTGGCACACAACGACGGGCTGACAGGCGTTGCTAACCGTCGCCATTTTGATCAAATGCTGACTGAAAGCCTGAAGAAGGCGGCGATCAGCGGCCAGCCGGTTTCATTGATTCTTTTCGATATCGATTATTTCAAACGCTACAACGATACCTACGGCCATGTTGCTGGTGATGACTGCCTGAAAAAAGTCGCCACCGTTCTGAAGGATACCTCACGTCGTCAAAACGAACTCACGGCACGCTACGGCGGTGAAGAGTTTGCCATCATATTGCCGGACCAACCGCTGTCAGCCGCGCTGAGCCTTGCTGAATCTATCATTGCAGCGGTTAACCAGCGTGATATTCCGCACAGCACGACTGATCTGCCGCAAAAGCATGTCACAGTGAGTGCAGGCTGCGCTGTCTGGCTTGCTTCTGACTCACAACAGGACAAACAGGCGCTGATAGAGCGCGCCGATGAGGCGTTGTATCGTGCGAAGCGGGCAGGGCGTAATCAGGTAATGTGCGAAGAACGTAACGGCTGAGCATCCCTGATCAAATCCTGAATGACGTCTGTGGCATGGTGATTGCTCAATCTGAACTGGGAGCAGCCATGTCAAACGATACCGGTTTTACTCATCTTGCTTTACAGGTACGCGACTTAAATAAGAGCGTGGATTTCTATCAGCGTTATGCCGGGATGCAGGTGATACACCAGCGTGAACCTGGCATTCCTGAAGCACAGAAAGTTGCGTGGCTGTCAGATTTAACCCGACCTTTCGCGCTGGTGCTTGTGCAATCTGATCACAGTGAAGATACGCCGCTTGGTCCGTTTGGCCATATCGGTGTGGCCTGTGCCAGCCGCGAAGAGATAGATGAAAAAGTGACGCTTGCACGGCTTGAAGGCGTGTTGCGACGTGACGCCCAGCAATCGGGTACGCCTGTGGGTTACTGGGCATTTTTGCCGATCCTGATGGCAATACGCTTGAGCTTTCATATGGACAGCAGATCGGCTTAGAAATTATCACAGCCCGCAACGCGCAATCGCTGAATAAATAGAACGTCTTAAGGTCTGGAATGAGATCTGATGCTGGTAGCGCGATTGAACTAATTTGCAGTGATTAAGTTCAGTCAGGATAACGCCTGAACGGGATTGCGGATGAAAGGCAGATTATCAAAGCGCGAGGATCAATAGCGGCGGGTAACTAAGTCGCTGCTGCGTGATGAGGGAGGTTGAAAAACCGCCTGATAAGATCAGGCGGGTTTCATCAATGATTAAATCAGGAAATCGTCCAGCGATTTACCTGCATCAATGGCAGATTTAATCGCTGATGGGGTACGACCCTGGCCAGTCCACTGCTTAACTTCACCATTTTCGTCGGTGTACTGATATTTAGCCGGACGAGGCGCACGTTTTTTCTTCTCTGCTGGCGCAGTCGGCATACCATTTAACAGTTCGTTTGGATCGATGCCTTCCTGCAACAGCAATTCACGGTATTTTGCCAGTTTCTCCGCTTTTTCACGATTAGCGGCTTCAGAAGCCTGAGCTTCTTCACGACGCTCACTGACTACAACTGACAGTTTTTCCAGCATTTCTTCCAGGGCAGCCAGGTCAAGCTCGCGAGCGTTAGCGCGAAGGGTACGGATATTATTCAAGCTGTTGAGAGTGTCACTCATCAAAGTCACCATAGTCTTGTTCAGATAATAAAATACAGAGCGGGTTCACGCTGATGCTTTTCGTCAGACCTGCTTTTTAAGATGCTTGCCTTCGAAGAATCAAAATACAGAACCGATAGTTCAACGCAGACATATTAATCGCTTTCTGAGAGAGTTGAAACTCTATTTAACGCCAGGTCGTCAAACAAAAGTAAATTTACTCTGTTTTTTGCACCTGACCCACGAAATGTCAAAAAAAGGCTTCACCTGAGACCCCGGATAATTTACTCACGTTATGGGTTATCCTGCTCATCCTGATGAAGTGCTCGCTTAACAACGTCGTTAATTTTAGGTCTTAACGTTTCGGGAAGAACGAAGCTTCATCTTCCAGCAGCTGAAACCGGATATGTCGAGCCTTCATCGGGTAATTATGAGGCGACGATTGTCCAGGCATTAATTACGCATAATTAACACATGGCGGTATGAACATGACGGATTTATTTAACTGCATGAAAATAATGAACTTTGATAATGCCGCTTCGCCTTGCCGGTCACTGAAAGATGCGCTAAAAACAGCGCAGGCTATTGTCTGCCGGTTGGTTTAAATCTTTTTTAACGCTGTGACATTCTCAAATAGTTGGCTACAACTTAAGCGACGTCGTATGCACCTGCTCATGACATTAAAGTGGTTATTTACGGTAATAATTACGTCTGGTTCAGCGTCATTCAGGGTTTAATAAGCCGTTAACCGATCCTCAATGCAACTTTGCAAGATATTTTCTTCCGGCATTATTGCATGCGTTGCATCAAACACTGCCCTTTAATGCAAGCTGGTGCAGGGTTCAGCACTCGCCACTCATCCGCTTTAAGTACTGTGACTTACAGGTTAACGTCATCCCTTTTTCTTCTGGACATGCAGCTCAGGAGGTTATCAATTAATCGGGCCGCGTTAATCTGCGTTCGGATGGCGCTGTATTGTGCCTGATGCCCTTATTCAGTCGCTTTTTACCGAGGCAACTTAGCCACCCTGGTAATAGTAAGGTTATAGAGGGCAACGTCGTGCGAATAATACACCGCGATGTATAAAGCATCGCAGGTTTAACTGTGCTGACTGCATTGAATGGCTGATTGCGTTGGTCGGGTGGGCCTCTCAGGAGACGAGTGACCGGCATAAGCTACACTGAAACGACAGATGCACTAACGTCAGTGCGAAAATAGTTCGCACAGGGGGCTGAAGTGTTTAAAGGCAACAAAAAGTCATTACCCGTTCGTTACTGCAAAACCTGTAACAAACCGATGTCATGGCGAAAAAAGTGGGAAAAGTGCTGGGACGAAGTGATGTATTGTTCTGAGCGCTGCCGGCGAAATCGGGCTGCCCAGCAAAAAGATGAGGCAGATATAAAGTCTAAACGTAACTCCTGATTTCATCGGAGCGGGTCAGGGTTAACTTGGCCTCTGGGAGTATGATGTGGCTATTGCGGAACCTCAATCTGTTACCAGCCTTTTTAAACATACAATCTTTCACCACGATATCTTGCTGACAGCAGGAAGGTTTTGTTTCAGCAGAAGGGGAGGGCTATTTGCAGGGCGGATTTAAAGGGCCCACTCCTGGTGTGGCATCGGTAGCCCAGGCCAAAACGCAGCGTGATGATTCATGGGGGTGCTGGAGGGCAATATTATCAGACAGGTTGACCACGAACTGTATGGGTTTAAAGACGACACCGGCACGATCAATGTCTATATTGACGATAAGCGCTAGATAGGGCAAACGTGCTCATCGACTGACAAAGTCCGTATTGATGGTAAAGCTGATAAAGACTGGAACAGCGTTGAAATCGATGTGAAAACTGTTCGCGTTCTGGAGTAACCAGCGTCAGCACTAACAGATAGAGGGTAGCGATCCTGATGAGCCAGCCTGGCCGCTGCTTTGTGTCTGATATCCATCATCTTTACAGCAAACATGGCCGATAAGTGCGCACGTATAAAGTAAGTACTCATAAGTACTGGTGGATGCCCTATATAATTAGTTACAACACCCTTTTAGCTTTCCTTAACATCCCGTCAGAACTAATGCCAAATCCTGCCCCTCTCTGGCGAACCCCAAACGGAGCCGTTCTGAAATTTCGAGTGCTCATTGACTAGCCGTCTCGTACGGCCCGAAGGGCCGTAAAGCTGTTCAATTAACTAATGAATGATGTAACTAAATAGATCACTAATGGCTGTGCTTCAGGGATGATATGGCTGCACTCAGTATATAAACAGATAAGCATGCATTTCGACGTCATCATTCACAGTATTACAACCGGTAGGTCATTATCCGGGCTATAAAAAAGGCTCCTGAGAGCCTCAGAAACCTTTATCAAGGTACACACGACTATTCAGCTACGTGCTGAGCTAACAACGTGTAATCAGCTTCAAATCATCCGATCTTGAATGTCATATACAGGTTATTCTTGAACCACTTCACTTTATTACCGGCGTTGTTAACGGGACTATCCCGCTTCGCCAATCGCAGAATTGTTCCAGCTTTTATTTTCAGTTGCAGTGGCTAAACCCATCGCATTGATACTTTTCGGCACAAACATAATTGAGCCCTGCAAATACTGCAGAACAGTATCGATCGCGATACCGTCTACTCAACGTTAAGTAAGAGTTATCGTGTAAAGCTCTCACCTACTTGTGCCTGTGCGTACCATTCCATCAGTTCCGCAGCTCCTGGCTCATTTTCGGTAGGTGCCCATGGGGCTGAATCCTGATCAGTCACCGGCTTGTAACCCCCGTGTTTAACCTCGAAAATAACGCCGCCTTTGTCCATCGATAAAACTGCATGCCAGGTGCCCGCGTCCGTCTCCAGCACCTTACACTCTTCACCTAACACCACCAGCTGAGTCACGTACCCATTATCATCAAAATGTAATATCAGAAACCGCCCACTAAGTGAGGTCAGTAATTCAAAGGTATGCGGATGCCGGTGAGGTCGGACATAGGTGCCTGGCTCCATAGCAATGGCCAGACGCTGCACCGGATTGCTCAATTCAGGATGTAAATTACGATTAGCTCGTAAGCGAGGAGAGTTCGCAGCCTGCTCACTAAGCTGCTGGAGGTCAGTAACAGTAATTTTTTCCATATCAGCCTTTTGGATTTTGGACAACTTATAACAATCCCGTTGCCGTAGGACTTGTTGCCATTCTCAACGAACGAATAGCCTCTGCCCGGATTATAGAAGCTGATGCCCCAATACCCCGAAACTGACAATGAGAGGCCTTCTGAAAATCGCCTTTATAAACCCTAGCGCCTACAACCAAGTTACAGAAAGATGTTCTCTGTTTCCTAAACCAAAGCCATTCAGAATGCTTTCGCACTCTCTACATGATGCAAGATCAAAAACCAAAACGCTTATCATTTGTAAAATCATGTCATCTTATTTAAAGGCAGAGCGTGCTATGGCAATTAACATCGGCAGCACCTACCGGATACTGGGCTATCAGCCATCCGTAAATTCCGCATGGCGGCAAAAACTCCTGACGATGGGCATGTTACCCGGCGCCGTTGTCGAGGTGATTCGCGTCGCGCCCATGGGTGATCCGGTGCAGATACGCACCCGTCGGGTCAGCCTGGCAGTGAGACAGCGTGACCTGGCCGATATTATCCTGGAGGAAATCGTCTGATGAAAACGTTAACCATCGGGCTGATTGGTAATCCCAACACCGGCAAAACCACGCTGTTTAATCAACTCACCGGGGCACGTCAGCGGGTCGGTAACTGGGCAGGCGTCACGGTTGAACGTAAAGAGGGGCAATTTTTCACCGCGCAGTCAGATGTCCGGCTCATCGATCTGCCCGGAACACGTTCGCTCACGACGCTCTCCGCTGAAAGCTCCATCGATGAGAGCATCGCCTGCCAGTATCTCTTTCAGGATCACGCCGATGTGGTGATTAACGTCGTCGATGCCTCCCGTCTGGAAAGTAACCTGTTCCTGACCCTTCAGCTTCTGGAGCTCGGCGTACCCTGCATCGTTGCCCTGAACATGCAGGATATTGCCGCCAGCCATAACATCACTATTGATGTCGCAGCGCTATCAGCGCGCCTGGGATGTCCTGTCGTATCACTGACCTCAACCCGAGGTGACGGCATCGCCCAGCTCAAAGCGATGATCGACCAGCCTCATGTCTACCGCGCACCGGAACGGGTGAGTTATCCCGCTGCCATTGAACAGGCGATTGAGCAGCTCAGTGATAAGATGCCCGCCGATATCGCCGCGCAAAAACGTTACTGGCTGGCATTGCAGCTGCTGGAAGGAGATATCAACAGTCAGGCACTGTGCCCGGAACTGCTTCCGCATTTACCTGAGATTATGCAGCTGGCGGGAAGTGATACCGGCGTTCAGATTGCCGATTACCGCTATCGCGCCATCAACGCGATTTGCACGACTGTCAGTAACATTCATCAGGCAGTGCCCGCCGGGCTGACCAGCCAGATCGATAAAATTGTCCTGAACCGCTGGCTGGGCATTCCGATTTTCCTGGCAGTGATGTATGTGATGTTTGTACTTTCTATCAACATCGGTGCCGCGCTGCAACCGCTGTTCGATAGCAGTTCTGTGGCGATATTCATTCATGGCGCGCAGTGGCTCGGCTATGTCTGTCACTTCCCGGACTGGCTGACTATTTTCCTGGCACAGGGGCTCGGCGCGGGTATCAATACCGTGCTGCCGATCATTCCGCAGATTGGCCTGATGTTCCTTTTCCTCTCCTTCCTTGAGGATTCCGGCTATATGGCGCGCGCGGCTTTTGTGATGGATCGGCTGATGCAGTCGCTGGGCCTGCCGGGAAAATCCTTTGTGCCCCTGATCGTGGGTTTTGGCTGTAATGTGCCGTCGGTCATGGGGACCCGGACGCTGGACACACCGCGTGAGCGGCTGCTGACAGTTTTGATTGCGCCTTTCATGTCATGTGGTGCGCGGCTGGCCATCTTTGCGGTTTTCGCCGCGGCATTCTTCAACGCCCACAGCTCCAGCCTGGTTTTCTCACTTTATCTGCTGGGCATTGTGGTGGCGATCGCTACCGGGCTGGTGCTCAAACATACCCTGCTGGGAGGAGAAGTCTCACCGTTTATCATGGAGTTGCCGGTTTATCACCGGCCTCATTTTAAAAGCCTGCTGTTGCAGACCTGGCAGCGGCTGAAAATGTTTGTGATAAGGGCCGGACAGGTGATCATCCTCGTCAGCATGCTGATTGGCGTACTAAGCAGTTTTGCCTTTAATGGCCAACTGGTGGATGACATTAACCATTCTGCACTGGCGGCGACCAGCAAAGCGATCACGCCCGTGCTGTTGCCGATTGGTGTCACGCAGGATAACTGGCAGGCTACCGTGGGGCTGGTGAGCGGCATCATGGCGAAAGAGGTTGTGGTCGGCACGCTTAACAGCCTTTACACCACAGAGGCTATCCAGAGCCATTCATTTGACCCACACTCTTTTAGCCTGGCATCTGAGCTGAAAGAGGCGCTGACAGTGACCTGGGCAGGGTTAACTGCCGCGTTCAGAATTGATGCGCTGGCCAATCCGATTGAAGCCAGCAAAGGCGATGGGGAGATGGCGACCGGCTCAATGGGCGTGATGTCAGCCAAATTTGGCAGCGGTTTTGCCGCCTACAGTTACTTAATCTTTGTCCTGCTCTACGTTCCCTGCGTCTCTGTCATGGGCGCTATTGCGCGTGAAGCCGGTAAAAAATGGATGATGTTCTCATTCTTCTGGGGACTGAACATCGCCTACACCACGGCCACGCTGTTCTACCAGACCGTCACATTTGCCGAACATCCTGCATTCAGTGCGACCTGCCTGATAAGCGTGCTGGTGCTGAACGGATTCATCCTGCTGGCATTGCGTAAAGCCGGAAGCCGGGTGCAGTCAATACCGGTCATGCTCCGGGAGGAAAAGGGGGGTTGTCACGGCTGTCATGGCGGATGCGATAAACAGAAAGGCTACGCGCAGTAAAAAGGATCCTCTGTCTCATACAGGCTTTCGGCTGAGACGGGGGAATTCCAGCGTGGGATTAACAGGTGAAGATCGACCTGATAAACAGCGCAGGCTGCAGGGCAGTGATAAGACATCAATCAAATCAGTGGGATGACCCCACGCCGTGCACGTCACACACAGAGTTCGTACCGGCTTACACACAGGCTGTCCACTTTTTCTGTGGATAACTTCCGCCTGGAAACACCTTTAGTACGCGTTAAATGAAGTCGTTAGCCGGGAAAATCGGGATCGGCGTGTTGCTCCATAAATTCCACCATGGCGCCTTTGTGGGCATCGACATGACGAATATAGCGCATCAGGGTCTCCGGCTTTTTCCAGGTTCCTTCCTGCATGATACGGGCAATCGGATAACCTTTATCGGCCATATCCTGTGCCGCTCCGACCCTGGCACTGTGGCCACTCCAGCCGGTATAGCGATTTTTATTGGCCTTCACTGCACCGGATTTTCCAGCGCTAATCCATGCACGATTAAAGATCTGCTCAAGAGCCCGTGTGCTCATCGGCTTTTCGGAAATAAGTGCCCGGCCGGAGCGGTGCACGGCACTAAACAAATAGGCATCAGGCTGGCTGGATAGCCCGGCCGCTGTGATCCACTCTTCCAGTCGCTGAGTTGAACGGGCGCTGAGCGCCTTGATCAATCCGCCGGTCTGCACAATCGTTTTTGTCCAGGCCACATCCAGAATGATGCGGCCATCACCGGCGCGCATTACGTCACGGACCCGCAGCCGTGACAATTCACTGATACGGAGCAGCGTGGCATAGGCGACATGCAGAAAAGCCAAATCGCGCAGCATCTGCAGGTTATCAGAACCTGACCATTGCCCATCCAGCACCAGCAGGTCAGTGAGCCTGAAGGGAACGGCCTGTCCGGCCCGCTCACCATTCATCACGGCCACGCGGTTTATCTTCTTCATGGTACGAAATACCAGTGGAGAGACATTGGGCACTGGCAATCCGGCGTTACGGTGTAACATTGAGATTAACGCCGCATGTGACGTAACGGTTGAGGAGGCCCGGCCGCTGTCTGCCAGATAAGAGAGATAGTCGCGCAAATCATCGGCGCTCATCGGCAGGAAACTACGCTGGTTATCTTCCGACCAGCGACTGCAGATTCGCATGACGCTCAACAGCTGTCGCCAGGTATTCGGTGAGAAAGCCTCTTTATCCTGGACGAACTGCCTGAGTTGCTCAGCAATATCGCTGTTCCGGTTTACCGTCAGACTGGTCAACGGCATTACTTCGCTCATAATTGCTCACTTATCAACCAAAAACAGCCTTGATCGCGCTACGTGAATTCTGGGAATGCAGCAGGGGGATAACCGCGCAGAATTTACGTAGCGTTGTCATTTTTCATTGCCGACTTTTTGGTGTCAATCTTAACCCAGCTGCCTCGTCCTGTCATGACTTCGTATAAGAACAATTATACGAAGTTATAATATTCCTCTCAGTCAACCGGTCGGGCCCACGGCAGAGTCGGTCAGGGCAGGAACACCGTTCGCCTGACGTCCTTTATCGCTGCCGCCTCAAAAAAGAATCATGCTGATAAAGAAATGGCGTTTAATGATTCTGTTTACTCAATAATTACGCACCAGGTGGGATGTTCAAATAACAACCCGTTGAGGGTTAAATCGTTTCACACGTTTCAGAGTTATTAAAACACCACCTGCTATTTACGCTACAGAAATAATTATTAGCCTCACCAGGCAGAACAAAAATCTAAATGGTGACTTTTTGTAGATTTAAATACCGGATGGAAATTTACATCAGATATTCTGTACTCCTGCATATCAAACACGGTACTGGAATCATCAGTCATATTATTTAATTAATTGAGAATGATATTTCTTTGCAGACTCATTTATGGCCAAAAAGAATCACCACGTCACCGTTGATTATTGCATTTCATAACGGCGTTTTAGATGACTCAAAATCGCCGATATCATCCAAGGGAAAAGTTAAGGACTATTTTCATGAAAAAGACTTTATTATCACTGTGCCTTTTAGGCCTGGCGACCGTTCCGGCTATTTCAATGGCACAGGAACCGGTAAGCTGCGTTAAAACCTCTGAGCAGGATGTCGCCAGCCTGTTTAATACCTGGAATGAGACGCTGGCAACGGGTGACGCCACAAAAGTCTCACAACTCTATGCCAGCGATGCCGTTCTGCTGCCAACCATTTCAAACCAGGTACGCCTGACCGATCAGGAACGTATTGATTATTTCAAAGACTTCCTGCAGAAAGGCCCAAGCGGTAAAATCGATTCACGCACCATCCGGGTTGGGTGTAATAAAGCGATCGATACCGGCGTTTATACCTTTACATTCAAAGATAAAACTCAGGTTACCGCGCGTTATACCTTTACTTATGTCTGGGATGGTAAAGGCTGGAAAATCTCAACGCATCACTCTTCAGCCATGCCAGAGTCAGTAAGCCAGTAATCCTCCAGCATTAATATCTCATTTTAAAATCAGCCTCTGAATATGACAGGGGCTGATTTTCACTCTAAAAATAACCCTCATCTTTTACCTCTTTAGTACCAGTCAGATATCACTGAAAAAGGCAAAGGTGTATTACGAATTATCTTTGCGAATATTGTAATAACCCCCGCTATTTACTTCGTTCTGACCCACTGATTATTATCCCTTTCAGTATGTTAATAAATGTGACGCGCGCAATATCAGCCCGTCTTCTTTTGACGCCCCTCTATTTACCGGAAGCGCCATGAATCTTATCTCACCCACACCTGGCACCTGGCACCTGGCACCTGGCACCTGGCAGGCAGCCATCATCACAACCCGTGAACAGGCTATTCAGGTTGCATTTTCTCTGGCTGAACAGGCGAAACCTGGCGCAATCGAGCGGGATCAGCAACGGCTCTATCCTCGTGAACTTCTCGATCAGTTTACCCGGCTCGGACTCGGCAGTATCAGCGTGCCGCGCAGCTTTGGCGGTGGCGGCCTGAATTATCAGACCGTGGCGGACGTGTTCCGCATTATTTCTGCCAGCGATCCTTCTCTGGGGCCCTGGTCAGCAGTTGGATGCGCTGCAAAATATTAATCTGGACATCCAGCGTGGTGAGATTTTCGGCATCATCGGCCGCAGCGGCGCGGGGAAATCGACGCTCATCCGCTGCCTCAATCGTCTGGAAGATCCCACGGCCGGACGCATTGTTATTGACGGCACCGACATCAGCGCGCTTAACGCGCGGCAACTGGTCGAATGGCGGCGCAGCACCGGCATGATTTTCCAGCACTTCAATCTGCTGTCGGCCAAAACCGTACGGCAGAATATTGAGCTGCCGCTAAAAGTGGCAGGCGTGCCTGCTGCCGTGCGGGCGCGTAAAGTGGATGAGCTGCTGGCGCTGGTCGGGCTGGAGGCGCGGCAACACGCCTGGCCCGCACAGCTGTCCGGTGGACAGAAACAGCGCGTCGGTATTGCCCGTGCGCTGGTCCACGATCCGGAGCTGCTGCCGGAGGCGCGGCCGGGCATCGTCAGCGGCTTTACCATCACGCTGGTGAAGATGATCAACGCGTCAGCGATGGCCGGCGCCATCGGTGCGGGAGGATTGGGGGATCTGGCGTACCCTTATGGTTATCAGCGGTTTGATATGCAGGTGATGGTGACAGTGATTGTGGTGCTGGTTGCGCTGGTGACACTGCTTCAGTTGTGTGGCGATCGGCTGTCGCGACGGCTGAACCACCGCTAAACGCGCAAGGCCGGGATCACCCGGCCTTGCTGTTTTATGCCCCTTCGCCGTTGCCGATCTGCCAGATAAACGTCGGGTCATTGCCGTTTACCTCCCAGTCACCCACATTGCGGATTTTGTAGATCACCGGGTTGTGTGATGAGACCGTGCGGGCGTTACGCCAGTGGCGATCCAGCGCCTTGCTGATGCGGGTATCGGATGCGCCAAGTGCATTGAAGAACTCCGTGGCGGCTCGCGTCACTAACTCCACCGCGACCACCTGCGCCCTGGCAGACTCCACCTCTGCCTGAACGTTCGCCGCGTGAACATCTGCTTCATAGGCACCGCTCAGTTGCAGTTCAAATGCCCGTTGTAATGAGTGGGTCGCCCGATCAACAGCGGCTTCAGCAGCCCAGGTCCAGCTGCTGATCTGACCGACCACCTGCAGCACCTGCACATCCTGCTTAACCTGAGGCGCATTGCCGTGGCTGTAAATCCGTTTACGCTGCGCCACACCCTGTGATGCATCGCGCACTACGGCCCGCCCGATGCCAGCGAGCGTGGCCAATAACACATGCTGATAAAACGCCGTCTGATAGCGAAAGCGCTCGCTGAAATCATAAACGTGAGGCTGTTCCACACGGGCATGTTTAAAGCGCGTGGTGCCGCTGCCGGTCAGCCGTTGCCCGAAGCCATCCCAGTCATCCTCACGTTCCACCTCATTCTGATGCGTGTTCACCAGCGCGATGACGTCACGGCCATTATCGGTGCGCTTTGCATAGACATCGATCCAGTCTGCATAGAGTGTGCCGGTGCTGTAAAACTTCTCACCGCTTATCCGCCATTCTCCCTCAGCGGGTGAGACCTGGGTGATAACGTCTCCGAGCTTCACCGCCCCGATTTCACTCCAGCCACTGCCCACCAGTTCACCATCTACAAAACGGCGGAACCAGCGCCGTCGATCCTCACTCTCCGGCTGGTTCAGGCGGTCTTCGATAAAGGCGAAGTGCGCGCGCAGTGCCTGCGGCAGATTCGAATCCGCTTCAGCCAGCGCTGTCAGCAGGGAAAAAAGCTGGGGCAGCGAGACGCCGAAGCCGCCTTCTTCTTTGGGGATCCGCAGCGTGCCGAATCGCGCCTCTTTCAGCCAGCGGATCGGCTCATGCAGCAGAGTGCGATCGATTTCACGCGTAGCAGCACCTTCAGCAATACGGGCAAAAAGCGGCCGGAACTGTTCGGTCAGCGCGGCAAATTCAGTACGGCTTAATTCAGACATAATCTTCTCCGGATTCGGGTTGTTCATCAATGTCCTGTCGGGTCGGTTCAAACCGAACGATCAACAGGAAAATAATCGGAATGAGAGCGGCGAGAGAGACAATCCAGAACATGTTGGTGCCGTAACGGGCCTGCAGAATGGGCAGAATGAACAGCGCCAGCGCACTGCCAATGCCCGAGAGTGAGCGGCTGAAACCGACACCGGTCGCGCGAATGTGGGTCGGGTAGGAGAGTGCCGGATAGATCATCAACTGCGCGCCAGGGCCAAACCCTTCGGCGAACAGCCAGAGTCCCAGCAGCAGCACCGCAAAGACGACGGCGGAGGTTGCCTGCGGATGACCGATTAATGCCAGCGCAATCAGCGCGATAAACTGCAGCGCAAAGCCCGCAATCGCCACATGTCGTGAGGGGAACTTCCATGCCAGACGCATACCCAGCAGGCCGCCGGTAAAAGCGAACAGCGCGTTCAGTCCCAGCGAGGCGGAAATCGTCTCAAACACGCCCGCACCCAGAAACTGCGCCAGAATTGAGGGCAGGAAGAAAGCGATGGCGGTGTACTCAAATGCGATACAGACGTTCATCACTGCGCTGACGATCGTGCGTTCGAGGTAAGGTTTCTGAAACAGGACGCGGAAACTCACTTTCGGGGCCGCCTTCACAGTTTCGGTTTTAGCGGGCTGCTCTTCATGCGCAATAATGCCGTACGAGTCGCGCAGGATACGCACCGCACCGCTCAGATCGCCCTGGTTGGCGGCCCAGAGAGGAGACTCATTCATGAACTTACTGCGCACCGCAATAATCAGCAGGGCGGGAACGGCACCAAACAGCAGCGACGCGCGCCATAACCAGTCGATGTGTTCGGCTGGCAATAGGAAGTAGAGCGCAAAAATAATAAAGAAACAGGCCGACGACGCGGCGTACCACATCGGGCACCAGGCCGCGAGACGCGACGCTTTGTTGCCCTTGCCAGAAAATTTAGAAAACTCGGCCAGATAGGCCATGGCGACCGGCAGATCGATCCCCACCCCGACGCCCATCAGAAAACGCGCGCCAATTAACACCCAGACGTTGGGTGCCAGTCCTGCCGCGATGGCAGAGACCACAAAGAACAGCATGTCCGCCATAAACACTGAATAGCGGCCATATTTGTCGGTCAGCCAGCCGCCGACCAGATTGCCCACAATGGTGCCGATCATGATGGAGGAGGTCACCAGCCCGGTGAGTACCGGCGTCAGGCCAAACTCCTTCACCACATCGTCAATGCCATAAGAGAGCGTAGTGAGGTCGTAGGCATCAAGAAACACGCCGCCCAGCGCCAGGAAAACGATCCAGCGGGCGTAACTGTTTTTCTCACTTCGGGAGTTAATAAGACGGGCCACATCACTCACCGAACGAACCGGTGCAGAGTGTGGCGGTGGGGCGGTCAGGGTGTCGTCAATATTCAGTGTACTCATCGTATCCTCGTTATTATATTCAGCAGGTCACGAGGTTTTTATAGGTATTCCGCAGCGATTAAACAACCAACAAATAATGATAACTATTATAATAAATTCAATAAGTTAAAAACTTAAATTGCGCCCACACCAAAAGCCGGATGAAGGGCTGAATTCATCCGGTACGCTTCCGGTTATTCTGTTTTCTAAACCCTGAACCGCTATTTTTTACCGGCCCGAAGGGAATTGCCGGTTTTCACCGGCAGAACTTATCCTGAGATTGTCGCGCTTTGTATCTGATCTTGCGCCTCCGCGTGTCGGCGATAACCGGCGCCGGGATGGGGCAACGCCAGCCGCGGTCCCTGTCCGAACAACTTCTCACGCAGCGTGCCTGGCTGATAGTCCTGCTTGTAGACGCCGCGCTTTTGCAGTTCCGGCACCAGCAGCTCCACCACATCGGTAAAGGTTTCATGTGTCACGGCGTAGGCGAGGTTAAAACCATCGACGTCGGTCTCTTCAACCCAGCTTTGCAGCTCATCGGCCACGGTTTCGGCACTGCCCACCAGCAGCGGACCAAATCCCCCAATGCCCACCCAGTCGGCCAGGCCCTGCACCGTCCATTGACGGTTGGGATCGGCCGTGGAAAATGTCTCGACCGCCGACTGAATCGCATTGGTATGCAGATGCTTCAGTATCTGATCTGGCTGATACTGCCCGAAATCGATGCCGGTCCAGCCCGATATCAGCGCCAGTGCGCCTTCGTAACTGACATAGCTTTTGTACTCCTGCCATTTCGCCTGCGCCGCCAGGTCGGTTTCGCCCACAATAACCGTCTGCAGGTTGAAGATCAGTATGGAACGGGGATCGCGTCCCGCTTCAGCGGCCCTCTGGCGGATATCCGCGACGGTTTTCTTCAGCAGCACTTTCGAGGGAGCCGCCACGAAGACGCATTCGGCATGCTCCGCTGCAAATGCTTTACCCCGGCTGGACGCGCCCGCCTGGTAAAGCACCGGCGTGCGCTGCGGAGACGGCTCGCAAAGATGAATGCCCGGCACCTGGAAAAACGTCCCCTGATGATTGATGGGATGAATTTTATTCGGATCGCTGAAGATGTGGCGCTCACGGTCACGCAGGACCGCACCGTCCTCCCAGCTGCCCTCCAGCAGCTTATAAATGACCTGCAGATATTCATCGGCATAGTCGTAGCGCGCATCGTGGTCGGTCTGCGCCTGATGGCCGATATTACGCGCACCGCTTTCCAGATAAGAAGTCACAATGTTCCAGCCGATGCGGCCTTTGGTGAGATGATCCAGAGTCGACATCCGTCGTGCAAACGGGTAGGGGTGTTCAAACGATAGCGAGGCAGTCAGGCCAAAGCCCAGGTGTTCCGTCACCATGGCCATTGGCGTAATTAACGCCAGAGGATCGTTAACCGGCACCTGGGTAGCCTGACGGATGGCGGCATGGTTATTCCCGTTGAGCACGTCATAGACACCCAGCACGTCAGCAATAAATAGCCCATCAAACTTACCGCGTTCCAGCAGGCGTGCTAAGTCGGTCCAGTACTCCAGGTCTTTGTACTGCCAGGAGCGGTCGCGGGGATGTGCCCACAGACCGGGTGACTGATGACCAACACAGTTCATATCGAAAGCATTCAGGCGAATTTCACGTTGCGATGACATAGCGACTCCTTAGCGGATGCGGCAATCGCTTGCCGCCCACCTTTTAATGATTTTTCAGGAAGGACGATTCAGTACGTGAGCGAGCCGGGACATCGCTCGCTGGAGGGCTGCGGTGGGGCGGTAAGGAGTTGCCGCGCGACAGACTCAGCATGTTCTGCCACCTGCGGTAATCCCATCAGTTCACCAAAGCGACCCCGCGCAGCAGGCCCGGCCACGTAGAGATGAGGATTCACGTCGCCCTGCGCGTTCAGCGTCTGAGACCGCGCGTTGACGTGAATGCCCAGCGCCAGCGGGTCAGGCTGAATGACGCCATCGCCATGGAGCTGGCGCAGAAGCGCGTTGCTGTTAAGCAGTGCGTTATGCGCTGGCCCGGTGGTGACAATCACTCTATCCACCTCCAGGGCTTCCGGCTGCGCACCACGCGGGCGCAGCGTCAGCCGGAGACGATTTCCAACCGCGTCAGCGGCGACCAGTCGCGCCGCCAGCAGCGTCAGCTGCCCGCTGGCCTGCTGCTGGCTGAGTATCTGGCTGACCTGTGGGGCAATCCGGTAGCGGTGAACATCCCACCAGGGGCGAAGATGCTGCAGAAAACGCTGCTGCTCATGCAGCGGAAGGCTCTGCCAGATGCGCTGGCCGTTACGGCGGATATCATCCAGCACCAGCTGCCAGGGCAGATTCTTCGCCGCCGCCTGTTTTACCTCCTGACGCACCCGATGTAACCAGCCGCGCGCGCTGGCGGGCTGCGGCTGACTGTAGTCCAGCGTGCAGGTCGCATCGCTGCCGCTCAGGTTCGCACGCGGCAACTGACCACGACGCGAGAAGACGGTTATGCCCCCGCGATGCTGCTGGCGATGCAGTGACGCCACTACATCGGACATGGTCAGCCCGGAACCGATAATCGCGACCCGATCGTCAGGTGCAATCTGTGCCAGCGCGTCGCGTTGCCAGGGATTGGCAATCAATCCTGGATGGTCCTGTAACGGCTTCAGCAGCGCGGGCAGTTCCGGCGGTGGGTGGCTGATCGCCAGTACCACCTGATCGGCCCGGATCTGCTGCCCCGACGCTGTCGTGACCACGCCCTCCTTAAAGCCCACGGCGCTGTCACGCAGATGGCTGAGTTGCACAGGTGAGTGCTGCTGTTGATGCACAAACTGCGCATTGACCCAGCGACCAAATTCACCGCGCTGCGGATAGACACTGCCGTCATCCCACAACGCCTCTGGATCGGCTGTAAAAGCGGGAGATGCACGATAGTCGCGATCAAATGCTCCTTCTTCATCACCCGCAAGCTGCATTCTGGCAGCCGGCACATTGATGCGGTGAGCCGGATCGGCAGTACCATATGCCACGCCCTGAGCCAGCTGCGACCGGGGTTCAATTACCGTCACCCGCAGGTCCGCCTGCCCGGATCGGGCCAGATGGATTGCCAGCGCTGTGCCGGTGAATCCTCCGCCGATAATGACAATCTGCTGTTGTGACATAAGCGAGCCTTCTCTTCGGTTAACTGACTGACTAACTGGCGCTGGCCTGTTTAGCAGGACGACGGTCACCGCCAATGGTTTCACCAAACGGACCGGTGTTCACGCTGCGCTGTTTCTTCTCTGCATTGGCGGCCAGCGGCAGCAGTGGCATCACCAGTTCCGCAAAGCGATGCGCCTCTTCCAGATGCGGATAGCCAGAGAAAATAAAGTTGTCGATGCCCAGCGCCTGATACTCCCGGATGCGATCGGCAACCTGTTGTGGATTACCGACCAGCGCCGTTCCTGCGCCGCCACGTACCAGGCCGACGCCCGCCCACAGGTTAGGGCCAATGCGCAGGCTCTCTCGCGAGCCCTGATGCAGCGCGCTCATTCGCGCCTGTCCGGCGGAGTCCATACGGGCAAAGATCTTTTGCGCGGCGGCGATGGTCTCTTCATCCAGATGAGAAATCAGCCGATCGGCTGCCGCCCAGGCTTCCTCTTCCGTTTCACGTACGATGACATGCAAGCGGATGCCATAGGAGAGGGTTCGTCCACTCTCCTGCGCCCGCTGGCGCACTACCGCCAGTTTCTCCGCCACCTGTTCCACCGGCTCGCCCCACGTCAGGTAAGTGTCGATCTGATTCGCGGCAACGTCGATAGCCGCATCAGACGATCCACCAAAATAGAGCGGTGGGCCATCTTCCTGTACCGGCGGAAAGAGGATCTCAGCGCCTTCAACGCGGATATGCTCGCCCGCGAAATCGACCTTCTCGCCTTTCAGCAGGCGGGAATAGACCTCAAGAAACTCTTTCGTCACCTGATAGCGCTCTTCGTGACTCAGGAAGATGCCGTCACCTTTGTTCTCCACCGGATCCCCACCCGTGACCACGTTAATCAGTAACCGGCCGCCAGAGAGCCGATCCAGCGTGGCTGCCATACGCGCCGCCAGGCTTGGAGGTTGCAGACCCGGGCGCACGGCCACCAGATAGCGCAGCTTTTTGGTGATCGGTGCCAGGGCAGACGCGACCAGCCAGGAATCCTCGCAGCTTTTACCAGTCGGGATTAACACACCGTAATAGCCCAGATTATCTGCTGCCAGCGCAACCTGCTGTAAATAGGGTAAATCGACCGCTCTGCCTCCTTCGGTGGTGCCCAGATAGCGCCCGTCGCCGTGGGTGGGCAAAAACCAGAAGAGGTTGAGGTTTTCCTGTGTCGCATGACTCATTAGCAGATTCCTTTATAACGATATTTGAATTTATTACATACGGATAAATTCTTTGGTTATATAGCTCTTAGCAGGAAGCGTGCCAGCGCGCGTTTTCACTATTTTCCATTGAGATCAGTGTGATAGCCGGGTGACTCTCTGCGTCTTATTGCTGCATCTGCAACAGCTGAAGTTGCAGCCTGCTGCATTGGCAACAAAACGGCCCGTTTCGCCTCTCGTTTCTCCGGCTGTCGCGCGTTATGGTCATGACTCTTCTGTTAACCCGGTAAATGAGATGCAGATTTCTAGCCCTGAATTAATAGACCCCGCATCACGCGCCTTTAAAGACGTGCTGGATCAGCTCGCCCCTACCGATGCCACCGTGCTGATTATCGGTGAAACCGGCACCGGCAAAGAGGTGATGGCGCGTTATCTGCATCATCACAGCGCGCGCAGCCGACAGCCTTTTCTGGCGGTTAACTGTGGCGCCCTCACCGAGAGCCTGGCGGAGTCAGAGCTGTTTGGTCATGAGAAAGGGGCCTTTACCGGCGCACAGGATCGCCATCGCGGCTGGTTTGAGGCGGCTGAGGGCGGCACGCTACTGCTGGATGAGGTGGGTGAACTCAGTTTATCGCTGCAGGTAAAACTGCTGCGCGTATTGCAGGAGCGCGAGATTACCCGCGTGGGCTCATCCCGCGCGGTAAAGGTTAATGTGCGGGTCATTGCAGCCACGAACCGCGACCTGGCGGAGGCGATTCGCGAGCGGCGTTTCCGGGAAGATCTCTACTACCGGCTCAATGTGGCCAGAGTGACATTGCCGCCGTTACGCCAGCGCTGCGAAGATATCCCGGTGCTGGCCAGCCACTTTCTGCAGCTCTATGCGCGTCGTCTCGGTCGTCCTCAGTTACGCCTGAGTGATGAGGCCATGACCGCCCTGATGGATTACAGCTGGCCCGGCAATATCCGTGAGCTGGAAAATACCCTGCATAATGCCGTACTGCTGAGCAAAAGCTCGCTGGTAACGCCGCAACAGCTGCGCCTGAGCCCGCTTGCCGGCAGCGTGTTGCCGCCCGGAGAAGAGGCGCTGGACCAGTTTTTGCGTCAGCAGATGCAGCAGAGTGAGACACCGCTCTATCCACGGGTGATTACCGCGCTGGTGAAGAACGCGCTGGAACTCACTCAGGGTAACCAGTTACAGGCGGCGGCGCTGCTGGGCATCAGTCGTCATACGTTGCGCACCCAGCTGGGCCATCTTGGCGTGATAAAACCGCGCCGCACGTCACCGCGTCACCGCGACGCATCCCCTCATCTGCAGCGGGAGCGGGAACTGCGTATCGGTTATCAGAAATTTGGCAATCTCGGCGTACTGAAAGCGCGCCAGTCGCTGGAGCAGCAGATGGCCGAGCGGGGCGTCAGCGTGCTGTGGAGTGAGTTTCCGGCAGGTCCGCAGCTTCTGCATGCGCTAAGCCATCAGGAGATCGATTTCGGGACGACAGGGGAAGTTCCCCCCCTGTTTGCGCAGGCCAGCAACAGTCCGATGGTGTATGTCGCGTGGGAACCCGCCGCGCCGCAGAGCGTGGCGCTGCTGGTGCCGAACAGCAGCCCGGTTCAGCAAATCGGCGATCTCCGGGGAAAACGCATCGCCGTGAATCGTGGGTCGAACGTCCATTATCTGCTGCTGCAGATTCTGGATGAGGCAGGTTTAGCGCTGGACGATGTCCGCATCGTCTATGCACCGCCAAAATTTCCGCTGACGCCCAGCGATCTCAACGCCGTGGATGCCTGGATGATGTGGGATCCGCTCCTCAGTGATGCAGAGAACAGCGGACAATTCAGGGTGATTGCGGATGGGACTGGCCGGGTCAATAATCATCAGTTTTACCTTGCTGAGCGTGGGTTTGCGGCACATTCCAGTGACCTGCTCCCAATCCTGCTCACCGCGCTCGAACAGACAGGACGCTATATTGATGCCCACCGCGCTGAAGCGGCCGGGCTGCTCTCTGCCGAGCTTGGCATTTCAGCACCGTCACTGATGCATGCCTTAGCCCGACGCAGTCATCAGACCCAGCGTATGAACCTGGCCATCATCCGGGAACAGCAGACCATCGCTGACCGCTTTTATGCTCTGGGGTTATTCAACCGCGCCATTCGGGTCCGCGAGTCAGTCTGGCATCCATAGCGTTTTTTCCGCTAAGCATTGAACATTTCCTCGCTAAGCACTTAATCCCGCGTTTGTTATGTTGCGCTGACAACAACCAGACTCAGGAATGAGAAATGAAAAGAGTTTTACTCAGCGCCTTAATTATTGCCGCCCAGGCGGGCTTAGCGTTCAGCACCCAGGCATCAGCAGAGAAGCCCGATACGGTGAACATCGGATTTCAGAAAGCCAATATTTTCGCACTGCTGAAATATCGCGGCACGCTGGATGAAGAATTTAAGAAGCAGGGGATTGCGGTTCACTGGATTGAGTTCCCGGCAGGACCGCAGATGCTGGAAGGGTTAAACATCGGCAGTATCGATCTGGCCGCCACTGGCGACGCGCCGCCGACCTTCGCTCAGGCTGCACAGGCCGATCTGGTTTACCTCGCACACTCGCCGGCTAATCCAAAAACTGAAGCGATAGTCGTGCCAGCCGACTCACCCATCAAAAGTGTGGCCGATCTTAAAGGCAAGCGCGTGGCGCTGAATAAAGGCTCTGACGTTAACTATCTGCTGGTCACCGCGCTGGAGCAGGCCGGTCTGAGTTACAAAGACATTACACCGGTCTATCTGCCACCTGCCGATGCGCGTGCTGCTTTCCAGCGTGGGGCGGTTGATGCCTGGGTCATCTGGGATCCTTACTACGCCGAAGTTGAGACCAATGCCCACGCACGTCTGATTAAGAATGCTGAAGGCCTGGTGCCGCACTACACCTTCTATCTGGCCAGTCGCAAGTTCGCGGAAAATTATCCTCAGATCGCCAGCAAGGTGGTGGATGAGCTCGGCTCGCTGAGCACATGGGCCAATCAGAATCAGGAAGAGGCGGCGAAAATCATGTCCACCTCAACCGGTCTGCCTCAGCCCATCTGGCAGCGCGCGCTGGCAAGAATGCCGTTTGGCGCCGAGCGAATGACGCCTGACGTTTTCACCCAGCAACAGGCACTGGCGGATACCTTCACCCGGATTGGTCTGCTACCAGTGAAGGTCGATATCCGCAGCGCGACCTGGTCGCAGGATAAAAAGTAGCCACAGGCGGGCGGCTTTTTATCCACGAATGTCCCGTCTGAGACGACTGTCATCGGCCAGTTCAGAATGGTACTGATACGCCGGTGAGCGTTAAGTAAAAATAGAGTTTTAACGAAGCGGTGCTTATATTTCATAGCGTTACATGATATTTATTTTGCCAGACTGCGCCATAAGCTGTTCTACACTTACACCTTCAATCACGAAAAATGGTTGAAAAAGCAGCATCACGAAGAGAGCGGCGACAGCAAAGCGTCACGCAGTCGCCGCCCTCAAAACTGATCATGCCTGTGAGGAGAACACTATGAAAGCAGTTGTCTATAACGGACCTTTTGACGTTTCAGTCAAAGACGTTCCGGATCCCAGAATAGTTCGCCAGACCGATGTGCTTGTCCGTATTACCACCACCAATATCTGCGGGTCCGACCTGCATATGTACGAAGGGCGAACCAGCTTCGAGCAGGGTCGCATCTTCGGTCATGAGAATCTGGGGCAGGTGATTGAAGTCGGCAGCGCTGTTGAGCGAGTGAAAGTCGGCGATTATGTCTGCCTGCCTTTTAATGTCGGCTGTGGATTCTGTGAAAATTGCGAGAAAGGGTTAACCGGTTACTGTCTGACGGCCAACCCCGGTACAGCTGGCGCCGCCTACGGCTTTGCTGAGATGGGTGATTGGGATGGTGGACAGGCGGAGTTACTTCGCGTTCCCTATGCTGATTTCAACTGTCTGGTACTGCCTCCGGATGCCGTCGAGAAGGAAGAAGACTACGTTTTGCTTTCCGACATCTTCCCCACCGGATGGCATGCTACTGAGCTGGCAGGCTTACGTCCCGGAGAGAGTGTTGCCATTTACGGCGCGGGCCCGGTCGGCCTGATGGCAGCGCATTCGGCCCTCATCAAGGGCGCATCACGGGTGTTCGTTGTCGATACCCATCCAGACAGACTGGCGTTAGCCGAACAGATGGGCGCAGTCGCGATCAACGGTGTGGGTGACGAAGCGGTAAATAAAATTCTCGAATTAACCGATGGTCGTGGCACGGATTGCGGTTGCGAGTGCGTGGGCTACCAATGCTGTAATAAGCATGGCCATGAGGATAACTCCGCCACACTGAACAGCCTTGTAGCATCAACCAAAGCCACGGGCGGCATTGGTGCGGTAGGCGTTTTTGTACCTCAGGATCCGGGCGGTGCGACCGATCTGGCTAAAGAGGGTAAAGTGCCTTTCGATTTTGGTAATTTCTGGTTCAAAGGCCAGTCAATAAAGACAGGTCAGTGCAACGTAAAAGCGTATAACCGCCAGCTGGCAAGGCTTATTCATCAGGACAGAGCCAATCCGGCGCAGATCATCTCGCATCGTCTTGCGCTCTCAGACGCCGCTGAAGGATATAAGCATTTTGATGATCGTGATAATGGCTGGACAAAAGTCATCCTTAAACCCTGATTCGTGACTCATAGGGTATAAGTCACATTCAGGCTGTGGTGAAAAGGATAATCGTATTAGCCTGTCTGTGGCTTGAGATATTACCTCGTGTGTCATGACCTTTTCGGGAGAGAAAAGAGCGCTCATTCGTTACGCACATCAGACTCGTCGTTCTTCGTTACCCCAATCCGCATCTGCCGTTCTGAATAAAGTCAGCGTTCCCATACCGTATTTTCAAAGCATGCGATGGCTGGTTAACAGTTCTTCATCCTGATACTAATAAGACCTGTTAAGCAGTGCTGGAGGCGTTATGCCTGGTTTTTCAGGTGATCGACAATCAGCGGGTGATCGCCGTTGTGGCTGTCGGTAAGCGTGAGCGCAGCGATGTGTATCATCTTGCCAGTGAGAGGATGCGGTAGTGGAGCCGGATGCCTTAGAGACACAGTTTCACTACGGCATCCCTTTCGCCTGTCTGGTTCCGGTAGCGCTTAACGCAATAAGTGATGCGCTAACGAAACGCAGTTACGCTTAGTACTGGTGGAATGGCGCGACGCTTAACAGGTTAATGTTCAGTTGGCTGTGCAAGAGCATCACAATCAGGATGGCAGAAGTGCAGATCATCTGTGCCAGCACCGCCTTGTGCAGGCGCGCCACGGTAGCGCCCCATTCCGCGCCGCCAGGATGCAACTTAACGAGCGCGGCAATGGCAGGGTCCCGCAGTCGTTTCTCGGACAGTGAATCGATAATGAAAATCGCCACGCTCAGCAGAAACCAGACCTGAAAAAGACGGTGCCAGTCATAGAGCCAGAACATCCCGATGCCGCTCAGCATCAATGCCCAGCCAGCGATATTATAAAAGCGGTCAGTCACTGTCAGGCCCTGCAGCAACAGCGCGGCATTCTCTGAGCAACAAATCTTTAGCCGTGCGGAGAGCCAGGGGGCGAAGAGCAGCGGGCCAGTTGCAGCAACCGCCGCCAGTGCGTGAAATATTTTGATGACATCATAGTTCAATTCAATTTCCTCCAGTTGTTCAGGGACAGGCGCTACTTTACTGGAGGTGGTTGGCCCTAAGAATGTTCACAGAACACATCTTATCGAATCAAACGGACAGTTTTGTGCTGTTATTGGGTTGCACTGGTGCGCTGATCCTGCAGGTGCTTGCGTATCTGACCTGGACTGCTATCCGCTACACGTCTGAACCAGTGGCCGAATGAGTCACCGGAGGAAAAGCCCAGCATCACTGATAACTCTTCATTGGAGGCATCATTCGCTAGCCCCTGCCAGGCCACCGCCAGCAGCAGGCGGTTATGCCAGTCAGTAAAACGCAGCCCGGTTTCTTTGCGGAAAAGGCGCGCAAGCGTGCGTTCAGTGGCGCCGACGCGGTGTCCCCATTCCGCCAGACTCAGACGCTGCGCGGGATCGGCAATCAGGCTGTCAGTGACCTTTTTCAGCCTAAGATCCAGCGGCAGGGGCAAAGTCAGGTTGCTGTCGGGCTTCTCCTCGATCTCTTCGAATAACAACTGCAGCATGCTGTTGCGGCGTGTTTCCGACAACGGTGCACGGGTGTCGGCAAGCCGCTCGCATAGAGCTGAGATCAAAAACGAGGTATCAATTAGCTTCACTCGGGAGGTGAAGGAGCGGCAAAGCGTCGGCGCGATATAGAGTACCGTCAGATCGACGCGGCTGTAAGCCTCGCCCCAGTGAACGGTGTCTGGCGGGATCCAGACCGCCATCCCTGGCTTCATTAGCCAGTGCTGCTCAGGCGTATGCCCGTGCAGTACGCCGCGTTTTACCAGCACAAACTGGCCGAGCGGATGGCGATGAGGCTCATTCTCCTTCGCTGCGATTTGTTCCAGCACGCGCTCAATAATCAGCGCGTCGTTGTTTAACGTCACGGTATCCCTTTGTTCCGTTTTATGGCTATTTCGCCGGATAAGCGCGGGGCAATAATAGGGTAAAGATCAACCCTGTCAACATACTGGCGCCAAGGATAATAAAGCAAATCGGGAAAGCGTGCAGGCCACTAAGATGCAGTTGCATCGTTGCCAGAATATTTACCCCCAGCGCTGCGCCCAGGTTGCGCAAAAACTGCACGGTCGCGGTCCAGGTACCAAGCCGTTCCGGCGGCGCAGCGTTTTGCGCCAGCACAAGTGTAGCGGTGGCGGTGAACCCCATGCCCAGACCGGTCAACAGCAGCGACGTCGCCATCAGCCACGGCTGCTGCTGCGAAATGGCCCATGCCATCAGCAGACCACCGATAGCCAGCATCAGCATGCCAGCGGCCGCCATGCGCCGATAGCCAGCTAACGCCAGCCTGGCGCCGCATATCGCCGCACCCACGACCCAGCCCAGCGCAGCCAGCATTACCAGCAGGCCAGTCGGGACAGCCGTCGGCTGCTGGCTGAGTGCCAGCGGAAGCAGCGTAACAGAGGCATAAAGCGCGGCACTGGAAAGCAGCACCAGCACGATAACCGGAAACAGTGTGCGCCGCTGAAAAAATGGCAGGGGGATCGGGCTACTCTCCGGCTGATACCGTACGCGGGCGATAAGTGCCAGCAACCCCGCGATTAAGCCCACAGCCAGCATCGCTATGAGGGCGTCGCCGCTTTCCGGCCGCGCCGTCAGAAGCAGCAGGCAGCACGTGGCGACTATCAACGCCCCCTGCGCAGGAAGATCCAGACACGCCTTGCCCGCTCCTTTACTGACTGCCGGCGTTATAAACAGCAGCAGTAGCGCCAGCAGACCAAGTGGGATATTCAGCCAGAATATTGCCCGCCAGCCGAACGTCGCATCAAGAACGCTGCCCAGCAGCGGACCAACGATGGCGGAGAGGCCCCAGACGCCGCTCAGCATTCCCTGCATCTTACCGCGCCGTTCGGCGTCGAACAGCGCCGCCAGCAGCGAATAGGAAAGCACAATAATCCCACCAGCGCCGATGCCCTGAAGCGCCCTCGCCAGAATCAGTATTGGCATGGTGGTGCTGACCGCCGCCAACGCGGAGGCACAGAGGAATATCAGCAGGCATGCCTTTAATGTGGAGGAGACGCCAAACCGGTCACCGCACGCTCCGGCCAGTGGTGCCACCAGCGCCACTGGCAGTAAAAAGGCGGACATCACCCAGGGCCAGAGTGTCGGATGGCCTAACTGCTGGCTGATAGTCGGCAGTACCGTACTGACGATAGTGCTGTCCACTGCGGCAAGAAACAGTGCGACGATCACCGCCATCACACCGACATTGTTTTTTTTAGGCAGCGCTGCGGCGGGCGCTAAGGTGGTCTCTTTCATTTTCTCTCCTTACCAGGCGGTGTGCACGCGCGAGGCCTGAGAAAACTGCTGCACAATGGCTGCCGTTTCCTGGTCCATATAGTCGTCGACATTCCGGATCGAGTCACCAGACTGCACGATCTCGCGAAAACGCAGTGTCATGTCCAGCTGTGTCCGGGCAGCGATATTGCCTTCGGTATAGTCGAGATCGAACGCCGCTTTCACTGTTTCTGCACTGGCGATTGCCAGTTGCGTGTTCAGTGCTTCCGTCTCCTGCACCAGCTGATGCATACGCCGGTTTTCCGCCGCGCTAAAGGTGGGGATTATCTGCTCGAAGATGGCATGATCACACTGGATATGGCGCGCTTCGTCCAGGCCGTGGAAATGCAGCAGTTGCGTGAGGAAGCTGCGCTGCATCGGATCCAGCACCTTCAGGCGACGCTCAAATACCGTAATGATCGACTCGCCTACATAGGCGGTGGAACAGAGTGCTGCCAGCTTGATCAGCGGCGCGTCATTATCGTTGTAGAGCGCCACACGATCCGCGAACAGGTTGTTCTCCAGTTTGATATCGCGTCCTGACAGATGACGCACATATTGATAGAAGCTGTTGGCGTGATTGATCTCCTCCGAGGCGAAGCAGGAGACAGCATGATAGAGTCCGTCGCCCGCTTTAAACGGTGTCGATTCCGCCTGAAGTTCGCACAGGATGCGTGTCATCACTGTGGCGACGTGCATCTCTATTTCCGCCAGTTGCGCCAGCTCTTTATAGAGATAAGCAACTGCCTTATCTTCCTGGCCCGCTTCACCAACCAGCGCCCGCGACAGAAAATCCAGCTCTCTGTCGTTAGCGGCCTGCTCCCATGGCATGCGGTTGGGGTGCAAATAATTAAGATGCGCGTATTGGTTGATACTTTTGAAATCAGTCATGATGCATTCCGTCAGGCCAGGTAAGAGAGAGCGTTAAAAATAGTGCGGGCTTTGTCTTCGATGCGACGGCGGCCGTGCATCACCCGGGTGTTATCGATCAGCACGATATCGCCATGCTGCCAGCCGATATCAAAGGTAAAGCGATCGCAGACGGCATCTGCTTCAGCCAACAGTTCGGCGGGAATATCATCACCATTGGCGAAAGTGATTACCGGCTTCTCATAATTATTCGACGGACCGAAAATACTGTTGGCGAAGTTGTGGCGCGCAGCCGGGTTCAGGCGGCTGGCCCTTATTGCTGGAGTCTGGAACGCATAGTAAATCGAGCCATCGTCGTTGAGGGTGATGCGGGTGCTGGCTGATCCGGCGGTCAGCGACAGCAGGTGATCCAGTGTGGTTTCCGCAAGGCTTTCCGGGGCATTTTCCTGCGAGGCCAGTGCGTAAAACGCATAGGTTTTCCACTTCTGTTCTTCTACACGTCGTGTATACACAATCTCCTGCGCGCTAAATGCTCTTCGCGCCGCCGGGCTGAGGTGCTCATAAACCAGCTTGCCATCACATACCGTGGTCTGCGAACCCTGTGTCGGTGCGTGCTGGCAGTAAAACCAGCAGAGATCGGGCCAGAAGGGGCTGTTGCCGTTTTCACAGTGCAGGCCGACCTTATCAAAACCCGCATCGACTTTCTGCGCGGTATCGCCGCTGAAACTGCGAGCCGGATCGAGACTAATACGGCCGCTTGACTGACGAACTAATTGAGAAAAGTGGTCAATGCTGTGGTTATAGCCACGTAGCACCAGATAGCCATGCTCCGCCAGTTGCGTCAGCAGGTAGGTTTTCGATAACAGGTTTACGTCACCTTCATTCAGCGAGGTGACTATCAGACCGCCGACGCGGGTATGGGCAGTTTCACGAAAATTCATGCAGTCAAAGTCTCATGTTGGGCTAAGAAAGCGTTAATGGCGTGGCGACGCGGTCGTCCGGTGACGGTAAACAGGCGCTCCATGATCTCCGCACTATGCGGCACCAGTAATGGCTCAGGGATAAATTCAATTTCGTTGAGGTGTTCACGCGCATAGGCAGCGATCGCCTGGCGAATAGCAGGTGCCTGCCGTATATCCTCCACCACAAAAAGACCACCGAGAAACTCCTGCCTGTCACCGTAAACAATGACCTGCTGCACACCAGGAACGGTGCGGTACGCACTTTCAAGCCACTCAGGGGAGATGTTGCGGCCGTTAGCGGTGATGATGAGTGTTTTCTTGCGCCCGACGATGGAAATAAACCCATCCACATCCTGCGTGGCCAGATCGCCAGTGTGCAGCCATCCCTCATCGTCAATCGCGCAACTGCTGGGATCTTCGCTGGAGTAACCGGCAAACAGTGAGCTGCTGCGCAGGCAGAGTTCGCCATCTTCAGCAATTTTCACTTCAACATGTGAAAGCGGTTTTCCCACGGTGCCAATACGGTTGGCACCGCGCGAGTTCCAGGTGGCAACCGAGCTGTTTTCACTCAGGCCATATCCCTGATAGACCGGAATGCCGTGAGCGTTAAGCACCTGAAGCACTTCTTCAGTAACCGGCGCGCCGCCCGCTGCCAGCAGCGGAGCCTCTTCCCGCCCAAACAAAGCCTGCAACAGGCCAGGATGATCACCGTAACTGACGGCATGTTCGGCTAACGCCTCCACCAGTGCTGGCGTCAGTGTCATTGCGCTGGGTCGCGCCGCCCGGATTAGCGCCAGACGCTGGGCCGCTATTACACCAGGGTGGCCCAGCGGCGGCATATCAGCGGACGGCATCACCACCGCGCCTCCGGAAGTAAGAGGCATATAGAGAGCAGTGACCTGCTCAATCAACAGGCTGAGCGGCACCAGATTCAGATAGCGTTGGTAGTCATCGGGGAGGGCGCATTGCCAGAGTGAGTCGACCAACGCATCCAGACCGTGTCGGCGGATCATTACTCCTTTAGGTTGGGAGGTGGTTCCCGAAGTGTGAATGATTTTAATCACACCATCCTGCGTGGTGTCGGCTGGCTGATGGGCAACAGATGCAGCATAGTGCGGCGTTTCACCCAGCGTTAACGGCCTGATCACCGACTGAAGCGTCAGCCCACCAGCCTGCCACTCACTCAGACGCTGTGCGCCTGTCGTATCGGTCAGCACAACCTGACAGTTCTGAAGCAGAAAGGCGGCCTGTTCCCCGGAAAACGCCAGCGGTACCGGTACTTCGACCAGATCTGCCAGCAGCAGCGCGATATCCGCCAGCACCCATTCCGGCGTATTGCCCATCACCAAACCGACCTGTGTATGCTCGCCTGCTTCAACCTGCAGATGGGCGGCAAGCTGGCGCGCCTCCTCAAGCAGACTACGGTAGGTGCAGCACACCTCTTCTTCAAATTGGCCGTCATCTCTCTGCCGTAACCGAATTATCGCCGCGGCATGCGGATGGCGCTGCGCCTGTGAGATGAATTCATTAATAATATTCATGCTGCCACCTGCGCGGAAGAAAGCGTGGAGCGTGAGATATGTTCAAATTCCGAGAAAACCAGACGGCCGCAGAAGTGATTAAACAGATGACCGCACTGTTCGAGCAAAATAACGCCGGTCTGGGGCGTCTGGTCATAATAGCTTCCCCAGGCTGCGCGCATTTCTGGCGAAAGTTTTTCCGGCGATGCTTCGCTCAACATGCAAAAAGGCACCTCATGAAAAGCCAGTAATTTTCTCAGGCGGCGTGTAGAAGTGCAGAGAATTGCCTTACTTCCCATAAACCAGGCAATAATCGGCATCAAACGAATTAAGTCGGCAGCTGCGTTAGGGTTATCGGACGCGAGAGAACCAATCTCAACCACCTGATGACGAGACAGTTTTTGGCCGGTTCTTTGCAGGATAGTTTCATCCAGCGGGGCGGAAAGATATCGCTCCGAAAAAAGAGGTTGTGCATGCGTTACAAAGGAAATTCCGGTACAGGCAATTAATGCTGAAGTCTCTTTATTACGACTGGCGATAATAATGTCAGGATCAGGCTTAATATTCGCACCATAGTTTTTGTTATAAATACTGGCAATATAACGCCGTGCCTCTTCAGCCGTTTCGTCATCACGGCGAATAATATCCAGCGTTGTCGAAAAAATATCAATATTCTGCTGTCTATGTAAAAAGCTACTCATTCAAGCTTTCCCTCACAGTGGGTGATAACCGGGGGAAATGATAAGATGCATTTATAAATAGTGACATGCTCAGCTATGACAAGATATCGAATGAAACAGACAACAGAATCAAAAGGCGGGTTAAATCAGAGAAGTATGATTAGATGTGAAAAAGTGTCTTAAAACACTGCAGACAGGGGGGAGGTCACACCAGCAATATGTCATCAGCAAAGTCAGCCTGCAGAGTATGAATATGCGCATAACATAGACTATATTTAACATAATCCATGTTATGCGCATGTTTGTCACCACCATGCGTTGACATAAAACTTACGATTGCGACATCTATTTCAGTTCTATGCATTTATACACGACGCACCCTCATAACTTATCTGTAATAAAATAAAGAGTATTTTCCACTAAACAACATCAGCAAAAAAATCAGTTAAAAAAAGCAGTCTGTCAGACCGATACGCCCCCCTGATAAAGACGAACCTCACACAAAGTATGAGCTTCGTCTTTATTCTGAACGTAACAGTTATTTGAAGTCACCGTTAATAAAATGGCCCATCCACTGGATTGAGATGTCAGTAATCTTATCTGGATTATCCCAGCCAATTACTGCACCCAGGATGACACCACCGATAACACCTACAGCAGATCCGGTAATAACGCCGACCAACTGGCCAACGGCACCCACGCCGAGAAGCCCCCCGTTATCGCCACCGTGGATACCGCCATATGCCGCGCCTGCTGCAAAGCCGGTTGTTCCCAGAGTGATGGCACTGGTCAAGGCTTCCAGGAAACCAGCACCCGAGACCACATTCATTTCTGCTACATTTAATTCACGCATATCGCTTCTCCTTTATAAAGACAATATATCTTTCTTTTATTCAGAACCCGCATGCAATAATTGCACTGTGCAAACCGGTTTCTGACCTGAAAAATAATGCATTTTTAGAGGAATGATTAATATAGAATTTATTCTATATTAATCTACAACAGTAAGTTTATTTTGATACTGACTGTTATAAATTCGATCTGAATGCAGTCGAATACTGGTGTTTGTTATACATTATTTATATCACCTCACCCTTTAAATTATTACCCTGCGGAACGTAGTGAAATGAATTAACAAGCACATTAAATAAGTGGATTTTTTCCAGTATTCACAATCAAAACAGGAAGCAACACTCTGAGCGCCGTCTCCGATATTGTGTAATCCCTGAGGGTGTCCTACCTTCAGATAGCCTTTATCACCCCTTATCAGTGCACCCTTAATCCAACCGGAGGCCAGATGATCGACAGTCAGAATCCCGCATCCTGTAGCGGCACCCTGTTTTTTGATGTTAATGAAACCCTGCTGGACACCACCGGCCTGAACCGGGATGTCGCGCAGCGACTCGGCGACAGACCCGAGCGTGCTGAAGCCTGGTTTACCTCGCTATTGCATCACTCACTGGTCGAGTCGGTCACCGGCAGCTGGCACAGTTTTGGTGATATCGCTGAAGCGGTACTTGAGATGACTGCAGCACGTTACGGCGTCATCCTGCCTGCTGACGCGACGCCGCTGGCTGAGATTATCGCGGCAATGCCCGCCCATCCGGACGTTGCCGCAGGACTGACTGCTCTGAAGCAGCAGGGATTTACGCTGGTTGCGCTCACCAACTCCTCTGCCGCACTGGCTGAAAAACAGCTCAGTTCAGCCGGACTGGCAACGCTTTTTACCCGCATTCTCAGCGTGGAACAGGTGCAGGTGTATAAGCCCGACCTCAGAGTCTATCAGTGGGCAATGGAGGAAATGGGCAAACCCGTGTCTGAGTGCATGATGGTGGCGGCGCATGGGTGGGATGTGGGCGGAGCAAAACGGGCAGGCATGAAAACTGCCTTTGTCAGCCGTAAAGGCCAGGTACCTTATCCGCTGGCACCTGCACCGGATTTGATCGTCAGCGATATCCAGGCGCTGGCTGCACAGCTTAAACCGCTCTGCTGAGCATAGTGCGCAGTGATGCCCGGTGAAACCCAGGCCGTCAGTCTGCCTGCGTCTCAAACGCCGATCTGACCGCCTCCACAATGCGCCCGGAGAGCGTGATATCGTCGAGCAACGGGAACGTTTTTTTAAGCTTGCCGGAGATCTGCCAGCCATTCTCCTTCAGCGAACGGATAATCCGGCTGGCGTCCTGATCGGGCATCTCGACAACCTCCTTCAGACGCTGCTGTGCACGCTGAAAAATCACTAACACGCGTGCTTCATCAGCCATCTCCGTTCTGACGGTGTGCTCTATCACTTTGCAGGTATAAAGCACATGCTCCGTCAGATCGGGATAGCGCCAGGCGAACCGGGCATCCTCATATTCGCTGAAACTGAAGTTGCTCAGCGTCCCATCTTCATAAGTTTTCAGTTCGCCAAACCGATAGCAGCCCGCATAGCGCCGCATCAGCCTTTTCGAGAACACGTCCAGCGTGCGATCGTAGCCGACCCGAAAATCCATCGAACTGGTGATGGTGGCCGAGACCGGCAGGATGACGCCATCGGGTATCGCCCCGTCGCGAATCAGCGTGTCATTGATTAAAAACCGGTGGATACGACCATTGCCATCGCGCATGGGGTGGATATAGACAAAACCAAACGCAATAACCGCCGCACGGGCGAGAGGCGCAGCGCCCGGCGTCGCCTCGTCAAAGGCTTTCAGTCCCTGCATGAAGCGCGGAACATCATCATAGTGTGGCGCAATGTAGTGGACGATATCTTCACGCATCGTCGACTGCCCGACAAACACCGGTGAACGCCGTAAACCCAGTCCCAGCGCATCCTGCCCAAGAATGCCCTGCTGTATGGTATGCAGACTGGCCTCGCTGAGCGGATCGTCAAGCTGGCCGCAATACTGCGCGATAACGTGGGCAAAACGCTGAATGCGGTCGCCCTGGTCCGACTCTTTTTCAATCAGAAAACTGGCCCGTGACTCCTTAAAAGTCAGCCAGCTGGCGGTGCGCATCAGGATATCTGCACCAAAGGCGTTATCGAGATCGGTAAAGGCATCATTGAGATCGAACGCCAGTGCCTGCTCAACCGCCGTACTCCTGCGCACCAGCGGGCAGAAATCCACCGTTCCCGGCAGGTTATCGTTAATACGCCAGCGTCTGTCGCGCTTGACCGTTGTCCGGGTCAGATACGCTTTGGATGATATGGCCTCGACATAGCCGCCGTTGGTGACATCCGGTACCTGTAGCCTGTTACCGGTCAGCCATTCATAGAGAAAGCCAGCACGGCGTGCATACTGTCCGAACGGCTCCTGACGGCACCAGGCCTCCAGCGGTTCCGGACCGATGGCCTTAAACAGTCGGGCAAAAAACTCCAGATGGATCTCTTCGTACTTGAGGCCAAAGGCAAAGTGACCGGCAAAATCATCTGTCGGCTGATAGCCGGGTGGGTAATGATTTTCAACCTGCCCCTGACTTTCATGATGGGAGCGTACCGTTCCGATAGCTGACTTCACGCGCAGTGGCTGCGCCAGTTTAATAGCATAACGTTCACGCAGTGCGCTAAAGCCGACCAGCATAGTGAATCCTTTATCAGCCGTCCGAAAACGATAACAAAAAGGATTTTTATCACGAAAAGGCTAATTTCGCTATTGTGGCGGCGCTAATTTTCGTCCGGGAACGTTAATAAAAGGGAATATTGACGCGAAAATAGTAAAAATCAGGGTTTAACTACAATGCACAGCAGGCCGACGACGATCATCACCACGCCTGCCAGACTGTGCCAGCTAAAGGCCTCATGAAACACCGGCGCACAGACCGCCACCAGCCATACCAGCACATAACTCAGGCTGAGCAGCGGATAGACCCGGTTCAGCGGGAAAAAGTGCAGCGCCCGTATCCAGCAGAGCATGGAGACACCGTACGCGCCCAGCCCGGCCAGCAGCAGCAGCAAGGCAGGCACGATGCCAACGGCAGGCAACGACGTGATGCTGCTGACCTCAGGCAGACGCGGCATCGCCCAGCGCATCATCAGCTGTGCCGCTGAGACCAGCAGCACGCTGCACGCAACCCATCCGTACCCTTTCATAGCTGACTCGCCATCAGTGCCACGCCGGTTACCACCAGCAGCGTGCCGGTAATCTGGCGCAGCGTGAGCCGCTCGTGCCACAGAATGCGTCCTGCAAGGGCAACGAAAATGAAGTTAAGGCTGAGCATCGGATAGGCCTGGCTGACGGGCACGCGCTGCAGCACCAGTAGCCAGAGCACCATCCCGACACCTAATAGCAGCAGACTCACGGCAATCCAGCTCAGGCGGATGCGACGTGAGGCGGCGTGCGTCGCCTGTTTCTGGCACAGCTGCGCGCTGCAGCTGAGCAGACTCACCAGCACAATCAGCAGCAGCATTATTTCATCTGGCTGTAATAGAGGCAGACCAGCCTGCCCTGGCGATAAACGGCGTCCGGCACCGGCACATCCTCGCCGATATCACTGTGCACCGAATCAACCAGCAACAGCAGTGACACGCTTCCCTCGCGGCGATGGTCGGCAAGCCAGTTGCCGAAGTCCGCCTGAGAGATAAAGCGGGACTGCGCATCCGGATAGCTCAGCCCATATTCCAGCTCGCCTTTGGTGTCATAGAAACCGATATCGCTGCGTTGCAGATGCCAGGCCGCGGCAGAGGCCACGCCAGGGTTGTCTGCCAGGATAAAATGACTGGAAGCCAGCCGCTCGCTGATCGACGAAACAAAGTGCTGCGGCTGTTTGGCGTCACGGATTTTGTCCGGGATCGCTGTGCCTATGAACAGGGCGACGCCCAGCGGGCAAAGCGCGGCCGCCAGCCAGCGACGTTGTGAAGAGCGACAGCTGTAGGCACCCACCACTCCCCAGATCAGAAATGCCAGTGCTGCCGGAACCAGCTTCAGCATCTCGTGCGTGGCGAACAGCGGATGATGCGTCACGCTCCAGGGCGCCAGCACCAGTAAAACCGTTGCCAGGGTAAGGATGCCGAAAATCAGGTTAAGCCAGCCATTAACCGTTAATGCACGCCCTGCCCGTTGCGCGGCGTTAAGACCATAGTGCGCCATCAGCAGCGACAGTGGCACAAAACAGGGCAAAATGTAGGTCGGCAGCTTGCCTTTTGCCAGGCTGAAAAACAGCAGCGGCATCACCGTCCAGCTCAACAGATAGAGCATGCCAGGATTTTGCTGCCGCTCGCGCCAGCCGGTCATCAATGCGCCCGGTAACAGCGCCAGCCACGGCAGCGTGCCCAGCAGCAGCACCGGCAGGTAATACCAGAAAGGCGCTTTGTGCTGCGCATTCTCTTCAGCAAAGCGCTGGATATGCTCCACCCAGAAGAAGTAGTGCCAGAAATCCGGTGCCTGATGATAGATCGCCAGCGCCCAGGGTGCGCTGATCGCCGCGGCAGAGAGGACCGCCAGCGGGCCGAAGCAGAGCAGCTCAGGCACTCTTTTTCGCCAGATCGCCCACGGCAGAATCGCCAGCACCGGTACCGCCAGCGCCAGAAAGCCTTTGGTCATGAACCCCATACCGCAGGCGAGGCCCAGCAGCAGATAGCCGCCCGCGCGCCCGGCACGTCCGCTGGCCTCCGTCGCCAGCCAGTAGCTGCACATTGCGGCCGCCAGCCAGAGCATCAGCATCGGATCGAGCACCGCATAGGTGCCGACGCCATAAACCAGCAGCGAACTGAGGAAAATCAGGGTGCCTGCAGCTGCGGTGCGCGCCGAACCAGACATCCGCCTGCCGAGCCAGTAGATCAGCGCCGCAGTGATCGCCGTTGAGAATATCGATCCTGCCCGCACGCCAAAGTTGTTATGACCGAACAGCCACTGACCCAGCGAGTTAACCCAGTAGCCAGCAATCGGTTTTTCAAAATAGCGCAGGCCGAAGAAGTGCGGTGTTATCCAGTTACCGGTTGCCAGCATCTCCCGGCTGATCTCCGCATAACGGGTCTCATCCGGTTGCCAGAGGTCGCGGAACATCGGCGGGATCAGGTAATAAAGAACAAAAAAGCTGAAAAAAAGTAGCCACTTCGTGTTGTTATGTATCCGCACTAGTTTGCCTCTTCAGTCAGTTTCTGACAGCCCAGCCACCCTTCGCGTCCCGGGATTTCGCCTCTGACGACCTTTCCCACCGGCAGGGTACTCAGATCGTCGGGCAGCAGTTCGCTTAACGGACAAAACTGAATGCCGTTACGGGCCGCCGCAGTCAGCAGCTGGTCAAAATCCCCGTAGCCGATAATCCCTTCGACTTCAGCATGTATGGTGTACACCGCTCCATCGTCAGAAGAGAGCATTTTCGCCAGAATGAAGTCGTTATAGCCTTCTGAGGTGACCTCGCGGCCAACCACTTCATCCCAGGTCGGCAACGTCACCGGAATCTGTACGGTACCGAGTTGTCCATCCGGCAACATCGGCCGGAATGGTCCGCTGCCGCGACAGTCGCTGTTGTAGTGAAAACCAAAATCCTGTTTGGCGGCGATCACCCGGCCATCGGCGCGCCAGCCTGCGACGGCCGAGCAGCTGACGGGATGCCCCAGGATCTCACTCAGTGTTTCGGTGCCGCGCGCTATCTGCTCCACCAGCTTATCCTGTGGCCAGACACCAGCCCAGGTCTGCCAGGCAAAGTGATCCCAGGCGTGCAGGCCCATTTCGTGATAACGGGCGGTATCCTGAATGATATGCCGCAGGCCACGTCCCATCTGCTTTCCCGGCCAGGCCGTTCCGGCGAGCAGGATGTCCCAGCCATAAAGCGATGCTGCGCGGGAACGCAGCATCTTCATCAGAAACGCCGGTTTCACCAGCCGCCAGAGATGGCGGCCCATGTTGTCCGGTCCCACGCTGAAGAAAAAGCTGGCCCGCACCGCATGACGCTGGAACAGCTCAAGCAGCGCCGGCACGCCCTGCTTCGTGCCGCGCCAGGTATCTACGTCAATCCGCAGACCGATCTTCTTCATCACTTATCAGCCTGTTGCTCAATGGTACGCAGGAAGAAGTCGAGCGTGTTGTCGATAGTGACATCCATCGTTACGGTCGGCGTCCAGCCGAGCAGGCGACGCGCATTGCGGATAGCCGGTTTGCGGTGCTCCACATCCTGATAGCCTTTGCCGTAATAACTGCTGCTTTCTACTTCGCGGAAACCGGCAAAGGGCGGGAACTGGCTGCGCAGCGGATGACGCTCGAAGCTTTCCAGCAGCTGCTCGGCCAGCTCTTTGATGCTGGCTTCGTTGTCCGGGTTACCGATATTGATGATCTGACCATCACAATTCTGCTGCTTGTTTTCGATGATGCGGAACAGCGCTTCAACACCATCGCTGATGTCGGTAAAGCAGCGTTTCTGTTTGCCGCCGTCGATCAGCTTAATTGGTGAACCTTCTACCAGGTTGAGGATAAGCTGGGTGATTGCACGGGAGCTGCCGATGCGCGCCGCATTGAGGTTATCCAGACGCGGACCCATCCAGTTGAACGGGCGGAACAGGGTAAAACGCAGCCCCTCTTTTTCGCCATACGCCCAGATCACGCGGTCCAGCAGCTGTTTGGATACCGAGTAGATCCAGCGCTGTTTGTTGATCGGCCCGACCACCAGGTTAGAGGTATCCTCGTCGAAGCTGGCATCGGTACACATGCCATAGACCTCAGAGGTGGACGGGAAAATAATGCGCTTATGGTACTTCACGCAGTCGCGGATGATTTTCAGGTTCTCTTCGAAATCGAGTTCAAACACGCGCAGCGGGTTGCGGGTGTACTCAATCGGCGTCGCGATCGCCACCAGCGGCAGGATGACGTCACATTTTTTGATGTGATACTCAATCCATTCGGAGTGGATAGCGATATCCCCTTCGACGAAATGGAAGCGCGGATGTTCGAGGAAACGACTGATGGCGTCTGAACTGATATCCAGGCCATAGACCTCAAAATGCTCATCCTGTAACAGCCGTTCGGTGAGATGGTTACCGATGAAGCCGTTTACGCCCAGGATCAGCACGCGGGTGCGACGTTGCAGCGCCGAATGCGGTTTTGAATAGAGCAGCGCGCCAGGCACCATGCCCAGACTCTGCGCCAGCTGGCTGCCGTTCATGTAGACGCCATGCTCAGACTGTCCGGTCTGAATTTCCAGCGCGCCCTCGCCACAGGCGATCAGGAACGGCTGCTTGGAGATCACCGTGCCCGGCTTCGCCTGATGCTGCTGCGGATGCACCCGGCTCTTCCAGACGATAAATTTAACCGAACCGGCAAAGGCGAATGCGCCAGGCCAGGGATCGGTGACCGCTCTGACCAGATTGTGAATCGTCTCAGCAGGCTGATTCCAGTCAATGCGGCCATCTTCGGCCGTGCGACGACCCACGCGGGTCGCCTGACTTTCATCCTGCGGCCACTCACTGACCTCACCCTTACGCAGGCGAGGTAACACCTCGTTCAGCAACTGCTCTGCGGCCAGGGCCAGTTTGCGATGCAGCGTCAGCGCATTGTCCAGATCGTCAATAGCGACCTTCTGCTGCGCCAGAATGTTACCGGCATCCGCGCGCTTCACCATGCGATGCAGCGTCACACCCGTTTCGCGCTCGCCATTGACCAGCGCCCAGTTCAGCGGTGCCCGGCCGCGGTATTTTGGCAGCAGCGAGCCGTGCAGGTTAAACGCGCCCTTCTCAGCGCATTGCAGGATCTCATCGCTCAGCAGATTGCGATAGTAGAAGGAGAAGATCATCTCTGGCGCCATGGTGCGGATGCGGTCAAGCCAGATCGGGTGATTCGCCTCGTCCGGTGCATACACCGGAATGCCGTGCTCTGCCGCCAGACGGGCGACTGAGCCGAAAAAGGCATTTTCGGTCGCCACATCGTTGTGAGTAAAAATGGCGGTGATTTCAAAGCCTGCATTCAGCAGCGCATTGATGCCGACACAGCCCATGTCGTGATAGGCGAAAACAACGGTCTTCATGATTGAGTATCCTGTACTGAAGGCTCTTCTGGAGCCTGAACAATGCGTTGAACGAAATAGCGCGGACGCGCCCGAACGTCGTTATAAATGCGCCCGATGTACTCCCCGAGCAGTCCCATACCCACAAACTGGGCACCGATAAACATGAACAGCACGGCGAACAACACGAAAACACCGTCACCCGCCCATGCCGCACCAAAAAAGAGTCGCAGTACGATCAGCACCAGTGAGAAGGCGAAACCGGAAAGGGCAATCAGGCTGCCGACCACGCTGAGCAATCGCAGCGGCGTAGTGGTCAGGCAGGTCACCAGGTCGTACATCAGGTTGATCAGGCGCATAAAGCTGTATTTCGAATCGCCAAAGGCCCGCTCGGCGTGGATCACCGGCAGCTCAATGGTGTGTCGGGCGAAGGTGTTAGCCAGAATCGGAATGAAGGTGCTGCGTTCGTGGCAGTTGAGCATCGCTTCAACGATGTGGCGACGATAGGCGCGCAGCATGCAGCCGTAATCCCCCATCGCTTTGCCGGTCACCCGCTGAATGAGGTGATTGAGCGTGCGCGACGCCTTGCGACGGAACCAGGTGTCCTGGCGCTGCTGCCGGACGGTGCCCACCACGTCATAACCCTGACGCGCGGCGTCTACCAGACGCGGGATCTCTTCCGGCGGGTTCTGCAGATCGGCATCCAGCGTCACAATCAGATCGCCACGGACCTGGCTGAAACCCGCCATAATGGCGGAGTGCTGACCGTAATTGCGGTTGAGCAGCACGCCCTTTATCCGGCTGCCGGGCACCACAGAGGCCTGCTCAATCAGTTCGGCTGAACGGTCACTGCTGCCGTCATCCACCAGCAGAATTTCATACTCAATCTTAAGGGAGTCACAGGCGGCCGAGGTGCGGTGAAGCAGCTCCGGCAGGCTCTCCTCCTCGTTGTAAACCGGGATGACCACGGAAAGCATATTAATCGGTTTGATATCGCGCATCTCAGGCTCCCGCAATGTCATGTAAAGCCTGAATCACACGTTCGACATCCTGATCCGTCATGGATGGAAACAGCGGAATCGAGCACATCTGCTGGCTGTTACGTTCACTGGCGGGCAGACGTAAATCGGGATAGTGCTCGCGATAATATTTGTGGGTGTGTGCTGCGCGGAAATGCAGACCGCTGCCGATATCACGCGTCTTCAGTGCCTGCATGAAAGCATCGCGCGACAGACCGCAGCGCTGTTCATCAATGCGGATAATAAACAGGTGCCACGCATGCTGATGGGGCCAGGCGGGCAGCGACAGCGGTTCAAAGGGCAGCGAGCGCAATGCGTCAAGATAGCGTTCAGCAATCTCACGGCGGCGGGCAATAAAGCCCGGCAGTTTCTGTAGCTGCACCAGCGCAATGGCTGCGCTGATATCGGGCAGATTGTATTTAAAGCCCGGCATCATCACTTCTGCCTGTGGCAGACGCCCCTGGGTCTGGCGGTCGAACGCATCCACTGCAAGGCCATGAAACTTCAGACTGCGGATACGATCGGCGAGAGCGGTGTCATCCGTCACCACCAGGCCCCCTTCCGCGCAGGTGATATTCTTGATGGCGTGGAAAGAGAAGATCGCCGTGCCACGATGCCCGACCGGCTTTTCGTGATAGGTGGTTCCCACCGCGTGAGCCGCATCTTCAATGATGGCGATGCCATGCTGTTCAGCCAGCGCATAGATGGGGTCGAGATCGGCGGGAGCACCGGCGTAATGCACCGGAATAATGGCGCGGGTGCGTGGCGTAATGGCATGAGCTATCCGTTCCGGCGTCACCATCAGATTGTCAGGATCGACATCAATCATGACCGGCGTAGCGCCCAGCAGCGTGATCAGGTTCAGGGTCGAGACCCAGGTCATGGACGGCGTAATCACCTCATCGCCAGGCCCGATTCCCATCGCCATCAGCGTGACATGCATCCCCGCTGTGGCAGAACTCACCGCAATGGCGTGCTGGTTGCCGGTCATCTGAACAAAGGCCTGCTCCAGTTCGGCGCATTTTGCGCCGGTTGTAATCCACCCAGAGTCAAATACCGCTTTAACAGCAGCCAGTTCTTCATCACCGAATGAAGGACGGGAAAATGGCAAAAAATCCATGCTAAAACTCCTGCAGATCAAACCCATAAGCTGTCGCGCGTTGTTAATCAGGCACAACGCCGGAAAAGAATAGGAATAGCGATTTATCAATGTCCGGCCAGGGTGTTATCGACACCACATTTTCCTTTTCTGGAATTAAGGTTACCGGACTGCTAATACAAACTACCGTATCAAACTTAACTGAACATTAAATGAATAGCGTGAATGACAATAAAATCAAGGAGGAGTGAGTTAAGGGTTTCCGAAAAAGTTCACTATTAAATGACTAATAATGATTCTGACCTCAACTCTTTTTGATTTATTGATATTTTGTTTAAAAACAGCAGGTGCCGCCTGTTATCAGGCCAGCAATGAGCGATCCGGAGAATATTTACCGTTGATAATAAAATTTAACATTATGATTTTTATCACTTAAATTCAGCGCAACAATCTCCTTCTCATATCCACAAAAATAGCGCCCTGCAGATTTCGGGAAAATCACGGGGTAATAAGATCGTCTTAATGTATTCTTAATATTGTTGGTAATTAATGTTCCGCCCTTTCGATAATCATGACAGTTTGGTGAATCTCTGGTGACAGTCAGTTAATATCCGTCAGATTATCTGTGCCTGTGTGGTAAAAACAGGGCTAAAAAAAGTGAATAAGATCGCGGTTTCAGGCGTTAACGTTTGGTCTGCCTAAGAAAGAGAAAAATAGTGATGATACGTGCCGCCTGTTTATGCACCCTGTTCGCCCTGCTCACCCCGGTGCTTTATGCCGCACCGGTAACGTATGCCATAACGCCCGATAAAACATCGATTGGCCTCTCATGGCGTGCTTTTGGTCACGACTTTTCGCAGGCCCGACTGCAGGGCGTGACCGGCACGCTGACGCTCAATCCCGATGAAGATCGTGACGATCATATCGAGGTGACCATTCCGGCAGGAACGCTGGTGGCGTCGAACAGCCTGTTAACCTGGCAACTGAAGAGCGATCTGTTTTTTGATGCAGAGCGTTACCCGAATATTCACTTCGTGAGCAGCCGGGTTGTCTCACTGGGTGACGGTAATTTCCGGATTTTTGGTGTGTTAACGGTTAAAAATGTCAGCCGCCCAGTGGTGATGCTGGCCTCGCTGGACAGCGGTAAGATGATTGACCCGGCGTCACGCTCGCTGGCGCTGCATGCCTCCACCGCCATCTCCCGTTCCGCTTTCGGCATGGACCGACTGGTCGGGGTTGTTGATGACCGTGTCAATATTGCGCTGGCTATAGCCGCGCAGGCCAGGTAGCTGCTGCCGTCGTCTCCGCCCCGGGCGAACCGGTTCAGCTGAGCGCGGTCTGCAAGGCTTCAGCCGTGGCAGCCAGCTGGGCGGATGGGTTGCGGCCAATCAGCACATACTGATAGCCGTCGCGCTTCCACCAGGCCAGCTGCATGCCGTGGCGCTGTTCGCGGGCAATCGGGCTCGTGTCGTGTGGCGCAGGCGAGATACAGAGCGCCATCGGGCCATAATCCGCATGCAGCCAGGCAATCTGCGCGATGGAGGTTCGTTCGTAGCGCAGGATCCGCACCATTTTCAGTTCAGCCCCTGGCAGACGCAGTTGCTGCGGCTGCAGCTGCAATCCTAAATCGAGCCGGGTACGGTCCAGTCCCCGCTGCAGTATGGCGGCGTCATCAGGCGCATCGGCCAGCGTTTCAGCACTGTAGAGCGACATATAACGCGCTTCCAGATCGCGGATATTCTGGCTTTCCTCTTTCTCATCATCTGACGGTCTTGCCAGTAAACCAATGCCGCTGCCCACCAGCAAAAAGCTGACTGATGCTGCAATCAGTGCCCGACGGCTGTAGCCTTTGGCGGGCACTGGCGCGGGTGCCGGTATGGCTGCCAGTTGCTGTGCCATTCTGGCCTGCGGTGCCTGGTCCAGAAGCGGTGCAAAAGCCTGCTCAAAATCGAGACTGCTGAGCTGGAATTGCTCAACCCGTGCGGCCAGTTCGGAATCCTCAGCCATCGCCTGCTCAAACTCCGCGGCTTCCTGCGGAGTCATCTCACCATCCAGCCAGGCCACTATCGCCTCATCGCGCCACGGTGGCATAAAAGTGTCCCTGTTCATCTCCGTTTCTCCTGCGGTGCGGGCGAAGTTGCCGGCTGCCTTGCCAGCGTGGCACGGGCAGCGGCCAGACGGCTCATAATGGTGCCAATCGGAACGGCCAGCGTCTCAGCCGCTTCCTGATAGGTCAGTCCTTCGACATAAACCAGAAACAGCGCATTACGCTGCGCCTCGGGTAAGGCGTTCACCTGCTGCATAATCCGCTGGAAATGACGGTTCTCGTCGCTGGTGGCGGGGTTATCTGCGGCCAGCAGCGCATCGGGATCAACAAATCCCTGCCCCTGCCGTACCTTTCGCGCCCGTAAATCGCTGACCCAGATGGAGTGAAGGATCGAAAAAAGCCATCGATCAATGCGTGTGCCCGGCGTGAACTGCGCGCTGCGTTCCAGCGCGCGAACGCAGGTTGACTGCACCAGCTCTTCTGCCATATCGCGGTTGTGCGACAGCACATAGCCATAGCGCCAGAGCCGTGTCAGATGCTCCGCAAGATGCTGACGGATGTCACTGTGAGTGATTTTTCGCTCCTCCCTGCCGCATCAGACCTCGGGATGGCCATTTATGGCGGCCTGCAAATCGCGGTATTCCTCGCAATCTGTGCCACAAATACCGGCAATGGTTTTTAACTGTTCGCGCGCCAGATCAGGACGTCCTTTGATCATCCAGGCTTCACCCAGATATTCCCGCACTTTAGCGTAACGGGGATCGAGTGCAATGGCGCGCTGATAATAACCAATCCCCTCGTCTGTGCGGCCCAGCTTGCGGGTGGCATAACCACGATAGTTCCAGGCTTCGCGGGTATCCGGATTTTTCAGCGTATCCAGCAGGTTCAGCGCCGCCTGATATTCGCCCTTTTTCGCCAGATGATAGGCGTAGCGCGTTTTATCATCGTCACTCAGCCTGCTGGTCTTCTCAGGCACGCAGCTTTTAGTCTGACTGTCATAGACCTGGCCTTTGGGACAGTCAGGCGTTTTTTTCTCAGTGTCATTATCGCCCATCGCCATGCTCAGCGGAGAGTGCAGCATCAGCAACAGGGCCGGAACAGCAAACAGGGAAAGACCCGAACGCGTTGTCATAATGTATCCTTATCGGTGCGGTGAGGCAGGCGGTCGAGCCTGCCGGATGCAGTCCGCTATCGCGGCGCTATACGGTAAACAGCTCATCGCCGGTTTCTATTCGATAAAAATAAAATTATTTTTTGTCAGGCTGTCCCGCCGCTTCAGAACAGCCGCTGTTCAACCTGACAGAAGCGCCGTTCAGCCAGAGAGATTACCGCGGCTTCCGCGATCGCCTGTGCTTTCAGTCCATCCTCCAGGCCCGGCAGATCGTCTACCTGCTCACCGTTTAGCGAGCGGATAAACGCATCCAGCTGAGCATAATAGGTTGGCTGTACCCGGCTGAACCAGTCGGGCATCAGACCTGGCTGCTGAATCTGCGCGCCCTGATAGCAGCTGACGCCACGCTGACCCTGAGAGGCCGATTCCAGCATCCCATCCGGTCCCATCACACTGATACGTTCATCGTAGCCATAGCCGGTGCGGCGGGTGTTATCGAGCTGTGCCAGCGCCCCGCTCTGCAGTCGCAGAAGCAGCGTGCTGGTGTCCACATCGCCAGATTCACCGATCGCAGGCAACGCCAGCGCTGCGCCCATCGCCGCCACCTCCGTCACCTCCTCTCCCGTCAGCCAGCGCAGCAGGTCAAAAAAGTGGATAGCCTGATCGCGCATCTGACCTCCCGACGCCTGTAGATAAGCCAGCGGTGGCATAGCCGATGAGCGGCAGACCATCTGAATCAGTTCTGCAGGCCCAATCCGACCCAGCCGGAGTTGCTGCTTCAGTTGCTGATGACTGATATCAAACCGGCGATTAAATCCCACCGTGACCGGGACGTTGTAAGGGAGCACATTAGCGACTGCCGTGCGGGCCCGCTCCAGAGAGAGATTGACCGGCTTTTCACAATAGATCGCTTTACCGGCACGGGCGGCGGCTTCCAGCAAACCGGCATGGGTTGGTGTCGCGGTGGCGATCAGCACCATGTCGGTCTGCGAATCATTTATCGCCTCGGTCACAGACACGGCACGGGCGCCAAAACGGGTCGCAAAGGCCGCAGCGCGAGCAGGCTCGGCATCCACGACCCACATCAGCTCAACCGCAGGATGCGCCTGCAGATTCGTGGCATGAACTTCACCAATAAAGCCACACCCCAGCAGGGCAACACGTTGCTTTTTATTCATTTATTTGAACTCCATCATAGTCCGGTATAAAGCTGCCACAGCAGAGTAACACTGCGTTTTACACTCACCGCATGGTGTTTTGAGGTGTTTACCTCAGAGGAGATCGGCATGTCGCTGAAATTGAATCTCCACGCGTTTAACAGACACCTGAGAGTCATTTAAGATGGCTTAAAGAGAGGCGCCAATGAGTGGTAAGCGTTATCCAGAAGAATTCAAAATTGAAGCATCGCTTCCACGCGAAAGCAGGATGCTGAACGCGCCAGAAATCGTCTTCAGCAGTTTGTTGCCGACCGTGGACACCGGATTGCCAGCTGGTACATTGAGAATGTATCCGGCGCCTCACTAAGGTGACCTGAGCTGATGCGACTGCTTGAGAACGCGGCCCCAGGTGATGCGATACTGATTGAACAGGTTGATCGCTTATCTCGCCTTGATGATGATGGCTGGGAAACACTTAAAGAGCTTATAAGCAGCAAAAGCCTGTCAATTATCAGCCTGGATCTGCCCACAAGTTATGTCGCGCTCGAGAACCATCGCGAAGACGAATTCACGGCCGCCATGCTGCGCGCAATAAATGCCATAATGCTGGATATGCTTGCAGCCATTGCACGCAAAGACTATCAGGACAGACGTCGTCGGCAGAGCGAAGGCATAGTTAAGGCAGTAGAAAGCGGAAAATTCAAAGGTCGTCAGCCGAATCTGCAGATGCATCAGAATGTCATTAAGCTGCGTCTGCAAAACGGGATGAGTATCAGGGAGACAGCTACAATATGCGGCATCTCAGAGCGCCAAGTGAATAGGATTACGCAGCGCCATCTCAGTAACAGTGATCCCGAAGGGAAAGGGGTAGATGATGAAGCACACAGCATATGAGCGCGGAGCTCAGGCAGCGGGTCTGTATAAGAAATTAACAAAAACAATGAGGGTATCGAATGATGCCTGCATAAGTTGGGCCCAGAAAAATGGGCTACCAAACATTTTGGGACGATTACCCGTTCCGATAGCAATTTTCTGTTTGCTGATTACAGCTCTGCTTTGTGGGGTAGTAATAGGTAGCTTAATTGTTGTGGCAGCTATGTTCATTTATATGCTTTGCAACATAACTATCAGTGATAAAGACGATTACAGCAGTGATCATAACCCCTCCTATGGCACTGAGTGCCGTAATGGTAGCGAGGGTACTGGAATCTATACAGGCCCGGAGCATGGCCCCGGACCTTCTTATCGTGTAGATATTGATGACGATGAAGATTAGAAGTCTCATGCATCTAATCCCCACTGACATTACAATTTCACGGCTCTTTTAGCGGTATCAACAGCACTACCGCCTGCTTTTTGCACATCAGAACTTCCGTTTTTAAGCGCACCATCAAGTGCACCACCCACTCTGATACCTGCCCATGAAAGCGCACCCATCCAGAACGCCGGCAGAACCACAAACATCGATGCCATTACGAAGTTCATGATCAAATCATCCGAACTGTTCTGAAAGCCGGCCATGTTGAAACTACTGTGTGTGTCCGAGCTATAGAGTGCTGTAAGCAGCCAGCTGTCGAGCCAGCGCGCCAGCTCCCACCAGAACGTCAGGAAGTTCAGGGCGAATACAACAAACGTCAGCGTGATAACCGTCTTAATCTCATACGCAGAGAACGCCAGGATAAGCGGCAGAATGACCACTACGGCCATCAGCATCACAGCCTGAACCATAGGTAATGCCTGTCGCATGGCGTCAAATGCCGGAAACGCCGCGACGCTTCCCAGCGCGGTTCCGCCGATCGCCGCGACGCGCGACACCGAGTTATCCAGGGTGAAATCTGCATTGCCACCGTAGCCGGCATAAACGTGGCCGCCCTGTGAAACCGTCAGGCTTTCAGGACTCACCAGACGGCGTATTACGGCTTCCCGGTAGTCGGTAGCATTGCCGCCAATCATGGACATGGCCGCCGAAAGGCGGGTCCATAAGCCCGGATCAGCCTGGTCTACAACGCGGGCCTGCAGGCCGGTTTCGGCCTTGCTCCACCATTCGCTGCAGGTCGGATAGCCGCCCCGGCCAGTGTCCGGGCGCCCGCTGTCCCGGCTTTCGCTCCACGGAAATGCGGAGCGGGGCGTTTTTGACTGCAGGCTGCCGTAATAGCTGCCCAGAAACGTCTTGCTGCCAATCCATTCAATGTCGCGCAGGGTAGATTTATCCTTCGTCTGGCCCTGATCCTCGCGCTTCCACATGTACAGCGCCAGCGAATAACAGTCGTTGGTGAAGTCCTGCAGCTCCTCGGCGAGCCCCTTGTTATTGATGCGCGTGTGCTGCACCTCAAAGCGGATCTGGCGCATGTCAGGACGGCAGGGGATGGTGGCGACGGACGCCTGGGTGATGCACTTTGCCAGCTTGTGTATCAGATACCACCATATCGGTGCGGCGGCCGTCTGGTCGTTAAGGCTGGAGATCACGGGTGAATAGCCGGTGTCGTCCGGCGCCTTTGGCGTCCAGGTGCCGCACGTCTGCGCGCGGGTGGCATCATATTTGATGGTGCTCATGTCCACGTTCATAAGCGGCATGCAGCAGGCAATCATGACCAGAAAGGAGGTGTAAATGGCGTGCTCCATTCGGGGAATGGACAGCGCACCCTTGTTTCCCTCATCCTCACCTTCCTCCCGGACCTTCAGCCAGATGCCGATAAGACGAAAGGCTAACGGAGCGGCAAAAAGGCCGGTACTGAGCAGGATATTCCACAGGCCGTTATTAACGACCCAGCCGAGCAGCGTCAGGAAATACTCCAGGTAACTGTTTGTCAGCATTATGACGCTCCCGTGCCGCTGAACAGCACCAGTTCACACACCACGGCGAAAATCACGCTCACGGCTGCGATCCGCATAAGCGGCTGCAGGTACTGCGACCTGAACCCCGGCGCGCGCAGGATTTTCACAAATCCCCACGTCAGGCCGCCGTATATCGCCACGCGCCACATCAGCCAGCCGTATTTTGCCTGCTCCATCCACTTGCTGAAGGCGGCCGCCTGGTCAGGGTTTTTGATCGCGTTATCCGCAATAACCAGCGCGGTCAGCAGCAGAGCCAGCAGCGTGCCGGCAATGATCAGTGTGCGCTGCAGAACGGGATGACGACGGAAAAATGAGGCGCGGCGCGCCTCCTTTACAGGTTTCATGGTGCGGGCCTCGCTCATTTGCTTTCAGTCTCAGGCACCGCCAGGCGGTTCATGCGGCTGTCAGTGTTGTCATCGCTTTGGGTCTGCGGGTTGCTGTTTACGCGGCCATTTTCGCGCTCGATAATGGTCAGCACGGAGTTGCGGGACAGCTCGCGTTTGAGCTCCATTTCGTTACGCAGCGCGGTAATTTCCCTGTCGATGGCGGTTACCCGGCGGTCGCCTTCTTCAATGGCGGCTGTCTGGGAGGCGGCGTTCGGCTCTGACATGCCGGTGACGATCATACGGCGCATAATCAACGCCGTTTCTACCGTATCAGCCATTGCCAGCTCGCCCGCAAGCCGGGCTGTGAGTGCGGCATTGTCAGGATCACGCTGCAGCGCCCTGATGACGCCTGCTGTGATTGGCAGGCTGCCAGTTTTCAGCTTCGCCAGGTTGGTGGCGTTGGGCGGCTCAGATCCGTTAACCAGTTTCACAAGCTGATCCGTATTCTCTTTTGTTGTTTCCTCAAGAATGGGGGCAAAGCCGGTGCCGGCCTGAGTGGCTCCCGGCTGTTGTTCGTCATCGCCACTGGTGCACTGGGATGCATCAGCGCAGGTACGCAGTGAGCTGTCGCCAACCACCTGGACCACGGCTTTTGCCGCTTCTTCTGCGCTGCCATATTTTGCGCACGCACCGCCGTTGCAGCTGCTGTTGCTGATTGGCGTGTTGCTTAGCACGGGCTGGCTGTTCATCATGTTGTAGCCGGCGGCGGCCAGATCGTGCGTAGGACGAATGGCAGGCTGATTTTGCCCGCCGCGCTTCTGTCCACCTATCCAGTTCTGTCCGGACTTGCCCTGCAGCTTTTCAGAGGCGTTGTTAACGCGTACCGCGTCGGAATCGCCACTGTTGACAAGCGATTTATACTCATCCATGACTGCGCTTTGGTTCCACTTGTTGTTGCCGGCAAAGTTCATCATGCGTTTGGACATGTTCTGACAGTTAAGCTGGGCCTTATCAAATGCAACGCTTCCCTGCAGCACGCCGTTGGTCAGCATGTCGTACAGGCCCGGATTGGCGCGCTGTATCACCATGGCCGGCAGGCTGGCGACCGCGCCGGTGGCCCCATGAATAACGTCGCTCATCAGGTTTTTATAGCCGCTGGTAACGCCGTTCAGCTGGTTACCCACTGTAGTTTTTAGATCGAAATTGCCGCACATCAGGTCACTGCTCCAGCCTAAATCCATTCCCAGTTTGCGCATGCTGCTGCGCGTGGCTGGCTGGGAAATTACGGAGCCTCCGCCGAGGGTGTAATAGAGCTTGTCAGATACCGCGCCGCTGACGTTTTTGCCGTAGCCGAACGCACTGTCGTTGACCGACGGCAGTGAAATGCCAAATGCGCCGGACCGGTTATCGTCATCAGCCTGTGCCATGCCGATCGATATGCTGACTAGGACCGCAAGAAACGCTGGCCTCAGTGTGGTTGTGTTCATGGTTGCCTCTTAAAAATTGGTTGCATACAGAAAGGTCTGGCCGCGACGTTTGCAGCAGCTGTAGGGCTGCCAAAAGGCATAGGCTTCGTTGCCGTCTTGCGCCGTCGGATAGGCGCCGTCGGGGAATACGGCACAGGTAGCCGACAGCGTGGGCGACAGACGCTGCCATTTATGGTTGGCCGTGCCGGTGTTTTCTTTCACCTCGCCCGGCGGCCAGTATCCCGGCTTACGGGTGCCCTTCAGCTGCTGATAAACGTGGATCTGCCCGGATCGGGTGATTATGTCGGCCACGCGCTGGGCGACGATGGCAGAAGCCTTGTCATCGTCCGTCTGGCTGACGAATCCTGATCGTGGATAGAGGTTGCCCCACATGTTGGCAGCGGCCTGGCTGCCCAGCTCGCGCTGTCCGGGAATAAGCGCCTCCGGATAAAGCGATTCCGGCAGGCCCGTGCGCCACATAAGCGAATCGAGGGTGCTGAGGAAGTAGGGGTTAAATGCCCGGGCAGCGGTGTCGCAGGAGTAGCCGGCGATGCTGCCGCCAATCAGGGAGGTCGCCGGATGCCCTATGGCGTCTGCGTATTTAAATTTGATGTTTGACTGACGACGCCCTGCGTCCTTGATATCGGCGGCATTCCCTCCGCCGGCGGCAGCGCCGCTGGTCAGTCCGCCGTCAACGGCTCCCGCAGCTCCGCTCATAAAAGCCATTTCATGCCAGGGATTGCCGCCCGGGCCGGTGTAGGTTGATACCACCACCTCAGGGATATAGTGCGTCACCTTAACCGAGGTTTTTACCGAGCAGCCAAAGGGCGTACACATCAGCCAGTAACAGACGCCACTCACGCGCCAGCTGATACAGTCCTGCGTCACCGCGCTGGCGATAATCCCGGCGGTATTGATGGCGGCAAGCGTGGCGGGCGCGGCGGCCACGGCCAGAACCGAGGCCGTGCCGGCAGCGAAGAGGTGCTTTTTGAATGACTCTGGCATTAGCCTGCCCCCTGCGTGCGGTGCAGGCTGGCCTGCGCCACGTCAGCCGTGCCATATACCACGTCTCGATCATCAAATACGACGGCTGGGTACTTGTGCAGGCCAATTTCCCAGGCGTGGACCACCTGACGATAGGCGCCAGCAATCTGCGCCTGTTTCCTGGGCCAGTCGGGCGACTGAATGACCTGCTGAGCCTGCAGGGCGGCCTGCTGAGGATCTGACGACAGATCGCCGAAAATAGCCTGCTGCAGACGATCTGGCCCATCCAGCCAGACGACTTCAGTATCGGCGGTAAGGTTCAGGGGAGGGTGCTGAGCGTCGGTAAAAACGACGGTGCCTGCCATTACCTGGATCGGTATCAGCAGGGAAAAAAACAGGAGTGTCCTGATGCGCATTGCAAATCTCCGTCACGGGTATCAGGGTGCCAGCGTGACAGCGCGTGCTCAGGGATTCAGCAGTAAACTCTATTTCGGATTTTGAAAATTTGTCGGCATTGGCGGGAGCATTATGAAAAATGGAGCAGCGAATGTCCGCTTTGTGCCAGAAGCGGACATCGCTAACCTAATGCTGTGTGTATTTAAAGGAGCATGTAAGTGACCATGTTCAGGTTATCGGTTAGCCGTCCGATATATCAGCTAAAGAGGCTAAGTGCGATAAAGGATAATGCATGAGGGAACTGACTGAATTAATTGATCAGCAAAGCTCTGGCTGGCTTATGGTGCAGCAATGGCTGGAAGAAGCGAACAATAATTATGAAGTGCTTCCCTGTGACCCGGCGCTCGCAAGATCTGCCTTACATCAGCTTCAGATTACAACGCTCTCCCCGCTAGGCGCTGTGTTATACGAAACGGGAGGCATCTTGGTTGATAACGGCTGGTTGCGGATTTTAGGCTCTGGTCATCCCAAGCTGGCACGAGCTCCTGCTTCCTGGACGCAATCGGTAACAACAGGCCGGATATTTCAGGCGCTCTTGGTTGCTGATGATGTATCAGGGGGCTTTTTTGCACTTAACGGTGGTGAATTCGGTGAAGATCGAGGCGGCGTATATTATTTCGCACCGGATTCTCTGGAATGGGAGAGCCTTGGTACTAACTATTCAGGTTTCCTACAATGGGTTCTCTGTGGCAATTTGGATCGATTCTATCAAGGCGTACGCTGGACAGGCTGGCATGAAGAAACATCTGGAATGAATGGTGACGCGGTTTACTCCTTTTATCCTTTCCTGTGGACCGAGCCACAATTGCCTATAGAGCAGCGTTCACGAGCAGCTGTGTCTGTTGATGAGCACTGGTCATTGTGCATGAACTTACAACATCAATTAACCAACATGCAGGGCGACTGACCTCCTCCGTGCAGATTAATACACAACGCTGTAATTAATACTCTTAACATTGTTAGAACAACTGCAAATGTCCGCTTCTCGCTCATAGCGGACCTTCAGCTCAGTTAGCCAGCCCACCTTGTGCCAGAAGCGGACACTAGCAATTGTAATTTGCTTCAATACCACCACGAGGCAATTTTTTTTTGCTACTCACATGGGCGCGGTAAAACCCTGATTCTGCCGAACGATAAAACTCTCACGCCGCGCACAGATAACTTGACGTAGTAGTTTCCCCTGCGTGGCTCTGGTATAAAGTAGCCGCTGCCGTCACCGGGCGGGATTGCAAGCGGGGAATTAGCATGCCGAAGTTTATCATCACCTTTTTTACGTCTGAAGAACACGAACCCTGGGTGATCGGCGGCGCTGCCGTGGGCGCGGCGATCACCATTACGGCGATGGTTATCATCCTCGTCAGATCGTTCCGTAACAAATAGGCCGGGTGCCGGGCCTTTTTTTGCCGCATTCGGTAAAACGCCAATTCTCCCGAATGGCACCCTGCCCCGCGCCGCTGCGGCGCTGATAACTACATATTGTGGTTTTCTCAGCTGCTGCCGATACTACATATAGTGGGTGCGGGGGAACCGGCAGGCCAACACCAGGGCAGAACGCGCCGGTTTTCCCGCTGCGCCATTCGGTAAAACTCCGGCAGGGCCGGATTTCCCCGAATTAGAATTTACGCCAGCAGAGTTTTTGTTCTTGCTTTTTTACAGAGTTCACAATCGCGAGTTAGAAAATGTCATTCTGACATTAAGCCTATGTCCGCTTTTCGCTCATAGCGGACATTCATCACTTGCAACCACTACGCGTTTTTTAAACACCCTCTGTGGTTGACATCAAACACAACTGCAAAACTCTTCAAATCACTTCCAGGAGTGAGGCGGTGTATGCGGGCCACGCATGCTTACTGCGCTGCGTGATAACCGCCTCATCCTGAGGAGGCAACGTTGATCTGACCGTCTCGTAGGCGCAGATACGTTAATTTAGCCTCGAAGCGGAAATTTTAAACAATGCGATAATTGTGATCCTGATTTTACTGATGTTTAGCCAGGGCTATCAGTAATATAATACGTCAGTAGGTAACTGTGACTTTCCTTATCTCCTTTGGTTACAAGCCCCCTTTTTGAAGCTTCATCAGTTTTCAAAACTAATGTGCCTGATTCAGACCAGGTAATATCATTTTGCTCTTTATCGGATAGCCTCACGCAGGAAGAATAAACCTTACGAAACATGCTATTGTAATTTTCATCCTCGTCAAGAATACGTTTCGCCTGGTCTGGTCGCAGATAATCTGTCTTCTCATTAGTCGCTGCTGCCGGATGTAATACAAACTGGGACATTGGCATGGTGTAACGTTCAGGTGATGCGCAGTAAATCATGGTGGCGGATGAGGCTGTCATTGCCGAATTTATCATGCTGAGTTTCATCGGGCTTTTTCGCAGGGCCTCGTACGCTACATAAGCGGCATCCATATCTCCGCCCCGACTGTTCAGATAAATATCGACGTTATCCACATTAAGATAATTGTCATGAATTTCGGCAAGTGCCGACAACAACCATGTCACAGTCTGATTGTTGACCGCAGCGTTAAAATAAAGCGCAGCCTCTTTGACCTGCGCATTACTCAGAGTGTCATTCTTTATGAAGGACACATTGGCATGCGTTTCTGCTGACATAAGCAGCGTACCAAGTAATACAGCAGACAGTGGTTTCATCTTCATCTTTTTTCCTCAGGCGCATTTCAGGTCATCCTCATTAAGGAGAATGCATTCAAAGCTCGATGATTCGATCGGCCGATGAAATTGTGGAAGGTCTGTGTGCGATGAGCACACGTGTCATTTTCAGGGTCTGCATAGCCGCATTAATGAGGGCTTCATTTTTCTCATCAAGGTGACTGGTGGCCTCATCCATGAATATGATCCCCGGGCGCCGGTACAGTGCCCGGGCGATAAACAGTCGCTGACGCTGTCCCCCTGAAAGTCCTTCTCCCAGCTCGCCAGTCAGCGTTTCATACCCCATAGGCAATGCCATAATATCGTCGTGAATTTGGCTTAGCCTGGCACAATGGACCATCCACTCTTCATCAACATCATGTGAGAAACCTGTAATATTATCCCGAAGCGTTCCAGCCAGCAGCCTGTCATCCTGAAGGATACAGGCCACAGCTCGGCGATAATTGCTGAGTCCCGCAGCCTGAATATCGACATCATTCACCAGGACTCTTCCTTTTACTGGCGTGGTAAGTCCACACAGAATTTTCATCAGCGTGGTCTTTCCTCTGCCTGACGCTCCGGTTATGGCCACGCTTTCCCCTGCTCCGATGCAGATATTGAGGTTCTGCAATACCGGTGGTGAGAACCGGTCGTAGCGAAACATCAGATCCTCGCATTTAAGGGTCAGGGCCTCACCTGCAGGAAATAAACGCTTTACCTCTTCTTTGTCCCCTTCCGGATCGGAAAGCGCAATATCCGCAATACGTTCATTGTGAAGAGAAAGCATCCTTAACTGTAATACAACTCCCGTCAGGGAAAGTACGCGCTCTGAAAACATGCCTCTGAACGCGGTGAAAGCCACGAAAGCTCCCAGCGTCATGGTGTGATTGATCACGGCGGAAATTCCCAGCCAAAGAATAATCACACTGTCACTTGCAGCAATAAAGGTTCCGGCACTCCCCGCCAGCATGTCAAACCGGAGCAGACTGACCCCGGAGCCGGTTGCATCGGCCATCATGTTAAGCCAGATTTCACGCCGGCGGTGGGATAACCCTTGCGCACGCACGGTAGCCGCTGCATAAAGCGTTTCAGTAAATGATGAAGCCACCCGGGCGTTTTTGATCAGTAGCTCCTCCTGCGCCTGTCGGTAGCGAGGCCACGTAAAAACCCGCAAGAGCACAAAAATCAGGGTAAAACCGGTAACTACCCATGCCAGCCACCCACCGTAAAGAATCAGGAGAACAAAAGCTCCCGTGGCCATAACTCCGTCAATTACTGCGCCGTTGATACTCTGGGTGAAGGTGCTGCGCAGCGTATCGAGAGAGGCAAAGCGGGACTGGATATCGCCTATCCGGCGTTTCTCAAACCAGCAAAGGGGTAAGCGAAGGAGGTGACGGTAAAGGCCGTCTTTCCACTGCAAATCTGTATAAATCCCCATCACTATCATCATCCAGCCCCGAAAAAGACTTAGGCCAGTCTGAAGCAGAGTCAGTAAAAGAAGACTTAAGCAAATCAATGTCAGTAGCCCTGTGTCTGCAGCCGGCACGGCATTATCCATCACCATCTGGGTGGCTACCGGCATCAGCAGGGTAATGAATTCGATCATCAGCGAGAGGCAGAATATCTTTACCAGTGACTGTCGGAATCCCGTGATGTTGTTAAGCAGCGTACTGGTTTTGAGCTTTTTTTGACGGATATCAGGCTTGAAATCGGTATCAGGCCAGAGCTCCAGGGCGACGCCGGTAAAATGTGATGAAAGGGCTTCAAGTGACATGCTCTGACGGCCCGATGCCGGGTCATGCACAACGCACCGTTTCCCCTTCACACTGACCAGCACGACAAAATGGTTGAGGTCCCAGTGCAGAATGCAGGGTTTGCGCAGTTCACGGAGACTGTCAAGATCGAGAGAGAGTGCCCGTGCTGCAAGGTGCATTTCACCTGCCACGCTTATCAGCGATGCCAGAGTACTGCCGCGTGCCGAAAGCCCTGACCACTCACGCAGGGTGAGTAAGTCTGTATGGCTGCCATGAAACCCTGCCACCATTGCCAGACAGGCAAGGCCACATTCCGATGTTTCCGTCTGCAGATGCAGTGGAACCCTGCCGTGCCCTGAAAACTGTAGCAGCCCCCCTATTATGGTATGAAGCTCTTCATTCATGGATTGCCCCCATTGCGCTGTCGCGGATGTCATAAAGCGGTGACAGGATCCACTGATACAGTTTCCTTTCCTCAAGAAACAACGTTACAGAGGCTTTCATCCCGTTTTCAGCACGTATGGTTCTATTCTTGTAGGTAAAATGGTCGGAGGACGGGTTGACCAGGATTTTGTACCACGTCTGGGGACCACTGAGAGAATGGGGGGGAGCGCCGGGGTAAGTTGACATTTCCTGCCATGAAGCAGGTGAATGGGCCACTGAAGCTATTTTGCCCGGAAACTGGCCAAACTTCTCAGCGGGGAATGCATCATAGCGGATATTAACCGGTTCTCCTGCAGAGAGGTAAGGTATGGCTGAATCAGGCACCCAGAGCACCAGTGTCCGGTAATGCGCATCGCCGGGAATTATTTGGAGGAGACTATCTCCGGACGCCACCATCTGGCCCGGCGTGACGCTCAGTGTATCAACAGTTCCGTCAACGGGGGACGTTATTATCTGGTCACCGCCGACATCTGCATCCGTTAACTCACTTTCAAGCGCGCTTTTCTGAATCGCAATCTGATTGAGCTGATTGTCAAAGTCGGCCGCCTGAGTCTGAAGAGCACTGCGCAGATTCATTACCTGTAGCGCATTTTGTTGATTCTGACTTTCAATCCCCAACATGTCATTCTGCTGTTGATAATAAAGGGCCGTCTGATTGATAAGCTGGTCGCGGTTTATCAGACCCTGATGCTGATATTGCCGGTAATTGTCCATATTCTCTTTCATCAGTTTAAGGCCTTCCCGCGCATGCGCAACGACTTCAGAAGACCGCTGGAGGGCCGACTCGTAACGGTTTTTTTCCTCTGCGAGCATCGAAAGCGTCAGAGCACGATTACGGGCTATATCAGCCGCAATCTGATTCAAAGTGGCTATGCGTTTTTGAATACTTTCATGATGCCGCTGGCTGACCACGCCCGAAGTGGTGGTCCGGCTCACGTCGATGCGGTAAAGCGGCTGTCCTTTCCTCACGTGTTCGCCCTGCTTTACCGCACGATTGATAATGAATCCCTGTTGAGGAGAAAAGACAGTCACGGCACGGGGAGTTGAGACAATTTCGCCAGAAACACTGACTCTGCGCGTGTAGGAGCATGACGTAATGAGCACTAAAAATGCGGTAAAAAAAATTAAGGTGAAAGCAATAACGTAATGGCCACGATGACCGGAAATTAATACAGCTTTGCCTGACCAGTAATTGTTCCTGGCTTCAGTTACCTCCTTTCTGTAAAGCATTGAGAGCCAGCTCCATAAACAAAGTTTCTTTCATTCCTGAAAATTCAAATACGGGCATGGAATAATAAGTCTCACATGCCCGGAAAATTATTTACCAATGGCACTGTCCGTTAGCGCTGTTAGCGTTTGAATCCCCGCCAAGATTGCCGTTGTTGCCGCCGTTGTTGGCAGAGCCACTGTTCTGGCAACCCACATATCCTCCAACAGCCCCTGAAACACCACCATACACAGCCCCTTCAGCTGCCCCAGCACCTGCTCCTGCTGCCACCCCTGCAGGGCCGCCAGCAAGACCCGTTACACCGCCGCGGATAGCACCGGCGACAGCACCGCCCGTTGCACCGGTCACACCACCCTTAATCGCGGCGTTGGTGCAGTTCGGGCCTTCGTAACCTGAGTTAGCATTACCGCCAGAGACATTATTTATTTCAATTTCAGTCAGTTCTCTAAGCATGTCATTTATCCTCTTCTGGAAACTATTTTTGTTACTACCACGTTCGAGATGATTACTGCTACAGCAACTGTTAACGAAATGGATAAAGAAGGATGTGAAACGTAGAAAGCACTTTTCGAAATGAATTTAACGATTACAGCGGTAATCGCGACACACAGAAACAAGGTAAGTATCTTCTCTTGAATAACTGATTTCATAATCAAGCCCTCATGCTTACATAAATAGTAATGACAATAAATGTATATAAAAAGAGCGTTACGTTGACAAAATAGCTACATTTTGAAAAAAAGGAATGCAAAATATTAATAAGAGGTGTTCGAAAAGTTATTTTGCAGGGCCTGGTTTAACTCCACCTCACTGCTGAGTAACTGAATTGCCAGCCAACCCGACCCGGCATATTCGGACGTTGTCGGGATGTTTTTAGCTGCTATGATGACGGCAGAGGTATTAGGTGCGGCTCATTGTCACGAAAACGTCGATGATCTATGCATATCTGCTTAGTACTGTGAGTTTAACCGATGGATGCAATACACTGCCCGGAGCGTTCTGCGGATGACACAGCACGTTAATGCTTCACCGAACAGACTATTGTGGCATGATCCCACCATTTATTTTTATTAACTATGAAGGCCTCCAAATTAAAATGCGCTTTTTGTACTTCATCAGTTAAATCCGTAAGCGGCATCAGGGTCCGCCAGGGGCGGCCTTCTTTCAGCAAATGATGCCTGAGTGGATCATACGCTTCAATATCTTCGGATCGCCGGGGAGTTCCGCACATAGAACCGATTACAAACCGTCCCCCGGGTCGGAGCAGTCTCCTTACCTCTGCAAAAAAGAGTTTGCGCGCGTCATCTATAAGGCAATGCAAACAACTGCCATCAATAATCAGCTCAAACATCGCGTCCCTGCATTGATGAATATTGCAGACATCGCCGACAATAAATTTTGCGGTGAGTCCGGCTTGCTGAAAACGATCTTCTGCCCACCTGATAGCTGTTTCTGACCAGTCAACTCCCCAGACAGAATATCCCAGCTCAGCAAGCGACTGCGCTGCCATTGCTCCATTCCCACACCCCATCTCAAGTACAGGTGTACCAGGGTGGGGTAAATACTGATGTGTGTAAAGCCACCGAAATATTTTCTCCTGCTGTTCTTTTGCTCTGGGATAACCTTCTCCAGCCCATGCCGCCGCGCCATTTGCCATGAGTTGCCTGTAATGTCTCTCATAGGGGTTCATGCCAGAAATACCTTTTCAATAATATCCACTCTGCTTTATACGTCAGAGCCGCCTCTGAGGAATAGCGTCTGCATCGCTCATAAACAAACATTTTTAATGCAGCTGTGCATCTATCTCGCGTTCCGGTTGAGACCAAACACAACTGCTTATCCCTTACTGAAGAGATGCCGCCGGTCGGAGCGGCATCGGGTGAAAATACCAGGGACGGTAATCTTCCCAGCGGCTGCCTCCGTGATCGCAGATGACTGCTGCCTGCGGAGAGCCGCTTATCACCCATTCATCGAATACACCCAGCACGCTGATATCTCTGGCCACCCCGGCATCAAGCAGCAACAGACTTTTTAACCAGACGCTGAACCGATCGAACTGCCAGTAACAACTTTGCGAGCAGACGGGACGTTCTGGTGGCCGCCAGGTTTCCCTATATGCTGGCAGGCTGCTTCCGCGAGCGCGACGTCTCATCCATTGAGCAGCGCGTGATATTCGTATGAGGTGCTGCCGACCTCTTCCTGCCAGCTGACCAGCCAGATGTTCATTCAATCTCCCTCCGGGACTTCACGGTTTTTGCACAGTCACGCATAAAACCCCAGCTGAGGCTGATGTCGGCCTTCAGCGTCGCATCCGCCATTTCCATCGCTGCAGTCACCTCATCAGGTGAGAGTTCTGCGTCAATGTCCTCAAAGTCGTCCGCCATCCAGAGATAGACAACGCACGGCATGTCTGGGGCAAACCCCGACAGGCTTGCCATTCAGGTCTGGCCAGGTCTACTCACGGCAATGCTCGGCGTGGTATGGGTGATCCATAACGTGATCACGTTTGGCAACGCCCCACTCTGGGATTACGGTTTGCCGGTAGCGGGTATGCTGTCGCTTGCAGTGGCAACGCTTTGGCATAAACGCAGTAATGACTCACAGTCAATGGATCTCTTGCCCAATCTCTGGCTCCAGTGTTTCGTCGCGGTGATTGTCTTCGCCGTTATTGTAGGCACCCACGGTGGCCTGGCTCCGATCCCCACATTAGGGTTCACGCTCAGCGTGGTATGGACGGCGACTCTGCCAACTTTTGGAGGCGACGGTCTCTACTGGATTTGCCTGCGTAAGAGCTCAGCAACCCGCGTTACCATCGTTCTGTATCTCTGTCCACCTGTCACCATGATTTGAGCATGGGCTATGTTCAATGAGCCCCTTTCCTGGCAGATGGCTTCCGGGAGGGCGATTTCTTCTGTCGGAATCTGGATGGTCATATATGGCGAGGCAGCAGATAACGCCGCTCCCTCATAAGCCGCCATATTAATCTCATTCGCTAAATATCCGGGGTGACTCTTAGTGGGAGCATGAGAACATAAGCCTGTGACCTGCTCTCAAAGGATTAATACATCGCGATATCTGCAATGTCCGCAGATCGCTCAAAGCGGACCTTGCAGCACGTATGTCCGCTTTGTGCCAAAGTTACGTAAGGAAGGAATTAAGCCATCCCGTAGGATGGCTTATGAGATACTGTTACTGAGATGACAGACCTCAGAAATGCG
>Ga0308156_1000232_pt1 | contig 159428 bp, 134 predicted proteins | sample PhyAR2_FD_201041 | JGI IMG/M metagenome (GOLD analysis project Ga0308156, IMG submission 201041) | Phyllosphere microbial communities from UC Gill Tract Community Farm, Albany, California, United States - DLSL A.R2 | ecosystem: Host-associated > Plants > Phyllosphere > Unclassified | place...
CCCAACCCGATGCCTATGTATCCGTCATCATTGGTTGGGGCCTTATGTTGAAGGTCGATCTTAGCGCCTATCCGAAGGCTCTTGCTCTGCGCGAACGCGTCATGGCGCGTCCCGCAACCCAAAAGGCCCTCAAAGAAGAAGGCTTGATCTAGAGCGCATCCCGAAAGGTGTGAAACGGCTTTCGGACAACGACGCGCGTTAAAACAGAAAATTAGAGCGCCGATCGGATCGAAACGCGCTCTAAACACTCAAAGCCCGGTGGCAAAATGTCGCCGGGCTTTTTGATTCCAAAACGATGAATTGAGCTATGCTTGCACACAATCGACGGTGCGGCAGCTCTAACTATTCTCAGGAACGTGCGGTGGGTTCGGTGTCAGCGCGTTCGATGAAGGGGCGCGCTGGCATCGTTATGTTGGTCGCTATGATGCAGATTTTACAGAATCTATAAGTTTAAAGCTCTTCAGAGATTGATTACTGAAGACTGCTGGAGCGTCTTTCGCGCAGCATACACATTACACGTCTATAAGTTTGATGATCCGCTTAACTGATTTTTATGACATACATATGCGGACTAGACCTAACTATAATCGTTAAATTACAACTAGTTGTACATTCTTTCACCGAAGACCTTTGTCGCTTCGATAATAGATTGCGGGTGCGCCTGAATTTAACTTTGACAAAAGCCGGTGATTATCAATCAAATGTAAAATGAGCTTATTGACATATGTCGAACAATGAGTGATTTTTGTCATGCGTGGTCAAGGAGGATACCGTGCAGACGCTATTGAAAGTTGAGAGCCTGAAAAAATCGTTCGGCGGTGTTGCGGCACTTCGCAATGGCCAGCTGGAACTGCGTGCAGGTTCGGTCCATGCGCTTTGCGGCGGTAATGGCGCAGGCAAATCCACGTTCCTCTCCATTCTGATGGGTATCCAGCAGCGCGACGGCGGCAAGATCTGGCTGCGCGGCGAAGAGGTTCAGTATTCGACGCCTGCGGAAGCACTTAAATCCGGTATCGCGATTATCGAACAGGAGCTGAGCCCTGTTCCGCATATGAGTGTTGCAGAGAATATCTTTCTTGGTCGCGAACCTTCAGCGCGATTTGGCGGCATTGACTTCAAGAAGATGAACAGTGAAGCGCAGGCGCTTCTGGATCGTCTGGAGTTTGATATTCGCGCGACACAGGTGATGAGCCAGTTGTCGGTTGCTCAGATGCAGCTCGTGGAAATCGCCAAGGCGTTCAGCCACAATGCCGATGTGATCTTCATGGATGAGCCGACATCGGCCATCGGTGAAAAGGAAGCGCAGCAGCTGTTCAAGGCGGTCGAGCGTCTCAAGGCTGAAGGTAAAGGCATTGTTTATGTCTCGCATCGCCTGTCCGAGATTTTCCAGATCGCAGATTCCTATACGGTTTTCCGCGACGGCGGTTATGTCGGTTCGGGCGCGCTGAGCGATATCGACCGTCCCGAACTGATCCGTCTGATCGTTGGGCGCGAGCTTGGCGAAGAATTCATCAAGACCAACGAGCCGACCGATCAGATTGGCTTCGAGGTTTCCGATCTCGCTCTTCCTGGCAAGATCGAAGATATTTCCTTCTCCGTCCGCAAGGGCGAAATCTTTGGCATTTATGGCCTGATGGGTTCGGGTCGTTCCGAAATTTTCAACTGCATCTTCGGTCTCGACAAGGCAAGCAAGGGCGAGATTCGACTTGAGGGCCGCGCGCTCAACGTGGGCAAGCCTGCTGATGCAATGGCTGAAGGCATTGCCTTTGTCACCGAAGACCGCAAGCTGACGGGACTTAATCTCACAGACAGCGTGCGCGCCAATATCTGCCTTGCCAGTCTTCCTGAAATGAGCCCGTCATTTGCCATGCGTCAGCGCGAAGAAGCTGAAGCAAGCGCTAAGATGATCGCGCATTTCGGCATCAAGGCAGCACGCGACACGATGCCGGTTTCCGGTCTTTCGGGCGGCAACCAGCAGAAAGTTGTGCTGGGGAAATGGTTCTTGCGCAATCCGCGCCTGTTGTTGCTCGATGAGCCGACACGCGGTGTGGATGTGGGCGCAAAACGCGAAATCTATCGCATTATCTGCGAATTCACTGCGTCAGGCGGCACCGTCGTGATGATTTCATCTGAAATCGACGAGGTTCTGGGCATGTCCGACCGTATCCTCGTGATGCGGCAGGGCCGGTCGGCTGGCGTCTATGACAGGGCCGACACTGACGCACAAAAGCTGGTGCATCTGTCGACCTGATGGCGAGCTTTGATCTAAGTGCATCCCAAAAAGCGGGAACCGGTTTTCGGGATGCGCGTAATGCAATGCTCTGCACGCTTGATTGAGATTAGGCCTGACACTGGCAGGCTGGGAAGAGGCTGGAAAACGTGAGCAATATCGAGAAAACACAAACGAACAGCTGGTTCGCTTCCGAGAAGCGCCGGTTGATCATTCAGGAATACGGCATTTTCCTAGCCTTCCTGCTTCTGGTCTTCATTCTGTCGGTGTCGAATCCATACTTCCTGACAACGGGCAATATTTCAAACGTCCTCCTGCAGACCTCGATCAACGGTGTGCTGGCGATCGGTATGACGTTTGTTATTCTGACGCGGGGCATTGACCTATCTGTCGGCTCAGTTGCAGCGCTCACAGGTATTGTTGCAGCGAGCCTCGCTACGACATCTGCCGCTGCAAGCGTTGCGGGCGGCCCTTATCCGGCAATCGTCGCCATTGCTGCCGGTCTTGCTGTTGGTTGTGCCTGCGGCGCACTGGTTGGCTGGATTGTTTCGCGTTTCTCTGTGCCAGCATTCGTAGCAACGCTCGGTATGCTGTCGGCTGCACGCGGCATGACGCTTATCTACGGCGGCGGTAAGCCTGTGCCTGCATTGATTCCGGATTTCCGCTGGATCGGAACTGCCAAGATTATGGGCATCCCGATGCCTGTCATTATTCTGGCGATTGTCTTCATCGGTGCCTGGTGGGTTCTCACACGCACGCGCTTTGGCCGTTATGTCTATGCTGTTGGCGGTAATCCACATGCAGCAAAGACATCGGGTATCAACGTCACTCGCGTTCGTTTCTCTGTCTATGTCATCTCCGGCGCTCTTTCCGGCCTTGCAGGTATAATGCTTGCTGCCCGCACCGGCTCCGCGCTGCCACAGGCCGGTATTGCTTACGAACTGGATGCAATTGCTGCGGTTGTTATCGGCGGCACCAGTCTTTCGGGCGGCGTAGGCCGTGTCACGGGAACGGTGATTGGCGCGCTCATCATTGGCGTCATGAACAATGGTCTCGATCTGATGGGTATCGAATCTTACTACCAGCAGGTTCTCAAAGGTGCGTTGATCGTCGGTGCAGTCATGCTCGATCAGAAACGCAACCAGAGCGCCTGATTTCTAAAAATTCTGAATTGCCAGTTTCATGGCGCAACCAAAGCCGCACATTCAATCATTGCGGATATTGTGGAGGAGAATACCAATGAAGAAACTGCTGATTGCCCTGGCATCGGCTACGGCTCTGCTCGCAGGCGCCGCAAATGCTCAGGAAAAGCTGAAGATTGGCGCAGCCCCTTACGGCCTGAATGCTGAATTCATGCAGATCTGGTCTGAAGCGCTGAAAGAACATCCAGCTGTGAAGAGCGGCGAAGTTTCGCTGACGGTTTTCGACGGTCGCTATGACGCGCTCGTTCAGCAGGAACAGTTCAACACCATGATCACCCAGCAGTTCGACGCGATCATTTTCGTGCCGATTGATGTTGAAGCCGGTGCGACCGCCGTTCAGGCAGCCGCCGATGCAAACATTCCGGTTGTTGGTTCCAACACCCGCGTAAATTCTGATCTTCTGGCTTCTTATGTCGGTTCTGACGATGCGGTGTCCGGCTACATGGAAGCCAAGACCGTTCTCGACAAGATCGGCTGTAAGGGCAATGTCGTCATCATCGAAGGCCCGATTGGTCAGTCGTCGCAGGTTTCGCGCCTCGAAGGCAACAAGAAGGCGCTTGCTGAATGCCCGGACGTAAAGGTTCTTGAGCAACAGACCGCAAACTGGTCGCGCGCTGAAGCACAGACGCTGATGGAAAACTGGTTGACTGCACACAAGGGCGAAATCAACGGTGTAATCGGCCAGAACGACGAAATGGCTCTCGGTGCGATTGAAGCCATCAAGTCGGCAGGTCTCAAGGTCGATGACTTTGCTATCGCCGGTATTGATGGTGTGACCGATGCGCTTAATGCTGTTAAGGCCGGCACCATGACGTCGATCCTGCAGGATGCCCGCGCTCAGGCGCAGGGTGCAATGGATCTCGCAATCTTCCACGCGAAGAAGGGCGATTACAAGCCACAGTCCGATATATGGGCTCAGTATCCTGACATGCCGTTCAACGACGGCAAGGACAAGGAATACAATGTTCCTTGGACGCCAGTAACTGCCGACAATGTCGACAAGCTGCTCGAAGCACGCAAGTAATAGAGAACAGCGGGATGGGCAGCCCCCGGCTCATCCCGCAACCCAAACATTCCGCTACCCTCAACACCGAGGATCAAACAATGTCCGACCAATCTCCCCAAATCGACCTGAACTTCCCGCTCAACGGTAAAGTTGCTCTGGTAACTGGCGCTGCTTCCGGTATTGGCGCGGCCGTTGCTGAAGCCTTCGCTGCCAAGGGTGCAAAGGTTGCTGTGCTTGATATCAATGCTGATCAGGCGCGTGCCAAGGCAGAAGCGCTTGGAGACGGTGCAAAGCCTTTCGTCTGCGACGTATCTGATCCGGCTTCGGTGAAGGCTGCGGTATCAGGCGTGGTCGAGGCATTCGGACAGATCGATATCGCTGTGAACAGCGCCGGTGTTGTTTTCCTCGCTCCCGCCGAAGATCTGACCATTTCCGATTGGGATCGCACGATTGCAATCAACCTTAAGGGCAGCTTCCTCGTCACGCAGGAAGTGGGCCGTGCCATGATCGCTGCAGGCAAAGGCGGCAAGATCGTCAATCTCGCCTCGCAGGCCGGTACTGTTGCGATTGAAGAGCATGTTGCTTACTGCGCGTCGAAGTTCGGTGTTATCGGCATGTCGAAAACCTTTGCTGCCGAATGGGGCAAATACGGCATCACCGTCAACACGATCTCTCCGACCATTGTTCTCACGGAACTGGGCAAGAAGGCCTGGAACGGCGAAAAGGGCGAAGCCGCCAAGAAGCGCATTCCAACCGGACGCTTCGCGTTTCCGGAAGAAATTGCAGCCGCCGCAGTCTTTCTGGCGTCAAGCGGTGCGAACATGATAAATGGTGCCGACCTTCTGATCGATGGTGGCTACACAATTCTTTAACAAAGCGAACGGTCTGACGATTGTTCGGGGCCGAAAACACGGCTTTAAAATTATAGAGCGGGAACTCATCTCTCGCCTTCGATAGGTGCAAAATGCAAAGATTTATCAATAACCCTGATGAAGTGGTCGAAGATACCGTCAAGGGTTTCATCAAGGCGCATAAAGACCTGGTCCGGCTTTCGACGGAAAATCCTCGCGTGGTTGTCGCGAAAGATGCACCTATCGAGGGGAAAGTTGGCGTTATTACCGGTGGTGGCTCGGGCCATGAGCCTGCCTTCATCGGCTATACCGGCAAGAACCTGCTTGATGCTGTTGCCGTTGGCGAACTGTTCTCCTCGCCAACTGCCAAGAGCTTCTATGATGCCGCTCGTGAAGCCAATGGTGGTAAAGGCGTCGTCTGTCTTTATGGCAACTATGCTGGCGACAACATGAACGTCAAAATGGCGATCAAGCTTGCTGCCAAGGCCGGAATTGAAGTTCTGACCGTCGTTGCCAATGACGATGTCTGCTCTGCGCCTGCTAGCGAGCGCGAAAAGCGTCGCGGCGTTGCTGGCGAAATCTTCATGTGGAAGGTTGGCGGTGCAAAAGCTGCATCGGGTGCAAGCCTTCAGGAAGTACAGGCAACGGCACAGAAGGCCATCGACAATTGTCGTTCTATCGGCGTTGGCCTTGGTCCGTGCACGCTGCCAGCTGTCGGCCATCCGAACTTTCAGATCGAGCCGGGTACGATGGAAGTCGGTATCGGCCATCATGGCGAGCCGGGCGTCCGCGTCGAGCCGTTGAAGCGTGCTGACGAAGTTGCCAAGGACATGAGCAAGATCGTTCTCGAAGATCACAATTTGCCCGAAGGCACCGAAGTTGCGGTTCTGGTTTCCGGACTTGGCGCAACGCCGATCAACGAGCTTTATATCCTCAACGATACCATCGAGCAGGAAATTACCGCGCGCGGCCTCAAGGTTTATCGCACCTATGTCGGCAATTACTTCACGTCGCTCGAAATGGTTGGTGCGACGCTGACAGTCATGGCGTTGGATGATGAACTGAAAGCACTGCTGGATGTAGAAGCCCGCTGCACGGCGGTTTTGTAAGAAAGAGGCATATCATGCAGACATTCAAGAATGCCGGATCGGGTGAGATCGTTCTTTCGCTTGTAGACCGGATTATCGAAAACAAAGCTTACTTAAGCGAAATCGACGGCAAGATCGGCGATGGCGACCATGGTGTGAACATGGCCAAGGGTTTCGGCCTCGCGGCCGAACGCCTGCGCGGCAAGGATGTAACCCTTGCTGAAGGTCTTGATACGCTCGGAACAGTTTTGCTGACCGAAATCGGTGGCTCGATGGGTCCGCTTTATGGCGTGATGTTCAACGAGTTTGCAGAAAAGCTGGAAGGCATCGAAAATATTGACGCGAGCGCCTTCAGCACCATGCTTCATGCAGGTCTTGAAGGCATCCAGTCAATCGGTTCGGCAAAGCTTGGTGACAAGACGCTGCTCGACACGCTGATCCCGGCAATCGATGCTTTTGACGAAGCAAACGGCAAGGGCCAGTCCTTTTCTGAAAGCTTGGACGCTTTGTCGGCAGCTGCTGAAGCTGGTCGCGACTCCACACTTAATCTCGTGGCAAAGATCGGTCGCGCAAGCCGTCTCGGTGAGCGTTCACTGGGTGTCCTTGATGCGGGTGCAACATCCTGCGCACTGATTCTGACTGATCTTGCAGCACAGGCAAAGAGCCGTTTGCAGTAAGGCTTTCTGTCCCGATTTTGAGTTTGGCGTCTGAAAACTGTGTGGGTCCACACGTTCAGGCGCCAAATTCGTTTCATCATGTTGCAATTGCGTTTGAACGCTTTCATGTTTGCTGCGCAGGAGAGAGGCAACAGAAAATCGCATGACGCTCAAGCCCAACCCATCGCGCAAGGTCGGCAAACCAAAGACCGGTACAAGCGAGAATTCGATCACGATTCCCATGCGTTATGGCGATGATCCCTATGTGTGGGCCTGCTGGCTTTATTACGAAGACGGCCTGACGCAGAGCGAGATTGCCGACGTCATGGGCATTTCGCGCGCAACCGTGAACAGCTATCTGGCCGAAGCGCGCGATAAGGGCATCGTCAACATCTCCCTTGAGGGTGGGCGGTTGGAATCGCTGTCTGTTGCTCAGGAGTTGAAGCGCCATTTCGGCCTGACTGACTGCCTTATCATTCCGCATGACGACAATGCCCGCCCGCTGATTGATCGGCTTGGGGTTGCGGGCGCACATGCGCTTAACAAGATTCTCAAATCCGGCGATACACTCGCGGTTGCCTGGGGACGGACGGTGCTTTCGGTCGGCGAGCAGACCGCTATAGGCTCGTTACAGGACATGACCGTCGTGCAGGCGACAGGCGGCACCACGGCGTCATTTCCCTATACGCCCGAACGTTGTGCGGCAGCACTTGCAGAAGCTGTTTCGGCACGCTGCGTGAATATCATGGCACCCGCTATGGTGCGTTCGCAGCAGACGCGGGATGTGTTGCTCGAAGAGCCTTTGCTTCAGGAACAGTTTGCGACCCTTGAGAATGCCAATCGCATTCTCTTCGGTGTGTCGTCGCTTCGTTCCAATTCCACCATTCACACCAGCGGCTTTTTTGAATCGGTTTCTCTGCAGCAATATCTTGCAGCGGGCGCTGTCGGTGTTGTGGCAGGCCGTTTCATCGATGAGCGTGGGAAACCGGTTGCAGGTCCGCTCGATGAGCGGACAATCGGCATCTCACTGGATAAGCTGCGGCAGATTCATACCCGTATTGCGGTTGCAGGCGGCTTCGACAAGGTGCCAGCACTTCTTGCAGCGCTCCGCGGCGGTTTCATCAATGTGCTTGTGACCGATGCTGCGACAGGACTCGGTATTTTGCGCGCCGATGGCGTCATTGATCTTGATGCGCGTCTTTCGCAGAAGCCCAAGACCAATCAGGTTCCTACAGCTTTTCGCGTGCGGGTGAAAAAGCTCCTCAACAATCCAAACGAGGTGGTTGAGGAAATGCTCGACGGCATTGTTCGGGCCCATAGTAAATTCGTGCAGCCGATTGGCGGCTCCAACCGGGCACTGGTCGCGCGGGATGGTCCGCGCACCGGCAAGGTGGGGCTGGTCATTGGTGGTGGTGCCGGTCACGAGCCATGCTTTGTGGGCTATGTCGGCAAGGGACTGGCAGACGCGGTTGCGGTCGGCAATGTGTTCTCGTCGCCTCCGCCCGATCCGATTGTGAAATGCGCGCTGGCAGCTTCCAACGGCGAAGGCGTTCTCTTCGTCTATGGCAATTATGCCGGCGACGTTATGAACTTCGAGATGGCGGCTGAAATAGCCGAGGAAAAGGGCGTCAGGATCAAGACGGTTCTGACTACCGACGATATTGCCTCATCGCCAATCGACGACAAGGACGGACGCCGCGGCGTGGCAGGTAATTTCTTCGTCTTCAAGGTGGCAGGGGCTGCCTGCGACAAGGGTTTGTCGCTCGATGCCTGTGAGATCGTTACCCGCAAGGCCAATTCGCGGACTTATACGATCGGTGTGGCTCTTGAGCCGGGTTCGTTGCCGCAAACCGGTCGGCATAATTTTGAAATCGGCCCCGAAGATATGGAAATCGGCGTTGGCATTCACGGCGAGCCGGGTGTATCGCGTGATCGCATTCGTCAGGCCGATGAAATTGTTGACGGCATCATGGACAGAATCTTCAACGAAATGAAGGCTGTTCCGGGTGATCGCGTGGCGGTTCTGGTCAACTCATTCGGAGCGACACCGCTGATGGAACTTTACGTTCTCTATCGGCGTGTGGCGCAGCGACTTGAAGCCAAGAATATTCACATTGAAGCCAACTGGATCGGGCATTATTGCACGTCTCTTGATATGGTCGGAGCATCGATATCAATCATGCATCTCGATCATGAGCTGTCGGAGCTGCTGCTGCATCCATGTGAAACGGCAGGCCTCAAAATCAGCTAAAGGCTGTGTTTGGGTTCTATCGTTTCACTGTGCCTGAAAGTAAATTAGCATACGCCTTATAACGAGCGACGCCCGTTGCAGTTGTAAGGTTTGAGGAGAAAATCCATGTCGGAAACTGCGGCTCGTCGTCTTGCCCATATGTTTGATGCTGTTTCTGGGTCGCTTGAAGCGGAACGCGATCGGCTGTCCGAGCTTGACGGCGCAATCGGCGACGGCGACCATGGAACGACAATGGCTCTGGGCTTTCAGGCCGTGCGCAGTGAATTGTCGAAGCTTGATCTCGACGAAGCCGACATTTCAACGGTTCTCAATACGGCGGCAACCGCATTCATTAATGCGGTCGGTGCATCGACTGGGCCGCTTTATGCCACTGGCTTCCGCCGTGCAGCGCAGGCAACGGCAGGCCTCAACGATCTTGATCTGGTGACTTGTGCGATCATCATTGAGGCCATCGGCGTTGGCATTCGTGAGCGAGGCCACGGACAGCGTGGCGACAAGACAATGCTTGATGCCTGGCTGCCTGCCGCCGAAGCCGCGCAAACGGCGGTGAATGAAAATCAAACCGCAAGCGAATTCTGGAATAAGATTGTCTCAGCTGCCACAGCCGGTGCCAACACGACCCGATCCATGATTGCAGCCAAAGGGCGTGCCGCGCGTCTTCGCGAACGTTCGCTTGGTCACATTGATCCAGGGGCTGCATCGACGGTCATCATCCTGCAGGCGATGGCGGCATCGGCAAAGAGCTGAGGGCTGGCTTAAAAGCGGAAGTAGGATCGTAATAATAGAATATTACTCGAGTTTCCCGCGTCCTCATATAATTTCAATTATTGAGCCTTGTAGTATATCAGTCCCAAACAAACTGGCTGATGTCCGGCAGACGTATCGGCTCAATGCGGAACTGACGTATAGAGCCCTCGGTTAAGTGCGCCAGAAGTCTTCTGTTTCTCGGCATAGACTGCGGGATCGGCGAGGCGGCAAGCCTAAACGCACCGCCTTCATTCTCATACTTTCCCCAAAATTTGGATCGTTTGCAGTACTGGTTTCATCAGCATCTAAGATGCTGATGTTTTCAACCTAAGAGCTGACGCATGTTTGGGAAATTGTTTCGGCGTTGGCGTTTCAAACGAAACGTCAGGTGCTTAATGGCTGACGATTGATAATCTATAAATTCGCTAGAATTAATTATCGAAAGCTCGTTATGAACACTACATCGCGCGAACAGGAGTTATGGCTGCAAGCCGAAGAGGGTGCTCATAGCGGGCAGACTCAGCGGAATGTCTTGCGCAAGCTGCCGCGTCGGCGGCGCGATATTCGCCCATCTTTTATCCTCCAAAGGCTCGGTGCGACGATAATTTCTGTTCTCGGTTCAGTGTCTCTGGTGTTCTTTCTGATTTTTGCAACCGGCAGCCCAGCCACTTTGCTTGCGGGCGGACAGGCGACGAAGGAAGAAATTGCAGCATTGAATATAAGCTACGGGTTTGATCGGCCTGTGATCGAGCAATATGGGCAATTCCTGTTTAACACCCTGCGTGGTGAGTTTCCAAAATCCCTGCGTTTTGACATCCCGGCGGTTGATGTTCTGGCACCTGCCATACCACTGACGCTAGTGCTGGTTTTGACAGCGCTATTGATCGGTTCAGCATTAGGGCTGATAACTGGTTATCTGTCGGCCACGTCATCAAACCGATTTCTTCGTGAAGGCCCGCTGGCACTTTTGACCGTTGTGCAGTCGACGCCTGTTTTTGTGACCGGCATTCTTGCGGTTCTATTCTTCTCGTTGACGCTTGGCTGGCTGCCAACGGGAGGCAGTGGAAGCTTGCGTCATCTCGTTTTACCTGCTTTGACTTTGTCTCTGCTGATTGCTCCACCCGTAGCGCGACTGTTTCGCACCAGTCTTAAACAGCAGCAGGGCGCAGACCATGTCCGCACTGCTTTATCAAAACAGATTTCGTTCGGTTGTGTGCGTTTCAGGCACATCGCAATCAATGCCCTCGTTCCTGTGATTGCACTCTTGGGCACGCAAACGGGAACCCTGTTGGGCGGCGCTGTTCTGACAGAAACAGTCTTTGGCTGGCCGGGTGTTGGCACGGTTCTGGTTAGCGCCGTTGGTATGAAAGATTACCCAGTCATTCTGGCGGCGATTGTCTTGATCGCCCTGACTGTCAGTCTTTGCAATCTGCTCGCTGATCTTTTCATCGCTATTGTTGATCCGCGAAGTGCGGTGGCAAAATGAGTGAAATTTCCACTTCTGAAATCCTTGATATCCCGCGCGAAATTCCAACGCCAAAGTTGGCTTTGAGAGGCAAGATCGGCTTGCTGATCATCCTGCTCTGGGTGGTGGCTGCCATTTTTGCACCGTTGCTTGCACCTTATGAGCCCAATTCCAGTGATCTGATGGCGTTTCTGCAAGAGCCGTCATTCAATAGCGGGCATTGGCTCGGCACCGATGATCTTGGTCGAGATATTTTAAGCCGGGTGTTTTACGGCGCACGGCCTGTTCTGCTGGTTGCAACCATTGCAACGCTTCTTTCCGCTTTGATCGGAAGTCTGCTGGGTATTGTTGCAGGATTGAGTAACCGTTTGATCGACCAGATCATTGCCCGGATCGCTGAAATTCAGTTAACAATACCTGGTCTGGTTTTGGCGCTTCTCGCACTGGCATTGTTTGGTTCAAGGCTTGAGAACCTAATCCTTATTCTGGCGCTTGAAAGCTGGCCTCTGCATTTTCGTGTCTCGCGTTCCTATACGCTGAATGCGCGCAATCAGGGCTATATGGAAGCTGCATGGCTTGCAGGCGTTCCGCTTTGGAAGTCCGTTCTGCGCCATATCGTGCCGGGACTGTTGCCGCTGCTGATTGCAACGTCAACGATAAGCGCTGCCTTCATCATCATGACAGAAGCCGGTCTCAGCTTCATTGGTTTGGGTATTCAGCCGCCAACTGCCGATTGGGGTCTGATGATCGCCCAGGGAAAATCGCAGCTAGGCGCCGCCTGGTGGCTGTCGCTTATGCCAGCTCTCGCTCTGCTCAGCCTTCTCTTTGGTGTGCAGCTTTTGGGTGATGCCCTTTCAAGCAGGCTTTCCGCGCGCGAAACAGGAGAGCCAGCATGACAATTATCAACACGCTTCTGTCCGTTGAAGGGCTGGTTGTCAGGTCCAATGAAACTGAACTCGCAGGTCCGGTGTCATTCACGCTGAAACAAGGCGAAACGCTTGGGATTGTTGGTGAATCCGGTTCCGGTAAAACCCTCACGGCAATGGCTATTGCCGGGCTTCTGCCGCAGAGCCTTCATGCCGATGGACAGAGTTATCTCGATGGGGCACCACTCGCGCTTGGCATATCTGACCAAGGCCGTGACTTTAGAACGTCACAGATTGGTGTGGTTTTTCAAAACCCGACAACGGCTCTTAATCCGCGCTTAAGCGTTGGCGCTCAGCTGTTTGAAGCCCTGTCGCCTGCCATGCGCGGCGATAAGGCCAAGGCTGCGACTATCTGCCTGCACCTTTTGGAAGAGGTGGGCATCAGCGAGCCGGTGAAGAAGCTCACCGCTTGGCCACATGAACTTTCGGGCGGGCTGGCGCAGCGCGTTGTCATTGCGATGGCTTTGGCGCGGCAGCCGAAACTGCTTATCGCGGATGAGCCGACGACAGCACTTGATGTAACGGTGCAGGCGCAAATTCTTGATCTCATTGCCCGACTGCAAAAACGTCATGGGTTCGGTGTTCTGCTGATTACCCACGACATGGGCGTGATCCGGGATCGAGCGGATAGTGTTGCTGTCATGGATGGCGGGGCGATCGTTGAAAGCGGCGCTACGCTCAATCTTTTTACAAATCCCACGAGCCGCGCTGCGCGATCACTTCTGAAGGCAAGCGAGCTGGTTTTTGCGACCGCGAGTGGTGTGCTTCATGATGCTGCTTCCCAACCTCCACTTGTTGAAGTGAAGGCTCTTCAAAAGACATTCCGCAATGGCCCGCGCGCGCTTTGTGGTGTCGATATTTCGGTGAAGGCTGGAACGACACTGGGGATTGTTGGCGAGAGTGGGTCGGGTAAAACCACGCTGGCGCGGATTATTGCCGGGCTGGAGCGTGCAGATGACGGCCATATCCTGATTGACGGCAATGTTCGACCTCTGCGGACACGCTCAGACCACGTACAATATGTGTTTCAGGATCCATATTCGTCTCTCGATCCACGCATAAGTATTGTGGACACAGTGGCGGAGCCCTTGCTTGCCAAAGGGCTTCGCAAAGCTGAAGCTTGGAGAATTGCGCAAGGCTTGCTTGAAGAAGTCGGTATCCATCCGGCTTTGTGGCATCGCTTGCCGGGGCGTCTATCGGGAGGACAGCGCCAGCGCGTAGGTTTCGCGCGGGCGATTGCACCCAGCCCCAAACTTCTCATCGCCGATGAGCCAGTTGCTGCACTGGACTCCACATCGCGGGAGCGCGTGCTTGCCTTGATGGAAGACATGCAGCGTCGGCATGGCACTGCGCAAATGCTCATTTCTCACGATTTATCGGTCATTGCACGGCTTTGTCGTGAGGTCGTGGTGATGCGTGGCGGTGAAATCGTCGAACGCGGCGAAACCCGCCGCATCTTTGAGGCTCCTGCTCATCCTTACACTCGACAGTTGCTTGCGGCCATTCCCGGCAGAAAGCCGCTTGTCGCTCCCAAGTTCTGAATCTGAACACAAAAACTGGAACAGACACATGATTGTAAAACGATCATTGCACGCATTGAGACTGATGGGAGCAAGCCTGCTTCTCATGTCTGCAACGCTATCGGCGACCCACGCGCAAGCACCTGCGGACTATGGCAAGACCCATGAATTGGTGGTGGCGCTGCCCTATGCCTTGCAGACCCTTGATCCAGCCGTTGGGGGCAATTTGCGCGGCGATCTGAGCATCATCGCCTCAATCTATTCGCCACTGACGCGCCTTGATGGTGAAGGCAAACTGGTGGGTGTTCTGGCCAAAGACTGGAAGCAGGAGTCGGATACGCGTTGGGTGTTCGATCTGCGCGACGACGTGGTTTTCTCCAACAATGTGCCATTTGATGCTCACGTCGTTAAGTGGAACATTGAGCGCATTCTATCTTCCGAAAAGCCAAGCTGGATCGTCTCGTCGATGAAGGCGGTTGATAAGGTTGAAGTCCTCTCACCGCATCAGGTTGCCTTTACGCTGAAAGCGCCCGACATTGAGTTTCCCAAACGTCTGGCAGGCATTTTCTATCTGGAACCGGAATGGGCCAAGTCACACAATCCAGCGATTGAGGCTCTTGGCACCGGCCCCTATAAGCTGGTGAGCTATAATCCAGAGGGCGAAGTTCGCCTTGAAGCCAATGAACATTATTTCGGCAAGGCAGCACCCTTCACCAAGGCGCAGTTCCGCGTTGTGGTCGATGCTGCAGCCAAGATTAACGGCCTGAAATCCGGCGAAATTGATGCCGCAGCGGTTATCGCGCCGCAGGATCTCGCACAGCTCGAAAGCAATGGTAATCTGGTGGCAGGTGCGCGCCCAAGTACACGCGTACAGATCATCCGTTTCAACACCAATATCAAGCCGCTTGATGATGCGCGTGTGCGGCAGGCTTTGAACTACGCCATTGATAAGGAAGCTATTACCAAGGCGCTGTTCAAAGGATTGGTAAGCCCCGCCAACAGCCAGATCATCACCAGCTTCCATGAGGGCTACAACACAGACCTGAAGCCGTGGCCTTATGATCCCGAGAAGGCCAAAGCGCTGCTTGCGGAAGCAGGCTATCCGGATGGCTTTGATGTCGAGATGGTGTTTGGCAAAGGCACCTATGTCGGTGGAGAGCAGGCAGCGCAGATTATCGCGGCCCAGCTGGCAGCGGTTGGTGTCCGAGCGCAGCTCAATATTCTGCCTGCCTCGTCCCATGCCGAGCGCGCGGCGTCTGACAAAGCCGCTGGCCTGACGTGGTTTGGTTACGCCGATACGGCAAGCATTGCAGCCGAAACACTGACCTATCTCGGCAGCACGCATTTTCAGACAATTGGACCCGTCCCAGCCGCCTTTGACGAAACAGTGAAGCAGGCAAAAGGCGCACTCACCAAGGACGCCGAGCTTGCATCGGTCAAACGCGCGACCGAAGTGGCATCTGACGAAGCGCTTGCCGTCTTCCTTTGGGATCTGCCGCAAACCTATGCCTACAGCAACAAAGTCGTATGGGACATCCGCCGGGATGACTGGACGCTGCCATACGAAATCAAACCTGCTGAATAAGCGTCTCTTCCAACATACCGAATACAGGAAATACCTATGACCAGTGGTCTGACGAAATATATCCGACACAAGAGAAAGCTGCACGACGCACGAAAGGGACAGCCAGCAGGCACCGGCCAGCTTTCCGCCCGCGTTGTTGCCGAAGGACGAAGCGGTATCCGTCGTCTTTTCATTCGTGATTTTCAGATTATCACCGATGGATCGCCCGCCGGCGGTGGCTTTGATCTTGGTCCGGCCCCGGGTGAATTGCTGATCGGCGCTGTTGCTGGTTGCCTCAATCATGGCTTTCTTATTCAGGCATCCCTGCTCGATATCGAGATCGATGCGCTGGAAGTTGTCGCTGAAGCTGTGAGCAAGCCGGGACAAATCGGAACAGGCTCAAGCGAGCCAGTCGATCTGGAACTTCGCTACACCGCGAAAATCCAGTCTCCCGCATCTGACGCTGAGCTGGAAGACCTGCGCCAGCGTGTTGAGCTTAACAGCTTTGTTTACAACGTCGTTACCCGCGGCGCTTCGATTGCAGGACGTCTGGAAAGGATCACCGCATGACCATTCGAGTTATCGAAACAGATAAGGCAACTTCCGGCGGTCTGCGTTTCGCCACGCGAACGACCCCTGAGCCGGGTTACGGGGAAGTGCTTATCGATGTCACACACACCTCGCTGAATTTCGGTGAGACCCGACGTGGTGCGCGCGGTCTTGAGGCTGATGGTACGGTTCTTGGATGGGATGCGTCTGGTGTGATTGTAGCCGTTGGCCCACAAACCAAAGCGCCTCCCATTGGAACATTGGTTGTCACACGCGCCCCACTTGGAGCCTGGGCTGAAAAGCGCATTGCGCATGTTGAGGATATCGCGGTCATTCCGGAGGGTGTCGATCCGGCAGAAGCTGCAACTCTGCCAACGGCAGCTGTTACGGCGCTGGCGACCTTGCAGCTTGGTGGGCCTATTCTCGGCAAGACAGTTCTGATCACCGGTGCTTCTGGCGGTGTAGGCCGCTTTGCAATTCAGCTTGCACGGCTGGGTGGTGCGCGCGTTATCGCTTCTGTGGGATCTAAAGCCAGTGCAGCGGGCCTGACAGAACTTGGTGCGGACCTTGTCGTGACCAGCCTTGATGATGTGAAGGAAGGTATCGATCTGGTGATCGAGAGTGTCGGCGGGGCGCAGCTCGTGCAATCCTTCAAGCTTCTTAATCGTCATGGCAATGTGCAGAGCCTCGGCTGGGCTTCAGGCGAAGACGCCGTTTTTGGTCATCTTGGCACGGTTGGTCCGGTTGGGCGTCACATTCAGGGCTTCCTGATTTCCGAGTATCGGGTAGGCTCTTATCTCACGGCACTGCTGCGATGGCTGGCTGAGGGCAAGCTCAAGACAGAAGTTAAGTGGCGCGGCGACTGGAACCAATTTGACCAGGCTGTAGCTGCCCTTCTTGACCGGCGTTTGCATGGTAAAGCTGTTTTGGATGTGAAACCATGAATGCACATGCCCAATCCTTCCGGCATACGCAATGGTTTGATCCGCCAATCGAGGCGGACATCCGGGCGCGTGTCGAGCAGGTGAAAACTGAGCTTGCGCCGCATGTGGTAGAGCGGGACCGTAAAGGTTCCGCCCCCGTTGAGGAAGCAGCACTTCTTCGGCAGTCCGGGCTGGCAGCACTAACGATTGATGATGGTCTGGCGCTGTTTCGCAAAGCTGACGACCGCCGGGAAGCGATAGGCGCACGCTGGCAACATGCCCTTTTTGCGATCCGGGAAATTTCACGCATCGATTTATCGAGTGCAGCACTTCTCGGTTATAATTACATGCATCTTCTGCGTATTGAGATTGCCGGGCGTGGGCCGGTGTTCTCAAAAGCCGTGGCAGATTCGTTGCAGATGCCTACACTTTGGGGTGGTGCCAACAATCCAGGTGGTCCTGCCGCAGACCTCAAGCGGGTTGATGGTGGATATATTGCCAATGGCAGGAAAAGCTTCGCAACCGCTGCACAAACAGCTGACCGTTTGGTCGTCGGCGAAAGCTATCGCGCGCCCGATGGCCATGAGAAACGTTTGACGTTCGTTCTTGATGCGTCAACACCGGGCATTGTCCATGCTGATGACTGGGATGGCATTGGTGCGCGTCGCTCCGCATCAGGCAGTCTGGTATTTGAAAATGTGTTTATCCCGGATGACGCGATTTTCAGCACGTCGGCAGCCGATCCAACAAAGCGTCCCCTCAATGAATCGATAGGCTCGCTGGCCTTTCAGATCATGTTCGTCAATTTTCTCAATGGAACGGCGTTAGGGGCAATTGATACTGCATTGTCGCAATTGCACTTGCGCAAAAACGGCCCGAACACATCCGTTCCGGACTATATTGCCGATACTATTGGCAACTCTATCACCACAGCCAACGCATCTTTTGCGCTTTCAACTGTCGCCAACAAGGCGTTTGGCGAACTGGTTGCAGACATTGATGAGAACCGTCTGACACCGGAACGCCGTGGCGAGATTGCTGATCTCATATCACAGGCCAAGGTTGCTTCGGACGCAGCAGCGCTCTCAGTAACATCGCGCATTTTTGAAGCCGTTGGCGCGCGTTCCGCGACTTTGAAACAAGGGCTGGATCGCTATTGGCGTGATGCTCGCATCTACACGCTGCATGATCCTGTGGCTGTAAAAATACAGGAAATAGGCAGATATGCCGTTGATCTTGAGTTGGCGACGCCTTCGGCGAACAGTTGATTTTGACAGCACTTATCTCATAAGTATCGTCCAGCTTTCAAAGCTGGACGGCCTGTCACGCAAAGAACGAACTGATGGACATGATTGACGCAAAGTCCAGGCATCCAAAAGAACGCCGGAAAAAGGGAAGCTGGCGCTTCCTGTTCCGCTCGGACAGTGTTGCGCTCAATCTTGTTGCGACCGTCGCCGCGTCAAAAGACAGGGCCAAGGGTATCGACCGCTTTTCAGAGGCGTCACTGCTGGACAGATGGCTTTGTGAAGCGGAACTACCACCGCTTGCTGGTTCTGTGACGGACGAGGAACTTGCAAAGACAAAGTCTTTGCGAGAGGCAATATTCAGGCTGGCCGATAATCGTATCAATCACAGTGAGATATCGGCGTCGGATATTGCTTTGATAAACGCTCATGCCCGTTCAGGTATGCCGGTTTTACGTATCGCCTGTGATGGCTGCAGCACCGAGCCGCCTGATGCAGCCGAAATGAACGAAATTCTTGGCCTGATCGCGCGTGATGCGATCGACGTTTTCACCGGGCCATATCGCACGCGTATCAAGCAATGCGCGTCGCCACGTTGTCATGTCATGTTCGTTGATAAATCACGGGCAGGTAATAGGGTTTGGTGTGCCATGTCTCCCTGTGGAGATCAGGCAAGTGCGCGCGCGTATCGAAAGCGAAAAGCGAAAGAGAGTGCATAGAGGCTGGGTCGAGACGAGCGATAAGCATGTTTTCGCTGAGAAGCGGACGATTGTGGCTACCCCCAATTGTCTCGAAACGTTTAACCCTTAGTGTTTCTGTTTTCGCATTCTCATGCCGCGCGGACAAAACATGCAAGATGCCGGTTGGTGTTTCGCTCGACAAGCGATGGCGGGGCTTCACGACATTCTGCGACAGCGAGAGGACATCTTGTCGAGAAGCCGCAGCCCTTCGGCGGGTTGGCCGGACTTGGCAGATCACCGCGCAATACAATACGCTTACGCTGCCGTTGGGCGATGGGGTCAGGCAATGGAATGGCTGATATCAGTGCTTCAGTATAGGGATGTTCTGGACGATCAAAAACATCGGAGGTTTTGCCGGTTTCAACAATGCGCCCCAGATACATGACAGCTACGCGATCCGCGAAATGCCTTACAACTGAAAGATCGTGACTGATGAACAGATAGGACAGTCCAAATTGGCGCTGAAGATCGAGAAGCAGATTGAGTATTTGCGAGCGGATCGAAACATCAAGTGCTGAAACAGGCTCATCCAAAATCATTAGTTTTGGGTTGAGCGCAAGCGCTCTGGCAATCACGATGCGCTGCCTTTGTCCGCCCGAAAAAGCGCCGGGTTTTCTCATTGCATGTTCCGGATGCAGCCCGACCAGCTTGAGCAGCTCGGCGACACGAGCGCGTTGCTCCGCCGCTGTCCCGATATTATGGATTGCAAGCGGTTCGGCAATGCTTTCGCCTATTGTGAGCTTTGGGTTCAGTGCCGATGCCGGATCCTGAAAGACGATCTGAATGTCGCGTGAAAGTCCGCGGATTGTTTCTGACAAGCCATGAGCGACCGGCTTTCCATCAAAGCTGATAGTGCCCGACGTCGCTTTCGTCATGCCGAGGATTGCAGTGCCGAGCGTGGACTTGCCACAACCTGATTCACCAACGAGTGCAACGCTTTCTCCGCGCGCGATGTCGAGACTGACCCCATCGACAGCTTTGACGAAGTTGACGGTGCGTCCTAGCAAACCTCCACGAATAGGATAATGAACTTTAAGATTGTCGACCGAAAGCAGTGTCTCGCTCATAGCAGCGCTCCCACTTGTTGCGAACGCCAGCAGGCAGCAGCACCAACATCAATTCGTGTTGAAAGCTTTGGAGCGACCTCATGACATTGATCTTCTGCAATGGGGCAACGCGGTGCAAAGCGACAGCCTTCAGGCCATGAACCGATATTGGGTACGATACCTTCAATCGTTGGCAAATGCGTTTTAGGTTCACCATCGAGACGCGGAATGGTTGAAAGCAAAAGCTTCGTATAAGGATGCTCTTGTCGTGCGAAGATCGCTTCGACCGGAGCTTGTTCGATGATGCGCCCCGCATACATCACTGCCACACGGTCAGCCATGTCCGCAACAACGCCCATATCGTGGGTGATGAGCAGTATCGCCGTTCCTGTCTCATCGCGGAGTTTTTTCATAAGGTCGAGGATCTGCGCCTGAATGGTAACATCAAGCGCTGTCGTCGGTTCGTCGGCGATCAGAAGGCGGGGGCGGCAGATCAAAGCCATAGCAATCATGGCACGCTGGCACATGCCGCCGGACAGCTCGAACGGATACTGCCCGAAACGAATTTCCGGCTCCGGAATGCCCACTTCTTCGAGCATGGCAATGGCAGCATGGCGAGCTGCTTTGCCGCTCAAGTTGCGATGCACGACGAGGCTTTCCTCTATCTGCCTGCCAATTTTCATCAGCGGGTTAAGTGAAGCAACAGGTTCCTGAAAAATCATCGCAAGATCATTGCCACGCAGGCCTCGTCGCGCTTTATCGGATATGCTGACCAGATCACTTTCGCCGAACCGAATGCTGCCGGATGCAATTTTAGCCACTTTGGGGAGCAAGCCCATCACGGAAAATGCAGTCAGGGATTTTCCGCAGCCGGACTCGCCTACAACGGACAGGATCTCTCCTTCGTTGACTTGAAAACTGACGCCATCCACGACCGGCTGATCTGCAATGTGAACGACAAGTTCATCAACTTTGAGCACAGGTTTTGTCATTCCGCCTCCGTACCCACGGCTGCCCAAGGACTGTAAGGATGCGCCATACCAATATTGTGGCCGTCTTCACGCATGACAACAGAAGGGATGGAGAAGTTCACCGGATAGAGTGTGTCTTCGATGATCTCGACAGGAAATTCTTCGCTCAGCCGCGTGGCAACATCCGCCTGTGCACGCTCGCTGACGCGAAGTTTTACACCGCTGGCATCTATCCGTGGCGCGTGCAGCGCTGCCTCCGGCGAAATGCCGAATACATCGATATATGACAATATCTGTGCCACAGCGGGCATAATCTGCCGCCCACCTGCAGCGCCGAGTGCCAAATGAGGTATGCCATCTTTACTGGCAATAATGGGGCACATATTGGCAAGGGGCTTCACGCCAGCTGCAATTGAGTTTGGTTGGCCGGGACGAGGGTCGAACCACATCATGCCATTGTTCATGAGAAGATCGAGTGACGGCGCGACGACCTTCGAACCAAAGCGCGATAATAACGTGTTGGTGAGTGAAACCATGCTGCCATCACGATCAACAACACTGATATGGGTAGTGCAGCTTTCTCCAGTGCTCCCGTGGCCAAGCGTTCTAAGCCGTTCTTCAGATGCGCGCCGAATGGCTCTTGCAAAGGCGAGCGCAGTTTTCCCCGAAAGTGCATTTTCTTGCGGTAGTGTCCTGTTGAGCTCTTCAAGAACGCGTGCAAGCGTAGGCCCTCCGGAAAGCCCCGGCATGGCGTGGACGGAGGAGTTGCGATAATCAATCGTCAGCGGCTTCTTCCACTCCGGCTGAAAGTCGCGCAGATCGTCGCTTTCAATGCGACTGCCACCAGCACGTAAATCGGTAATGAGAGTTTGGGCGATTTGACCTTCGTAGAAATCGCGTGCGCCTGCTTGTGCCAGCCGTTCCAGCATTGCAGCCTTTCTCGGCATGGGAATACTGCGCGGCGAGCCTGTTTCCGGCACACGAGGCGCACGGCCATTATCGCGAAAGAGCGCACTTGATGCAGGAAAGCGGTTTAAGCCTTCGCTATCGATAGCCAGACAAAGCGTGGTGAACCAGTCGATTTGCAATCCCCGTCGGGCATGGTCGATTGCTGGCTGCAGCGCATCGGCGAAGCTGATGGAACCAAAGCGTTCCAGTGCAGATGCGAGGCCCGCGATGGCGCCCGGCACACATATGGAGCTGTAACCTATAAGGTTCCGGTCTCCGACAACTTTGGGCCAGTTAAACCAATCGCCGTCACTGCCGGCTGCTACCGGATAATCGTTGGGGTCAATATGGCTCGCGGACACCACGTTGAAATCAAGCGCGTCTATACTTCCGTCTTTGCCATCCGCACGCAGCAAAAAGCCGCCTCCACCAACACCGGAAAGCCATGGCTCAACGACACTCAAGGTAAGTGCTGTGGTTACTGCGGCATCCATGGCATTGCCGCCACGGCGTAAAACGGCGGCACCTGCTTCGGCGGCGAGCCAGTTCTGGCAGGCGACCATGCCGCCTTCGCTGCGGATTTGCTTTTTCTGGATTTCCCAGTTCTCAGCCATGCGTCTGTCCGAATCTGCGGTTTCCGATAGGGCCGGGTATTTTCGCCCCGACAGCAAAGCGCCCTACATTGGAGGACGAAGCATGGTGCGCTGCGATCTCTTTCGCCGTCGCAACCCACGCGTCTGACTGGCCGGTGATTTTATCCAGCAGTTCTTCCAGAAGAGCGATGCGTTGCGCCCGACCCGAAATCCAGTCATGCACGGTCAGCGTAAACAATCCGCCAAAGCGGTGCAGTGTGCGCCATTCGGAAATCCAGTCTTGCAATATTGCCTGTCCGGATTGAAACGGCCACTTGTCGCGTCCGCCACCTTCAAACTTGAAGAAAATGGCGTCATCGGTTGCCCACTGCACCGGAATTTCCGTAACACCATCGATCTCATAGGGATGGTCAAAGCCGGAGAGCGAGGAGTCATAAGCCAATCCCATACGCTTGATTTCACGCAGCATATGCGGTGTAATTTCCCATGCGGGCGAACGAAAGCCGACCGGGTTCTTGCCGGTTTGTTTGAAGAATAGTTCTATGCTTGCTTCCAGCGCGCCGGTGAATTCCGCATCTGATGCGTCGGCAACGATTTCATGAAAGTAGCCATGCAGACCAACCTCGTGCCCGGCTTCAACGAGGGCTGGCAGGATTTCCGGATTGGTTTCTGCGGTCAGCCCGGGAACGTAGAAGCTCGCTTTGACGTTATAACGAGCAAAAAGGTCAATCAGTCGATAAAGCCCTGTGCGTGGTCCGAAGTTACGGATTTCGAGCGTCGCAAGCCGATCAGGAAGGCCGTCGCGATGCGCCCACATAAACGGCACCTGCGCATCCACATCAACTGACAGAAGCGTTGCAGATTGCTTTCCGGCTGGCCATTGATAGCTGGGCCAAGGTGATTTGATGTTTAGCACTTCGATCATAGCGCCTTCTTCTTTTGCTGGAAAACGGCAAGTGAGCCGATGGAGTTGCCGCCATCGACCGTCAATGTAGCGCCGGTGACATAGGCGGCGGCCGATGATGTGACATAAAGAACAGCGGACGCCACATCAGGAGCGGACGATGCGCGTCCAAGCGGGATCGATGCTGTGACGGTCTTCACATGCTCGTCGGATAAGGAGCTGACATCGCTTCCGGCTGCAAAGCCCGGTTCCACCGCATTGACGCGGATGCCGTATTCAGCAAGCTCAAGAGCGAAACCTTTTGTGAGGCGGTCGAGAGCGGTTTTAGAGGTGCAATAAGGAACGGCTGTAGTTCGCATTTTGCGAGCGGCACCCGACGAGATGTTAACGATAGAACCGGCGGTTTGTGTTTCAACCATCTGTTTTGCGAAAAGCTGTGACAGCAGAAATGGCGCGCGCAGATTGACGCCCATGATGCGGTCCCAGTCTTCCAGTGAAATATCGAGCAGGAACCCTGACGGATATATGCCCGCATTGTTGACGAGAATATCCGGTGCGTCCCAGCGTGCCGCAACTGCGTCTGCAAAGCTGGTGATCGAAACTGCATTGGTGAGGTCTGAGACAATACCGAAATGGCCTTCGCCGGGAAGTTCCGCGACGCGTGCATCAAGCTTTGAATGATCTTGATCGGTAAGGCAGAGGATTGCGCCTTCCTTTGCAAAAGCTTTGGCAATCCATCCGCCAATTATGCCTCCAGCGCCGGTTACGATAACTTTTTTGCCTTTGAATTCATTCTCAAAATTCACGGATAAAACTCCTATCTGCCGCTCGGATCGAGCCGGTCGCGGACATGATCGCCGATGAGGTTGATGGAAAGGACGAGCAGGAACAAAGCGAGGCCTGGAAATGTCGCTATCCACCACGCAGAGGCGACATAGTTGCGTCCGGTTGAAAGCATCGCGCCCCAGCTTGCCGTTGGTGGCTGCACGCCTAATCCAAGAAAGGATAGTCCGGCTTCAAACAGCACCATCAGCCCGAACTCGAGTGTAGCAACGACAATAAGCGCGCCTGCAATATTGGGCAGAATGTGCCGCCACAAGAGACGAAACCAGCCCGCGCCCATGAAACGAGACAGGCGGACATAAGGCATGTTTGCAATTGAAAGCGTCTGTCCATATGCAACACGCGCATAACGCGGCCAGCGTGTGAGCGCGAGTACGATAACGACATTGGCAAGGCTCGGCCCTAGAATGGCCACGGTGATGATTGCCAGAAGAATGGCGGGAACTGACAGAACCATGTCCACCAGCCGCATAATGATGGTTTCAGTCCAGCCACGATAAAATGCCGCCAGCATACCAAGAATACTTCCCAGAATGCCCGAAAGCACGACTGAAGAAACAGCAACCAATAGCGAAATACGCGCGCCATAAATCAGGCGGCTTAAAACGTCGCGGCCCAGTTCATCGGAACCAAGATAATAAACGATACCACGGCTTTCAAAGCCCGGCGCCTTGAGGCGAGCTAGGAGGTTCTGCTTGTTTGGATCCATGGGAGCAAACACGGGTGCAAAAATCGCGATCAGGAGCAAGAGAACCAAGATCGCGAGAAAAGGGGAAATCGTAAGCGGCAGTTTTTTCGACCATTTGGCAAATGTACCGGATGATGAAGTGAGGGATGTCATGCCTGACCTCCCATCCGAATGCGCGGGTCGATGATACTGTAAAGCACATCGGCAACAAGATTGAGTGCAATTGCGGTGACCGCGCCCAGCAGAACAACCCCTTGAACGAGCATGAAATCCCGAGCGGCGATTGCCTGTACGGTCAATTGTCCGAGACCCGGCCAGGCGAAAACAGTTTCGACAATCACAGCTCCGGCCAGAAGATTGGCAATTTCGAGTGCTGCGACAGTCACGACCGGAATGGAAGCGTTGCGCAGCAAATGACGAATAACGATGCGCGTTATTGGAACGCCCTTGGCATGAGCGGTGCGCACATAATCTTTTTCCAGTTCATCGAGAACTGCTGTACGCGCTACGCGAGCAAATGTTGCCATCGACAAAAGCCCAAGCGCAATGGACGGCATAATCAGGCTTGGCCAGTCACGGGCACCTGAAGGCGGCAACCATCCAAGCCAGACCGCGAAGACCATGATCATCAGGATCGCGCTCCAGAATGTCGGCATGGATTGCCCGGCCAACACAAAGCCCATAATGGCTTTTGATTCAGCCCGTCCCCGACGTACAGCCATGATAACGCCAAGCGGAATACCGAGGCCAATCGCCACGAGAAGAGCGCCTCCGGCAAGCATGAGAGTGTAGGGCAGGCGGCTTGCTATAAGTGTCCAGACTGACACATTTTGCACGTACGAACGACCAAGATCGAAAGTCAGCAGACCGCGCAAATATTCGAGGTATTGAATGGCGAGCGGGCGATCAAAGCCAAGTGCCGAGCGCATAGCTTCAATATCGGCCTGTGTCGCATTCTGTGGAACAAGCAGCAGAACGGGATCGCCTGCGAGACGTTGTAGAAAGAAAATGAGCGTCATGACGCCGAGAATGGCGATCAAAGCCTGCACAATGCGGGTCACAAAAAAGGCTGGCACGCGTCTATAGTTCCCTTGTTATTTTTATTTAGAGCCGGTGCATGACTGCGCCGGCCTTTGGCTTTTTAGTCCTGCCAGCTCATGCGGTTCAGGAAGAGGCTTTCATTTGCGGTTGGTTTCCACTGAAGCTGCTTTGCCGCGCCATAAATAATAGCAGCCTGATAAAGCGGCACGAGTGGAACTTCCTGGGCAACAAACGTGCTGACGGTCTTGTAGTTTTCAAGGCGGACCTTTTCGTCCAGCGTGCCGCGTGCGGATTCCAGCGCCTTGTTGATGTCAGGATTGTTTGTCGACGACCATGAACTTGAAGAATGCAGCAACGGGAAAAGCACGCCGTCTGCATCCTGACAGGCGCAGGACCAGCGGCCAAAAGCGATAGCGGGCTGGTTTTTAGGTTCACTCTGCGCGCTTTTCAGATAGGTCGCCATATCGGTCATTTCGATATTAACGGTAAGTCCCGTTTCGCCGACCATCTGTGCCACTGCCTGCACAATGCGCTGGTCGAAGGTGGGGGCCGTGGCGAAGCTTACTGCCTTGCCGGTCGCACCTGCATCCTTGATGAGTTGTTTTGCTTTATCGAGATCGTAGGCATAGCCTTCAATGCCTTCGACATAGCCGAAATGCGATGGCGTCACCATCTGGGCAACAGGCTGATCGACACCACCCAGAAGACCTTCAGTAATTGCTTCCTTATCGATTGCGCGCGCTACGGCCTCGCGGACGCGTTTATCATCGAAAGGCGGAAGATTTGGATTAAGCTTCACATAGCCGACGCGTTCGGTCAAAACAGAGAGCGGTTTGGCGTTTGCGGAGCCTTCGATCTGTGCTGCGAGATCGGCATCAAGACCAACTGCCAAATCGGTAGTGCCGGATTGCAGATTGGCAATTCGGGTTGCAGCATCGGGGACCGCGCGGAATTCGGCGGTTTTGAATGCGCCCTTGTCGCCCCAGTAATCGTCATTGCGTTCCAGTGCAACGGATACGCCACGTTGCCAATTTACAAATTTATATGGGCCGGAGCCAACGGGGGCGGCATTGAAAGCATCGTCGCCTTTGGCTTCCACGATTTTTTCCGGAACGATGGAAAGTTTCACGAGCTGGGCGAGGAGCGCCGGATAAGCACCGTCGGTTTTGACGGTTACCTCATGCTCACCTGTTGCTTCTGCCGATACGATCTTGTTGAACTGGCCGAGCTGCGGGCTGGCAAAAGCCGGGTTGATGATACGATTGATGCTGAAGGCAACATCCTTCGCTGTCAGCGGAGAGCCATCGTGAAATTTCACATCATCGCGCAGCTTGAAGACAATTTCCGTATCGGAGTTGTATTTCCATTCCGTAGCAATCTGCGGAGCGATTTCACCCGCATCGCTGCGCGTCACCAGATTGTCGAAAATGTTGCGATAAACGTAGTAGCTGTCCGGATTCCATTGCTTGTGTGGATCAAGCGATGACGGTTCGTTCACGAGGTCAACAACTAGCTGATCCTTGGCAAAAGCCGTGGTCATTGCAAGCGGTGAACAGGCCAGAATGAGGCCTGCAATGGCGGAACGGATCGAACGGCTGACTACTTTCATATTTATAATGCCCCTGGTTTGTCCAAATGCAGTTCTGGACGAGATTGCTTCTCGGTTTTGTTTTTGCCCGCGTTGCGGCGGGCAGGTTTTGCGCCGACCATTGCTTCTGATTCAAGAAAGCGGTCGAGGAGATATGTTTCGAGTGCCGTGTTGGCAGCGCCAAACAGTTCCAGAGCTTCGCTCTTTCGCCCTTCGATAATCGCACTGATTAACAGTGATCGATTTGCGGGGATTAGTTTCACTCGGCCTGTCTTTTCAAAGAAATTGACCAGTCGTACCGCACGATCCCAAAGATCGGTCAGCCAGCCGGAAACGATCGGCATGTTGAGACGGGTAGCAAGAAGCTCCAATATTTCACGTTCGTAGCGGCGGATTGTCGGAAGAATGTCGCCACCAAGTTCATTGCGTTGCGTTAGCGCAAGATGCATTTCACCGAGCGCATTCAGCCGCTGGATGGAGGTCTCATCCAACACAGCCGCGAAAAGGAGTGGCTCCAAGTGCCGTCTTGCTGCGCTTAGTTCACGGATTTCACCTGCAGAAATTGGTGTGACGACCCAACCGCTGCGCGCTGAGGACGATACCAATCCACTTGCTTTAAGACGTGCGAGCGCTGCGCGAAGTGCTCCACGTCCGAGCGCAAATTCGGTTGCAAGTGCGGATTCCGACAGCCGTTCACCCGGTGCCAGAACACAGTTCACAATCGCACTTCGCAGCGCCTTTTCCGCCAAATCTCCCTTGCCTTCAAGCGATATGGGAGACGTATAGGCATCATTATCCAACATTTATAACTGACCTCTCAGTTTTATATTTTGAAATCTCTTTTATCTATTTAAAAGGGCATATTTTCTGTTCCTGATCGCTTAAGTGAAGAAATTATCTCCATATCGCGCTCCGAAAGAAACAGTGTCATGTTGCCTTCACTATTCCTATAAATCAACCATTTCTCTTTAAGGTGTAAAAATGAAATGACATTTTTCTATTGCGCGCAGATTTAGAAAATACACTGGTTGCGGCAATTTCTATAAGGTGACAGTATCAATTATTAATATTGCAAATAATAAAACTGAGATGTCAAAACGACTCTTTGATTTGCAATTTGTTTTCCGCAGTCATGATAATCGGGGAAACCTTAGGGGAGATAATTTGATGCGCTTTAGAAACGCACTCTTCGCCGCGCTACTTGCCGCGACAGCTCTGGCGGCTTTGCCGCAGAATGCTGGCGCCAAGGATTTGTTGGCGGTGGATTTCATAGCAGAGCCAAGCTCGCTTGACCCGCATGTGCAGTGGAACACCGATAGCTTTAATGTTTATCGCAATATCTTCGATAACCTTCTCACCCGTGATGACAAGGGGGAAATCGCCCCGCAAATCGCAACGGAGTGGAAATATTTATCCGATTCAGAAATAGAGTTTAAAATCCGCAATGATGTAAAATTTCATGACGGAAAGCCGCTAACTGCTGAGGACGTTGCCTTCAGCATCAAGCGCATTATTGATCCGGCCTTCGCAAGTCCGCAGATTGGTCAGTTCAACCAGATCAATGACGCTGTAGCTAAAGATGGTACGACCGTCGTCGTCACCACAAAGGGTCCTTATCCTGTACTGCTTGCACAATTGACCAAGCTTTCCATCGTGCCAAAGCATGTGGTTGAGAAAGTCAGCAAGGATGAGTTTAATATTAAGCCCGTGGGCTCTGGTCCTTATAAGCTTGAAAACTGGAATCGCGGTGTCGAAGCACTGCTTGCCCGCAATGATGATTATTGGGGCAGGAAGGGTGAATTTCCTAAAGTCGCATTTCGTGCCGTGCCGGATGGTTCAACCCGTATCGCAAACTTGCAGGCCGGAACGACCGATCTTGTCAGTAATCTCGATAATGATCTAGCGGCACAGCTCGAAGCCTCTGGCCAGGGGAACGTTCTGCCAGTTCGCGGTGAACGCATTGCCTTTTTCTCGCTCAACATCAACAAAGCGCCGCTTAATGATCCGCGTATTCGCCTGGCTATCGCTCATGCGATTGATAAACAGGGCATCGTTGAAGGTATTCTCGGTGGCTATGACGCACCACTCGATGAGTTGACCTCTCCCGTTTCATTCGGCTTTGTAGAAGGCATCAAAGCACCGGACTACAATCCTGAAAAGGCCAAAGAGCTTGTGGCCGAAGTGGGTGATGCGGCAAAAACTGAGATCACACTACTTACGACACCAACATACGATCAGCGTGTGGTGCAGGCAATTCAGCAGATGCTGAACGAGGTCGGTCTGAATGTAAAAATCGTTACCACCGATATGGGCAACTGGATGCAACAGATGCAATCAGGCGCCGATACAATTCCATCCGCCGCGTTTGGTCGCTGGAGCTGTGGTTGTCAGGACGCTGATGGTACGCTTTATCCGCTCTTGCACTCGTCCAGCAGCTGGTCGACCATCAAAGATGACCGTTTGGACAAGGCACTTGATGAAGCAAGAAACGTCATCAATTCTGAGCGGCGCCTTGAACTCTATAAGTCTGTGCATGAGATCGTGGCTGCAGAAAACTATATTATTCCGCTCTATCAGGCATCGGTGATTTATGGTGCAGCCAAGAGTGTGGAGTTTACCCCGCTACCAAATGAGAACCTCTTCCTCAACCGCGTTGGCTGGTCGGAAAAATAAGTCGGATTAAGAAACCAGAAAGCCGGGCACATATGTAGTCCGGCTTTTACCGTTTCCAAGTTTCACCTCAGGAACACAATGCAGTGATTACAATTCTCGAAAATGCTAATGTCGTTGACGTTGAAAACGGTATTATTCTCGCCGACCAGAACCTCGTTCTGGAAAATGGTTTTATTCGCGAACTTAGCGAAGCCAAACCTTCGCATTCAGATGCCAACCGGATAGATCTCAAAGGCTCTTACGTTATTCCGGGTCTCATTGATGCCCATGTTCATGTTACAGCCTACACTGCCAATCTGGGTGAACTGCCTCGTCAGTCTCCAATGTATGTGGCTGCGCGTGCAGCGAAGGTGCTTGATGGAATGCTTTCGCGTGGTTTTACGACTGTACGGGATGTCGGGGGGGCAGAATTTGGTCTTGCGCAATCTGTTGAAGAAAGACTGATTTCAGGGCCAAGGCTTCTTTATGGTGGTAAGGCGCTTTCCGCGAGTGGTGGTCATGGCGACCATCGATCCATGGGTGTGGATCGGTCCGATGAAACCTATGCTCAAGTGAGCCTTGGTCGACGTTGCGATGGAGTTGATGAAGTTCGCCGAGCCGCGCGAGATGAAATTAGACGCGGCGCCCACCATATCAAAATCATGGCAAATGGAGGCATATCTTCGCCAACTGACCGCATCACATCAGATCAGTTTTCAGAAGAAGAGATTGCGGCCATTGTCGATGAGGCCAACATGGCCAATCTCTACGTGGTGTCGCATACCTATACCGCTCGTTCTGTTGCGCGTGCTGTGCGCAATGGCGTCCGCTCAATTGAGCATGGCAATCTTTTGGACGAAGAGACGGTCGCACTTATGAAAGGAGCCGGAAGTTATCTGACACCGACGCTTTCCTGCTTTTGTGCGCTTGCCGAAGTTGGCGCGGAGAGTGGCTTTCCAAAAGACCGAATGGACAAGATCAAGCTGGTGCTCGATTCCGGGCTTCATGCAGTCGAACTTGCTTACCGCGCGGGCGTACCCATGGCTTATGGTACAGACCTCATCGGCCCGATGCATTCTCGACAGCTGCACGAGTTTGAATTGCGTGCTGACGTAGTCCCGCCGCTCGATCTGTTACGGGCTGCAACAAGCACTGCAGCAGAACTCGTGCGCCTCGAACATGAAATCGGACACGTTAAGGAAAACTACCGCGCCGACCTCAATATTCTCTCAGCCAATCCGCTTGATAAGGGGGTTTTGGAGAGTTTTGCAGATCATCTGCAGCTCGTCATCCAAGGCGGTGCAGTCGTCAAAAGCTACCTTTCATAGCTTTCGAAATGCTATCTCGCATTCTTCTGTAACCTGACGATCCCATTCGTTTTTATCGAGTGGTGCAAGAGGAAGAATGCGGGTCGCCCGTTTGGTGAAAGGAAACTTGGTGGCATCTGTCGAAGCAAAGCCGCCACTATCGACCACAAATACACCTTGTTCAGCCAGTGGAGTAAATGACGTGCGGAAATGGTTGCTCGATTTGACGTGAATAATCGCCTTGCTTTCGAGATTGATGCCCATACTACGGAAAGCCTGGGTATCATATGCCTGAATGCGTTCTGTAACGATTACGATATGGCCGCCATCGCGAATACGAAGGACTGCTCCTAAACCGCCTTCCAGCAGTTCACCATGCAGATTTGCGCCTTCATTGCGGTAGCGAACCTCGGTAACGCGCTCCACAAATGCATCCACGATAAATGGTTCGCCGTTCTGCAAACGCCCCATGGAAACCCTGCCGCGATTGCCTTCGCCAATCAGCTGAGCATCCAGAACCGCTTTGCCATCAACCATGAAACCTGCAGCAAAGGGTAGATCCTGCGTTGCTAGACTGGCGAATATATCGGCGACATTAGCTACCCCACCCGAACCAGGATTATCGCCTGCGTCGCCAATGACGACGCGGCCTTTTGCTGCACGCGCATAGATTTCTGCTGCTGCTTCTTCAAATGAAGGTGCCGGGCGAGTGATTGCTTCTCGCTGTTGCCATATGACTTCGGCCATGTCGCGATAGGCCTGTTTCATAGCTTCTTCGTTGGTTCCTGTGACGAGAACCGAGCTTCCAACATCATCGGAATCCACATAAGGGAAACCGCCCATCACGACGACATCGGCCAGCCCGCCTCGAAGCTCAATTTCGTTAGAAAGCGCAACGAGGCTTTTGAAGGGCTCCGCGTCGCTGGTTTGAGCGCTCATGGGGGCCGCTACTGGTAAACGGAAGCGTCGCGTGCGCCAGGCGGTGGGATCAAGTGTCAACTGCATCAATTTTTTTCCGCGCGCATGTGTGTCGGCGTGCGGATAGAGCTTGCCGCCGATAACGACGTCAACAACCTGTGGCAACATTGGCTCGACATTGGCATGAAAATCGAGCGGAACCGCTATGCGGACATCAGGTCCGACGATTTTACGTACTTTGCGTGCAAGATCAGTCTCAGGTGTGGTTACACCTTCAACGACCAAAGCCCCATGCAGCAACAGTGCTACAACATCGATCGGACCATTGGCGGCAATATGTTCCAGCGACCGAATGATTTCAGCCACGATCCGGTGGTAACTTTCTGCTTCAAGCGTTCCGCCGGGCAGGCACCCTGTACATACGCCATAAGCAATCTCGTAACCGGCTTCATCAAGCGCTTCAGTTACTCCGCCAAGCCAATTGCTGGTCGAGCCGAATTCACGCCTTACATCTTCGCCCTGAAAATATTGCGCTGATAGGAAGCCGTCATAGTTTGCTTTGACAGGTGTGAATGCATTGGCTTCGTGAAAGAGTTGTATAACGGCAGCACGGGGCATCGGCTTTCCTTTAGTTACGATCAGACTTCACGACTGTCCTGCCATCGCAGATAGGGCAGAATGAAGCGCGCTGTTCGGCTAACAATTGGGTGAAATGCAACTTGTGAGACTGGTGTCGGGCGTAGGGCAAGTTGATTGTCAGCGACACCACATACAGCATCAGCGATTACATCCGCCATGGCACAAGCAAGTGCCAGTCCGCGACCGTTACAGCCAATCCAGCTGTAAAGACCGTCTTCGCGTCTGTGTAAATGCGGTAAACGATCAACCGTCATGGCGATACGTCCACCCCAGAAAGTTTTCACTGTGTTGCGCGGCAGGCAAGGGAAAAGTTCGCGCAAACGACGGTCGACCATCGTGGGCAGCCGATATGCTGCACCGGCCTGAATGGCAAGCGCGCCGCCAGAGACCAGTCGTCCCTCACGATCCTTACGGAAGTAACGGAGGTCAAAGCGGGTGTCCGACGATGCTTCATTGCCCGGCAGGATTGTATGAGCCAAGTCGCCTAGAGGCTCAGTAGCTACTTGGTAAGAGGTAACGGGGACAATGGAACGCTGAAGCTCTGGCCAGAGATTACCAGTGTGTGCTGCGGTTGCGAGCACAACTTTTTCAGCGTAAATTTCGCCATTTGGAGTCTTAATCTGCCAGCCTATATGCGTTCGCTTCAGATTAAGTGCTGGGCTTTGCTCGTATATTGCAACACCTTCTGAAGCTGCACCACGCGCAAGCCCAACTGTAAATGCATAAGGGTTGATGTGACCGCCGCCACGATGTTCCCAACCCCCATCATAGGCTTTAGTGCCTAGCCGTTCAGCCATCTCATCAGGAGAAACAACTCCAGTGGGCGCGCCTACTTCTGCCCATTGTGCTGCGAGCGCTGAAACGCGTTTGAAACGACCAGGACTGTGCGCTGGTTGCAGCCATCCAGCACGGCTTAAATCGCAATCAATGCTGTAACGATCGGCCAAGGCATAAAGTTTGTCGGCCGCACCTTTTACGAGCTCGATAAATTTTTCGGCTTGTTCTCCCGGCCAAATATTCCGCAACGCGTTTGGACCGTGGCGTGTTAGCGCTGAGATAACCTGTCCATTGGCGCGACCTGATGCTCCATGACCAACTTTGGCAGCTTCAAGCACCGTGACCTTTCGACCGCGCCTCGCAAGCTCGATAGCTGCGGCCAGACCAGCAATTCCGCCACCGATGATAGCGATCTCGGTGTGAGCCGCCCCTTCAAGTGGATTGCTCTCAAATGTCTCGCGCGAAAGTGACATCCATAGTGGTGACGGCTTATCTGATGGCCAGGATTTCATGCGCGTACCATCGCTATTTCCAATCCACAACTCGCGCGCAAATCAAAAAGAGCATCACTGTTTCCCGTAAGGGTCAGGCGATCCTGCCCTGTTGAGACAATTGTGTCCGAAGAGTTGGTACTCGATAGCGCACCAAGTTCGGATGCGTTTGGTGTGGCAACCGATAGCAGACGTCGCGCTCCATTTGAGTGTTTTAAAGCGTCGGATAACCAAAGCAGCTCGGGGGTGTGGTGCTGACAGAGTAAGCATTGATAGGAGGGCGTGACACTATCTTTGACGCGACTTATCGAAAACCGTAACTCTCCAATATCTGTTTGCCGCGAAAAGTGCCGAACTGTTTCCATTTCAATGGACTTCTGTTCAAAGGTTTGAGCGTCGGTCTCAATGTCTTTGCTCCGTAGAGCGACGCCGCCCAAACCTGATCCCTTATCGAGAAGCCTGCGCCACCTGGCATTGGCTTCCGTTGGCTCCACTATTGCGAGGATTTCAATATAGGAACCATCCAGCATAACACAGCGATTTGCGGTGCCCATGACAGCACTATGCTTTGCGATTGGCGTTACGGAGAACCCGATATTCTCGAAAGCTTTTCCAGCTTGAGCGAGATCACTTGCCAGAATGATAACGTGGTCGATGGGGAGATTAAAGCTCATGCTGCCACCGTCATTTTGCGAATGCCATAAATGCGGTCGACAATGACTAGTGTGATGATCGCCATAAGTAGTTGCAACGTACTTAATGCCGCAATTGTCGGGTCGAATTGATGTTCGAGATAGCTCAACATCACGACAGGTAATGTGTTGGTTTTGGCGCTGGCGAAGAAATAGCTGACCGGCAGATTGTCGAAAGATGTGAGGAAGGAAAATAGCGATCCAGCCATAACACCTGGACGGATTAGTGGCAGCGTGACGTGCCAAAAAACCTGTAAGGGATTGGCACCGAGGATTGCTGCCGCTTCTTCATAGCGACGCGGTAAGTTGCCATAAACACCCGCAACCGTTCGCACAACGTAAGGCAGACAGACCACGGTGTGGGTAATGAGCAGCGCGGTGAAAGAAATGCCGAGCCCAAGCCAACTCATGAAGAAAAGCGATGCAAAACCGATCACGATCATGGGCATAGACAACGGCGATAGCAGAAAGGTCATGATCGCGCTCGCCCATCCAGCACGAGAACGCGCAAGATACAGGCAAGCTGGAACCCCGATGAGACTGGAGAGAATGGTTGCACCCAGACCGATCTTTAGGCTCACGATCATCGCATCGACAAAAGGCTGATAAGCGAAAATATTCGCAAACCATTTTAGGGACCAACCGGGGATTGGAAAAGCGACATAACCGGCTGAGGTGAAGGAGACCGCGACGACCACCAGAATTGGTGCCAGCATAAAAATGAAGAAGACCACAACGAAAATGGTTAGCGCTAAACCAGTCCAGTCTTTGTCAAATGGCTTCATCATTTCACGCTCCCCGCTGTCGCACGAGGCGAAGTTGCAGGAAGAGACACGCGACTGCGATTATCAGAAGGATTGTGCTCATCGCACTTGCCATGCCGAAATCGCGCGTGGTGTTGAATTGCTGATAGATCATCAATGGTAAGGTCTGCAAACCACCACCCAGCATTACGAGTGTCACGAAGCTACCATTAGCGATCATGAATACCAGAATTGCTCCGGTACCGATGCCGTCGAGTGAAAGTGGTAGTGTCACTTCCCAGAATGTTCGGAGGCGGCTTGCGCCCAGAATTTTTGCAGATTCTTCAAGGCGACGATCAATCCCTTGCAGAACCGTGCTGATAGACAGCACCATGAATGGAACCAAAACATGCACTAGCGCAGCGATGGTAATTTCAGGTGAATTGGTAAAACGCAAAGGCACTGAAAGAATACCAAGCTGATCCACCAGCAGATTGTTGATGAGGCCGCGTCTCGCAAACAGAACCTGCCAACCGAAGGTACGCATAATGATGGATGTCAGGAGTGGTGCGATTAGCAAAAAAACGATCAGGCTTGCCCACCGGCCAGCCTTGCGCACCAGAAAATAAGCGACAGGATATCCAATCACCACGCATATCAGTGTCACGCCACCGGAAAGCAGAAGCGTTTCACCAATAATGCGCAAGTAGAACGGGTCGCTGAGCAGCGTGAGGTAGCGAGTGACCGTCAGATCACCTTCAGCATCGACAAAACTGCGGATGCTGTTGTCAAAAAGTGGAAGTACGAAGAATGCCAGCAGAAAGGCCAAAGCGGGCAGGGCAAGTAGCCAACCCGGCAGGGCCAGCCCCTTTGCTGAAATTGTGTCTGATGTTTCCGTCTGGCTCATATTTCCACTCCAAGAAGTGCCAAAGCACTGTCTTACTGGCCGATTTCCCGGTTCCAGCGATCAACCCATTCATTGCGAACCTGTGCAATCTGTTCATAGGGTGGGAAAGCGGTTTTCTGCCATGGTGTGATGCGCGGCTTCAGCTTCTCACTGTAGACCACGTCCACATTGGTAACGCCGTAATTCATGATATCAGCAAACTTAGTCTGGTTGGCTGCATCAAGCACTTCGTTAATGTAGTCCCAAGCGAGCGGATTGGCATTTTTTGGCTTTTGCACAGCAAGTCCGTTTAGCGAACCGCCTTCTTCAGGGTTGATGAAGTCGATCCAGGTTGCACCCGCATCATAATGGTTCCAGGTGCGACCATCGAAATAGATACCGATATCAGCTTCACCCGAGGACAGATGATTGAAAAAGTCGTTGGGGCTAGCCCAGTAGATGAGGTTATCCTTCATCTTCTCAACAGCCTTGAAAAAGGGGTCAACATTGTCAGCGCCGCCGCCGAGTGCTTTCGCCATCGCCCAGATGAGCATGATAGGGGTCACCGCGTAGCTAATCGATGGGATCGAGGCGACGAACTCTCCACTGGCAACACGGTCTACAAATTCGGCAAATGATTTTGGTGGGCTTTTCACCCGATCCTTATTGTAGGTAATGCCGGCTACACCATAATCGAACAGTGTGCCTTTGCCTTCGACGGAATCCGTTAACTCTTGCGGGATTTTTGCAAGGTTCGGTAGTTTGTCGAGTGTAAATTCATCAACGAGCCCGGCTTTCGCGGCAGTTAAGGCGAGGTCCGGTGTCATGATGAGCACGTCAAGTGGTGGCTTCTGAGGGGCTGCTTCTATCTGTGCCAGCCATTGTGGTGGGCCGCCGAGGGCAACGCTCGCTCTGGCTCCTGACTTGGCTTCAAATGGTGTGACGAAGCAGGTGCGAACCGCTTCTTCCCACACACCTCCAAATGCAGTGACGGTAATTTCTTTTGCACTCTGTGCTTGAGCAAAGCGGGGCAGATTACCAGCCGCGAGCCCCAGTCCAAGCAGGGCACCGGAGCCGAGGAAGTTGCGTCTTGTCAAAATAGGCATTTCGGTTCTCCGATCAAAAGGGTCAGGTGTTTTCGAGCAGGTTTTCTACAGCCGATGCGAGAGCCGCATGTGCTGTTGATGTGGCGACTGCTGTTGCATCAATACGGGGAAATTCATCCGGCAATTTACTTAGAACGACATCGAAGATATCTTTGCGACGCCGCTGCCGTACGGTTGCAGGTAATGCAACCAATGCTTGGTTAAGTTGGTCCATCAAAGCTGGTTCAAAGACTTCATCCCACCGTCGACGTTCAGGTCCTTGGCCATCTGTTGACTTGCTTTTGGATAGATCTGAGCGGCACTGCCTGGTGGTTGTCGGATCGAGTTCTCCGTCTTTGATTGCTACGCCATAGTCGGCGAGGGCTGCGTCGACAGAGACGAAGCCGTCTTGAACATCCCGCATCACAGCTGCCGGGTCACGGTCATACGGATTGCCCCAGCCACCAGCACCCGGCGTTAGAAATGTAACTGTGTCGCCTGCATTGACGATTAAAACGTCTATCTTACCCAATCTGCGCTCATCGGGTTTACCGCGATTAACGATCAGCTCACCGGGTAATCCCGCTTTGCCGCCGTGGGCGCCCCATGGGCGAAACAGCAGACGCTCCATGCCACGTCCAAGCACATTGCTATCATCCGTCAGCACGCGGAAAGTCAGTTCCATGCCGCAACCGCCACGCCATTGACCTGCGCCACCTGAATTCGGGCGCAAAGCATAGCGCATAATCTCAATGCCGAGTTCTGCTTCAACCGTCTCGACGGGATTGTTTGCGAGGTTTGAGATGCCGCTGTCGCGACCATCAACACCATCTTGCCCTGAACGCGCGCCGGTGCCACCGATCATTGGTTCAATCACCTGCACGCGGCGACCACCCTTGCCATCGGGTTCAGCCATCACCACCGGGATAACGGTTCCGGATGAAGCTGCAGGCATGATCGCTGGCAGAGCCTGACCAAAAGCACCATTGAGTACATCATTGACGCGAATGGCTGCTGCATGACGAACGCCCGTAGCAGCAGGTTCCTGCGGATTGACCAAAGTTCCTTCGGGCGCGGAGATGCGAACCGGATCAAGCAAACCAACATTGAGTGGAACTGTTGAATCAAGTGTGTTGACCAATGCAAGGACACGAAGCGTAAGCCATGCGTGCGGCCGTCCGCGCGATGGAATGTTCATCGCTGTCGCCACTTGTGGGTCGGTGCCAGTGAAATCGAGATGTACTCTGCCGTCGTCGAACGTCACCTTCAAGGCTATGCGGACGGGCAGTTTTCCTGCTGCATCGTCATCAAGATAATCCGAGAACTTATAGGTCCCGGCTGGGACTTTACTCAGTACCGAGCGTGCTTTTTCAGCAGCATAGGAAACAAGATCGATACTTGCGGTGGAAACTGCGTCGACACCGTGCTGCGTGATTGCCTGCTCGAAGCGACGGCGACCGGCAGCAAGAGCTGCGAGCATGGCGCGAATGTCGCCCATATTGGCTTCCGGTGTGCGGCTGTTTGCATCGAGAAACAGCTTCACTTCCGGCGACATTTCCCCTCGCTTCATCAGCTTGACGGGTGGAATGCGCAGGCCTTCCTGAAAGATTTCTGTATTGACCGGTGAGATGCTTGAAGGCACGCGTCCGCCGACATCCGAGCAATGTACGAAGCACCATCCGTAAGCGACAATGCGGCCATCATGGAAATAGGGTTCGATCATATGCAGGTCAGGCAAATGGGTCGCAAGACCCTCAGAACGATACGGGTCGTTGGTTAGAATAACATCGCCGGGCTCAAGTTTACCGACTGCTTCAATAGTCGGACCGCATTCAAGCCCGACAAATCCTGAAACGCCAATAGAGCGAGGATAGGCGAAGAAACGACCATCGAGCCCTGCCAGCGCGCAAGCAAAATCGGCTGTTTCTTTGACGTAAAGCGTGCGTCCTGTACGCTGGAGCGTAAGACACATCTCTTCGCTGATGGCTGCAAGCTTGTTGCCTAAAATGGCAAGTGTGACCGGATCGAGTTTCATTTGGTCAGCCTTTCAAGATGCAAATTTCCGGATTTGTCGCAACGCGCAGTCCAATTGGGCAGGACAACTGTGGTGGTGTCATCCTGTTCAATGATTGCGGGGCCAGTGATTAGATCACCATTCCCAAAAGAGCTGCGATTGAGCACTGCCGCATCAAGCCACGCGCCCTTATGGAATAGCGGGCGCATGCCTTTGGTTGCAGGAACACCGGTGCCCGCAGCAAAGTCAGGCGGGGCAATATTGGGGGTGACGCCGATCACTGCGAGACGGGCTGTACCAAGCTCCACCTCGGCCTGTGTGTCACGAAAACCATAAATGCGTTCGTGTTTGCGATGGAAAGCCTCTGCAAGTGAAACAGGATCAGTTGCAACGTCGTTGAGGGTGACGCGGAGCTCATAGGCCTGGCCGACATAGCGCATGTCGGCGGCTTTTTCGAACAGGCGCCCTGTGCTCTGTTCTCCTTCCTGATCCAGCCATTCAATGCCTTCCGATTGAAGCAGCTTGAATGTTTCGTTCAGCAAGGCAGCACTTGCTTTGTCGAGTGGACGACGCAGGCTGCGAACGAAGTCGCGGCGTAGGTCCGCCGCAGCTGCACCCAGCGCACAGAACGTGCCTGCTGCAGGTGGAATGATAATATGGGCGATCCCAACTTCTTCAGCCAGAAGATTGGCGTGGGTTGGGCCTGCGCCACCGAAAGGCACGAGGGCAAAGGTCGCCGGATCAAGACCACGCGATGCGAGTGTCTTATATAGTTCAGTGGCCATGCCAGCTGTCGTTACAGCAAGCGCGCCTTCTGCGGCTTTTGCAGCTGCATTATCATCATCAAAACCAATACGATTACCGATGATCGTCAGCGCGTCTTTGGCGGCCCGACTGTCAAGTTGCATACGCCCACCGAGGAAGCCCATCGGGTCAATATAACCCAGTGCGAGGTAGCAGTCGGTGACGGCAGGCTCCACTCCTCCACGTCCATATGAAACAGGACCTGGTGAGGCACCTGCGCTGCGAGGTCCGACTTTCAAAACACCATGACCGTCAACCCAGATGATTGAACCGCCGCCTGCGCCAATTGCGGAAACATCCACGACCGGCAGAACCAGCGGCAAGCCACCAATGTCGGTCTTGGTCGCCAATTGTGCCGCGCCATCTTGGGCTACCGCGATATCTGAGGAGGTCCCACCCATGTCGAATGTAATGATCGATCGCGCGCCGGATATTTCGGCAAGGCGGGCTGCTGCCATGACGCCGGAGGCAGGTCCGGAAAGAATGGTTTCAACCGGACGCTCTTGCGCAGATGAGAGGCTGAGTGAACCGCCATTGGATGCAGTAACAAGGATGGGGGCCGTCACCCCATCGCGGGCAAGGCCGGCTTTCAGTCTGTCGAAATAGCGTCCCATCAGTGGTTGAATATAGGCGTTGAGGCAGGCAACAAGTGTGCGCTCATATTCACGAATTTCAGGCCAAATGACAGCGGCGGAAGTAACTGAAAGACCATTTGATTTGGCAGAAATCTTCGCTGCAAGCTCTTGCTCGATAGCGGGGTTGGTATAGCCATTGATAAGCACAAGAGCTGCGGCCTCAACATCAAGCGCTTTCAGTTTTTCCGCAACTTCTTCCAGCGCTGCATCGTCTGGCAACTGTGAGGTTGCACCATGCGCGGAAAGCCTGGCGCCAATTTCGATGATACGATGGCGCGGGACGAGGGGCTCTTCCTTGCTGGCATGAAAATCGAAGGAGGAGGGCATGCGGCTGCGCGCGATTTCAAGAATATCGCGATAGCCTTCGCTGACGATCAAGGCGATTTTTGCGCCTCGACGCTGAATGATCGCGTTGAGGCCAATCGTTGTGCCATGCATCAGCGTATCGATTTGATCAGCCTTGAGATCGGCTTTTTTCAAAAGCGCCTGCAGCCCGACGATCAAAGCACGCGATGGCTCGTCAGGTGTCGACGGTTCTTTATAGTGGATCAGGCTTTTTTGGTCAGGATCGAACAGAACAAAATCTGTAAATGTTCCACCTACATCGATGCCAATACGCGCGCCATTCTTCTGCATATGCCAAGCTTTCAGTTTATTCCGGTGTTACGACGACGGCATCTTCTGATTTCCAACCGAGCGTAATTTCTTGATTAAGGTGATAGGCAAGCTCACCGAGGCTGCTTTCGGCCTGCCGATAGATGAAAACCTCACGACCCAGCGCGGGAATTTCGATCTGATATGCGGCGTAATTGCCACGGAAAACAGCGCCAACGACACGTCCGTCCAGTATTCCTTCGCCCTTCGCGACGGGCACGATGCGTTCTGGACGAATGGATAACGTCAGTGGTTTCTCTGCAGGCCGCCGGGTTGCGAGCGGGATAGCTATTGAGCCCTGGGGGCCAGGTATGTGAAGTGCTGTGCCATCGCTAGATGTAGTGCCTTCAAAAATGTTTGAGGCGCCGAGAAATTCGGCAACAAAACGGCTTTGCGGTCTGTCGTAAATATCGCCCGGCGTGCCGAGCTGGAGGATGCGTCCGCTTTTCATCACAGCCACCTGATCGGCCATGGAAAGTGCTTCCTCCTGATCGTGCGTGACAAGCAAAGTCGTGATGCCAAGACGCGCCTGCATGGCCCGAATTTCGAACTGCATGCTTTCACGTAATGATTTGTCGAGTGCGCTCAGGGGCTCATCCAGCAACAGAATCTTTGGGTTGACCACAAGCGAGCGGGCAAGGGCAACGCGCTGTTGTTGACCACCGGAAAGCTTAGCGGGGTAGGTGTCTCCGCGACCGGACAATTGAATAAGATCGAGCATGGATTTGACACGCTCATCACGAGCACCGCGGCCAAGACCTTGCATCTTCAGGCCAAAGCCAATGTTCTCGGCCACTGTGCGATGTGGAAACAGGCTGTAATTTTGAAAGACCATGCCGAGTTGGCGCTGGTGCGGGGGAAGGGCGGTTACGTTGGTTGCACCGATTTGAATTATTCCGGCATCAGGACGCTCAAAGCCTGCAACCATGCGCAAGGTGGTCGTCTTACCACACCCCGAAGGCCCAAGTAGCGAGACAAGCTTGCCTGCTTCGATGGTCAGATCAAGATTGTCGACAGCAAGGCTGGAGCCGTAACGTTTCGTCAGAGTGCGCAGCACTAGAGTACTGGCTGTATCGCCTGGAAAAGAATTCATGAGGGCATCTCGCAATCTGCCCCTTTATTAACGCTAAAGACCATGTGCATTTCCAAAACTTACAATATATTGTAGCGCTACAATCGGCCTTTAGGCTGTTTTCGTCAAGGATAGGTTTTTTGCGATATAGCTTTTTATGAGTACAAAAAACCTTGAGAAGAGTGTCTCGTGAGAATAATTTGTGCAATAAGCCATGAATAACTTAGTCCGCAGCAAAAACGTTATAACGATGCAGTCGGTAGCGAAAGCCGCTGGCGTGTCGCCCATGACTGTATCAAACGCCTTTCGCTACCCTGAGCGGGTGCTGGAAGAAACGCGGCTTCGTGTGTTTCAAATCGCCGCTGAACTTGGCTATGTGCCTAATCACTCTGCGGGCATTTTGTCCTCGGGACAAAGCCGGGTTATCGGTGCTGTTATTCCCTCAATGAAGAATTCAAGCTTTTATAAATATGTGCGCGGAATGCAGGATCGCGCCGGTGAAAGCGGCTATGAGCTGATCTTGAAACTTGCCGAAACCAGACAGGACGAGACGGCCGCTATTCAAACCTTTATCGGTTTGCGTGTTGCGGGAATTTCGTTGGTTGGTAATCAGCATTCCGAAGAGGCTATAGACCTCATCCGCAAGACGGAAACGCCGGTTGTAGAAGGTTGGGTCACAGACAACGTGCTTGATATGGCCGTCGGCTATTCAATGACCGATGCCACGCGTGCCATGGCGCTGTTACTTATTGAACGGGGTTGTCAACGTATCGGGTTTGTCGGTTATGGCGGCATCTCGGCCCGGCGATATAGCGACCGTTTGCCAGCATTCCAAGCGACGATGGCAGAAGCGGGGCTAGAACATCATCGTGTCTGTTTTATAGATGAGGCAGATGGGTTTGGAGCGGGTCCAAAGGCGCTCGACGCATTGCGTCTTATTGATCCTGAGGTCGATGGAGTCATCTGCCCCACCGACATTGTTGCTGCTGGCGTAATTTTTGAATGCACCCGCTTGGGTTGGCATGTGCCTGAACGGTTAGCGGTGACCGGCTGGGGTGATTATGAAATCGCATCCGAAATAACGCCTGGTCTTTCGACTATACAGCCCAATGCCTATGAGATGGGTGCGAAGAGCATGGAGATGATCCTCGACCGTGTATCAGGAATTAAGGCATACGAACCTGTGCTTGATATTGGTTATGATGTCGTGAAGCGTGAGAGTGCCTAAAGAGCGTCTTTCTTTCTGAAAGATGATGCATCAATACCGAGCTTCTGCAAGCGCGCATAAAGGCTGCGTCGCGGGAGTTGCAGAATGTTTGCAGCCTCACCGACATCACCGTTCAAACGCTCCAGTGTTTCGCGCAAGACTTTCGCCTCAAACTGATCCATCTGTTCGGAAAGCGGCAACTGACTGGCCTCTTTCGCCGGACTGCTCCCAAGCCCAAGAACAACCTGTTTGGCAAAATTGCGCAATTCACGCACATTTCCCGGCCAGTCATCTGAGTTCAGACGTGTTTCAACTGCTGCGTCTATCGTGGGGCGTGGCTGGCCAAATTGGGCAGCAGCTTCATCAAGGAAATAGGAGAAAAGCAGTCCGATATCCTTGCGACGTTCTCGCAAAGGGGGAACACGCAGCCTGACTGTTTCCAGCCGATACAGGAGGTCCGACCGGAAGCGGCCAGCTTTTACCGCATCTTCCAGATCGCCCTTCGCAGCTGCAATGATCCGCAGGTTCACCGCTCTCGGCTCACCCATTGTGCTGGGCAATTCGCGCTCTTCAACAACGCGCAGAAGCTTGCCCTGTAAAGAAGAAGACATGCTGTCGATTTCATCGAGAAACAGCGTGCCCCGATCAGCATCGGCGATCCTCCCGCGCTGAATGCGATTGCCGAACAACACATCATCCGCAATGGCATCGGGCAATGCCGCGCAGTCAATTGCAACGAAGCCGCGCGCATGACGTGAACTCCAGCGGTGAAGCAGCCGCGCCACGAGCTCTTTGCCGGTTCCCGTCTCGCCCTCAATCAAGACATCAACGTCGACACTGGCAAGCTGTCGGATTGTTTCTCGCAGCCTTACCATGACCGGGGTTTCGCCAAAGAGCGGGAAGTCCTGCTCGGCTTCTGCTGCAGCCTTGCGCAGTCTCCGGTTCTCCAGTACGAGCCGCCGCATTTCCAACGCACGCCGGACGCTTGAGATCATGTGATCGGCAGCAAAAGGCTTGGCGATAAAATCAAATGCACCTTTTTTGAGAGCCGCCACGGCCATGCCGATGTCTCCGTGCCCGGTCATCAGAATAACCGGCAGCTCAGGATCACGGGCCAGCAACGCTTCCATCACTGCATGGCCGTCGATTTTCGGCATCCGAATATCGGTAACGACTATGCCCGGAAAATCAGCGCTCAGATTGGCGAGGGCGGATTGTCCGTCACCAAAGGTTTCGATGTCGAGCCCGGCTATTTCAAAGGAATCCGCCAACGCTGTGCGAAAAGCCATGTCGTCATCGACCAGCATTACGCGGAGTGGTTCTATGCCTGTCATGCTTGTTTTGCTCGCTTCACAGTGGCTGCGAAGGCGGCACCTCCCAAAGGCGAAGGCACAATACGCAGGGTGCCTTCAAGTTCTGTCATAATATCGCGTGCAATGCCCAGACCGAGACCCAGTCCTTCAGGCTTGCCAGTCACAAAGGGGCTGAACACTTCATCGCCCAATGCCGGATCTATGCCGGGGCCGGTATCGGCGACAGTCAGCGTTACGTGCTGGTCTTCTTCTGAGATGAATAAGGCGATGCGCGGTTTTGTTTGGTTTGCTACCGCATCAAGAGCGTTCTGAAACAAATTGACCAGCACTTGTTCGAGCCGAACGCGATTTGCAAAGACATGAAAATCGCACCCGTTCGGCGTTTCGAGCGTCACGCCAGCATTCCGGAAGCGATCACCCATGATAAGAAGCGTGCCTTCCAACAATTCATCCAGCCGGGTAGGGGCAAGCTCGCGATGTCCGCGCCGTGCAAAGCGCCGCATTTCCTGTGTGATAAAACCGATGCGAGCCGTTAGCTCCACGGTTGTTGAAAGATTGGCTGCGACTTTCTCGAGTTTGCCTTTGCCAAGATGATGTTGTGCGTTTTCCGCCAGTGTTTGAATGGTAGCCACTGGCTGGTTGATCTCATGGACGAGGCCGGCGGTAATCGAGCCCAGCGACGCGAGCCTGTTGGCTTGCGCAAGTTCTTCTCGCGCTTCGCGAAAGCGTTTATCCGCGCGTTCGCGCCGCACCATTTCCGCGCTCAGTTCTGCTGTGCGTTTGCTAACAGCTGTTTCCAGTGCTGCTCGATCCGCAGCCAGACGTGCCGCACGGGTGATGCGCCAGTAGATCGCGCCAACAATTGTCATGGCAATCAGAAGCACTGCAACGGTGATGAGGCGGGCCAGATCATGGGCAGCCCGCATGGAAGGTGCGACTGCTTCGATATGCATGAGTTTAAGTTCGGTCCCGGCTATTGGCTCATCAACGGTGATGAACTTGGAGCCAGATGGACCACGCATCATGTTTTCAGGTTCGAATGCGTAGTGGCTTGGCTGAAGATCTGCGACGCTGAATTGTCCGCTCTGGCTGATTTTGGCGCGCTCTTCGGCTGAAATGGGCTGGAATGACCGCAAATCCTCCGCCTTATCGGTCGAGGCGAGAATAATGCCGCGCGGATCGATAACGAATGTCTGGCCGGGATCGTTCGACCAGGTTCGCACCAGCCGGTGAAATTCAAACTTAACGACCACAACACCGACTGGATTAGCCTCATCGCCGATCCGTCTGGAGAGAAACAGACCGAAGCGTCCGCTAAGATCGCCAATGGCATAATATTCGGCGGCACCCGCCGACATTGCGCCCTGAAAATATGGTCGATAGCCGTAATTACGACCGACAAAACTCTCAGGCGTGTTTGCATTCGAGGAGGCTATCACCATGCCGTCGCGCTTGATCACATAGATGATCGGAGAGCCGATCTGTTCCGCAAGGAATTCGAGCTTTTCGTTCAATCGCGCTGTTGCGTCCCGCGAGCCGCCATCCAGAACATCGTGCAAATCGCTATATTCTTTAAGCACCACCGGTAGCAGGCGAAACTTGGCCAGCTCGCTGTCAATCAGTCTCGTCTGCTGTCGCGCAACAAGGGTCGCGTCCTCGCTCAACCGACCAAGCGCATCCGTCTCTGTCCAAAGTTTTGCGGCTGTCCAGAATATCGTTGCCAAAAGCACTGCCAAAGCAACAAGAAGGATTCTGGTCGCGTTCCACGATATCCTCATTTGTGCAGGATTATGCACTAATATTGAAAAAGTCACGCAGAATTTTGCACAAAATCCTTTTCCGATTGTGTCAAAATTGAGATTAATTGAGTTAATTCAACAAACTAAACTTTTTAATCCACGGCTATAGCGGTCGCAAATCTTGTCCCGCATTTTAGCGCCACTTCGAAAATGGGAGTTTCGTAGGGAGGAGCTAATCCGTGCAACCGAAAGAATATGATCTTTTTGACGCTCAGTTTTCTGAAATTCAGGCGTGCGTATTTTTCTATGCGCAAACGAGCGAAGACCGAACCGGTCGAGGGGCACGGATTTAGAAACCCACCATTTAGCAATCGCTTCTGGGAGGGTTCGGTTTCAAAGCATCTGAAAGATGCGCAGCGGACCACTCTGAAAGCAGTCAAAACACCCGGAACAAGCGCGGCTTCGCGCTCATACAACGGGTGAACCTCAAAGATCGAGAGATTTGAAGGAGCAACCGCATGGTCTCAATAACATCCGAACGGAGTGATGCGCAAAGCACCAATAGCCGTCTTAAATCCATCATCGGCGGATCGACCGGTAATCTTGTCGAATGGTTCGACTGGTATGTTTATGCAGCTTTTACGCTTTATTTTGCGCCCCATTTCTTTCCGTCAGAAAGTCAGACTGCGCAGCTTCTGAGTGCTGCCGCAGTTTTTGCCGTTGGTTTCATCATGCGCCCGATTGGTGCGTGGATCATGGGTATTTATGCCGATCGCAAAGGTCGTAAAGCGGGTCTGGCTCTCTCCGTTACGCTGATGTGCGCGGGTTCGCTCATTATTGCAGTGACCCCCGGTTACGAAACCATCGGTCTTGTCGCTCCTGCCCTTCTGGTACTTGCACGCTTGATGCAGGGCTTGTCGGTTGGCGGTGAATATGGTGCGAGCGCCACTTATCTGTCCGAAATGGCTGGCAAGAGCCGTCGTGGGTTCTTCTCGTCTTTTCAGTATGTGACGCTTATTTCCGGTCAGCTTCTAGCAATTCTGTTGTTGATCGTGCTTCAGAGCACAATGGAAACGTCGGCGCTCGAATCCTGGGGCTGGCGTATTCCGTTCTTCATTGGCGCATTGCTTGCAGTTGTCGTTTTCTGGCTGCGTCGCGGCCTTGCTGAAACCGAAAGCTTCAAGAACGCAAAAACCAAGGATGCACCAAAGTCGGGCTTCTGGACGCTGATCAAGCATCACCCGAAGGAAACCGCGCTGGTCATGCTTCTGACCGCCGGTGGCACGCTCGCTTTCTATGCATACTCGATCTACATGCAGAAATTTCTGGTCAACACGTCCGGTTTCAGCCGTGAAGTCGCCAGCCAGATCAACGCAATCACGCTGTTCATCTTCATGTGCCTGCAGCCGATCGCGGGTGCTCTTTCCGACAAGATTGGCCGTAAGCCGCTGATGGTTGCTTTTGGTGCAGCCGGTGTGTTGTTCACATATCCGATCTTCTCTACGCTTGAGCAGACGCGTGATCCGATCATCGCTGGTTTGCTGGTCATGGGCGCTTTGATCATTGTTACGGGTTACACCTCGATCAATGCGGTGGTGAAAGCTGAACTTTTCCCGGCTCATATCCGCGCACTTGGCGTGGCGCTGCCTTATGCTCTCGCCAACACATTGTTTGGCGGAACGGCTGAATATGTTGCGCTGAGTTTCAAGAATGGCGGCTGGGAACGCGGCTTTTACTGGTACGTCACTGTCATGATCGGTATTTCGCTGATTGTTTATCTTCGGATGCGCGATACCAGCAAAGACAGCCTGATCAAGGAAGACTAATAGATGAAAATGCCGGGCTAAAAGCCCGGCATTTTTTGTTCGGTAAAGCTTTCAATCAGCGTCGATGCGTCACTTACCGGAGGGAGACGATTTCTCCGAAATTGTCTGCGCCGCATTTTGGATCAGTGGCCCAAAACTATCGCTAAAGCCTTCAGCAGTCCATTCTTGAAGACTTCCCGCCACATGGATTGCACCAACGGGCGTGCCTCTCCAATCCATGATTGGGGCACCGATGACTACTTCATGATTGAGTAATTGTTTGCACAACAGTGAGTGTCCGCGTTCACGCGTGGCGCGTACGTATTCCATCACGCCTTCCAAATCGCGAACGGTGTGTTGCGTAAATGGGGTAAGATCAGAGCGGCTGACGATATCGGCAATAGTTTCGTCCTGCAGGCGTGAAAGTATCGCCACGCCACCTGCGGTGCAGTAAGTCGGCACAGCATTCCCAACAATCGTCGCGCTGAAAACTTCATGTTTGGAGGGCATACGCAGTGCGTAGATCACACGCACATCATCGAAAAGCGATAGATCAACACGCTCACTGACACGTCGCCGCAGTTCCAGCATGACAGGATTTGCACGCTGCAACATGGGGTTGAGTCGCAACAGGTCGTGGGTCATATCGAGAGTGCGCAAGCCCGGCAGATAACCGCGATCATCCGGGTCGCGCGCCAGCATATTCAGCTTGAGCAGCGTATGGACGATTCTTTGTGCGGCACTTCGATCAATGCCAGCAGCACTGGCTACCTGGCTGAGTGACAGGGGATGTCGTGCAGTTTGAAATGCCGACATCACCGCTACCGTTCGGGCGACTGACCGCAAGAATAGCGGATCATCCGCGAAAGCGTCTGCTTCATCCGGGTCGAAAGTGGATATGCCGCGCAGGTCTCGAAATGTGTTCATGAGAAAAAGCTTTAATCCAGATTCAATGATTGACAAGCGTCAAAGTTGGTCCCTATCATAAAAAATCAATATAGATGTATCGCTGACAGATACACGTAATAGCCCGAGGGGGCAAATCAGGAAAATGGGAGTACGCTCGTGTCAAAACGCGTGGCTGTAGCTGGCTTTTTGCATGAAACGAACACTTTTGCTGCAACTCCAGCAACATTGGCAGCGTTCGTTCAGGGTGGCGGATATATCCCGCTTTCGCGCGGTGACGCGATTTTCAAAAATGCGCAGAACGTCAATCTTGGTATCGCCGGGGCGCTGAAATTTGCGCATGAAGCGGGCTGGGAAATTGTGCCAATCCTATGGGCTGGCGCCATTCCTTCCGCTCCTGTCACAAAGGACGCTTATGAAACAATCGTCTCTGAGATTGTCGAAGGCTTAAAGGGATGCGGTCCGCTTGATGGTATCTTCATCGACCTGCATGGCGCCATGGTTGCCGAGCACATCGATGATGGAGAAGGCGAACTTCTGGAACGCGTGCGTGCGGTGCGCCCAAGTGAGCCGCTATCAGTAGCGCTCGATCTGCATGGCAATATCACAAAGCGCATGTTCGACCAGGCGGATGTCATGGTTGGCTTCCGCACCTATCCGCATATCGATATGGCCGAAACCGGTTATCGTGCGGCGGAAGCGCTGCAGGCGCTGATGGGCAAGCCTCACGGCTGGCATAAGGCAATGCGACAAGGTGATTATCTCATTCCGATTGCGTGGCAGTGCACAGATGAACAGCCTGCCAAAGGCCTTTACGGCATGACCATTGATCTGCCGGAAAATGTGCTGACGGCTTCGCTGTTCATGGGCTTTCCTGCGGCTGATTTTGCAGAATGTGGCCCCTCAGTCTTTGCCTATGGCTGGAACGGCCAGGCGGTTGAAGCCTGTGCCGATGAGATCATGGCAGCCCTGTCTGCGGCAGAGCCTGCCTTCGCAGGCACAGCCTATCAGCCTGAAGAAGGCGTTGCGAAAGCCATTGAGCTTTCCCGTGATGCAAGCCGTCCGATCGTCATTGCCGATACACAGGATAATCCCGGTGCGGGTGGTAGTTCAGATACCACGGGAATGCTACGCGCACTCGTTTCTGGTGGTGCGGAACGCGCTGCCATCGGCTGTATTCACGACGCAGAAGCAGCAAAGATTGCACATCAGGCAGGTGAGGGTGCGGAAGTTGAAATCGCGCTCGGCGGGAAGTCCGGTATTGCAGGTGACGAGCCCTATCGAGCAAAGTTCATCGTTGAAAAACTGTCCGACGGCAAGGCACATGCAACTGGTCCCTATTATGGCGGAACATGGCTCGACATGGGACCATCCGCTTGTTTGCGGCTCGGCGGAACGCGGGTTGTCGTGACCACAAATCTGGCGCAGATGGCGGATCGCGCGCTTTATCGCATGGTTGGCATCGAGCCTGAACAGGAAGCCATTCTGGTCAATAAAAGTTCGGTGCATTTCAGGGCGGATTTTGCACCAATCGCCGAAAAGCTTCTCGTTTGTACCGCTCCCGGCGCAATGCCTCTCAGCCCTGCACAATTGACTTGGAAGAATTTGCGTTCAGGCATCCGGCTTGAGCCGCTGGGAGACACATTCAAATAAAACAATAATAACAACCTTCAGAGGAACCAAGTATATGACGTTTTTTAAACCACCACACACTGGGCCTATCCTCCGCAAACTCAAATATAGCATTGCCGCTTCGCTGATTGCGCTCAGTGCGGGTCATGCCGCAGCAGAAACAACACTAACTGCCGTTATGCACTCGGATCTGCGTATGCTTGATCCGGTGATCACCACCGCGCACATTACGCGCGATCATGCCTATATGATTTATGACGTGCTGATTGCCGTTGATGAAAACTTCAAACCTCAGCCGCAAATGGCAGAGTGGACCGTCTCAGATGACGGTAAGACCTATACTTTCACGTTACGCGATGGTCTCAAATTCCACGACGGTGCGCCGGTAACGGCTACTGACGTTGTCGCTTCGCTTGAACGCTGGGCCAAGCGTGATACGGGTGGCCAGCTGATCATGGACATCACAGATTCGCTCAAAGCAAACGACGATAAAACGATTGTCTGGACGCTGAAGGAGCCATTCGCACCGTTCCTCGATACGATTGCCAAGCAATCGGCGCTACCACCATTTATTATGCCAGCGCGTATCGCTGCGACACCTGCCGATACTGCAATAACCGAACATATCGGTTCGGGACCGTTCAAGTTCGTACCAGCCGAGTTCCAGCCGGGCGTCGGCGTGACCTACATAAAGAACGAAGATTACGTACCGCGCAACGAGCCAGCCAGCTGGATGGCAGGCGGTAAGGTCGTCAACGTCGATAAGGTGCGTTGGGTCACGATGACCGATGCTCAGACCGCTGCGAATGCGCTGACAAGTGGTGAAATCGACTATATCGAGCAGGTTCCGGTTGATCTTGTGCCGCTTTTTGAAGGCGATGATACAGTTGTTCTGGAACAGCGTGATCCGCTTGGCTATCAGACCATGGGTCGCCTCAATTTCAAGCATCCGCCTTTTGATAATCCGGATATTCGCCGAGCGGCTTTCCTTGCTATGTCGCAGGAGCCAGTGCTGGCAGCTCTGATGGCTGATCCAAATTACTATAAGGTTTGTGGTGCGATTTTTGGTTGCGGCACACCCAATGCAACAGATGTCGGCTCTGAAAGCCTTGTAGCAAAGGGTAACATCGAAGAAGCGAAAGAGCTTCTCAAGAAGGCGGGCTATGATGGCAAGCCGGTTGTCTTGATGCAGCCAACTGACGTGTCCAGCCTGTCACCGCAGCCAGTTGTTGCCGCGCAGCAGTTGCGTGCAGCTGGCTTTACGGTCGATATGCAGCCAATGGACTGGCAAACCCTTGTCGGTCGCCGCGCATCGAAAGATGATCCTGCAAAGGGCGGCTGGAATATGTTCTTCACCAACTGGCAGATTCCAGAAATTGCAACGCCGTTGAATTCGGTCATGCTCAATGGTCGTGGAGATCAGGCTTGGTTTGGCTGGCCGGAAGACGAGAAGATCGAAGCTCTCAAGAAGGAATATATCGCGGCCAAGACGCCTGAGGAGCAGAAAGCTGCGGTAGAGAAGATACAGGCCCAGACGCTGGAAAATGTTCTCTACATTCCGCTGGGTGAATATAACCCGCCGCAGGGCCGCAGAACCAATGTCGTCGATATGCTTGGTTCGCCTGTCCCGGTCTTCTGGAATGTGAAAAAGACCGAAGAGTAATCCGCCCGCAGCTATCGCGCTTAGTGCGATAGCTCCCAGTTCAACGTGGGGCCGGCTTTGTACCGGTCCCACCTCAAGCGGGACGCGCATATGGCTGTCTATCTGTTAAAACGTATCTTCGCACTCGTGCCGGTGTTGTTGCTGGTATCAGTGTTTGTATTCCTCCTCCTGAGACTGACGCCGGGTGATCCGGCTGCAATTCTGGCTGGCGATGCCGCCACCACCGAACAGCTTGAACGCATCCGCGAAGCCATGGGCCTTAATGAGCCAATCCTCACCCAGTATTTCACCTGGATGGGTAAGATCATGCAGGGCGATCTCGGAGTGTCGCTGATTTCGGGCGTACCAGTTCTCGATATGGTTTCGCAGCGTATCGGCCCCACAATCTCTATCGCTGTACTGACCATTATCATTGCAGTGCTTGTCGCTATTCCAATGGGTGTGATTGCTGCATGGCGCCACCGTTCATGGGCCGACTATCTTGTCATGAGCTTTTCAGTTCTTGGCTTTTCCGTTCCGGTCTTTCTTGTCGGCTATGTGCTACTGTTGATTTTCTCGGTCAATCTTGGCTGGCTTCCGGTCCAGGGCTTCAAGCCGATTTCATCAGGCTTGGGCAGTTTTTTGGAGCGCGCAATCCTGCCTGCTCTTACACTTGCTTCGATCTACATTGCACTGATCGCCCGCATGACCCGTGCGGCAATGCTTGATGTACTTGGCGAAGATTATATTCGCACCGCCCGTGCCAAAGGCGTGAGTGATCGCCGCCTGCTCTTCGTTCACGCGCTCAAAAACGCAGCCGTGCCGGTCGTGACCATCGTTGGCACGGGCTTTGCCCTGCTGATTTCCGGTGTGGTCGTAACCGAGAGCATTTTCAATATCCCGGGCATCGGGCGCTTGACGGTCGATGCAGTTCTCGCACGCGATTATCCGGTCATTCAGGCGATGATCCTGCTGACAAGTGCGCTTTATGTGTTCGTCAATCTGCTGATCGACCTTTCCTATACTCTGTTCGACCCAAGGATTCGTTATTGATGCGCTCAGAAAAAACATCAGCGGGTATGCACTGGATGCTCCGCATGTTCTCGCTGCCGCGCGTTGCACGCGTTGGTATCGGGCCGATGATTGCCGCCATTCTTCTTGGTGCAATCCTTCTTCTCACCCTCATTTCCCCATGGATCGCTCCTCACGATCCGCTCGCCATGAACCCCATGATGCGGCTTAAGCCGCCATCGGATGAATATCTGCTTGGAACTGACAATTATGGTCGCGATCTGTTTTCGCGCATGATCCTCGGTGGCCGTATTTCGCTGCTGATCGGACTTCTGGCAGCCGCCGCATCTATTGGTGTTGGCGTGATCATAGGCCTTATTGCCGGTTTCTTCCGTACTGCGGATGCCATCATCATGCGTATGATGGATGCTTTGATGGCGATGCCATCGATCCTGATCGCGATTGCTCTGGTCGCTCTCAACGGTCCATCGATTGGTTCTGTCATCATAGCGATCACCATTCCGGAAATTCCCCGCGTCGTGCGTCTGGTCCGCTCTGTCATTCTGACCGCGCGTGAGGAACCGTATGTTGAAGCAGCCTTAGCACTTGGTTCAAGCACACCGAAGATTTTGTTCCGGCATCTGCTGCCCAATACGATGGCACCGCTCATCGTGCAGGGCACTTACATCATTGCGTCGGCAATCCTGACCGAAGCAATCCTGTCGTTTCTTGGTGCCGGTATCAGCACGGAAATACCGACCTGGGGCAACATCATGGCAGAAGGACGCCAGTTTTTCCGCATCAAGCCATCGATCGTGCTTTGGCCGGGTCTGTTGCTGACACTCTGCGTTTTGTCGATCAATCTATTGGGTGACGCAGCGCGCGATACACTCGACCCACGTCTGAAAAAGCGGGAGGGCTGATATGGAACTGCGCAATCGTGATTTCACAAATGAGCCAGTCGTTCTGGAAGTCGAAAATCTTGTTGTGGCACTTCCCGGCGGCACACCAGTTCTGCGTAGCGTCAGCTTTGACATTCGCAAGGGCGAAACCGTCTGTCTCGTGGGCGAATCCGGTTCAGGTAAGTCGGTAACGTCGCTCACCGCAATGGGGCTCTTGCCGAAAGATGCACTTCTGGTCAAAGAAGGGGCGATCAGGCTCGACGGCACCGATTTGCTCAAGCTGTCGGCTGCGGACATGAAAAAGATGCGTGCAACACGTATCTCCATGATCTTTCAGGAACCGATGACGGCACTTAATCCCGTTATGCGGGTGGGTGAGCAGATCACGGAAGTTCTGGATGTTCATACCAGCCTTTCGTCAGAGGCCAAGCGTGCCAAAGTCATCAACATCATGGAGCAGGTACACCTGCCTGACGTAGAGCGGATTTATCAAAGCTATCCGCACCAGCTTTCAGGCGGACAGCGTCAACGTATCATGATCGCTATGGCACTCATTCTGGAGCCCGTGGTTCTGATTGCCGATGAGCCAACCACTGCACTGGATGTGACCACGCAGAAACAAATCCTGTCGCTTATTGCGGAATTGCAGGAAAAGCATGGAACAGCGGTGCTGTTCATCACCCATGATATGGGTGTGGTTGCTGAAATTGCTGATCGCGTCTGTGTCATGCGCAGCGGTGAGATCGTGGAACGCGGGACCATCCGTGACGTTCTGACATCGCCACAGCAGCAATATACCAAAGACCTGCTTGGCTCTGTGCCAAGCCTCATTCCGCGACTGGCGCGTGAGCCACAGGGACGTGAAGCGGTGATCCGTGTTCGTGACCTTGGCATGACCTATAAAACCGGTGGGCTGTTCAGTACAAAGCCCGGAGTTAAAGCCTCGTATGAAGTGAACTTCGAGCTTCAGCCCGGAAGAACACTTGGAATTGTCGGCGAATCCGGTTCCGGTAAAACCACTGTTGCCCGCTCAATCATGCGTCTGATCGAGCCGACGGAGGGTGAGATCGTCGTGGACGGGCGTGATATTGCGCATCTTGGAAAACGTGAAATGAAGCCGTTCCGCAAGAAGCTTCAGGTTGTGTTTCAGGACCCGTTCCGCTCATTGAACCCACGTTGGACGATTGAGCAAAGCTTGACGGAAGGCCCGGTCAATTATGGTGTTCCTTATGAAGAGGCAGTCGCCGAAGCCAAACGTCTGTTGAAGATTGTCTCGCTTCCGGAGGATTCGCTGAAGCGTTATCCGCATCAGTTTTCCGGTGGCCAGCGACAGCGTATCGCCATTGCGCGTGCGGTAGCCCTTCGACCAGATATTCTCGTGGCTGACGAGGCTGTCTCTGCCCTCGACGTTTCGGTACAAGCGCAGGTTCTCGAACTTCTCGCCGAATTGCAGCGCGATACCGGTATTGCCATCATTTTCATCACCCACGATCTACGAGTGGCCGCGCAGATTTGCGATGAAGTCTTGGTGATGAAACGCGGACAGGTTGTTGAGCAGGGCAATGCTTCCGACGTGCTTGGCAAGCCTTCGCATGAATATACGCGATCTTTGATAGAGGCGGCGCCCGGTCGCTTCTGGGATTTTGCGGCGGGACGTCCGGCCGCTTGAATTATCTTCAGTATTTCAGACAGGAATGAAATCATGCCCATCATACCGTTTATTGAGGAGAAAGCCGGCGAGATGCGCGCGGTTTTTGAAGATCTGCATCGTCATCCGCAAATTGGCTTTGAGGAACAACATGCTTCAGGCGTTGTAGCGGAACTCTTAGAAAAATGGGGTTTTGACGAGGTGCATACCGGCATCGCCAAAACCGGTGTCGTTGGCATTCTGAAAGGCAGAAACCCAGGCAATCGCCGTGTGGGTCTGCGTGCAGATATGGATGCGCTGCCGATCGACGAGATTTCGGGCGTGTCTTACACGTCGCAAAATCCCGGCCGGATGCATGCCTGTGGGCATGATGGTCATACAACCATGCTGCTTGGTGCGGCTCAATATCTTGCTGAGACGCGCAATTTCGAAGGCACTGCTGTCTTTGTTTTCCAGCCCGCCGAAGAAGGTCTGGGTGGAGCACGCGGCATGATCGCCGAAGGACTGTTTGAGCGTTTCCCTTGCGACGAAATCTACGGAATGCACAACCAGCCGATGGGCACACTTGGCAAAGCACTTATCCGCAAGGGTGCGGCTATGGCTGGCGCAAGCTTCTTCGACATCAAACTGACCGGCAAGGGAAGCCATGCAGCCCAGCCGCACAATGCCCGCGATGTGCTGGTGATTGGCGCTGATCTGGTTGGACAGTTGCAGACCATTGTGTCACGCAACATCCCTGCAACCGATGCCTGCGTTGTATCCTGCACGCAGTTTCATACCGGCAGCGCCTATAATATCGTGCCGGAAGTGGCAACCATCACCGGCACCATCCGCTATTTCGAGCAGCGTGTCTGTGAGCTGGCGGAAAGCCGTATCCGTGAAATCTGTGCAGGTGTTGCTGCGGGTTACGGCATCACGGTCGATGTTGATCTTCGCAACGTCTTTGACGTCCTGCGCAATGACCATGAACTTTCCGACGCTTATATGACTGCAGCGCGCGATGTGCTGGGGGAAGACAACGTCAGCGATGATTGCCCGGCCTTTATGGGTAGCGAAGATTTCGCCGACATGCTCGCGCGCGTGCCGGGTGCTTACATCAATGTGATGCATGGCGGTAAAGCTGCGCTGCATAATCCAGCTTTCATTCTTGAACCGGAAACATTGCCTATCGGCGCATCGATCTATGCCCGGATCGTGGAAACCCGCCTGCCAGTAAACAAGGACTTAGCAGCATGAGTACGCATGAATTGCCATTTAACCTCGATGACATGATTGCGCGCCTGCGCCCTTGGATCGAAACGGAAAGCCCGACCTTCGATGCAAGTGCAGTTAATCGCATGGTTGAGGTTGCCGCTTATGATTTTGCTGCGGCTGGTGCCACAATTGAATTCATTCCGGGTCGCATGGGGTTTGGCGGCTCCCTGCGCGCTCGTTTCCCGCATAAGGATCAGGGCAAGCCGGGTATTCTTGTGTCAGGTCATCTTGATACGGTTCATCCGCTCGGTGTGATCAACATCAATCCCTATCGCCGCGAGGACGGTAGGCTTTACGGCCCCGGTATTCAGGATATGAAGGGGGGCAACTTCGTGGCCCTTGAAGCCATGCGTGAGATCGCACGGAGCGGGCTTGCAACAAAGCTCCCCGTTACATTTCTTCTGACGCCGGATGAAGAAGTTGGCACACCTTCGACGCGCGATTTGATTGAGCAGGAAGCGCTCAAGAACAAATATGTTCTGGTGCCAGAACCAGCATTGCGTGATGGCGGCGCGGTTGTCGGTCGTTATGCAATCGCTCGATACAATCTTGAGACTGTCGGCAAGCCAAGCCATGCCGGTTGGCTTCTCAAAGAAGGCCGCTCGGCAATCCGTCGTATGGCCGAAAAAATTATCGAGATCGAAGCACTAACGACAGACGATTGCACCTTTTCGGTTGGTGTTATTCATGCAGGCCAATGGGTTAATTGCGTTTCGTCAAGCTGTAACGCCGAAGCGCTTAGCATGGCCAAAACGCAGAAAGACCTTGAAGACGGCGTTGCGCGGATCATGGCGCTTGGCGGAGATAAAGACGGGGTTGAATTGATCATCACCCGTGGTGTCACGCGTCCTGTGTGGGAGCCGGGTCAGCCGCAGGATATGAAACTCTTCAACTTTGCCAATGATATCGCAAAGGAGATCGGCTTCACCATGTCGGTCCAGAGTTCGGGCGGCGGCTCGGACGGTAATTTTACCGGAGCGCTTGGTGTCCCGACGCTCGATTCCATCGGTGTGCGTGGTGAAGGCCTGCATACGCTGGGCGAGCATATTTTCGAAGACAGTCTGGTCGAACGTGCTCGCCTTCATGCGGGCCTGTTTCTCTCACTGGAATAACAGCCAGAGGTGCGGCCATGGCCGATGCTACAAGATCAACGGCAACCCGCATCGCGGGTTTGCTGAGCGAAGTCACGATCAATGTGGATCAATGGGGTGTCGCCCATATCAGGGCGGAGAACCTGCATGATCTGTTTTTCGCGCAAGGTTTTAATGCCGCGCGCGATCGGCTCTGGCAGATCGATATAGCACGCAAGCGCGGGCTTGGTCTGTTGGCGCGAGATTTTGGCCCCGGCTATCTTGAGCAGGATAGGGCTGCACGCCTGCTGCTTTATCGCGGAGACATGGCTCCTGAATGGAAGGCCTATGGTCCGGATTCAGAACAGATATGCACGGCTTTTGCTCAAGGCATCAATGCATATATCGATGCCTGTGAAGCAGGCGAGCGGGCACTTCCGCCGGAGTTCTCTCTCCTCGGTCACAAGCCTGATCGTTGGTGTGCTGAAGACGTGGTACGCGTACGCACCCATTCGCTGACACGCAATGCATCATCCGAGCTTTTGCGTTCAAAAGTCATGGCAAAAGCGGGTGTGGAGCTGGGTGGTAAGCTCGATCAGTTGCGCAAGGAATTGTCGCATGGCGTGGTACCAAAACCGGTCGACGGCTTTGACCCCAATATCATGACTGACAGGGTTTTGCGTGACTTCCAGCTTGCTGTCAGTCCTGCCACCTTCTCCAAAGAACGCTTGGCTGCAACGCTTGATGAAGCAGGTCTCTGGACGGTTGTTTCGGCGTCCGGCGACATCGCACGCGCCTCTTTTGAAGAGGGGTCCAATAATTGGGCAATTGCAGCTGAAAAGACCACGACCGGGCGACCGATACTGGCACTCGATCCGCATCGGACCCATGGCTTGCCATCCATCCGCTACGTCGTTCATCTGACCATGCCGGGCCTTGATGTGATCGGCGCAGGCGAGCCGATGGTTCCCGGAATTTCCATGGGGCATAACGGTACCGCAGCTTTCGGCCTCACGATTTTCGGTGCCGATCAGGAAGATATCTACGTTTATCAGACTGATGAAAACAACCACGACCACTATGCCTATAAAGGCAATTGGGAGCGGTTCACGACGATTACTGAAAACATTCCCGTTAAGGGGTATCCAGATCAAACCGTCGAACTCAAATTCACGCGGCATGGTCCCGTGCTCTATGAGGATAAAGCGAACAACCGCGCCTTTGGTCTGCGCACAGTCTGGATGGATGCGGGCATGGCACCTTATATGGCCAGCCTGTCCGTCATGCGGGCTAAAACCTATGCTGATTATGCCAACGCGCTGGATGGTTGGGGATGCCCGTCGGTAAATCACATCTACGCAGATACAACAAACACCATTGCATGGAAGCCTTCAGGTGCTACGCCTGTTCGCGAGAACTGGGACGGACTTTTACCTGTCCCCGGTGATGGGCGTTATGAGTGGAATGGTTATCTGGCGCCACAGTCTGGCCCTGTTGAAGTTAACCCAGAACGCTGCTTTATCGCGACCGCCAACGCCATGAATGTGCCTGATGCGTGGACAGCCAACAATTCGGCCATTGGTTATGAATGGCTGGATAGCAGTCGTCACGACACCTTGCATCAAGCGCTGTCGCGCAAAGCGCCCATATCGCTTGAAGACTGCGCACGCCTGCAAGCCTCCACTTTTTCGCCTATTGCCGCGCGGGCACTAAAAAGCCTCAAGGTGCTGTGCCAGCAAAGTGATGATCCGGCTGTGCTGCTGCTTCGCGATTGGGATGCGGACCTTTCTGCAAAATCTGCACCGGCAGCACTTTTTGAAGTCTGGCTGAACAAGTACCTTGGTCCACTTGTTGCAAAGGCCGAGGGTGCCAGCTTGGATGTTGTACCGCTGCTCATGCCATTTGATTCACCGAGCATCGTGTCACGGCTGGAAAATGCGGAAACATCCTCCAGGCATATCGCAGCTATCCAAGAAAGCCTTACCGATGCCTGGTCTGAATGCGCCTCATTGATGGGGGCGGATGCTACGCAATGGGCATGGGGCGACATTCATAAGCTTGAACTCCACCATCCCTTACAGTCGTTGACAAAGAACGACTGGTCGATTGAACCGTTAGCCTTGGGTGGCAGCAGTTCGACGCTTAATTATGCCACGTACCGACTGCACGACTTCTCGGTTGTCGCGGGTCCATCTGTCCGGATGGTTATTGATGTGGGGGATTGGGATAACAGTTTGTTTGTCAACAATCCCGGACAATCGGGTTTGCCTTCATCGGAGCACTATAAGGATCTTCTAGCAAATTGGCAGGAAGCAAGCCCAGTTCCACTGCTCTATTCAAGAGAACGTATTGATAACGTGACCACAACTAAAATAATGCTGAGAGCGCGTTGAAGATGCCTATGCTGCGGGTGTTATTACTTCATTGTTACAACGACATAGGTCGGATAGACCTCAACGAAAATCACGGGCGTTGCATTGATAATGGTCGCCTGATCAATCGGTGAGATTCGAACGTTAGCAAGCATATTCTCCAGTTTGGCGCGGTTCTCTTTGCTGCTGAAGAATTTATCTTTTTCGTCTTCTGCGTCGACTTTGCCAAACTGGTGCACATTGGCTCGGTCCTGTCGGATGATGCCTGCAACTTTTGTAAGGCGCTGGCCAGATGAACTATAGTGGTCGCGCTCGCTTAAACGTGCGTAATAAGTGTCAATAGGTTTATCAGCTGCATTTGCAATTCCCGTAACCACCAGCATCATAGCTGCCATGATAATCAAGCGCATGATTTCTCCTTATATCCACCTTTAAGCCACTAGCAGTTTCGTGCGTGTTCTTCAGTCTATTCTTATCGTTTTACCCTCTTTTTTTGCAGCGAGCTGATAAAGGCGGAATTTTATAGTTTTGCCTCGCCTGCTGGCTGAGACCCGCCTGTACTGTTTCGAATAATTAGTGGAGACGCGATAACAGATTGGTGGTCGCGCTCGCCAATCTGCCCGGGCTCGCTTTCAGCGAGGATTTCTATCGCGCGCTCAACCATTTTTTCGCCGTCGTGAACCAGTGTGGTAAGGTTGTAAGATGCCCAGCCAGCTTCTGCTATATTGTCATAACCTCCAACGATGATGTCATCAGGGATGCGAACACCGATTTCCTTCCGTAAAGCATCTATAGCGCCAAGCGCCAATAGGTCGTTTGCACAGTAAATCGCATCTGGTAGCTCTTTTGTCGAACTCATCATGTCTTTAAGCTGTTTGATCGCAGCATATCCCGCTTCATAACGATAGTTGCCCTCTAAAATGAGAGGGGGCTCGAAGCCAGTTTCCTCAAGACGCTTACAAAAACCGAACTGTCGATCAATGTTTGCCTGACTGTCGACTGGGCCGGTAATATAGGCAAACTTGCGTGCGCCACGTTCAATGAAATGCTCGGCCATAACACGCGATGCACCAACACTATCGCAGCTAATCGAATGCACCCATTCGCCGGAAAAGCGGGTGTTAAAAGAGATTACTGGTACGCGCAGTTGCGATAATTGTTCCAGCGCTTCTGGACTAAGAACCGCGAGTGCGCTGACGATGGCATCAACACGATAGCCTGCCAGCATTGGCACAATATCATCGAAGGTGTGGCCACTTTCGACGTGCACCAGCAAGATGCGCCAGCCTTCTGCCTGGAGCATTTTGGAGAAGGTTTCAAGAACGGATGTATAGAAGGGGTTGTATAGGCCGCCTATTACCACCGCTACTAGTCGAGAGCGATGGCTTAGCATGATGCTCGGGATGAAGCTTGGGCGATACCCCAGTTCTTCCGCTGCAGCCAAGACTTTTTTGCGTGTTTCGGGTGAAACGCTAGCGCCAGGCTTAAAGGTTCGTGAAACAGCGGATTGAGAAACGCCTGCCAGTCTCGCCACATCAGTGGATGATGCGTAGGGCTTATCACGTTTCATTCCATATCCTTTGCGGCTTCATGTCCCGTTTTTGAACAATCATCAGGTTTCGTTTTGCCATTATGTTCAAATGCTTTCAAGGATTTGAACTGACTTTCGCGTTGTCAGATAGCAATCACCAAAAATTTTCTATTGACGACACGCAATCTCTTTGCATAGCTATGCACTACTAGTGACTAGCTAGTCAATGCGGGTTTTGGGAGGAAAAACGCATGAGCCTAATTCGTACGACGCCATTCAGCAGGCGCGCCTTCATGAAGGGTGCTGCAGGTCTTGGTGCACTTTCAGCTTTCAGTGGAATGTCTTCGCTGCGCGCACTTGCCGAGCAGAAGCCAACGCTGGTGAATGCGATCCGTTCGCTTTCAAATCCATATCACGCCGCATGGAATAAAGGCGGCGAAGCTTTCGCAAAATCGCTTGGTCTGGACTATGTGACGCTCGTTACTGAAGGCGATAGCGAGAAGGGCATTGCCGATATTCGTGCAATTTTGGCACGCACAGGCGGTAATGCGATTATCAATGTCGATCCAAACGACGCTGCCGATGCACGCCCTATTGTGGAAGCTTGCGCTGCAGCTAAAGCACATGTGCTGACGCAATGGAACAAGCCTGCCGATCTGCATCCTTGGGATCATGATCCATATTACGTTGCGCATGTGAGCTTCGATGGTCAGCGCTATGGCGCGGAGACTGCCGAAATCCTCATTAAGTCCATTGGTGGCAAGGGCGGAATTCTGGGTCTCGGCGGCACACTGTCGAACACGGTTGCTATTGATCGTCGTCAGGGCCTTGAGAAGGCGCTTGCAGCACATCCTGATGTGCAGCTTCTGGATTTTCAGGTTGCTGATTGGCAGTCAAGCAAAGCGTTCGACGTTGTCAGTGCATGGCTGACCCGTTTTGGCGATGACATCAAAGGCATCTGGTGCGCGAATGATGATATGGGTATCGGCGCGCTGGAAGCATTGCGTGCGGAAGGTCTCGCCGGGCAGATTCCAATCACCGGCGTTGATGGCATCGGAACAGCTGTTGAAGCTGTGAAGAATGGCGAGTTTGCCGCGACCGTTTCGTCTGATCCGTTCTGGCAGGGCGCTATGGGGCTTGCAATTCCTTACAGCGCGCGCGCTGGCGTCTTTGATCCATCGAAAGAGCCGAAAGATCATCGCGAGTTCTACGGTACGGCCTTGGTCGTGACCAAAGACAATGTTGATGAATTTTACGAAAACAACATCAAGAACACACCGAACCTTGATTTCAAGGACCTTTGGGGGCGCGCAAGCGGGCAGATCCGCGAGGGCTAGAGCATGTCTCCCAAAAGTGGAAACCGGTTTTGGGATAAAGACATGCGTAAAAACAGTAAGATAGAGCCCTCACGATCTGATGCGACACGCCGTATCGGCGGAACATTGCCTGACAGGAAAAGCATATGAGAGTTGCGAGCCAGGATTTCAGTCCGGCGGACGCTAAAGGCGTTGCCACATCTAAAAACGGCCCTCAAAGCCGATTGCCGGAGTTGATGCGCCGGCTCGCACCGCTTATCGTGTTGGTCGTTCTATGCATTGGGTTGGGGCTGATCAGCCCGAACTTCTTCTCGGTCAATAACTTTGTGCGTATTGCATCCGCCTCGTCCATTCCGGTGGTGCTGACGCTTGGCGCAACGTTTGTGATCCTGCTTGGCAGCATCGATCTTTCCGTAGAAGGCGTCATGGCGCTGGCAGGCGTGGTGCTTGCATCTATGGTGGCCGCGGACAGTTCATGGTTGGGCAGCGTTGTGGGAGTTATCGCGGCGATTATTGTGGGTGCTGCAATGGGTGCTTTTTCCGGCCTGTTGCATGTCGTCCTGCGCATACCGTCTTTCATGGTGACGCTTGGCATGTGGTTTATCGGGCTTGGCATTGCCACTTTGATGGTTGGCGGCGGGACGATTGCTATTCGTGAAGCCGCTGTGCGTAGCTTTGCGCTGGAGCGTTTTGCGGGGCTTCCCTTTACCGTCTGGATTGCGCTGGCGGCCTTGTTTGTAGCTTGGGTGGTACAAAACCATACGCGCCTTGGTCGCCACATCTATGCCCTTGGTGGTGGCGAAGACATCGCGGTTCTTTCCGGTGTATCGGTCCTGCGCACCAAGTTGTTTGTTTTCGCGATGGCTGGTGCGTTTTATGGCCTCGGTGCTGTGCTTGCCGCCGCGCAGCTCGGTCAGGGCAATGCGGATATTGGCACTGGCCGCCTCTTTACTACGATTACGGCTGTTGTTGTCGGCGGAACTTCGCTTTTGGGCGGGCAGGGCGGCGTGTTGCAATCGCTTATCGGTGTTCTCATCGTTTCCGTTCTGGCTAACGGCATGGTTCTGCTCGGCATCCCGCCTTATCTGCAACAGGCATTTCTTGGTCTGATGATCATCGGAGCTGTTGCTTATGCTACGCGCCGCACCCGCTTCAAGATTGTGAAATAAGCCATGTTGACGATCAGTGGACTGACAAAATCATTTGGCAGTGTTCATGCTCTCAAGGGTGTGGATCTGGAAATTCGCCCCGGTGAAGTGGTTGGGCTTGTGGGCGAAAACGGCGCGGGTAAATCGACCCTTATGCGCATTCTCGCAGGCACCCAGCGTCCTAGCACTGGCACGATCACGCGCAACGGAAAGCCTTTTGCCGTTAACTCACCGCAACAGGCGAATGATCAAGGCGTTGCCATGGTGTTTCAGGAGCAATCGCTGCTGCTTAACCTCTCCATTGCGCAGAATATATTTCTTGGTCAGGAACAGCGTTTCATCCGCTTTGGTCTGGTTAACTGGCGCAAGATGAATGAAGCGGCGGCCAAGCATTTGAAGCAGGTCGGTATTCACGCCGATCCGTCGAAGCTCGCGGGTGATCTGTCCTTTGCTGAAAGGCAGATGGTGGAGCTTGCCAAGGCGTTGTCACTGGCAGATCGGGTTGAAGGCGATCTGATCATTCTGCTCGATGAGCCGACATCGGTCTTGGAGCAGTCTGAAATCGATATATTGTTTGACCGTGTTCGTGCACTCAAAACACGTGCAAGCTTTGTGTTCGTTTCGCATCGCCTTGATGAAGTGCTGAAAATCAGCGACCGCATCTATGTGATGAAAGACGGGCAGGGCGTTGCCACAATGGATGCGGCGGGCGTCGACGGTGCGGACCTTCACCGCATCATGGTGGGTCGTGAGATGCACACCGAATATTATCTGGAGTCAGAACAGTCTGAACCCAGTGAAACTGTTGCGCTTGAAGCGCGCAATCTGTCCTGTACGGGCAAATATCACAATGTCGATCTGTCGCTTCGCGAAGGCGAGATACTTGGCATTTCCGGTGTCATTGGCTCTGGCCGTGAAGAGCTCATCCGTAGTTTCTTCGGCTTTGAGACGCCGACATCGGGCGAAATGCTTCTTAATGGCAAGGCGGTTAAACTCGCCAATCCTACCGAGGCCGTAGAGCGTGGCATTGGCTATATTCCAAGCGAGCGCAGGCTTGAAGGACTCGTTATGATGATGCCGATTGCCTCCAACATCACGTTGTCACGTCTTGATGTTGTCGAAGGTCCTGCCGGTATTCAGCATAGCCGCGAGACGGCACTGGCTGAAGACTGGATCAAGAAACTTTCAATCCGTGCTCCGGGTCCAAATGCGCTTTGTCAGACATTAAGCGGTGGCAACCAGCAGAAGGTCGTTCTGGCCAAGTGGCTGACGGCTGGCTCCCGCATTCTGATCCTTGATCACCCGACGCGTGGCGTGGACGTGGGTGCGAAGGAAGAAATTTTCCGCCTGATGCGCCAGCTAAGCCGCGAGGGTTATGCGATCATCCTTATCGCCGACACTCTCGAAGAGACCATAGGTCTGTCGCACAACATTCTTGTCATGCGAGATGGAGAAGTCACCGCGCGTATTCCTGCTCCGACAGGCGCAAAGCCGCCGCAGGTGCAACTGGTCGAGCACATGGTGTGATTATGAACGAGAAAACCGCTCTCCCCAACGTTTCCGGTACATCTACTTTGTTTAATGCAGCAAAGCTTCGCCAATATGCACCGCTCGGCTTTCTGGTCGTCATGGTCGTGCTTATCTCGGCTTATTCGCCGGGCTTTGCCAGCGTCAATACCGGATTAATTTTGCTCGCAGATACCATGGCGCTATTCACGCTTGCGGCCGGCTTATCCTTTGTCATCGTGATTGGCGGCATTGATCTGAGTTTGCCAGCCGTGGCGTCACTTGCAAGCGTAGTAACGGCCATGCTCTTGCCTGAAGTCGGGCTGTTGGCCTTTCCAGTCGCGCTTCTTTGCGGCGTTGGTGCCGGGTTGTTCAGTGGCCTTGTCCATGTGCGGCTGAAAATTCCGTCCTTTATCGCAACGCTTGCGACGGGCGGCGTGGTTTCCGGTATCGCACTTTACATTTCCAAAGCACGTAGCATTGGTATCAGTGCGGCTGACCGTCCAATGCTCAACTGGATTGCTGGCGCGACGCTTGGCGTTCCAAACATCATTCTGCTTGGATTACTGATGTGCCTCATCGGTATTTACATCCAGCGCTATACCCGCTTCGGTCGCTATTGCTACGCCATCGGTGCTGGCGAACCCGCTGCAATTGCTGCCGGTATCCATGTGGACCGTCAAAAAGTCTATGCGTTCGTTTTGTCTGCTCTCTTTGCTGCGGTTGCAGGCGTCATGTTGGCAGCGCGCATGACTAGCGGTTCGCCAACAGGTGCCAGCCAGTTGCTGCTTCCAGCCATCGCCGCGGTTCTCGTTGGCGGCACGCCAATTACTGGTGGTCTTGGCGGTGTCGGACGCACGTTGATCGGTGCGCTGATCGTGTCGGTCGTGCGCATCGGCATGACATTTGTCGGCATCGACATATTCGCCCAGCAGATCGTTTTCGGCGCCGTGCTCATTCTAACCGTCGCTGTCACTATGGATCGCGACAATATCCTCATCGCAAAATAGGCAGCCTTGCGGCTGTATCGCAGGAGTTATTATGGATCTGCAATTAAAGGGAAAGACCGCCGTCATCACCGGTGCGTCGGTCGGCATAGGTTTGGCTATTGCTGAAGGATTGGCCGCAGAAGGCACCAATCTTGTGCTCGTGGCACGCGGTAAAGAACGCGTGGAAGCTGAAGCACTGCGCATTGCTGAAAAATTCGGCGTCAATGCCATTGGTGTCGCGGCAGATATGTCGACCGTGGAAGGCACTGACGCTGTTATCGCAGCGGCAGCTTCCGCAGGTGGCGCAGATATTCTCATCAATAATGCAGGCACTGGCTCAAATGAGACCATCATGGATGCGCCGGATGAAAAGTGGCAATTCTACTGGGACCTGCATGTCATGGCCGCTGTTCGCCTTGCGCGTGGATTGGTACCGCAGATGAAGGCTAAAGGTGGCGGTGTTGTACTGCACAATGCTTCGATTTGTGCAGTACAACCGCTTTGGTATGAGCCGATTTATAACGTTACCAAGTCCGCTTTGATGATGTTCTCAAAGACGCTTTCGACGGAAGTCATTGGCGACAATATCCGCGTCAATTGCGTTAATCCGGGCCTCATCCTGACACCTGACTGGGTGAAGACCGCCAAGCAGCTCACCGCCGATAAGGGCGGAGACTGGGAAGGTTATCTGCAGGACGTAGCCAACGAACACGCTGCCTCCAAGCGTTTCGGCACGCCGGAAGAACTTGCGCATTTCTTCGTTTTCTTGTGCTCCCCGCGTGCAAGCTATAGCGTTGGCTCGACGTATTTCGTCGATGGCGGGATGCTCAAGACCCTTTAATGGGTTTGTTCAAGAATTCTCTACCTGGAGAACAACTGGCCGGAATTGCTCCTACAATTCCGGCATTTTTTATTCCGAACTCAGATGGGCTGCATCTTGCGCATATCGCTGAGCAAACGCTTCATGCGATGAATGCGGTCTTGCTCGCCTGTTGGGCGGCGCATGGCGACGCTGGTCGAAAGAATGTCGATCACAACCAATGCGGCAATGCGCGAAATGGTCGGCGTGTACATGTTTGTATTTTCAAGCGTTTCGATGATGAGCGAAACATCGCAATAATTGGTAAGCGGTGAATCTGAACCCGTAAGGCAGATTACCGCTGCACCGTTTTCGCGTGCAATACGGGCAATCTCGATGATTGAACGCGTCGTGCCGGTGTTGGAAATAACAAAGGCGACTGCGCCGGGTTTCATCATCGACGCGACCATCAATTGCTGGTGCGAGTCGAGTTCCGCACCGCAAGGCACGCCAAACAACGGGAACTTCTGCTGTGCATCGCGCGCAACAATGCCCGAAGCGCCGAAGCCGAAAAATACGATTGCGTTGCAGTTCGACAAAATGTCGATTGCTTTGTGCAGCGCATCTTTATCTAGGCGCGACCGTGCCCAGTCGAGACTGGTCATCGTGTAGTCGAAGATTTTCTCAGCCACCACTTCCGGTTCATCCGTTTCGACCAGAACCGAGTGTGTCGCGGGGGTGCCCAGCGCGAGGCTCTGCGCGAGCTTGATTTTTAAATCTTGGAATCCGGTGCAGCCGACAGCTGTTGCAAAGCGCAGGACCGTGGGTTGGCTGACGTCTGCAAGAATCGCGGTCTCGCTGACCGTCGCGTTCATGATACGGTGGGGATCTTCGAGCACGACATCGGCGACCTTGCGGTCTGATTTGCGCAGTTCAGGTCGCATGGTGCGAATGACTTCAATGATGTTGCGGCTGTTGAGGCCACGCGTCTCGCTGCGCCCTTCAATATCCATTCAAAAATCCCTCTCGCGGCCGCGTGTTTCGGTCGCATTCTCAATATGTTATAGCATCAATTCGCAAATCGGAATCGGTTTTTGACAAATATTCAATAGGTTAGGGCGCGGCTTACAAAAGCTAGGTTTGTGCGCGCTCTATGAATAGCGACGTCATTCGTTGCCTTAACTGCAGAGTCAATGTTTTCCGGTGCTTCGGTGTTGAAGTCAAACATACCGTAATGATGGGCGATCATGTTTGTGCATTGAAGTGTTCGTGCTAGCATAATCGCTTCTACAAGCGTGAAGTTGCCCGGAACGCCATTGTTCGAGAGTTCGGGCGTGCGACCATTTACCGGTAACAATGCTACATCGGGATTGTAAGCGGCAACTTCGGCTTCCAAGCCTTTATAGGGAATGCAGTCGCCAGAATGCCAGATGCGCAACGCACCGCAATCAAACACATAGCCTAGAAATTTGTGATCACCATTTGCGTCGGTTTCCAATGTCTCATGGGCAGCGCGGGTTGCGGTGATTTTGATCGGTCCGAGTTCGTATGTTTCTCTAGCACCAATCAAAGCCAAATGGTCTTCTGATACGTCTGAGCGGATAAGGGCCTGTTCTTTCATCGCGCGAGGGCTAAGCAAAATTGCATTTGGATTTTGCTTGAGAAGTGTCGGCAAAGTGCCGGGGTCCATATGGTCCGTGTGCGCATGCGTACATGCCACCAGATCGACATAATGAATGCCATCGGGTGAAACCGGCGGCGGCATCATGCGTATATGTGGGCGCGGTGTGCCTTTGTATTTTTCGGCCAGACTATCGGACAAATAGGGATCGATAACGATGCGCTTTTCATGCGCTTCGAGCACAAACCCTGCTTGGCCCAGCCAGAAAAGGTGAATGCCGGGTTGCGGTGGTTTACGCAGATACTCTTCCAGTGGAAGTGTCTCAGCGATTTCCTGTAAACATCCCGGCATATCGAAGTCCTTAATTCTTTAACGCAGCGACTAGATTGTCAGCAGCAATTTTGGTGGCTCTGTCAACGCTTTCCGCAGTGAACCCGCCAATATGGCTTGTTGCAATAACGGCTGGGTGCGAGGCAAGGTCCAGTGACAAAGGCGGCTCTTGCTCGAACACGTCTGTTGCGTAATTTGACAGTTGCCCACTGTTGAGAGCGTCGATAATCGCCTGATCATCGACCAGCTTTGCGCGGGCAGTATTGACGAGAATAAGCCCCGGCTTTGCTGTTGCCAGTCGCTCACGCGAAATCAGTGTCGAGCCATCACGCGGTGCCGGGCAATGTAGCGTCACAATATCGGCCTGAGCGATGATATCGTCAACTTCTGCAAAGCTGAACTTGTCAGCGGGAAGGCCAAGGTTCGGCTTGAGCGGGTCATAGCCCAGCACCTTCGCACCAACTGCCACCAGCATACGCGCAACTTCGCGACCAATGGCACCGCAGCCGATAACGCCAACGGTGCGACCGCGAATCTCGATGCCGCGCTGACGTGGCCAGCCACCGGCTTTGATGCCCGTATCGGCTTGCGGGATGGAGCGTAGTGCGCTGAAGATTAGGCCTATGGCCAGTTCTGCAACGCCGAGCGAATTCGCACCTTCTGCAATCAGCACCTTGATGCCGCGTTCGGTAAGAAGTTCGACCGGCAAATTGTCGGTTCCAACTCCATTGCGGCTGATGGCTTTGAGTGAACGGGCAGCTTCGATGACGCGCGGCGAGACGGGTTCTACACCCGCCAGCCAACCCGAAACATCGCTTACAAGACGCACAAGTTCGTCCTCGTCGGGCGTTTTTCCCGGTGTAGAATAGACGATTTCGAAGCCTGAATTGCGCAGGCTTTCAATATGGGGATGCGGCTCGGCTGTAAGCGAGCGCGGCGTAACGAGAATACGCTGTGCCATCATTATCGTCCTGCTGCCTCAATCGCGATTTCCGAAATGCGGTCGAAAGCAGGCCCGCTTGTTGGAATGTCGATATGGAACACTTCTGCGATCACCTGCGTCCAACCGTGGATGAAGTAGGTCCAGCCGTCCACAACTTGCAGTGATTTTGCCTGTTCCTGCGCGCGCGCCTGATCGAGAAAAACGAGATTGCCGCGATAGTTGAGATCCCAGACTACTGATTTTTCCGGGAAGATGGCTGCATCGGACAACGGCGAACCGGGCGCATCTTTGCCAAGGCCGGTCGCATTGATGATGAATGAACCGGGCTTGAGGCTGTTAAGCACAGCGTCATTGTCTTCAGGGCGTGGAGCCAGAATATATTCAACCGCAACGTCGCTGGCGACTTCCGCATGAATGCGCTTGATTTCATCAAGGCGATGCTGGCTGCGGTTAGAAACAATGATACGGCCCGGTACGTTTTTGCCGCGTGACTTGCGCATCAGGTGCCATGTTATTGCAATGGTTGAGCCGCCTGCACCCATCGAGAAAAGATCGGCTCCCGTGCGTTCGAAATAGTCTGAACCAAGGAAACCATCGATGGAAAGACCTGAAGAAATTGGGTCTTTAGCATGACAGATAAGCTTGCCATCTGTTTTAGAAATGCAGCTTGTTTCATCCATCAGCAGCGCGTGCGGATCGATCACATCGAACATATCGCGGCATGCATGGAAGAGGTCGATCTTATGCGTAGTGACAAGCGCACCCATGGATAGCGGGTCGTTGCGGATGAACTCAACCGCTTCGCGATAGGCTTCCGGATCATCATGCAGTTTGAAATCGATGCCCTTAATCACAGCGTCTTTCAGGCCAAGATATTCTGCCCAAGCCGGAAAAACCTTCATTATCGAGCTTTTGCCGGTGGTCACGCCGATGAAATAGAGCGTCGGCTGGGTCGCTGGCTGATACTTGCTCATGCACGCTTCTCCAGAGCTTCGCGCGCCACTTTCACGGCGCTGGCGGCATTTTTCTTGATTTCGTCAAAGCGGCCTTCGCGAATGTCTTGGGTCTTGGCGATCCATGTGCCGCCAACGGCTACGACTTGTTTGATCGCAAGCCAGTCGCCGATTGTGCCTTCGGTGACACCGCCGGTTGGGATAAAGCGTACGCCAAGATGTGCGAATGGTGCGGCAATGCCGGAAAGTGCCTTCGGTCCGCCTGCAATACCTGCCGGGAAGAATTTCGCCAGACGCACGCCTTGTGCAGTCGCAAGTGTCAGGTCGGTTGGCGTCATGATGCCAGGGCAGAAAGGCAGATTGGCTTTGGATGCAGCGTCAACGATGCGCGGGTCGTAGCCCGGTGCCAGTCCAAAACGTGCGCCGCTTGCAATGGCGTTATCAAGATTGGCGGTATCGAGGATTGTGCCCGCGCCAATGCAAAGTTCAGGACGTGCATCGCGGATTGCCGCGAGAACGTCCGCTGCTGCGTCGGTACGGAACGTGATTTCAGCAACCGGCAAGCCGCCTTCGAGCAGCGCATCGGCCAGAGGAACGGCATCTTCAACGCGCTCAATCGCGATCACAGGGACGACGCCAAGGCTGGCGATTAGGTCAATAGGATTGCTCATGGCAATATCCTTCAAGTTGAATTGTCAGGCGTATTCGCGCATCAGCGCATCGACGGTCGCTGCATCGCGCGGCTTGTAATTAGGGTTCTCAATCAGTTCCCAGCCACCGTCTGCCTTGGCGATCACGCGATGGCGCATGCCGTTCGACTTCTCGATGATTCCATAATCCTGTCCGCTGTCGGAAGGATAGGCGAAGACCATGACAAGGTCTGTGTCTCCGATATTGATCGAGCGATGAATCCAAAATGGGGGAACGTAGCAAATGGTTTGGGCAGTGATTTCAACGATGCGCGTTTCGCCGGCGGGCGATTCGAGCTGCATCAGTCCGTGTCCGCTCTGTCCGTAGTAAATTTCCGGACGGTCAGCTTTGGCGTGAATATGACCACGGGTCAGGAAGAATTCATTTCCAACGCGGCCCGGATTCATGCGGGTGACACCATAGATTAGGTCGCCGCTTTGGCTGCCGGGTTTGAAGTCTTCGACATCGTAAACGACCGTGTTTCCATGCACTTCACGCAGGGCTTCAAACGCCGACTCGTCGCCATAAAGGCCTACAAGGTCATTCAGGCGTTTTTCGTAGCGGCCAGTATTGCCGCTCATGCCGCCAGATTTAGGGTCGACGACGCTCGCTACAGGTTCGCGTAACATTTATTCCTCCATTTCGTAGTGAAATTACATAAAATATGATGAGAACACAATCAAGTAGATATTTATGGATATATATTCGGTAAAATCGTTACATAAATGACGTAAATTTTGTTGACGTATAATTTTTGTGTAATTATGCTACCCAAATACGACATAAGATCGGTAGGAGCCGATCCATATCCAGGAGGAGAAACCCGTATGAATTCCTTGAAGTCCGTTACGCTGAAATTGTCGCTGGCTGTTGCCACGTCTTTTGTCGCGCTTGCCGCTGCGCAGGCTGCTGATTGCAAGATCGGCATTTCGATGAAGACGCTCGATGCGCCTTATTTTGCAGCGCAGGAAGTTTCGGCGAAAAAACGCGCGGAAGAGCTGGGTTGCGAAGTGTTGACTGCTGACGGCCAGAACGATCTGAACAAGCAGGTTTCGGACGTTGAAGACATGGTAGCGCAGGGCATTAACGCGCTCATCATCAACCCACGTGATAGCAAGGGCCTTGTTCCGGCTGTTAATGCTGCGACTGCTGCGGGCGTAAAAGTTTTTGTGGTTGATTCCACGCTTGATCCATCGGCCAATTTCGTAACGCTGGTTCAGTCTTCCAACGCAAATAACGGCCAGCTCGTTGGTCAGTGGCTTGCAAATCAGACCAAGGGTAAAGACCTCAAGATCGCTCTGATTTCTGGCGACAAGGGCAATGAAGTTGGTCAAGAACGTCGTCTTGGTGTGCTTGCAGGTCTCGTTGAAGGCCAGTTGCGCAACGAAGGCCGTGTCCGCTTTGAAGTTGTCGGTCAGGGCTGGGGCATGTGGAACAACGAAGGTGGCCTGAAGGCGATGGAAGACCTTCTGACTGCAAATCCGGACATTAATGTTGTCTTGGGTGAAAACGATTCAATGGTACTTGGTGCACGCAAGGCATTGGAGCAGTCTAATCAGCTCGACGGCGTTGTTCTCGTTGCCGCAGCCGATGGCCAGAAAGAAGCCATGGCGATGATCAAAGAAGGCAATTACGGCGCGACCGGCCTTAATGATCCGGCACTTGTAGCTGCAACCGCAGTTGATCTAGCGAAGAAGGCAATCGATGGCGCGCTGCCAGCCGATACCTCAAAGATCACCTATACAACACCAGTCGCCATCACCAAGGATAATGTGGACAAGTATTACAAGCCAGACGCTGTATTCTAAGAATGCCCGCCTTCATAATGCAGCCGGTCTGGTACTTAAGCATCGGCTGCATTATGGGAATGCCTGAGGAGGCCGGCGAGGCTGATGTTATGTGTCAGTTGTGTTCGTGAAAGCGGTCGTAGTGAGACCATTTCTTCCGGGCTGAAGTGAAATACGGGTGGAGCGTCCTGGATCTTGACGGTCTGGAATGATTGAAATGGAAAATCTTGTAGAGCTGACGGGCATAGCGAAGTCGTTTGGCGGCGTTCATGCACTTCGTGGTGTCGATTTTTCGCTCCGCGCTGGTGAGGTTCATGCCTTGCTGGGTGAAAATGGCGCCGGTAAATCAACGCTGATGCGTGTTCTCGGCGGTGAGTTTGTCCCGACTCGAGGCACAGTCAAAATTGGCGGTGAAGAACAGCATTTTCGCGGGCCAATGGATGCTATGTCCAAAGGCATTGCCGTTATCCATCAGGAAATGGCGCTGGCAACGGACCTGACCGTTGCTGAAAACATCTTCATGTGGATGCTGCCTTCAGTCATCTCATGGCCTGAACTCAACAAGCGCGCAAGAGAGCTGATCACAAGCCTCGGTTTCTCCATTTCGCCAAGCGCTATTGTTGGCGATCTCCCTATTGCGCATCAACAAGTCGTGGAAATCGCTAAGGCACTATCACGCAATGCACAGGTGATGGTTTTTGACGAGCCGACTGCGGTCTTGTCGGCACGTGACGCAAATCGTCTTCTCGATATCATCCGTACACTACGTGAACGTGGCGTTGGCATTATCTATATCTCACATCGCCTTGATGAAGTGTTCAGCATTGCTGATCGCATCACGATCATGAAGGACGGTGCTTCTGTCACCACGACAGAATGTGCATCTGTGACCGTTGACGATGTGATCCGTCTTATGGTCGGGCGTCCGCTGAAGGCACTTTTCGGTGAGGATGTTGAACGCAAAGTTGGAAATGAAGTTCTGCGTCTTGAAGAACTCTCCGATGGCTCACGCATCAAGGGCGTGTCGCTGACTGTCAAGGCTGGTGAGATCATCGGTCTTGGTGGACTTGTTGGGGCAGGGCGCACGGAATTGATGCGACTGGTTTTCGGCGCAGAACGCGCAAAATCTGGACGTATTTTCATTCATGGCAAAGAAAAGACCATTCGCAATCCTCGTGATGGCGTGAAGGCAGGTATTGGTCTTGTGCCGGAAAGTCGCAAGGATCAGGGCTTGATCCTCGATTTCCCGATCCGCGTTAACTCCACCATGGCAAAACTTTCGCCCTTGGTGAACCTGTTTGGTTTCGTGAAGGCGCGCGCCGAACGTTCCACCGTTGAAACGCTGTCAAAGCGTTTGCGTCTTAAAGCCGGCAGCATCGAAGATCCAGCGTCCAGCCTTTCCGGCGGCAACCAACAAAAGGTCGTTCTTGCCAAGTGGTTTCATGCTGACGGCGATGTGCTGATTTTCGACGAGCCTACCCGTGGCGTCGATGTTGGGGCAAAGACAGAAATCTACTCGCTGATCAAATCGCTTGCGGCCGAGGGCCGGGCGGTTGTGGTGATCTCCTCTGAGCATCTTGAGCTTTTCGGTCTGTGTGACCGGATTTTGGTCATGCGTGAAGGCGCGGTGACAGGCTCGTTGCAGCCAGAGGAATATTCCGAAGAAAATTTGCTGAAGCTTGCCATGGTCAGTACGGCCAGCAGCGAGCTTTCTGCATTAGCTAATTGATTGGGTAAAACCGTGACCGAAGTTGTTGAAACGCCAAAGAAAACTTTCAATGCCGGAGCTCTGCTCAATCGTTATGGCACTGTTGCCATTCTGATTGCAGTTCTAATCGTGGCTGCTTCCTTGTCAAATGTCTTCCTGACCGAACGCAATATCATGAACGTGTTACGTCAGGTGGCAGGTCCAAGCCTCATGGCAGTTGGTATGCTGTTCGTCATTCTGACACGCGGTATCGATCTGTCGGTTGGGTCTGTTGCGGCACTTGGCAGTGTGTTATCCGCTATCCTTATCCAGCAGTATGGAACCGGTATGGCCATTGGCGGTGTACTGCTGGCCGGTGCTGCTTGCGGTCTCGTATCCGGAATTCTCGTTGCCTATCTCAAGCTGCCGCCTTTCGTGACAACACTTGCGGTCATGACTATCGCGCGCGGTCTTGCGTTTATCTTCTCATCGGGTCAGCCGATTATGATGGGTGATGCTGGTTCTGCCGTAACCGCGTTTGGTTCGGGTACGCTTGGCAGTGTGCCATATCCGGTCATCCTGATGATCGTTGTGTTCCTGATTGCCGGTGCAGTTCTGACCTTCACGCGTTTTGGTCGCCTGGTTAAGGCGATTGGTTCCAATTCTGAAGCTGTTCGTCTGTCGGGCATCTCAGTCTCCTATTATACCCTGGCGGTTTACGTGATTTCCGGCGTGCTCGCTGCCGCTGCCGGTATCATTTCGACCAGCCGTACTGGTATTGGTTCGGCCAATATCAGTGTTGGTGCAGAGCTTGATGCAATCGCGGCAGTCGTTATTGGTGGTGCGAGCCTGATGGGTGGTCGCGGTGGTGCGTTTAACACTTTTATCGGTGTTATCATTCTTGGCATTATCGCTAATATGATGAACCTTGCTCGCGTCCCGGGCTATCATCAGCAGGTCTTCATGGGCTGCATCATCATCGGCGCGATGCTTCTGCAATATGCGTCAACTTGGCTGCGTAAGAACTAAGTCGATTATATCCTCCTCCAAACCCGATGACGTGTTCCATGCCAAATGAACTCTCACTTGCAATTGACGTCGGAACGGGCAGCGTGCGCGCTGCCCTCATGGATGGTCGTGGCAATGTTGTTGCCGTAGCCGCTCGTGAACACGAACAGATTGTTCCGCAATTTGGCTGGTCAGAACAACGTCCAGCGGACTGGTGGCAGGGTGTGGCTGCGTCTATCCGCGATGTGCTGGATAAGGTTCCAGACGCTCGTGATCGGATCATAGCTGTTGCCGCTTGCGGGCAGATGCATGGCACAGTTCTGGTTGGCGACAAGGGCGAATTGGTTCGCGATACTGCACCTTTGTGGAACGACAAGCGCACTGTTGATTATGTAACGGCCTTTGAGGCAAAACATCGCCCGGCAGATTATCTTGCGCACAGCGCCAATCCAGCGGCACCGTCATGGCCGGGTTTCAAGCTGCAATGGCTTAGGGATCACGATGCGCAGGCCTTTGCGCGGACTGCCGCAGTCTTGATGCCGAAAGATTACATCAATCTGAAGCTTACCGGCGAAATCGCGATGGATCGCAATGATGGTGGTGCGAGCTTCCTCATGGATCCACGCACTGGCGACTGGTCGCAGCATATGGTCGATCTGCTGGGGCTGGATCGCAAGCATCTAGCTCCGTTGCGCAATCCCACTGAAATTCTGGGGCATATCACGGCAGAAGCAGCACGCGAGACAGGTCTTCGCGAGGGTACCCCTGTATTGGTTGGTGGTGCGGATTATCCGGTTGCCCTGCTCGGCTCCGGTGTATGCCGTCCGGGTGTCGGCTCCGAAGTTATGGGGACTTCTGCAATCATCACCGCGATTACTGAAAAGCCTTTGCTTGATCCATCCGTTTGCAATGCTGGCACAGTGGAAGGCAACTGGGGTGCGTTTATGCTGCTGGAATCCGGCGGCGATGCAATGCGTTGGGCGCGCCGAGCTTTCCATGACAAACAGGTTTCCTACGAGGAAATCGTAGCGAAAGCCGCAGAAGCGCCTGCCGGTTCCGAGCGTCTATTCTTCATGCCTTATCTTGCGGGCGAGCGCCTTGGAGAACATCGCAATGCACGCGCGCAATATTTTGGTATTGGTGCGGCACATGGCATTTCGCACCTGCATCGCTCGGTACTTGAAGGCGTAGCCTTCGCCGTCAAACGCCATATCAATATTCTCGATAGCATTTCCGGTTCCAAGCTTGAGCGCGTGATTGCTTCTGGTGGTGGTGCCAAGACGGAATTGTGGCTGAAAATCAAAGCTAGCGTCTATGGCATACCTATCCTCGTGCCGAAGGAAGCGGAATGCGGTCTGGTTGGTTGCGCGATCATGACTGCTGCTGCAACAGGACGCTATTCAAGCGTTGAAGATGCAGCCGATGCGCTTGTGCAATATTCGACTGAGATCAAGCCCGACCCGCAATGGTCAGAAACTTATGCGCCGATGCAGGCCTTCTTTGAGAAGCTCTATATGCATAGCCAGTCGCTCTATGACGATCTCGACAGGTTGCCGCAATGAGTGCACGCGCAGTACTTTTCGATATGGATGGCACGCTCGTTGATAGCGAGCCATTGCATTATGAAACGCTTTTAGAAGCTATAGCGGCCTTTTCGGGTGTGGTTCCGGATAATTTCGAAAACCGCGTAACCGGCACAACCATTGCCGATTGCCACGCCATGCTGCGGAACGAGACCGGCTTTACGGCTGATCTCGATGCGTTCGTCAAAGCGAAATATGCAGCTTATGTCAGTGGGGCAATCCGGTTGAAACTGCGCCCCGGTGCGACGGAAGTTCTGGCCTATCTCGATAAGGCCGGCATTCCTTACGCCATCGTTTCCAATTCGGACCGTAGGCTCATGGATGCAAATCTGCGTGCAGTCGGGTTGCAGCGCCCTGATTTCATAAGTGTATCACGCAATGATGTGCGCGAGGGCAAACCTTCGGCGGAACCCTATTTGCGTGGGGCTTATCTGCTTGGTGTCGAGCCTTCGCAATGCATCGTTGTTGAAGATAGCGTGCCGGGTGCTCATTCAGGTCTTGCGGCAGGCATGACCGTTATCGGATGGCCAGAGCCGCATCGCACCGATCTTATTTTTCCGAATGGTGTTCTAATCGCCGATCCTGAAAACCTTCTTTCCAGTTTACAGCCGCTTTTAAGCGCGGTTGCCCAATAGCAAGTCAGACAAGGATAGCATTTCCATGTTTCTCGAAAAATTCAGAATTGACGGCAAGATTGCAGTCGTCACAGGTGCCGCGCGCGGCATCGGCCTTTCTGCCTCTGAGGCGCTAGCAGAAGCTGGCGCGAAAGTCGTGCTCACCGATATGAGCCAGGAACTGCTGGACAAGGCTCTCGCAGAGCTATCTGCCAAGGGCTACAGCGTTGAAGGCGAATTGCTGGATGTGACTGATGTTGAAGGCGTTCAGCGTGTGCATGATGCGGTTATTGCGCGTCATGGCCGCGTCGATATTCTCGTCAACAATGCCGGTATCGCGATCAGCAATCATCCAGCCGAAACCATGGCCGACAATGTCTGGAACAAGGTCATCGACGTTAATCTTAATGGCGTGTTCTGGTGCTGCCGCGCATTTGGTAAGACGATGCTCGAAAACGGCTCCGGCAATATTGTCAATGTCGGCTCGATGTCCGGTTTCATTGTGAACCGTCCGCAGGAACAGGCAAATTACAATGCCTCCAAAGCCGCAGTGCATCATTTGACGCGTTCGCTGGCCGCTGAATGGGGTGCGCGTGGCGTTCGCGTCAACTCGGTCGCGCCGACCTATATCGACACCGAAATGAACAAATACGTTTATGACGATCCCGAAATGTACCGTCATTGGGTAGGGGGCACTCCAATGAACCGTCTGGGCCGCACGGATGAAGTCGCGTCTGTCATTCTCTTCCTTGCAAGCGAAGCATCGAGCCTCATGACTGGCTCGATTGTTCTGGCCGATGGAGGCTATGTATGCTGGTAAATGCAGCTTCAACCGTGCGCGGTGCACGTTTTCCGGGTCGTTATATTCAGGGCGCTGGCGTTATCGCGCGTCTTGGCGAAGAAGCTGCAAGCTTTGGCGACAAGGCTGTTGTTCTCCTCGACAATGGCATTTTCGATATTCTAAAGCCAAAGGTCGATGCAGCTTTCGTATCTGGTCCAGAGGCACGCATTGTGCGTCATGGCGGCGAATGCTCGGAAAGCCAAATTGCAGCACTTGTGGCAGAAGCTCGCGAAGCGGGCGCGAAAGTCGTTATCGGTGTTGGCGGCGGTAAGGCGCTTGATACGGCAAAGGCTGCTGCACGCGATCTTGGCCTTCCATCGATCATCTTCCCGACCATTGCAGCATCCGATGCACCGTGCAGTGCGCTTGCCGTCGTTTATAATGACGATGGATCGGTGGCTTACGACACCTTCCTGCCAAGCAACCCTAATCTAGTTTTGGTTGATACGGCGCTGATTGCACAAGCGCCTGCACGCTTTCTCGCTGCCGGTATAGGTGATGCGCTTGCAACCTTTTACGAAGCAGATTCTTGCCGTCAGTCGGGCGCTTTCAACTGCATGAAAATGCAGGGTGTTAGCCTGGCCTATGAAGTTGCGCGCTTCTGCCGCGATACAATCTTTGAGTTTGGTGCAGCATCGCTCAAGGAATGCGATGCCAAGCAGGCCGGTCCTGCGATGGAACGCGTGATCGAAGCGAACATTCTGCTTTCCGGCGTTGGCTTTGAGTCCGGTGGCGTTGCAGCAGCCCATGCTATCCATCATGGTCTTTGCGAACTCGATGATGTTCATCATCATCTGCATGGAGAAAAAGTTGCCATTGGTGTTCTCGCTGGCCTCAAGCTGCACGGCGCAGAAGAAGAGTTTCAGAAAGTTCGTGAATTCTGTCTCTCGGTGCGTCTGCCAACCTGTCTCGCCGATATCGGCATTGAAGACGTGACGGACGAAAAGCTTGAAATCGTTGCCAAGCGCGCCTGCCGTGCAGGTGAAATCATTCACAATGAGCCGATCAAGGTAACGCCTGATATGGTCGTCGCCGCACTAAAGCAGCTTATCTAGCATTTAGAGCGGTTATAGTACCGCTCTATCTCACTGTTTTTACGCATTATCCTTCGCAAAACCGCTACGCACTTTTGCTGGAAATGCTCTTAGGGAGGTTATCATGCAGGAAGTTATTTCGTCTTTCGCCAAAGACCTGTTTGCAGGCAAGCGCGTTCTGGTTTCAGGCGCAACGAGTGGTATTGGCCTTGAAATCGCACGCGGCTTTGCGGCGCTGGGCGCTTCGGTTGCCGCAAGCGGCAGCTCGGTCGCCAAGATTGAAAAGGCCGAAAAGGACGAAGTCAATAAGGGCATTGAGTTCTATGAACTCGACGTGCGCAGCAATGACGATGCTATTGTATTTATGTCAAAGCAGCCACGTATTGACGTGCTGGTCAATGCACAGGGCATCGCGCGTGACCAGGCCGAATGGGAGAATGACGTTTTTAACGACGTCATGGACGTCAATCTGAACAGCGTCTTCCGCCTGTCTATGGCGGCATATCCAAAGCTGAAAGAAAGCAAAGGCTCGGTTATCGCGATTGCTTCGATGCTGAGCTACCTAGCCGACGCTGGTGTGCCATCTTATACCGCGAGTAAGACAGGCATTCTTGGCCTTACGCGCGTTCTGGCGCATAAGTTTGGTCCAGATGGCGTGCGCGTCAACGCAATCGGACCGGGCTATCATCGCACGGATATGACCCGCGCTCTTTGGGAAAATCCAGCAACAGAACAGCCAATTGCACAACGTTCAGCCTTAAAGCGTTGGGGTGAGACCGGCGATCTGGTTGGTGCAGCGCTCTTCCTTGCTTCGCCTGCGGCAAGCTTCATAACTGGCGTCACATTGCCGGTTGATGGCGGCTTCCATAGCGGCTAATTTTACTTATTGAATGCAAAACGCGACCGAGTTTTCAGCACGTTGAAGCTTGGTCGCATTGTAAGTTTGCAATCAATTTGAATTACACCTTTCGTCTCGCCACTGTCTGGCGCTCGATCAGTTTGAACCCAACATCAATTAGTGACGATGCGGCTGCCCGCATTTCTTCGGTATCGCTTTTTTCAAAAAGATTAAGTAGCAATTCACCTGTTTTCACGCCAATCCCAACAGCATCGACACGTATCGTTGTCATTGCCGGAACGCACTGACGCGCAATATCGAAGTCGCCGAAACCCATCAATGATAGTTGATCGGGCACCTTAATACCGCGACGATGGCATTCCATAAGTGCACCAAATGCCGAAATGTCGGAAACTGCGAATACAGCTTCCACATCTGGTGCGCGCTCTAGCAGAGTTGATATGGTCCGCGCGCCGTGATCATGAGAAACAGGTGCTGTTCCTTCACGCACTATTAGTTCATCGCTCACTCCCGCCTCACGCAACACGGAGGTAAACCCCATCAATCGACTTTCACCGCGAAGATCTATAGCGTCCGCGTCTGTACGAGAGCCAAGTGCCCCTATGCGACGATGGCCAAGTGATAAAAGATGGCGTGCGGCGGCGCGCCCAACTTCATAGTTAGAAAAGCCTACAGAATGATCGATTGGCTTGTCGGGTTTCCCCCATATTTCGACGATCGGAATATCGGCACGCAACAGCATTTCCGTGGCAGCTTTTGTATGGACCGTACCTGCAACTACAATTGCATCAGGACGTCGCTCAAGCATCGCTCGAATAATACGCTCTTCTTCCTCGAGCTTATACATCGTAAAGCCGATAAGCAGCTGATAACCTTTTGGACGCAACGACTCTGCAAGTCCCTGGGCGGTATCCGCAAAATTGGAGTTGGTCAGCGTCGGTAGAATGGCGGTGATGAAATTCGTACGCCGTGATGAGAGACTGCCAGCAACTCGGTCTGGTACATAGCTTAGCTGCTCGATAGCTTCCATCACTCGCTTGCGGGTAGCTTCAGATACCAGTTCCGGATCTGCAAGAACGCGCGAGACAGTCATTTGCGATACGCCTGCAAGACGTGAAACATCTCGCATAGTTGCTTTTCTAGGGGCCGAGGCGATCATTCAAAGTCCTGTCCGGTCTGTTGTTTCATCAGGCGGTTTGCCTCAGGTCGCCCGTGGGAATGCGCTCATAGACAACGTGGTAGAAACGTCCGTCGAACATTTCCATCATTCGGTCTGTAATAACGCGCCCTTCTAGTCGTACCGGAGATGCCAAAGCTTCCTCAACCGCTTTCATGGACGGATAGTCTATTTCCTGAACCATGGCGATAGGTGGTGAACCGGGGTCGACATTCATCATACGCATAACACGCACTGCCTGTGCGTTTGGCATTCGTTTCCAAACGGGAAGTAGTTGCTCTTTCACAATGCGAAAGAATTCCTCTTCTCGGCCTGGGTGAATTGTACCTTCGAAAATTGCTGAACGTGTATGCATGGAAATTTCCCATTACCCATTTTATGTTGCAATGATATCGATAACATGCACTATTGCAAGCAGTAAGAATGACGACTTGTTCATTCTCAGCAGATTTAAATACTGGGGGAGGTGTATTAGAAATTGCCGTTTAGAGGATGGTTTTTACCGGTTAGACGGTGCTTTTCTGGAGAGAAATTGAGAATCAAGTAGCGTTTTACTAGCTGCCCTCTCTCGAGTTCTCAGTGTTATCGAAAACATCAAACGATAAGTCAAAAAAGCGAATTTCACCATATAGCGATGATGTCTTGCTTTCACTCAAGGAGGATTGATTGAAAGCGAGAAACTGGAGGAGCGATCATGCATATTCTGAAAGCAATTCGTAACATTGCCATGGGTTTGACCATGGTGGGCATGGCAGGTGTGGTAGATGCTCACGCCGTGACGATCAGTGACATTACGGCACGAGGCACCGTCAAGATCGGTGTGTTGACCGGTGCTCCTCCGATGGGCATGGTTGATGAAAAGGGCAATCCAACCGGCTATGACGTGGACGTGGCCAATCTGCTTGGTACCTATCTCAATTTGCCTGTTGAAGTTGTTCCACTGACCCCACCAGCACGTATCCCTGCACTGCAAACAGGCAAGGTCGACTTTCTTGTAGCAACGCTATCTCCTACTGGTGAACGAGCAAAGACAGTGATGTTCACTCAGCCATATAATGCATTCAATATGGATATCATTTCCGGTCCTGATCAGAACTTTGCAAAGCTCGAAGATCTTGCTGGGAAGCGTGTATCTGTGAACCGTGGTTCCACGCAGGAAACAGCGCTTCGCAAAGCGGCAATTCAGGGCCTTGAAATCGTGGTTTACGAGGATGATTCCACAAGCGCGCAGGCATTGATCGCGGGGCAGGTGGATGCTGTAGCGCTACCTTCCACTGTGGGTGAGGCTATTATTAAGCAGCGCCCAGAAGCGGGTTTGAAGGTTGGTTTTACATTCTTCCAGCAGGGCAACTCCATGGCGACCAAGCTTGAAGATTTTGAGCTACGTCAATGGCTCAATACAGCAATCTATCTTATGAAGATTTCCGGAGATTTGGACAAGATTGCCGTCAAGTGGACAGGTCGCCCTATGCCAGATCTGCCATCTTTCTAATTGATGGCTCCGTCGGCGGTTAGAGTGCATCTCGAAAAATGCTCTAGCCGTTCTGACGGGATTTTTCACGCTCTTGCATAGAGATATCCGCACAAGCGCTGACATTCAGCGGGAGGCCGGACCATGTCCTATACATTTCAGTTTGGAGTCATCGCCCAATATCAGGATGCCCTTCTTGCTGGCATTTGGCTGACTATTAAACTGTCGATCATGTCGATCATTCTTGGCTGCGCGGGTGGTGTTCTCTTTGCCTCTTTGCGCTCGATGAACAGCGGGATAATCCGCTTCTTGATTGATGCCTATGTCGAAATTATCCGTAATACACCATTTCTGGTGCAGTTGTTTATCATCTATTTCGGTTTACCGGCGGTGGGCTTTCGCGTGGGTGCGGAAGTTGCAGCGCTCATTGGTATGACCATTAATTTGACAGCCTATTCGACCGAAATCATTCGCTCCGGTATCGAGGCGGTACACAGATCACAGATCGAAGCTGGCGAAGCGCTCGGCTTTACACGGCTGCAGATTTATCGCCATGTCATTATTTTACCGGCCTTGGCAAAGGTCTATCCGGCTCTTTGCAGTCAGTTCGTTCTTATGATGCTCGCATCCAGTGTTTGCTCGGTTATTTCGACCCAAGAGCTTGCGGCATCTGCAGCGTTTGTTGAGTCGCAGACCTACCGCTCATTCGAGGTCTATATTGTCGTTACGCTGATCTATCTTCTGCTGGCTTTGTGCTTGCGCGCAGTACTTGCATTGGTAGGTCTCTGGCTCTTTGGCCGTCGTGTCGCTCGCCGCTCGGTGGTTGCCATTCCGGAGGCTTCAGCATGAATTTCAGAAGTTTCGGACCAGACGAATTTCTCTTTCTATTGACGGGCTTACAATGGACCGTTCTGCTGACAGCCATAGCCCTGATAGGTGGTGGTCTTGCTGGCTTTCTGATTGCGCTCGCGCGGGTCTCAACGTTCAAATGGCTGCGTGTGTTCGCTGGCACCTATATCCAGATCATTCAGGGTATTCCTGTGTTGATGATCCTGTTTCTATCCTATTATGGGTTGAGCCTTGCAGGATTTGATCTGCACCCGCTGCTGGCTGCAGGGGCATCGATGTCAATATATGCATCGGGTTATCTGGCAGAAATCTGGCGTGGTTGTATTCAGTCGGTACCTAAGCAGCAGTGGGAAGCATCTGAGTCTCTCGCCATGACGAGGCTGCAGCAATATCGCTATGTGATCCTACCGCAAGCCGTGCGTATATCGCTGCCGTCGACAGTTGGTTTCGCCGTTCAGGTGGTCAAGAACACTTCGATCGCGTCGATTATCGGCTTTGTCGAACTTGCCCGTGCAGGCACGCTTATTAATAACGCAACATTCCAGCCATTCCGCGTCTTTATCGTGGTTGCAGCGCTCTATTTTGCCGTTTGCTACCCGCTTTCATTGCTGTCGCGTTGGCTGGAAAGGAGGCTAAATGTCTGAAGTCGTCATCAACAATGTTCATAAAAGCTTCGGTGATGTGGAAGTCCTCAAGGGTGTTTCACTGACAGTCGAGCGCGGTGAAGTCTTTGCTCTCATCGGGCGTTCCGGCTCGGGGAAAAGCACACTGCTGCGCTGTATAAATGGGCTTGAGAAGATCAATTCTGGCGAGATCGAAATTGCTGGTCACAAAGTAACAAGTGATGCGGCGCAGTTGCGCAAACTACGCAAGGATGTCGGCATCGTCTTCCAAAGCTACAATCTCTTTCCGCATCTTACCGTGGGGGAAAATATCATGCTCGCGCCAAAGATTGTGAAGGATGTTTCGAAGGCTGAAGCCCGCAAGAAGGCGGAAGAGGTCCTGAAGCTTGTTGGTCTGTCTGAAAAGTTTGATGCATATCCAGATCAGTTGTCGGGTGGTCAGCAACAGCGTGTCGCCATTGCTCGTTCTTTGGCTATGCAGCCTAAGGTGATGTTGTTTGATGAAGTGACTTCTGCGCTTGATCCTGAGCTGACCGAGGAAGTGCTGAACGTAATGGAGGAGCTGGCGCGTGGTGGTATGACGATGATCCTCGTCACTCACGAAATGGCCTTTGCCCGGCGCGTGGCGACACAGACGATCTTCATGCATCAAGGTAAGATTTGGGAAGAAGGACCTTCAGCAGAGCTGTTCGCTAATCCCAAGACTGCTGAGCTACGCCAGTTCGTGAAGTCAGACGTCAAGTAACTCCCCAACATGAAATAAAGAGCCACATTATGTCAGTCGAAATACTACAGCTTTGCCCTTTGATCCCTGCAATGGAGCAAAGTCTGAATGAACAATACGAAGTCCACCGCTGGTTTGAGATGGCGGATCAAAGCGAATTTTTGAATGCCAATGGTAATCGGATTAGAGGCGTCGTCACTGGCGGTCATATAGGTATTCCAAATGAGCTGGCAGATCGCTTGCCCGCACTTGAAATTGTGGCCATTAACGGTGTTGGTTTTGACAAGGTCGATCTGTCGAAAGCTCGACAACGTGGCTATCGCGTTTCTAACACACCAGATGTTCTCACGACCGATGTAGCTGACACTGCGATTGGTCTCATCATCGCACAGGCTCGCCATATAGCGGCGGCTGACGCGCATGTGCGCAAGGGAGGCTGGTCGAAGTCGGAAATCGGCCTGGGTACGCGCGTAAGTGGGCGGCGCTATGGCATATTTGGTCTCGGTCGCATCGGGAAAGCGATTGCCAAACGATTGGAAGGGTTTGAGGGTAAGATCAGCTATACGGGTCGCGCAAAACAGGATGTCGGCTATGACTATTATCCAAGCCTGACTGAGCTTGCTAAAAATTGTGATGTGCTGGTGATCGCGGCTGCGGCCAGTGCAGAAACGCGCCATTCGATCGACGCTGCAGTGCTTGCGGCGCTCGGTCCGGATGGTGTTGTGATCAATATTGCACGCGGTTCGCTCGTTGATGAAGGGGCGCTGGTCAAGGCTTTGCAACTAGGTCAGCTTGGCGGGGCGGGGTTGGATGTTTTTGAAGATGAGCCCAACGTACCTCTAGAGCTCTATGAGATGTCGAATGTTGTGCTGACCCCACATATCGGCAGTGGTACGCATCAGACCCGCAAAGCAATGGCTGATCTGGTGCTGGCGAATTTAAGTGCGCATTTTAGCGGTAAGGAACTGGTGACACCTGTCGTTTAACAAAACACTGACGGAAAAGCGGCCATTGGCCGCTTTTTTATGAAAGCTTACCGTCAAGCAGGCGCATCATTTCGGCTGAATCCTTGTCTCCTAATCCTGCTGCACACAGCAGTCGATGGATTTCCACGACATGGCCGGTCATTGGCAACGGAGTTTTGGTTTTCATAGCAAATGCCTGAAGAGAGTCCAGGTCTTTCAGCATGTTGTCTATGCGGCCTGTGGGGCTGTAATCGCGCGCGGCGAATTTGCCCATGAACTCCTGCATAATGTGGTTGTCGGCGCGTCCACCTGCGAGTGCTTGTGGAATAATGGTGGGGTTCACACCCCCTGCTTCTGCAAGTTTTATGGCCTCCGCGACGGCCTGAAATGCTACCGCGCAGAAGAGCTGGTTGATGAGCTTGGTTGTCTGTCCAGCGCCACTTGGTCCCATCAATGTGTAGTTTGCACTAAGATGTTGCATGACGGCAAAGGCGTTATCGAAATCCGCTTTCTCACCACCCGCCATAATAGTCAATTCACCGGTGAGTGCGCGTGGTGCGCCACCTGAAAGTGGACAATCAACCCATTTCATGCCGGTTGCAGACGCGAGTTGGCTTGCCATTTTCGCAGTCTCAGCTGGATCGATAGAAGACATGTCGATGAGTGTTTTTCCAGTCGTCGCAGCGGTAGCTACGCCGTTCTGGCCGAAAACAACATTACGTACAATATCAGCATGGTTGAGGCTCAGTATAACGAAGTCGCTGTCTTTGGTGGCTTCACCTGGAGATTTCGAAGCTGCTGCTCCTTTTTCGACAAGTTTCGCTATTTTGTCTGTATCAAGGTCAAAAACTCTCACCCGATTACCGGTTTCCAGCAGTCGCGTGGCGATGGCCGTACCCATAATGCCCGCACCAATAACTGCGATATCTGATGTCTTATTCATCAATCTTCTCCCATGATTGACGTGAATTCTTTGCTCAAACGCTAGCGGTCATACCGCCATCGACATGAAGCACTTGACCATTGACAAAAGACGAGGCGTTGCTGCTCAGATAAACTGCCGCCCCAACCAACTCTTCAACATTGCCCCAACGACCCGCCGGTGTGCGCTTTTCCAACCAGCCGGTAAACTCGGGATTGTCTACGAGCGCTTGATTGAGTGGTGTCTTGAAGTAGCCTGGCGCAATGGCATTGATCTGTAGACCGTGCTTTGCCCAATCTGTCGCCATGCCGCGTGTCAGATTGCGAACAGCCCCCTTTGTTGCGGTATAAGGTGCGATCGACGGGCGAGCCAATTCGCTTTGTACTGACGCAATGTTTATTATCTTGCCGTGTTTGCGTCCTATCATATGACGCGCCACAGCCTGACCGACATAGAAGACACTGGAAATATTGGTTTGAAGCAGTTGCTGCCACTTATCTTCTGGGAAATCCTCGAGTGGTGCACGAAACTGCATTCCGGCATTGTTGATGAGAATTTCTATCGCACCTATCTCGCGCTCGATTGCGTTCACACCCGCTTTTACAGCCTCGATGTCGGTGACATCGAATTTGGATACATGTGCTTTATGACCTGCATCGCGGAGGTCTTTTACCGCTGCTTCAACTTTGGTCGGATCGCGGCCGTTTATAATCAACTCCGCGCCGTGTTCGGCCAATCCTTTTGCAAGGGCCAACCCAATGCCCTGGCTCGAACCGGTTATCAAAGCCAGTTTGCCCGACAAATCGAACAGCGGAAATGTCATGAGTTCCTCCCGGGTAATATGACGCACGAATGGTGTTTCATGTGATTAGCCTTGCATAAATGTTATCGATAACATATGCAAGTTTCAACAGGGAGGAGCGCATGAAAACTGTTGTCATTCACGCCGCCAAAGACCTTCGGCTTGAAGAGTGTGACGTCGAAGCCGTTGGGTCGGGCGAGGTTGAGGTTGCCATTCAAGCGGGTGGTATTTGTGGCTCCGATCTCCATTATTACAATCATGGCGGTATCGGTGCCATTCGGCTGCGTGAGCCAATGATATTGGGGCATGAAGTCGCGGGAACAATCACTGCGCTGGGCAGTGGTGTGGTTGGTTTGGCGGTTGGCGATCAGGTAGCTGTATCGCCAAGCCGGCCCTGCAATGCTTGCCAATATTGCCTGAAAGGTATGCAGAACCACTGCCTGAATATGCGCTTTTATGGTAGTGCTATGCCGATGCCCCACATTCAGGGGGCGTTTCGCCAGAATCTGGTTGCTGAGAGCTGGCAGTGCCACAAGGTTGATAACGGCATCTCTATCCATGAGGCGGCATTCGCCGAACCATTAGCCGTTACACTTCATGCTGTGACACGTGCCGGTTCATTGCTGAACAAGCGTGTTCTTGTGACAGGATGTGGGCCAATTGGTGCTTTAATCATCATTGCTGCTCGTGCTCACGGCGCTTGCGAAGTGATTGTAACAGATGTCATGGAGCCAGTTCTGAAAAAGGCACGCGAAATTGGGGCCGATCGCACCATCAATGTAGCGGAAGATCCAGAGCAGTTAGCAAACTATGCGGCAAATAAAGGCTATTTCGACATTATGTTTGAGGCATCGGGCAATGAACGTGCCATGCGGGCAGGACTTGAAGTGCTAAAACCTCTTGGCATTTTGGTGCAAGTCGGGCTTGGCGGGGATGTATCGATTCCGCAAAATATCGTCGTCTCTAAAGAAATTGATATGCGTGGTTCTTTCCGCTTTCACGAAGAGTTCGGCCTCGCGGTTGATATGATTAATCGGAAGGCAGTCGATGTGAAGCCGCTTTTGAGTTCAGTCTATCCGTTGGAAGATGTTCTTGAGGCATTCGAAATTGCGGGTGACAGGAACCAGTCCATGAAAGTTCAACTGGCTTTTTAAAGCTATCTCGCGTCAGGCGTGCTAACATAACGGTTCATGCCAATGTTCTTTGATGTGGCGCGGCGATGTATTTCAGCCATGGTTGAATGAAACGCTGCGTTGCGCTGTTCAAGCTTTGCATGTTCTGCCAGATGAGCTGGTACGAGTTCACGGATTTCCGCAAGGATTGCGGCTTCATCAATGAAACACATGCGCCCCTGATTAACGACAATGTCACCTGCCACCATGACGGTCTCGATTGATGAACCGTTTTCGGCATAAACAAGGTGTTTGGCTACATCATTGAGTGGCATAAAGCTTAACGTTGTCAGGTCGAGCATCAGTAAGTCGGCAGCTTTGCCGACTTCAAGCGATCCTGTGATGTCTTCAAGAAGAGCGCTGCGTGCACCATTAATCGTTGCCATTTTGAGTATCTCATCAGCATAGATCCATTGCTTATAATCCGGGCCGGATACACTGTGTATCAATCCTGCAACTCGCATGACGTCAAAAATACGTGCGGTATCATTTGAAGAAACACCATCTGTTCCCAGACCGATGGTGACACCTGCGTCCATCAACTGGCGAATGGGAGCAATGCCGGCGCCAAGCTTTTGATTGGATATTGCGTTGTGAGCGACAGAGCATTTTGCAGCGCCCATCAGTTCGATGTCGTGAGGGCTCACCCATACGGAATGTGCAACGGTTGTATTGCGTGAAAGAACGCCAAGGTCATCCATATAGGCGATTAGGCTCTTGCCATAGAGTTCATGGCCGGTGACGGCTTGAGTTTTGGTTTCAAGCACATGAGTATGCAAAGGCACGCGCATCTTGATCGCGAGCTCATGACAAGCCTGCAGCAAATCTGCTGTGCAGCGCTGTGGTGCCGACGGTGCCAGCATAAAATTGAGACGACCGGCCTTGCCGTGCAGCGTTGAAAATGCGGATTGGCAATAATCAATATAGGCATCGGCGGACATGGGCGGCCCGAAATCGAGCTGTTCTTGCAGAGCAGGCGGCATAACCTCACGCGCATAGGGCAGGGCGTCAAGCGTATGGCTATTCATAGCGGCGCTCGAAACATTAGCGCGAATGCCCGCATCTTCATATGCTTTGAAAACAGTTGAAAGCCGTGAGAGATCGTGAGTTGGAGGGTCGAAAAAGTCGTCGCAAATTGTAGTGACGCCGTTGCGTAATGACTCGATAGCTAGAAGCAGGCTGCGCAGATAAAGCAATCTTTCGCCAATTACGGGGCCCATCAGCATCGGATATGCGTATAGCAACCAGATTTCGAGTGGCATGCCTTCATATCGCCCTCGGAAAAAGGTCTCGCTGGAATGCGTATGGGCATTAATCAGCCCTGGCATCACCAGACGGTTTTTGCCTTCGATGACGGAAGCATCCGGAGCAGAAGGCAAGTTCTGACCGATAGCTGAAATTTTGCTGCCTTCTATCAGAATGTCGCCCTCGAACGGGCGGCTTCCTTGGTGCGCGCACATTGTAAGAATGGTCGCGTTCCTGATTAGCGTCTGCTTCTGTTTAAAAGTCATGGGCTTATCCTGGTACTTTTACTGATCCCGCAGTTCACTGAAACCGCCGGCTGCTTTTGTGCCACCGCGCAATTGCGTGCTTAGCCAGACACCGACAACTGTGGCGATATAGGGTAGTGCAAGCAGCAGGTCGTGTGGAACACGATTACCAAAGGTAAGCTGCGCCCTGATGCCAAGTGCGCCGACAATTGCGAAGAAGGCCGCAGCCAGACTTGCACCGATTGGATGCCCCGCACCAAAAATGACTGCTGCGAAGCCCATGAAGCCACGTCCGGCAGTCATGTTCTGGGCAAAGATCTGAAGGCTTCCGGCTGCGAGTTCCGCACCAGCTAACGCACACATTACGCCGCCAATCATCAGGGCTACTAGACGCATAATAGCTGGGTTTACACCGACGCTTCGTGCGGCGAAGGGATGTTCACCAGCGGCAGCCAATCGCAATCCAAAGCGAGTACGCCGCAAAGTGACCCACATCGCGAACGCAACAAAAGGCATGAGAAGAACAAGGATTGAAAGGGAACCGAAAGCACCGAAGGCCACACCGATACGCGGAAGCCCAAAGGGTGCACTGATTGCTGCCTGTGTTCCGAAAATTGATTGAACTGCAAGTGCAGTGCCGCCAAGCCCCAAGCCGGTGAGACCTAGTCCGGCAATGATCTGGTTGGCTTTGAGCTTCTCTACAACAAACCAAAACAGGATTGAACCGATCACGCAGACGATTATAGCGCTTAAAAGTGCAAGCCAGATTGATTGTGTGAGCACAATACCCAGAATAGTTGCACAGGCACCCACAATCATCAGTCCTTCAAGGCCGAGATGCCAGATGCCGGTACGCTGTGCAATAACACCTGCAAGCGTGACGTAAATGAGCGGTGTGCCTGAACGCAGGATAGCGATTACGAAGTCTTCCATATCCGTCCTCCGAGTTTTGCGATCCGGTCGACGACACTGGATTTTGCGGTGATGAAGAGAGCAATGGATGCGTTGATGATGTCGATTGCCGATGAGGGTAAGCCAGCCATGATTGGCAGATAAAGCGCTGCGGATGCCAGTCCGCCAAAGAACAACGAGACAAAAGCTGTTCCTACGACTGAGAAATTCGCAACAAGCGCAATCAAAATGGCGGTAAATCCATGTCCGGGCAGGAAGCCGCCTGTCAGGCGGCCGTTGGGGCCCATGAACTCAATCGTTCCGGCGAGGCCAGCAAGCGCGCCGCTTAGCAGAAAGCTTGAAAGGCCGATGCGCCATGTTCGTGCTCCTTGCCATTGTACCATGGTAGGGTTGCGACCAGCCAGGCCCGAAAGCACGCCAAAGGCTGTACGGTTGACAAGTAACCACATGGCCAGACCAACGATTACAGCGATTGCGATGATTGTTGGTGATAGCCCCAAAGAGTCGCTGATACGATAGGCGCTTGCCAATGGGCGGCTTGACGATTGCTGACCAGTGCCAGATGGATCTTTGAGAGGTCCGGCTGTGACATAGAGTAGGAAAAGTCCGGCCATGAAGTTTCCCATCAGCGTGGTAATGACTTCATCCGTTCCTGATTTCAGACGTAGCAGCCCCGGCCACAGCGCCCAGAGTGCACCACCCGTCATACCCGCAAGAAAACACATGGCAATGAGGATAGGTGCTGGGGCACCGTTAAGCCATTCGGCCATGAATGCGGCCGCGATGGCACCCATGTAAAACTGTCCCTGCGCGCCAATGTTGAAATAGCCGGCGCGGAATGACACCGCAACACCAACCGCAGTAATGAAGAGTGGTAAACCCCATCGCAAAGCCTGCTGCAACGCCCCGGGCCGAAGGAAGGCGCCCTCAGCAATCGACTGGAACATCAGGCTTGTCGAGTAGCCCGCAGTTTGAAAGATGATACCACACAATATGAGGCCGATCAGAATGAAGATCAGCGCGCGGAAATCGGAGACGAGCCGGTCAATCATTGATGGACTCCTGTCATAGCGGCTCCCACCGCAGCAAGGTCGTAGGGCGGACGGAATTCGGCAACAATGCGTCCCGAAAGCATGACGATGACGCGGTCGGAGATATCGAAGATTTCATCTAAGTCAGATGAGATGAACAAAAGACCGCAACCGCGAATCCGTGCTTTGCGCATTGAATCCCAAACGAAGGAGGTGGCACCGATATCAAGGCCGCGTGTTGGCTGCGCAGCAAGTATGAGCCGCGCATCCTGATCCATTTCACGAGAAAGGATTACTTTTTGCGCATTGCCGCCAGAGAGCGAACCTGCCCGCTGACCGACTTCGGAATAACGCACGTCCCATTCTTTGAGCGCCGTGTCGCATTGTTTGCAGATCGCTGACGGGCTGATCGTTGACAACAGTGACTTCTGGAGTAGGCTACGTGCTGCCCAGTTTTCCCAGAGTGAACTGGTCAGGCTTAAGCCTTCGACATTGCGTTCAAAAGGAATGATACGCAGACCCGCACTGCGTCTTGCAGCAAGCGGCGCGGCGGTCAAATTCTGGTTGTCGATGATGATATTGCCGTCAACCACATCGGCCATCGCGGCAATTGCGCGAACAAGTGTGCGCTGTCCATTGCCTTCCACGCCTGCCACGCCGATAATTTCGCCAGAACGAATGTCGAGACTGACCTGATCGAGTGCGGGACCCTCTGAATCTGGTCGCGTCGAAACCTTGGTCATGCGCAGTATCGGCGCGCTGCCCTGATCCACAGCTGGTTCATGCATATGGGGCGTTATGCTTGTGCCTGTGAGGGCAGCCTTGTCGTCAGCATTAAGCTTTTTTGCAGCAGCCGATCCGATAATCAGTTCGGCCAGTTTATCCGCATCAATACCGTCGCATGGTAACGGCCCATCGACGAGCTTACCGCCGCGTAACACCGTGACCGTATCTGCAATTGCCAGAACTTCTCTGATTTTGTGCAAAATAAGGATAACGGTGACACCGCGTTCCTTCAGACGGCGTACACGCTCGAATAATTTGTCTGCGCCTTCAGGTGAAAGAACTGCTGTGGGTTCATCGAGGATGAGAAGTTTTGCGTCGGAAACAAGAGCGCGAGCGATTTCAACGCCTTGCTGCGTCTCGACCGGAAGATCACGGATCCGTTGTCGGGCTTTAACCTTTACATCGAGCGCGTCGAGATGTGGTTGCCAGCGTTTTTCCAGTTGGGCTTTGGAAAACAGGCTTCCACCTTCTGCACCGAACTGCATGGCTTCTGCCACAGTGAAAGAGGGTGGTAGTGCAAAGCTTTGATGAACCAGTTCTACACCGGAGCGTCGTGCATCTTTAACATTGCCTCCCAGGAGTTGGCGGCCGCCGATCTTAAGTTCTCCGGAAGCGGGGCGGACAAGGCCAGCCAGCACTCTGGCGAAAGTCGTCTTTCCGGCGCCGTTCTGGCCGACAACGGCGTGGATTTTTCCACGTTCGAAGACGACGCCGACATCGGAGAGCGCAATGATGGAACCATATCGAACGGTTACATCATTGCATTCAAATATTGGAGGGCTGGCCTTGTTCATAGCAGCATGTTCTCGTCACAGATCAGAGCGTTGTGTTGAACGGGACTTTGAGAGATCCATCGAGGATCGCTGCACGCGCTGCGGCGATTTCCGGTTCGATTTCCTTCGCCTTGGCGACGAGATCCGCGGGCCCCTGTTCTGCAAACAAAGGTGAAGGTATAAAGTCGATCACGCCTGTTCCCAGCCCGGTATGTTCATGTGTGCCACCAGCAAAATTATCGCCAACAGCTTTGGTCACCTCGTTGTAAAGCGAGTTGCCGAAGTTCAGCCCGACGATGGAAACAACGTTCTTCGGGCCTTGCGGGAACTGCGCCGGATCAAGCACGCTCACGAGACGGCCTTCGCCTTCCTTGGCAGCGGCAATGATACCGAAATCGGTTGCGGCAGCGTCGGTTTGGATGAAATCAATGCCGCTTGAATACATTTGCGTTGCGATTTCCTGCCCCTTCGCCGGGTCCTGAAACGAGCCTGCAAAGGCAACCGCAACCGATGCATCAGGCCGGACCGACAGTGCACCTGCCTTGAACGCGTTATAGTCAGCATTGATCGGCGGAATGGATACACCGCCAATAAAGCCAAGTTTGCCGGATTTGCTCATACGTGCTGCAAAAATACCCGACAGATAGCAGCCGAGATAATAGTCGTAAGAGACGGTTACGACATTTGGGATTGCAGGTTCAAACGGATCGGCGAAAAGCTGAACCCATTTGGTGTTCGGATAAGACGGTGCGAGCGCTTTGAAAGGTTCCGCAACTTCATTGAATGTCGAAACGATCACTGAAGCGCCAGCATCACCAAGTGTGCGGAAAATGGTTTCATAGGTTGCGGGGTCCTGCGCATAGACGGCGCGCGACTGAAAGCCATGTTCATCCGCAAGTTGCTTGAGCTTAGCGATCATCGAATCTACGGCGCTTGCATCACCTGCGGCTTGCGTGTGCACGAGTGCAACAAGACCGCCAGCGGCATGTGCAGCTGCCGTTAAAAGGCCGCTGGTCATGCTGAACGCTGCCAGGCCCGCAGTGGTCTTGAGGAAATTTCTGCGGTCGATTGATCGACGCAGAAGATTGAGTTCTGTTGAATTTCTGTTTGTCATGTTCCCATTTCCTTGCTCTGGAAGTTCGGTATCAGTTTTTTATTGGGGCGGCTTTTATGCCGCCCTTGGTTTTGCAGCTGCCCAATCGCAGCCGAATGATTTATGCGCCGGGCGAAAACGATGCCGGGTTCATAATCATCACATCCTGCGTCTGAATTGCATCGAGCGCCCAGACACCTGCAATGAAGCTTTGCCATTCCGGGTCCGCATACATGGCCGCACGTCGCGCTTCACGATCGGCGAGGCTGTCATAGCGCCACATTAAAACAGTGCGGTGCAGATGACCGATCTCGCTGACGTAAAGGCCGAGAAACGTGTTGAGGTGCCGCTTCTGGATCGGCAAGCCTTCGGTTTCATACTTTTTGAGCCAGCCATCGACAGTGCCTGGCTTGAATGTATATGTGCGATGTTCGACAATCACAGGGAGGCCTCCTTGAGAATGAATTCGGCAGCGCGCTCGCCGATCATGATCGCCGGAGCATTGGTGTTGCCGCTGGATATAATCGGCATGATTGATGCGTCTGCGACGCGCAGCCCTTCAACGCCGTGGACTTTTAATCGAGCATCGACCACAGACATCGGGTCGTTACCCATCTTGCAGGTGCCAACCGGATGGAACGTTGTCATTGCATTGGCACGTAACCATTTGATGAGTTCGGCATCGCTTTCGACGGCTGGCCCTGGTGCGAGTTCCTTGCCGCGATATTTGTCGAATGCTTTCTGCTGGATAATGTCGCGTGTCATACGTATCGCGTTGATCATCGTGCGAATGTCGAACTCGGTCTGAAGGTAGTTTGCGTTAATGCGTGGACGATCTGCCGGATCGGCAGAACGCAAACGGATTTCGCCGCGGCTTTCCGGATTTACCGGACCGACACGCAATGAGAAGCCGTGATTGGCTTCAACACGCTCCTTCTTGAACGGGTTGGGAAAGTGCAGATTTGCAGTCTTTTCCAGTGCGGGCATAAAGTGAAGCTGGATATCAGGTGCCGCCAGATCGGTGCGCGATTTGACGAATGCGCCTGCTTCGTAAGGGAAGGTTGTGGTGATACCTTCCCCAAACAACATACCCTGAATGACGGACCATGTGAGCTTGTCGGCTCGCAGATCAGAATAAAGCGTGACCGGTTCGCGGCATTCATAGGCCATGACGCAATCGACATGATCCTGAAGGTTTTTGCCAACGCCCGGCAGATCCTGAACAACATGAATATTGTGTTGCGTTAGTTCGTCTGCAGCGCCAATGCCGGAAAGCATAAGGATTTGCGGTGAGTTGACGACGCCGGCCGAGAGGATCACCTCCCGGTTTGCATGAGCCCTGATGACATTGCCTTTGCGCGCGTATTCGACGCCGATCGCGCGGCCATTCTCAATAAGAATGCGCCTTGTATGCGCCCGCGTAACGATGGTGAGATTGGGCCGCGACTTTGCAGGGCGCAGGAAAGCATAGGCAGTTGAACAGCGCTTACCTTTGGTGATGGTGAAATCATAGCGACCAAAACCCTCCTGTTCTGCACCGTTGAAGTCATCATTGAGTGGGTAGCCTGCTTGCTCGCCTGCTTCGTTGAAAACATTCAGCAGTCCGTTCCAGCCCCGCGCGCGGCAGACGGTAAGTTCGCCTTCGGTACTATGAAAGGCATCCTTGCGTTGCACATGGGTTTCGGAACGAAGAAATGCTGGTAACACTTCGTCATAAGACCAGCCGTTAGCACCCATTTGCGCCCAGCGATCATAATCATGGCGATTACCGCGCACATAGATCATGCCATTGATGGTGGAGGTCCCACCAAGCACTTTGCCACGCGGCCAATAGAGCGAGCGCCCATTAAGATGAGGTTCGGGTTCGGTATGGTAATGCCAATTATAGATGCCTGAGTGAAAGAGTTTTCCCATCAGCATTGGAAGGCGAAACAAGGGGTTCAGGTCGCGGCCGCCTGCTTCGAGCAATAATACTTTATTGGCAGGATCGGCCGAAAGACGGTTTGCAAGCACGCAGCCTGCCGAACCGGCACCAATGATTATGTAATCGAATGTCTTGGTTGCGGCCATATTACCAAGCAATGGGTTTGGAACCCATTTCCTCTAGAAAATTGTTGCAAAGAATGAATGGGTTGGGGAGCGCCAGAACTTCATCGGCCCGCGCCGGGTGCTCACGCAGAACACAGCGCATATTGCCGCCAATGGTTTCGTCAATGCCTGCCAGTTTGAGCGCCTGTGCTGCGGCATCACCAAAACCTAGAAACACCAATGGTTTTCCGCGCGCAGCAAGTAAACGGAGCGTTTTAACGATCAGCGGACGCCAAAGCGCGAGATGTCCCTGAGATTGATGTGGGTCGATATCCACCTTGAAACGCGTAAGCGTTAGCGACGCGTTAAGAAGCAGTGCGCCTTCGTTAACCCACCGATCTGCAATCTCGGAAGGCTGTTCCAGCTCCACCGCGCCATTTTCTATTGCGTCCAAAGTCTTTGGCCAATCGGCGAAGCTTCTTGCATAGGACAAGTCGCCTGTGCGAGCTGCGATTATCTGCTGGGTGTATGCGCGGATGCTTTTGGAAAACATCTTGTCGAGCTCGTTCCAGCCCGCGAGGTTACCCGCCTCAAACGCCCGTCCGGTGGCAAAGCCCGGTTCAGGATAAGGGTCCTGTCCCAGAACGACGCAACGAACGCTGTCAGGCAAAATGCCATCAAATGCGCGAAGGCAATGTGTGCCTTGAGGCATTCCCGGAAAATGCTTTCCACGACGAACGGGAAAAATCGGCTCCCAGATTTCTAGTTCGAGCTCAGGCGAAATGCCATCGAAATCAAGGGTGACGTTGCCGAGGAACGAACGCCAGGGTTCGCTCAGATCGGCAGGCCATTCCGCCAGAAATTCCTCCATTGCAGCTTTTAACCGCACAGTCATTCGCACCCTCCCCAAGGTTGCGTGGTCAGGAAATTTCAAGAACCTGACCGTTTTGTCAGCTTTTTATGAAAAGAAGTTGACCATTTTGTCAACTTCTTTTTTATTGGTGCTTCGAATCCAAAGGTCCCTTAGAGTTGTTTAGTCAGACTTGTGTCGAGCCTTTGATTGAATGCACATTAATGACCGGGGCGAATGAACCGGAAAAAGATATTTGGAAATAATGGGATAACCAATGGTATACCAAAGCAGATCGGTTGAGATGGAGCCAGAAAACCAAGTGGCTTCGGATGAGCCGATCAGAGCGCGAAATGTTCTTAAAATTCTCACTGCCGCTGTAGAGATTTTTTCTCGCAAGGGCCTTGATGGTGCACGTATCGTTGAGATTGCAAAGGCTTCGGGACTGCCAAAGGGAAATGTCTATTATTATTTCTCGTCCAAAGAAGAGATTTATAATGCTGCTATAGACCGGCTGATCCACAGCTGGGATGATGCTTTCAGGCACATATCAGCCGAACGTGAACCAGCTGAAGCAATCGAAGCCTATGTTCGTGCCAAGCTTAATCATGCGTGGGAAAATGCAGCGGAAACGCGACTTTTTGCCAATGAGATTCTGCAGGGCGCAGAACATCTCTCTACAGATGCCCGAGAACACATGCGTAGGGTCACCTCAGAAAAAGCGGGCGTGATCGATGCATGGGCTGCTGCGGGTAAAATTGTGCCTGTTGATGCGCGTCATCTTTTCATTTTGCTTTGGTCTGCGACGCAATTTTATGTCGAGTTTGAAGCTCTCGCCTGTGATGCACTCGATGTCAGTCAGCTGGGAGAAGATGACTATGCGAAAGCCGCCAAGACAATAACCGAGACGATTCTACGCGGGCTCATAGTCAAATAAAGAGCATTTGGAGCTGATCACAACACCGCCAAATGCTTAATTTATCGGGGCGGCTTAGTACTTTTGCTGGCTGAGTGTGTCGCGCAATTTCAACATATCTGCACAAACTTCCTCCAGATCAGCGACTTCGAAGCCGCCTGCATAGCGGAAACCATGACGAGTAAGAGCGGTCTTTAAGTCGCCGGTATATTCAACACGACCATTTCTAATGATAAGCCCTTTTTCTTCTTCGAAAGAGGCATTCCAAGCAATGGCTTCTTGTTCGGTAACACTGTGTGGCAGGTTCAAGTGTAAAACTCTGTCTTGGAGTTTTACGGGGTAGCCGCCCGGCAAGCCATTCGGACCAGGCACATGGCCAGTCCATGGTTTGTTTGCTGCATAGGCGGCAATGAGTGTGACACCGCTTGCGCCTGATATTTCAATTGCCGGTTCAGTTGTAAGCTTGACACCTTCAAATTCTTTGAAGACGTCTGCTACTTCGTTGCCATCGATGAAGACGCGACAAGGGCGAGTTCCCACTCGCTCCGACGACGGCCTGCGCCATGCCGCGAGATTCTGATAATGCGCTATCACTTGAATGCGGGCTTGGTCTGTGATTCCTTTTGCGCCCGCAAAAACGTTTGAGAGAATGGCGACATTGCCTGTGCCGCTCAAAACGTTGAAACCAAGTGCTGAGATGATGCCGTTCACGACGTCGGGAAAGCCACAATTAATCAACGCAGTTTCAGGTGAAAACTTACTGATAGAGCGTGCCATGCGGCTTGAAATGAGCGCCTGAAATACTGCTGTCGCTGAAAGTCCACCTTCAGCGACAAGCGCTGTCCATTGGTTGCCAGTATCGGAAATAACGCTGGAAGTCTGAATAGAGGCACCTTGAACAGCTATGGTCGGTCGCGTATCTGCGATCAGCTGCTCTGTTGCCCCTTCCTTCACCAGATCGATCTCATAAGTATCGAAAGTGATAGGTTTGCTGAACATGGAGGCGCGTGCATTGCACGCTGTCTTAAGCCATATGAGACGATCACGGTTGCGGCCGGCGATCACTACATGCAGGGGTTCCTGAGATGTAGCGGCAAGGTCTAACGCAATGCGACCCGAAAAGGCACCCGTGCCGGAAATGAGAATGTCGGTCTTCGGTTTCTCAACTGATGAAGCCATGGTGATGTTCCTCCCTTTTATTAATTGAGTCTATCCCAGACGTCGACGCCGTCGTTTGGCAACTTGTGTTTCATGATGCGTTGGCTGGGTGTTCGTTCGAACGAACTGACGAATGCGATGTAACGGGGCAGCTGATAATGTGCGAGACGGCTTTTCAACCAGTCGTTTAACCCGTGAGCATCAGGGATGCTTCCGCTCTTAAGCTGGACAAAAAGCTTGATATCCTGCTCACCGATCTCGGCTGCAACGCCGATCATCGCGCAATCTTCTACATCTGGATGATCAGCGACCACATGCTCGACTTCCCAAGCGGAAACATTTTCGCCTTTGCAGCGCACGCTATCGGTCATGCGCCCATGGAAGAAAAGGTTGCCATCTTCATCCCATGACCCCAGATCACCGGTAAAAAAGCCTTCGGCGCGCAATGCCTTGGCAGTTGCTGCGGGGTTGCGGTAATAGCCGGGAAAAATAGCGCCATCGATGGAAGTGTTGACGACGATTTCACCTTTCCCCTTTGTGACGACCGCCCCATGCTCGTCAATGAGTTTGACTGCAAACCATGGAACTGTGCGCCCGACTGAACCAACAACACCCCTGTCATTGAACGTGGTGAGGCTCGAGGCTTCGGTCATGCCGTAGCACTCACGGATTTGCACACCGAAGCGCTCTTCGAATGCGCGCCATACTTCGATGGCACAACCACCACCCCATGCAATCCGCACGTTATGATCGCGATCTTTCTCCGATATTGGTTGTTTCAAAAGGATTTGAACTATGCCGCCGAGATGGTGGATATGCGTCGATCCCGCCTGTCGCAGTTCATCCCAAAAGCGGCTTGCACTAAAACGATCGGAGATGGTGAGGGTGACATTGCGCACTAATGGCAGAAGTAAAACCTGGGCACCACCAATGTGGAAGAAGGGCTCCCACATGTAAAAATTGTCGTGATCCTTAGCATCTGAACAAACTGCTACAGCTTCTGCTGCCAACCGCAACATTCTGTGTGTCACCAACACGCCCTTTGCAGGGCCAGTTGTGCCCGACGTGTACATGATTGCAGCGACATCGTCGGCAGTAGGCAGTTTTGCCACGAACTGTACTGCAGCATCTAAATCTGGTATTGCTTGATTATCAATTTCTACGACGTTTGGTAAAATCGAAGCACCGCAATCGGTGATAATTGGGCAATATTCGCTGTCAGCAACAATCAGTGCAGGCTGACTATGGCTAACAATGTATTCGAGCCCAGCCCCTTTAAGTGCCGTGTTGACCGGTACCCAGGATGCGCCCGAGCGGGTTATCGCATAGATCATCGCTAAAGCAGCTGGGCTGTTACGCATCATCACTGCCACACGGTCCTTTGGCTTGATGCCGCTGTCACGCAGTTTTTGAGCGAAGATTGCTGAGGCGTTTTCAAGCTTTGCAAAGCTGATGTCGCCGGTCGGGTGTCGTGCAAAAAGTTGTTCAGGTGTTTTTGCCGCTTTTTCAAGCAGAAGGTCGATATAAGTATGGGAGGTCAGCATGGTCTCTAAACCTGTAAATCTGGATTATCTTGTCCCAGGCTGTCGGCCTCATAAAGAAGGCCAACAGCCGAGAAAGAATTTGGGAGGATGTTTCGAAATTTAGAAAGCTCAGCTCCGCTTCAGTTTATCAGCGAGCAGCAGGATCACCGTGACGATAGTCAGAACCACAACTGATACTGCAGCCAATGTTGGGTTGAGCTGGAGGATCATGTCATCCCACATCTGTTTTGGCAGCGTCGATTTCAGCCCACCACTTACGAAGATCGCAATTGTGAGTTCGTCAAAGGACGTGACAAAAGCAAACAGAAACGCTGAAACAATGCCACCACTGATCAGTGGAACTGTGATGAGACGCAAGGTCTGGAAGCGACCGGCACCCAGCGACTGTGCTGCTTGGTCAAGTCGCCAGTCATAACTCTTTAACACCGCTGCAATTGCGACAAAGGTGAAAGGAATAGAGAGGACAGTGTGGCCGATTACCAATCCTGCATTAGTTGCCACCAGCCCGATTTGGGCGAAAAGATAGAAGAGGCCGACTGCGATAACGATCCGCGGAACAATCATTGGTGCAAGCATGAAGGCGAAGATCAATCCACTCCAGCGTGACCGCGAGCGCGCAACAGCAAGTGCCGCAAATCCACCAATGAGCGTTGCAAGGATAGCCGTAACGAAGGCGACGCCAAATGATCGTATAGTGGCGGAAGTCCAGATTGGAGAATTGAAGTAGGTCTCGAACCATCGAAGACTATAGCCGGGTGGTGGGAACTCTAGAAAGTTAGAACTAGTAAAGGCAATCGGGATAACCAGCAGTGTCGGAGCAATCAAGAACAGCAAAACAGCGGTCACATAAGCCGGCAGAACGCGCGGACGTGATGGTAGATGATCGCTGAAGATCGCCGTTACACTTGCAAGCTTTTCGAGAAAAACAAGTCCCCAGCGACGCAAAATTCCATCCGACGATGCATCACGGGTTCCTGCACCTGATGAAAGCGAAGACAAACCAAAGAGATGGTTATATATCCAGCATGCAAGCATGGCCGTAACAAGCAACATGGTGGCAAGTACACCTGCAAAAGCCCAATTTACCAATTCCTGCACTTGTACGATGATCAACTGTGCCAACATTGTCTGTTGACGACCACCCAGGAATGCCGGAACGATAAAGAAGCCGAGTGATGTAATGAAGGTGAGCAAACCACCTGCGGCCATACCCGGAATGGACAAGGGGAAATAGACCATCCAAAAGCGATGTGAATTACCTGCTCCAAGAGTTCCTGCTGCTTGGCCAAGCCTGCGATCAATGCCCGCCATAACAGGCATCATTGTGAGAACGGCGAGCGGCATCATGGCATGAACCATGCCGACAATGACGCCAAACTCATTATACATCAGCGGTAGCGGTCCGCTTATGAGACCTGCACCATTGAGTAGACGGTTTAGAATGCCATCATTGCCAAGAAGTAGCATCCAAGAAAATGTCTTGACGAGGTAGCTGGTCCAGAATGGGACAAGGACCAGAAGGAGCATCTGATTGCGGCGGCTTTCTTTGAGGCCAGACAACCAATAAGCGAGAGGATATCCCAACAGGAGAGAGAATAAAGCAGTCAGCGCCGCTATACGGAATGTAATACTCAGAATGCGCCAGTAAACTTCTCTATCGACCAGTTTGGCATAATGCAGGGTCGTCAGACTGCCGTCTGCATCTTGTACGCTCAATGCCAAGAGCCGAAACACCGGCACAAGAAAAAAAATGCAAAGAAAGGCAATCGCAGGTAGCGCGAGCCACAAAGGACCAAACCTGAACGGGCCTGATCTCAGGAACAGAGTGCGTGAAGTATTTGTTGCTATATTCATGCCACCAACACCGCCTGTTGGTTTGACCAGTGATAGGTAATCGGATCACCGGCGACAGGCATGGTACTTGTACCATCGTGGAGAACGATCAGAGTCGCCCCATCCCTCAGTGTCACGAGGAAACGTGTATCCGAACCAACATAAACCACTTCGGAAACGGTGCCGTTGATATTGCTGACATCGGCACTTTCACTGCTTCCCTGTTTCATCTGTTCGGGACGCAAAACAATATGCGCCATGCTACCGACCGGCAACTTGTTCCTGTTCAGAACCGGGAACCGTCCGTGTTGCGTTTCTACAAGCGCGGAATCGCCAGACTGCTCAACGATTTTGCCGTCAAGGATATTGGACATACCGATGAACTTTGCAGCAAACACACTTGTTGGTTCGCTATAGATCTCGCGTGGTGTTCCAAGCTGTTCGATTTTGGCGTGGTTCATAAGGCAGATGCGATCAGAGAGAACAAGCGCCTCTTCCTGATCATGCGTCACGTAAATGACTGTGGTACCGAATTCACGATGCAGGCGTTTGATTTCAAACTGCATATGCTCGCGCAGGTTTTTGTCCAGCGCGCCGAGCGGCTCATCCATCAAAATGATTTGCGGACGATAAACAAAGCATCGGGCAAGCGCAACACGCTGTTGCTGCCCACCTGAAAGCTCGCGCGGAAAGCGTGATGCGAATTTTTCGAGCTGCACCTTGGCCAGTGTTTCGGTAACGCGCGCGCTTACTTCCGTGCTTGAGGTGCCGCGCATTTTCAATGGAAAGGCGATGTTTTCGCTGACTGTCATATGAGGAAACAGCGCGTAATGTTGGAAAACCAATCCCATGTCACGCTTGTTTACAGCGGTATGTGTGTAGTTTTTTCCGTCGACCCAAAGCTCACCATGAGTGGGGTCCACCAAACCAGAAATCATCTGTAAAAGCGTTGTTTTTCCAGAACCGGAGGGGCCGAGAAGGGTGACGAACTCACCAGTGTTAACAGTCAGATTGCTAGGTTCAAGCGCGGTAGCGCTGCCATACTCTTTGCCCAACCCTTTTATCAGCATCTTTGGAGTTTGTTGTGATGTCACTGCATTCATGTTGAAGCCCTGATGCGCTGCAAACAGCGCAATTTAGTATATGGAAGTAGGGGGAGGGATCAGACAGGCACTGGCTCGCTACTCTTACGTATGGTGCAAAAGCAAATCGATGTGCCTATCTGGCCGCATAAGCTGACGGGCTTTAAAACAGCAGCCAGCTGTTGAACCGCTCGGTCATCTCTGCACGATTTGCGCTCCACCAATCCTCATCGGCAAGACGCATCTTGCTAATGTTCTGAGGTGCAGTTGGCAGAATTTTAGCGCGCTCAGCTGGAATAAAGTCGTAGGCTTTCTTGTTCGTAGGGCCATAGGCGAGTTCTTCGGTGAACAAGGCCTGCTGTTCGGCGCGCGAGCAGAACTTAATGAATTCGCGTGCCTGATCTGCGCGCGGGTTACCTTTAGGAATGGCCCAACCTTCAATGGAGTAAAGTCCCTGATCCCAGTGAATCTCTGCGGGCACATTGCCATCAATGGCTGATTGCAATCGAGCATTCCAGCCGCTGATCATCGAAACTTCACCGCTCTGGAGCAGTTGTGTTGATTGTGCGCCGCCAGTCCACCAGACCGAGATGTGGTCCTTAATCTTATCAAGGCTCGCAAAAGCGCGGTCTACGTCCAGCGGATAAAGCTCAGCGAGCGGCACACCATCGGCAAGAAGAGCCTGTTCCAATGTGTCGATCGGATTTTTGCGCAAGGAACGACGACCAGGGAATTTCTCGACATTCCAGTAGTCGGCCCAATTTTGCGGAATATTGTCTTTTAGCAGGTCAGTGCGGGTTGCAAAAATATGGCAATAGATTGTGATGCCGAGGAAGTCATCAAAAACTGCCTCCGGCATAATATCAGGTACTTGATCTTTGGTGATGCCGGTTGGTTCCAGAAGTCCGGATTCAGAAAGAATCTTACGTGCTGAAAGCGTTAGGGTACTCAAATCCCATATGTAGCTTTTTGTTTCAACAATCGACTTGAACTGCGCTGTCGGCTCCGCTTCACGGGCGACATTGACGATCTTGATGCCAGTTTCTTTTTCAAATGGATCGTAAAACGCTTTACGAAATGCGCTATTGAAAGGGCCGCCAGGGTCAGCCAGGGTGAGTGTTGTCTGAGCCTGTGCGGGGCGCAGAATAGCGGGCGTTGCGAGTACCGCAGTCGCACCTGCAAGCAGCGTGCGGCGGGTTAGCGTGAAAGACGATTTCGTAGTCATGGTGCTCCCTTTATTATTGTTTCAAAACTGTTCTGATGTTTTGAGTGGCTTCCCCTGCCTGAGCAGTTTTGATTATGATCGGTTTGCCGATCTTATGGTGCGGGACAGGCGGTACCCATCCCGCAATTTTTGATGGCGTTAAGTTACGAAGCTTTTCGCGCCTTACGTGCAGCAAAGAAGACTTCCATCATGCGAGCAGGTTCCCCTGTCGCATAGGCTTCGCGCTGAATGCGAACACCAGAAGAAAGTGCATCCTGTAGGCCCGCTTCGGTCATTTCATAGAAACGCTGGCGATTGAGGCGCATGGCCACTGGTGGCTTGGCAGCCAATTCTTCACCAAGTGATTGAGCTGCAACGTGAACCTGATCCTGTGGAACTATGGTGTTGATGAGGCCGATGCGGTGCGCCTCGTCGGAATCAAGCAGACGTCCCGTTAAAACCAGATCGACAGTGCGGGCAAAGCCGATCATTTCCCGCATAATCCAAGAGCCGGTCGTGGTTGGAATGCCGGAATTGATTTCCGGCTGGCCGATACGGACATCAGCATGTGCGATACGAATATCGCAGAGAAGAGCCACCTGAAAAGCCGATCCCGCTGCGACACCGTTAAGTGCAGCAATGATAGGCTTGGATAGGGTTCTGATCCGTTTGTAGAGGCGTTCCCATTCCCCCATCCAGACTTCTGCACGATCTGCGTCGAATGTCTTGGTTTCATTTAGGTCCTGACCCGCTCCGAATGCGCGATTGCCAGCGCCGGTCAGAATGACGGCCTTAACTTCAGCGTTATCTTCCGCGGCCTGAAATGCCTTGATCAGCTGATCGCGCATCGCAGTGTTCCAGGCATTCATCACTTCCGGTCGGTTCAAAGTGATCGTTAGAACCGAATTTTTGAGAGAGGTGAGGATGAACTCAGACATCAATGTGTTCCCATTTACTATTGTAATGCAATAATTGTTATTGTATTTTGAATATTGCAATTGCAGTTTGTCAAGGCCGTTTTACTAATTTATGGAAAACCCGTGATGAGACGGGAGAATTGCTCGACCGTTTCAAGGCTGATCTGATGATGTATAAACAGGTAAAAATTTGGAGATGGGCCGCCTACGCGGGCAACGGTTCAGAGGGCAAAGCTTTCCTTAATTCAAGGCGCGATAATGAAAGAACCATTGAATTTGACAAAAGAAAAACAGTTGAGATCGTCGGAAGATTTGGCAGATACTGGCGGTGAAGCTTCAGGTCGCGGCGATGCGCTCATGGTGCGTTCGGTTGAAAAAGCATTCCGTGTATTGGGGGCTTTTAATTCTGACCAGTCGACACTGAGTCTTTCTCAGATTGTCAGCTTGACCGATCTAGATATGAGCGCTGCGCAGCGCTTTACGCATACGCTGATGAAGCTTGGTTTTCTCGCTAAAGACCCAATCACGCGTCAGTTCGAGTTGACTGCGAAGACGCTGGATTTGGGTTTTCATTACGTTCGAGCGAACAAGCTGATTGATCGTGCGATGCCTTATCTGCAACATCTGAGTAAAGAAACCGAAGAGACGATTAATTTAACCGTGCCCGATGGCACCGAAATTGTGTTCGTTTCGCGTTTTCTGAGCCGCCATGTGCTGAATACAGACGTCATTATCGGGACGCGTATGCCTGCTTATTGCACAGCACCCGGTTTGGCTATTCTTTCGCGTTTGCCGGAAAGCGAAGCGCAGGCGATTCTCGATCAGACACACTTTCGTAGTTATAATGCCAATACGATCACCGATCCAAAATCGATCATGAATGATATTTGTCGCTTCCGCGAAGATGGTTTTGCGACGGCCTTCGAACAGGTCTATCACGGCGATGGATCAATTGCCTCGGCGATCACCGGACCGGATGGACGACCTATTGCGGCGATCAACATTGCAGCATCTTTGGCTCGATACTCGCGTGAAGATATCGTGTCGCGTTTCAGCCCTTATGTGATTGCAGCTTCAAGGACGATTTCCAAAGCCTGAGGCAAGCCTACAGCTTTATCAAAGGTCTGAACATTACCCCACTCTGTCGCAGTCCCAAAAAACACTGTTGACAGAATTGACGCGGTACGGAATGTTTGCATTAAAATAACAAATATTGCATTGCAATACTAAGTGGGAAGCCTGATGAATGCCACTCTTGGAAAAGGGCAGCTTGTTGCCGCAGTCGCGTCACTAGGGAGCCCGCTGACGTTTACTTTTGACGGAGTTGAATTTCAGGGTTTTGAGGGGCAGTCAGTTCTCGCGGCACTTCTGCAAAGTGGCAAGGTTTTGCGATATTCTGAGTTCGACGGAATGCCGCGTGCAGGGTTCTGTTTAATGGCTGCTTGTCAGGATTGCTGGATTTGGACAGTTGAAGGCAAGCGTTTGCGTTCGTGCTCAACCGTGCTGCGCCAAGGTATGGAGTTGCTGAGTGCTTTTGAAGCATGGGGACAACAATGATACGCCCTCTTATTATCGGATCGGGACCGGCGGGTATTAGTGCTGCACAAACACTGATTGAGAACGCTGCGTTTATCGGTCAACCAATCGAACCAACTTTATTGAGTGAGGCACCGTTTCCCGGCGGGCAAGGGTTACGCAGGCTCAATGCCCAAATGCAATTTGATCCGCAGAAACTCTTTCGCAATGAAGAGGAAAAATACCTGAATTTCCATATTCAGGCCAATAGGTTGATAAAACAAATAGACTATCGCCCACTGACCACAGTGTGGTCTCTATATGAAGGCACAGCTTTTGTGGAGAGTGCTGGCCAAGTGGATGAACTGGCCTATTCGCACGTCATCATTGCCACCGGTGCAACAGACAAGATCATTCCGACAAAAGGTTGGACCTTACCCGGCGTTTACTCTCTCGGAGGCTCTCAGGTTGCGTTGAAAGATCAGGGCAGTTTTATTGGCCGAAAAGTAATTTTTGCAGGAAGTTCGCCTTTGCTACTTCTCGCGGCACTGCAATATCATCGTCTGGGTGCAAAGAATATTGTCGTGCTGGATACGACACCGCTCTGTAGCAAGCTTAAGGGGCTGGCTGGGCTTCGACACAGCTTCAAGACCGCATTTCAGGGCGCGCGCTATATGGCTGAGCTGAAACGTGCGTGTATTCCGGTTTACAGCGGCGTCTCTCTCGATGAGATTAAAGGTACCACAAGTGTTGAAGGCCTAAGTTTTCGTGATCGGAAAGGCAAACGCTTTAGTCTTTCCTGCGATGCAGTTGCTCTTGGTTATGGACTGCGTGCCGAAACACAGCTTGCAGAATTAGCAGGCTGCCAATTTGAGTTTGATCCGGATTTTCGTCAGTGGTTACCTGTGACAGATAACGATGGTCGCGGAGGCAAAGGTGTCTATCTGGCAGGTGATGGCGCTTCAATTGGGGGCGCCGACTGCGCCATTCAAAGTGGAAGGCTTGCTGCCTTTGCAATGCTCGAGGATATCGCGGCACAGGCAAACATAGAATTGCGGCATGAACAACGAATGGCTTTGCGCCAAAAGAAGCTTCAAGCAGCGTGTGCCGTGGCTCGATATCGTTCATTTCAGCGTAACCTTGCCAAAATTTTTCGCTGGCCGAGTGATAAGGTATCGGTAATTGGTGACGATACTGTTGTCTGCCGTTGCGAAGGTGTTTCAGCTGGTGAAATCCGCAAAAGCATCACCCAACAAGTTGGTCCCGTCGAGGTAAACCGCGTGAAGGCTATCACCCGTTGCGGGATGGGTCGCTGCCAAGGACGATTCTGTGGTTTGGCTCTTGCTGAAATTACGTCTCAGGCGACTGGTCTTAAGATCGAAGAAGTTGGTCGGTTACGTGCGCAAGCGCCCGTCAAACCATTGAATGTTGCTGCTGCCACTCTGGTTAGCTCAACATGACGTCACCCAAAGAAACGCAAACGCTTATCATTGGCGGCGGCTTAAACGGTGCATTTACAGCTTTCTTTTTAGCGCGTGCTGGCCATCGCGTTACGGTACTGGAAAAAGGATTTCTGGGCGCTCAGTCCAGCGGCGCAAACTTCGGCAATCTCCGCCTTCAGGGCCGCGATGTTCGGCAATACCCATTATCGATGCGTTCACAGGAGCTGTGGGAGCAGCTTGATCACCTGATTGGTGATACATGTGAGTATGACCGCTCAGGCCACATCTACCTCGCATATAATGACGAGGAGGTCAGTAAACTTGAAGCTTATGCGATAAATTCTCGCAATTTTGGGCTGGATATCGAGGATGTTGACGGGGCGGAGATACGCAAGCGTTTTCCCTATCTAAGCAAGAATATCGTTGCTGGTACTTATTCAGCTCGCGATGCAACGGCCAATCCACGTCTAGCAACGCCAGCAGTTATGCGTGCTGCAAAAGTTTATGGTGCCGAGCTGATTGAGAATTGCGAGGTGCTCGATACAAAGCCTGCACCTGGCGGCTTTGTAATAGAAACGCGTGAACACGGCATGTTTCGTTCAGAGCAGTTGGTGAATGCTGCTGGAGCGTGGGGAGGGGCCGTTGCACTGCAATTTGGCGAGGAAACGCCGCTCTTTTCTGCGGGGCCACCGCAATTTGTAACAGAGCCACTTCCATACTTCATTCGGCCATCTGTGCAAGCTGTGGCTGGCAATGTGATTTTCCGACAAATATCGCGTGGCAATGTCATTGTTGCGGGGTATCCGCGCACGGCGAGTGATCTCAAAAATCAGCGTACAGTGGTTCCGCCACATAAAACTTTAGCTGGGATGCAGAGCCTTGCCGAAGTAGCATCTATTCTGGGAAATGCGCAGATCATTCGGGTGTGGTCTGGCATGGAGGGCTATTTACCAGACATGATCCCTATAATTGGCCCAAGTGCCACAACACCAGGCCTATTTCACGCCTTCGGTTGTTGCGGCCACGGCTTTCAGATCGCACCGGGAGTTGGTGTCGTTTTGTCGGAGATGATTTTACAAGGCGGCTCAAATACCCCCGTAGGAGACTTCAGTATCGAACGATTCCGCAATGCTGTGACCGCACATGATAAAATTAAGAAAGAGTTTGATTGAAGCTGAAGTCCTGCCGACTTCTTTTGCATTGTCTGAAAAGAGTATCGATTAATCTCTGTCCTGATGAATTAATCCCTTCAAATCGCATTGATAGAAGGGTAAATTGTCATGGGTGGAGTTCCTATAAATAGGACAATCAATGTCTTGTAATGATCCTGTGACCTTCGATGTATGGCAACCTGTTCTGGAATTGCGCAAAGGTTCGACCAAGCATCGCCTCCTAACAGACAAGATCGTGGAAGATATTGAAAAAGGTGTGCTTAAACCCGAGACGCAGATGCCAACGCATCGCGATTTGGCACATAGGCTCGGGTTGTCCGTGCAGACAGTGAGTATCAGCTATAAAGAGGCTGAGCGACGTGGTTACTTGCGCGGCGAAGTTGGACGCGGCACCTATGTTTGTAATCGTGTGACAGAACGGGCTGATCGCTTCATGCTTGATCGCGATCCAAGCGGTACAGCTGATCTTTCTATCATCCGCGCTGTCTATATGGGCGCTCATGAGCGCGCTTCTCGAAAACTGTTTGAAGAGATGAGCCAGACAGATAATGCGAGCTTCATGCGGCCCTGTCGTCCAATTGCTGGTCTCGATCACCATCGCAATGTGGCTTGTGAATGGCTGCGTGGCTTATCGGTCGACGTTGATCCCGGTCGAGTGATTATCACGAATGGCGCAGCACATGGGCTTTTCCTCGCCGTCGCTGCTGTGGTGCAGCCCGGCGAAGTAGTTCTGACAGAAAATCTTACTGATCACGGTATCATCGGTATGGCCAATGTGCTGGGTTTTACGCTGCGCGGTCTTCCAACTGATCGAGAGGGTATATTACCTGAAGCCCTAGAAACCGCATGTAAAGCGGGTGATGTGAAAGCGCTGGTAATCATTCCAACACTTGGGAATCCGACCAGTCATCTGATGAGCGCAGAAAGGCGTATAACAGTGGCTGATATCGCTCGCCGATACGGTGTTTTTGTCATCGAGGACGAAGTCTATAAGCCTATCCTTGAGGAGCGATTGCCATCAATGCCGGAATTGTTGCCAGAGCTTGGCTTTTTCGTCACCAGTTTCACCAAGACAGTGATGACGGGATTGCGTACAGGCTTTCTGGTTGTTCCAGCAAATTACTCTATCCGAGTAACGTCAATCCTGCGTGTGACGAGTTGGAGTGGCGTTAATCTGGTTGCAGAAATGGCCAGTCGTTGGATTGAAGACGGCACCGCAACACAACTGCTAGAAATCCAGCGGAATGAACTACGCCTGCGACAGTCTCTGGTAAGCGACATACTCGGATCGCATGTCATTGGAAGCAATCCGCTGTCGCTATGTGCCTGGTTGCAGATTCCACGTAACTGGTCTGAGGATGGTTTAGTCCGGGCCTTGGCCAGCAAAGGTGTCGCAGTGACACCGTCCGATCCATTTGTTGCCGGTGCAGAACGGGGCAATGGTGGTATCCGCATCTGCCTTGGCGGAAGGCTTTCACAGGCCGCCTTGCAGATGGCGCTCGAGACAATTCGCGAGACATTCGCACAGTTGCCGCCGGTCTATGACGTGAGTTCAATCGCCTGAGATCAGAGTACTGATTGCAAAAACTCTTTGGTTCGTGCTTCACTTGGCGACTGGAAAATCTTTTCGGGCGTGCCTTCCTCACAAATTCGCCCTTTATCGAAAAAGCACACTCGATCTGATACTTCGCGTGCAAATCGCATCTCGTGGGTGACTAGAAGCATAGTCAGATCATGTTCTTTTGCGAGGCTGCGAATAACGGATAACACTTCGCCCACAAGCTGAGGATCAAGCGCGGAGGTCGGTTCATCGAAGAGAAGAACGCGTGGTCGCATTGCAAGTGAACGGGCAATTGCCACACGTTGCTGCTGACCGCCAGAGAGCTGCGACGGATAATGGTCCTTTTTATCGGTGAGGCCAACAAGCGATAAGAGTTCAAGGGCACGGGCCTCAGCTTCTCCACGTTTCATGCCCAGTACATGTATAGGGGCTTCTATGATGTTTCTGAGAACAGACATATGCGGGAAAAGATTGAAGCTTTGGAAGACCATCCCGACATGGGATCTGATCTTGCGCAAATGCGTTTCACTTGCCTTAAAATCTCCTTTACCGCTGGGTTCATGATAGGGCTCCCCAGAAAGCTCTAAGCTGCCTTCCTGAAATGGCTCGAGCGTCATCAAAATTCGAAGAACTGTCGATTTCCCGGAACCGGATGGGCCAATCAGCGTGACTTTCTCGCCGGTTTTGACCGAGAAATTGAAGCGATCAAGCACGGTCAGCGCACCAAAGCGTTTCGTTACGTCCTTAAAGCGGATAATTTCCTTGGTCATTTAAGAGCAATCCCGTTCTTTGGAAGTGTGCGTTCGAGCAGACGGATTAGAGCTGAACAGATGAGTGTCAGCACTAGGAAGATCAGGCCGACCATGGATAGTGGAACCAGATATTCGAAGGTTCGATCACCAATCAGATTGGCTAGGTTGAGCATATCCACAATGCTGACAACCGATAAAACCGGCGTCTCTTTGAGCATGGAGACGAGGTAATTTCCCATTGCAGGAATAATGCGCGGGATGGCCTGCGGAACAATAATATCCCGATAGGTGCGCCAGGGCGTGAGGTTTAACGCACGCGCTGCTTCCCACTGGCCACGCGGAATTGCTTCTATACCGCTGCGATAGACCTCAGATGTATAAGCTGAATACTGTAAGCCGAGTGCTAAAGCACCGGTGAGGAATGCAGGTAACACGATACCGTACACGGGCAGCACGTAATAGAGAAAGAACAATTGAACTAGCAGCGGTGTGTCACGCAGAAATTCCACTACAACCACTGTTGGCCAGGAAATGATCTTGTATGGGCTGCGCCGCAAAAGCGCAAAAACAAGACCAAGCACCAGCGCGATGGCAAAACCAGTGGCAGCTGCTTTAAGCGTTACCGTCAGGCCAATCGCCAGAATGGGCAGAATGGAAATAGCAAAAGAGAGTGTAGACGAAGTGTCCCAGGCGTATCCGTAAATCATGCGAAACCTCCGGCCATCGTTTTGCGACGAAGGTGCCTTTCGAGCCAGCGAATGGCTGTGGCAAGAACGAGTGCCATAGCGAAGTAGCCAAGCAGCGTCAGAGAATAAATCGTGACATTATCAAGTGTCAGATTACGCAGACGTTGAGCTTGGAAGGTGAGATCGCTTATCGCAATGAGTGAAGCGAGAGCCGTGTCTTTGAGATTGTGAATAGCGAGATTGCCAAAAGCAGGCATCATTTCAACGATGGCCTGAGGTAAAACGATGTGAAACAGTGTGTGGGTTTTGCCGAAGTTTAATGCGCGCGCCGCTTCATGCTGCGCCTCCGGTACTGCCTGAAGTGCTCCACGCACCACTTCCGCGCCATAAGCACCGATGTTCAGCCCAAGCCCCATGATACCAGTGGTGATAGGGTCGAAAGAAATGCCCACTAAAGGAAGCGCGTAATAGAGCCAGAACAATTGTACGAGCAGCGACGTACCGCGAAAAATCTCGATATAGATGATGGCAACTGTAGACAGGATCGGTCCACCGGCAAACCGGGCAATGCCAGCAGCAAATGCGAGTATAGTACCTATGGCCATCGAACTTAGCGCGAGGACAATTGTGATTTGAGCCCCTTTGAACAGGGCGGGAAGATATTCCGTCCAGTGCATATGGTCCTCTCCCGTCTAAGATGAGATGAAGTCTGCCAAGCCGTTCTCAAGCCTGGCAGACAGCAAAAACATTACTTTGCGTTGCAGAGGCCTGCTGTATCGACGGTGCGCGCGGCTTCAACGCTTTCTTCGCTAAGCCCATATGTCATCAGAATTTTCTCGTAGTCGTCAGTTTTCTTAAATTCGATCAGCGCCGTGTTGAACGCTTCATAGAATTCTTTGTCTTCCGGGCGGAAGCTGAATGCTCCAAAACTGCGCGCGGATTTTCCATCCACAACTGGATCGGTAAACGGGTGCGCCTGTTCAAGCTCCGGCGAGTTTTCAACGAGCTTTGCTACGGTCAATTCCGTGGCTGCATAGGCATCAGCGCGGCCGGTTTGAACCGTTGATGGTGCGTCGGCATTGCCTTGGATCATAACGATCTGGGATTCATCAATGCCCATACCATGCAGAAAGTCGATCTGATCGGCGCCAGAAACAATGGCAACCTTCAGTGATGGGTCTTTCTTGATGTCGTCATAGGAATGGATGTTTTTCGGGTTGCCCTTGGGAACCAGAAGGCCCTCGCCATAGCTTGAATTTGCGACGGTAAACTGGACCTGCTTGCAGCGATCCGGCAGGACGTTCTGCTCTGCTCCAACAAATTCAAAGCGTTTGGCCTTTAACCCCGGAATAAGCGAACCGAATGGGGTTACTGTCCAATCAATCTCCTCAATACCAAGTTTCTTGAAAACTGCTGCGGCAACATCCGGACCGATACCCTTAGCAGCGCCGCTGGCATCCATATATCCGTAAGGAACTTCGTTTGCGGTGGCCCCGCGAACAAAGCCCGCGCTCTTCAAGTCATCAATCGTGGTTGCCTGTGACGGGAGAGCCATTACAACGACAGCGACTGTCGCAAGCAGGGTAGAGATTTCAGTGAGTTTAATACGCATTGTGTTCACTCCTCTTTATGAATGCCGGTTGATTTTTGTTCCGGCTTGTCAATTGGCTGGTATTTATCTGCTTATCCTGAAGTGGGCTCTCCGCTTATGGTCGCGATAACTGAGAGGCAATCGCCCATCTTGATAAGACCTGGAAAGTGGCGGGCGGCAAGGATACCATCGAGGGCTGCACGATATTCCTGCGGTACTGCTCCCGTACGTGTCACCGAATGGACGCGGGCGATAACATCACCTTTACGAAGCTCAGCACCTAAATCAACTAAAGGCTCTAAAAGCCCATCCGTATTTGCAAAACCAAAACATTCCTGCGATGGCATATCAAGCCAGGTGGTCGGCGATAGCTCGACTTCGCCTTCCATAATTCCTGCATGGCGCAAAAGATTGCGAATACCACGTTTGGCGATTGTCGCCGTATAGGCTGAGATCGTGCCGCCACCAGAAAGCTCGGTCGTAACAAAGACTTTGCCTGCTTCTTCAGCTGTAGTGTCGTACATTCCAACTGCATCAATCTCGATCATCTGCATAGAAAAGGGTGCCGAAAAAGCTTTGACGGCGGCAAAGCAGCGCGCTTCCTGAGCCTTATCTGGCAAGGAATGTGCTGCTGCATAGGGTAGAAAATCCAGTGTCCGACCGCCCGAGTGAAAATCCATTACGATGTCTGCGGTGGGCAATAAATAGCGGGTAAAATAGTCAGCAATTTTTTCCGTAACCGAACCATCAGGACGTCCCGGAAAGCTGCGATTGAGATTACCCTTATCTATAGGCGATGTACGGGTACCAGCTATAAATGCCGGATAGTTCATCGCCGGTACAATGATAATGCGACCGGTAATCTGCTCAGGCTTTAGACTGGAAGCGAGATCAAAAAGTGCAACTGGACCTTCATACTCGTCACCATGATTGCCTCCTGTCAAAAGCGCGGTCGGGCCATCACCATTGCGGATCACACAGATGGGAAGCATTAATGATCCCCAGGCTGAATCATCTCTAGACCACGGCAGACGTAAGTGACCGTGCTGCACACCGTCGCGATTAAGATCAACACTCAGTGTAATAGGTGAGGGTCGGGACGGAGGGGATGCGTGCATCATCATGGCACCCTAATCCTTTACAACCAGCTTGCGTGGTACGTTAGAAAGACATTCGACACCTGTTTCTGTAATCACAATGCTTTCTGTTATTTCGAGACCCATTGTCTCAAGCCAAAGACCTGTCATGAAGTGGAATGTCATGCCGGGTTTGAGTTCCGTGCGGTCACCGGGACGCAGGCTCATTGTACGTTCGCCCCAATCGGGTGGATAAGAAAGCCCGATCGAGTAGCCGGTACGGTTGTCTTTGATGATCCCATATTTTTTTAATACGGCAAAAAATCCGTTAGCGATGTCTTCGCATGTGTTGCCCGGGCGTGCCGCTAAAAGGCCCGCTTCCATGCCCTCCAATGTTGCTTTTTCCGCATCAAGAAATGCCTGGGTGGGCTTACCGAGAAAGACTGTTCGGGAGAGCGGGCAGTGATATCGCTTGAAGCAACCTGCGATCTCGAAGAATGTGCCTTCGCCCGATTTCATAGGTAGATCGTTCCAGGTAAGGTGGGGTGCAGAGGCGTCAGCGCCTGATGGCAAAAGGGGAACGATTGCGGGATAATCGCCGCCAAATCCATCAACGCCACGAGTTCCGGCGTCATAGATTTCTGCGACCAGATCACATTTGCGCATACCCGGTTCGATCTTTTCGACAATTCGCTGATGCATTACTTCAACTATGCGACCAGCTTTGCGCATATAGTCGATCTCGGTCGGACTTTTGATTGCGCGTTGCCAGTTCACAAGACCCTGCGCGTCTTTGAATTGCGCGTTCGGCAAATGTCTTTGCAGTGCATGGTGGGCGGCAGCGGTGTACCAATAATTATCGAATTCGACTGCGATGGTTTTTTTACCCCAACCCCTGTCTTCAAGAATGGACGCAAGCAAATCCATTGGGTGTCGTTCCAGCGACTGCACATAATGATCGGGGTAGCCGATAATACTATCATGGCTGATCCAGGCAGTGCGCTTTGCGCCGTTGCCGTCCTGACCGCGCCCATACCAGAGTGGCTCACCGTCCATGGCAAGCACAACGCATTGGTGGACGTAGAACGACCAGCCATCATATCCGGTCAGCCAATGCATGTTGGACGGATCGGTGACGATAATGACGTCAAAGCCTGCCTTCTCCATAGCGCGCCGGGTTTTGGCAATTCGCTCGTCGTATTCCCCGCGGCTGAAATTGAGTTCCACACTCATTGGCTGGCTCCTGCGTTTTTGCTTGAATCAATCTTTGCACCGACATTGACAAGGATGGCGCGTTGTGTGGCGAGGCGGGCAATGGCGGTGTCCTGAACGCCAGTTCCAGTCAGGTCACAAACAGTAATGGCATCGGGCTCGCGTTTTGCTGTATCAGCATCAAGAATGATCTGGCCGAGTTCCAAAAGATTGGCTTCGGATTTGACAGTACCGGCCCTTATGGCGTGATGTAGTTCCCCAAGTCTGCTGGTCTGGTTTGTGCTATCCGCGACATAGATTATTGGGAGCTTGAAAATCGCAGGGTCGAGCTCGTTTTTATGTTCAGCATCTGAGCCCATCGCCGTGACATGCTGCCCTGCCTCCAGCCACTCAGCCATAAGGATCGGTGTTTGAGAAGGTGTGGTTGTTACGATGATATCTGCACCTTGACAGGCATCTTTGGCATCCGATTTAGCCGTAACGAAAAAGCCAAGCCTATCCATAAGCTCTTGCGCGGTGCGTGTTGCTTTTTCTGGATCGCGCGCCCAGATGCGCGCTTCGGTGATGGGACGCACCAGAGCAAGCGCCTGCAACTGGAGCTTCGCCTGCATCCCTGCACCAAAAATCGTTGCAATATGTGCATTCTCTCGGGCGAGATATTTCGCGGCAACTGCGCCTGCTGCAGCTGTGCGCATATCGGTTAGATATCCGTTGTCGAGCAAAAGCGCTTCAATCAATCCTGTCTTGGCGGAAAACTGGATCATTAGCCCGTTTGTGGATGGAAGGCCGATTGATGGATTATTAAAAAAGCCGGGGCTTATCTTAATGGCAAAGCTGTCTAAGCCCGGAATATAAGCGGTTTTGACGTCTACTTCCCCACGTTGAGCAGGAATGTCGAGACGTAGGATAGGCGGCATACTGACGTCGCCATCTGCAAGCGCACGAAACGCATCTTCCACGCAAGCAATGCTTTCAAGATCAAGAGATATGATCTCTCGAAGATCGGCTTCGGTCAGGATTCTCATTTCGGCCATCAGCCAGCCCTCAGATATTGGTTGTTCATGATTGCGCGGTGTTGCTCTGGATCGATGTTGCCTCCAGATATAATGATGGCTGTTTGTCCGGCAGGTCGAATTTTGCCGCTAACCAAGGCGCCTATACCAACCGCTGCGGCTCCCTCAATGATTTGCCCCTCTTGCAATGCGGAATGCCTTACACCTGCAGCGATTTCTTCTTCATCGAGAAGGATTACGTCGTCCAGCAACGCCCTGCACATCGCAAAGGTCCAGCGGTTGTTAATCCCGATGCCTCCGCCAAGAGAATCCGCCAGCGTATCCAGCTCTTCGACGTTGATTGGCTTGCCCGCTTTAAGGCTTGCATTCATCGCTGCCCCTCGCTTCATTGAGATGCCAATGATGCGGGTCCGTGGGCGCTTTGCTTTCATTGCTGCAGCGATGCCCGCCGCCAAGCCGCCGCCAGAAAGCGGTATAAGGACAGTGTCCACATCTGAAAGATCATCTATTATTTCAAGTCCGATGGTGCCCTGACCCGCGATCACGCGAGGGTCATCAAAAGGCGGAACAGCCTTCATGCCTTCTTCTAATACAAGGCGGGAGACTTCCTCCATGGCATCATCCTGCGACTTGCCAATAATGCGGATGTTAGCTCCCAGATCGCGTATCGCCTCGACCTTGTTGTGTGGAACAAGGGAGGACAAACATATTGTGGCATTCAGGCATTGAGCAGATGCAGCATGTGCAAGTGCGCGCCCATGATTGCCGGTAGATGCTGTGACAACTCCATTCTGCCGTTCATTTGGTGCGATGGTGAGAATGGCGTTGGTTGCACCGCGTAGTTTGAAGCTGCCAGTCTGCTGATGATTTTCAAGCTTGAGAAACACAGGGGCTCCTGAATGCTCGGTCAGGCTTTCTGAGCGCACAAGCGGCGTTCGTGCGATATGGCCTCGCAGCCTTTCGCGCGCTTTTTCTATTTCAAAAAGGCCAACATTCTCAGACACGTCTTCCGCCTCTCACTCAATCGCAAAAAATGGAGAAACGTTGCGCCGCTTGAGTTTTGGCCGCGCAGTAAACGAGCTGAAATTAGGCGCAAAGATACACCTTCTGCGAAACCGTAAGGCCGCGTTCTCGTTCCCCATATGCTTATTTTTATCGTTGAGACTAAGATTGGTAGACCAAATAGATCATGTCAATAATTATATTGGATCATTACAATTAAGATCTGAAATGACTTTCGGTGGCTTGCTCTTGAATGGTGGTGGCGACCATGCCAATGAGAGTGGAGCATAGACGCACTCACATTGGACCGGTTGAATGAAATCCGCACTCAAGCTAGACGCTGTTGATCTTCGTATTCTCGAAGCTGTGCAGGAAAATGCGCGGATCACTAAGATTGCGTTGGCCGAAAAAGTCGGACTGTCGCCGACCCCTTGCTGGCTGCGGCTGCGTAAGCTTGAAGAGGCGGGTGTTGTCATAGGCTATCATGCGCGTATCGCTTTTCGCAAAATTGCTCCCATCGCGCATATCATGGTGCAGATTACGCTCGGCAATCATCGTCAGAGTGATTTTGACCGGTTCGAGCGCGCGATCTCGGTCATTCCTGAGATTGTTTCGTGCTGGTCTGTCGGGGGAGGCGTTGATTATTTCCTGATGATTATGGCGCGTGACGTTGATGCATATCAACGCCTCATCGATCGCCTTCTTGACCAGAATATAGGTATAGAGCGCTATTTCACTTACATTGTGACCAAGCTGGTAAAAGACGAGAGAACTGGAACGCCGTTGTCGATCCTCGCAGACGATATCGAATAGTCTAAACGATCTGTTTAACCAACAAAGTTTAGACCAATCCTACTGTTCCCGAATGCGCATTTGGTCCGAATATGGGCTCAAAATATGAGATGTTTCTTCCCGAATTGGGAGAAGCACAATGAATGCTGTTCTGGATCATCCGACACAACATGACGGGCTTAACAGGCTTCGGGACAAACATCTCTTTCGCGAATTGAGCTATGTCAACGGCCGTTGGGTTGCCGGCAATAAGGCCGAGACTTTTGCTTTGTCTGATCCGGCTACGGGAAAGCGACTGGCGCGAGTGGCTAGTTTAAACGAAGTTCAAACCCATCTTGCTATTGATGCAGCTCAAGCGATTTTCCCGCAGTGGCGCAACAAATTGCCTCAAGAGCGGGCTGCGATCTTACGTCGGTGGTATGAGCTCATTTTGGCAAATCGCGAAGATCTCGCTTTGCTGATGACACTGGAGCAAGGCAAACCGCTGAATGAATCCCGTGGTGAGATAGACTATGGCGCTGCGTTCATCGAATGGTTTGCCGAAGAAGGCAAACGGCTTAATGGTGAGACCATAGCAAGCCACTTGCGCAATGCCGAAATGCTGGTGCGGCCAGAAGCACTGGGTGTTGTAGGGTTGGTGACCCCGTGGAATTTTCCAAATGCAATGATTACTCGTAAAGCGGCAGCAGCTATTGCTGCTGGTTGCCCGGTTGTAGTGCATCCTTCGTCAGAGACGCCGTTATCGGCGCTTGCATTGGCTGAGCTCGCGGAACGTGCCGGAATGCCAGCAGGTCTTTTCAATGTCATTACAGGAAAAGCTGAGCCAATTGTTGACGCATTGTGTCGGGATGAACGCGTGCGTGCAATAAGCTTCACAGGCTCTACGGAAATTGGCAAACTCATTGCCACAAAATGCGCAGCCACTCTCAAGCGCCTGGTGATGGAGCTTGGTGGCCATGCACCTCTGATTGTTTTTGATGATGCCGATATAGAGCGCGCGGTTGATGTTGCTATGGCTGCAAAATTTGCAACATCTGGCCAGGATTGTCTTGCGGCCAACCGAATTTTTGTCCAGCGAAGTATTCTTCCTGCGTTCACTAAAGCCTTTGGCGCACGCATACACTCTTTGAAAGTGGGCAACGGTCTTGATGCTGATGTCGAAATTGGCCCGATGATGCATAGTCGAGCCGTTGACAAAATTGAAGCGCATGTTCTCGACGCAGTCAAACGTGGTGCCAAAATCGAAATTGGCGGCAACCGTATTGAGAAACAATCTCTGTTCTTCGAACCAACACTGCTGACCAAGGTGCCCGATGATGCTGCAATCATGCATGAGGAAACTTTTGGTCCGGTCGCGGCAATGTCTGTTTTTGATGACGAAGACGAGGTGATCGGACGCGCTAATGCAACGCAATACGGTCTCGTCGCTTATGTCGTGACCACCAATGGTGCGCGCCAGCTACGCATGGGCCGCGCATTGGAATACGGAATGATCGCAATAAATCGCGCGAAAATTACCGGCGCTCCGATCCCATTTGGTGGCTGGAAACAATCGGGTCTCGGTCGCGAAGGCTCTCATCAGGGCATCGAGGCTTTCACCGAACTCAAATATCTCTGCATTGATACCGCCGCGTGAAAACGTGGCGATTAGAAAGGAACATGACCATGTTGAACAATAGTAATGAACTCACTGCCTGGGATCGCGATCATTTTTTCCATCCTTCTACACACATGGGAATGCACGCTCGTGGTGAAACTCCAATACGCGTATTGGAAGGTGGTGAAGGCGTTTACATCACTGATGTGAATGGTCGTAAAAGTCTTGATGCCTTTGCGGGGCTCTATTGCGTCAATGTTGGTTATGGTCGCACGGAAATCGCCGATGCGATTGCAGAACAGGCGCGTAAGCTTGCCTATTATCATGCTTATGTGGGGCATGGCACCGAAGTATCGATCACGCTCGCCAAAATGATTATAGATCGTGCGCCTGCGCATATGAGCCGTGTTTATTTTGGTCTCTCAGGTTCGGATGCCAACGAAACAAACATCAAACTGATCTGGTACTACAATAATATTCTTGGTCGTCCGGAAAAGAAGAAAATCATCTCGCGTTGGCGCGGCTATCATGGCTCGGGCGTGATGACAGGTAGCCTGACCGGCCTCGCAACCTTCCACAATGCCTTCGACTTGCCGCGTGCCCCGATCCTTCATACAGAGTCACCTTACTATTTCCGTCGCAAGGATCGCTCTATGAGCGAAGAGCAGTTTTCGCAACATTGTGCTGACAAGCTTGAAGAGATGATCCTGGCTGAAGGACCCGATACAATTGCAGCCTTCATCGGCGAACCAGTTCTGGGCACGGGCGGCATTGTACCACCACCTGCTGGTTACTGGCAAAAGATACAAGCTGTTCTGGATCGATATGATATCCTGCTTGTTGCCGACGAAGTCGTCACAGGGTTTGGCCGGCTTGGTAGCATGTTTGGTTCTGATCATTACGGAATGAAGCCGGACCTCATTACTATCGCTAAAGGATTGACCTCGGCCTATGCCCCGCTTTCGGGTTCGATTGTTTCCGATCGTATGTGGCAGGTTTTGGTGCAAGGATCGGATAAAATGGGGCCAATTGGTCATGGCTGGACATATTCAGCGCATCCGATCTGTGCGGCTGCAGGTATAGCCAATCTCAAGTTAATTGATGAGCTGAACCTTGTTGAAAACGCAGGCTCGACTGGTGTCTATTTCCGTAAGGCGCTAGAGGAGGCAATTGGTGGTCACAAGCATGTAGGTGATGTGCGCGGGCAAGGTCTGATGGCGGCGGTTGAGTTTGTCGATGATCGCGATGATCGTAAATTCTTTGACGCTTCGCTGAAGATCGGTGCACAGGTTTCGTCGGCACTTCTGGCCAACGGCGTCATTGCTCGCGCCATGCCGGAGGGCGATATCCTTGGCTTTGCACCTCCACTCTGCCTGACACGCGAAGAAGCCGATAAGGTCGTTGATGCAACGGCAAAAGCGATTACAACGGTATTTGCTTAATCGGAATTGCTGAAATGTAGTGGCTGAAGTCATGCTTCGGCCTCACTACACTCGAAAGTTTGACCCTCACCTTCTTATGCGATGGTGAGGATTTTCTTTTAAGAATGCAGAATTGTCGATTCATAGAACCCGCATGTCGATTGGTCCTAAAGCTATTGCTGATTTAGGCAAACAGATCAGAACATAAATGCCGATTTGAATATATTTCGGGGCGGTGGAATGACTGTTTTTGTTTTTGGGAAGAATAATACTCATATTCAACACCATCTTGGACAGGCAAACTTCGTTGTTCCTTTAACGCCTAATATCCAATTGAGAATGCAAGAGCTCAAGGCGTCGACCGCTATGCCGTGCATTCTTGCCAGGATCGCTATTGTAGCGGCTTTTTCCGGTCTAATTTTGTCAACAAGCCCGACGTCAGCCCAGCAGGTTTCGGGGCAGGGAGGAGCTGGTGGGCAGCATGCAATCAGCCCTCCTCGGGCAGGGGGCTCTGGGGCCGCTGCCACCTTTTATTCAGGTGGTGGAGGCGGTGGAGGCGGTGGAAAGAACGCAACCGCGGCATCCGGTGGTATCGGCGGGCATGGTGGAAGCGGGCCACATGCCCGGGGCGGAGGCGTGGGTGGGGCGAATAACAGCCCGGGTCACGACGGTACGAAGGGTGCGGATGGTGTCGGAAAAGGCTGGATTTGGGCACCAGGCAATTTCGGCCACGATGGGGGAAGTGGCGGCGGCGGTGGAGGTGGCGGCTCTCCATCGGCACTCCTATCGGGACTTATTCATAATATTTCCTACTCTATGGTTGGAGGCGTTGGTGGCACAGGTGGAAATGGTGCCGTTGGCGGGATAGGTTATTCAGCAGCATATTTCCCCTTTTCGTCATACTGGGATGGGACCGGCGGCGGTGGTGGTGCAGGCGGCGGCGGTGGTGGTGGTGGAGCTGGACTGTATTTTACATCGTCCACGCAAGGTTACCTGCCTGCCGATCAGGTTGCCGCAAATATTTCAGCCAATATTACTGGGGGCACCGGCGGCGATGGCGGATATGGCGGTGATGGAGGGGCTGGCGAAACCAGAGCGAGCAAGAATTATGCCGTTGGCGGTGACGGCGGTTCAGGCGGTAATGGCGGTAATGGCGGCGCGGGCATCTTAGCAGGCGGCTATATTGCATCCCTCTACCTTACAGCTGGCACGGCCGTTTCGGGTGGCAGCGGCGGTAAAGGTGGCAATGGCGGCTGGGGCGGTAACAGCGACTATGCCAGCAACTATAATCTTGGTAACGGCGGCAATGGTGGCAATGGCGGGGTTGGCGGAACTGGCATTGTATTGGGTGGCCTGAATGCGGATCATAGCCATATCATTCTGGGCGAAGGCGCAAGCGTTAAAGGTGGGCAGGGCGGAGACCGGGGATTTCGTGGAGACCATGGTTCAGTCCAGGAAGGCACGATGTCGCCAAGCAATGGCAAACCAGGTCTGGCGGGCAAAGGCGGTCAGGGCATATGGCTCAACTCTGGCGCCGACTTGCGAATAGATGTCGGTAAAGGCGCAGTTATTCAGGGCGGCGACGGTTCAACTGGCGGCATTGGGATTGAAGGTTCTGCATCCCAATCCATCGTCGGTGTGGCAGGAATAGTGTCCGGTGGCCTTGGTTCTGATGGAATACGCGCAAACGCTGTTTCCATCAATGGCACGGACAATGTGCTGCAGCTTCGCAATGGCTATCAATTGGTCGGTGAAGTCAATCTGGGCACTGATGTCATGCTTTCCTTGGCAGGTAGTGAGAATGCGACCTTTGATCTCACAACGATCGGAACCCAATATTTGGGTTTGAGCCGTTTGCTAAAGCAGGATGGAAGCACCTGGACACTCAACGGAAAATCCAGTTCACGCTTTGCAGATGTGAGCGTTAGTGCTGGCCGTTTGGTGCTGGGAAACCAGTCTGATTTACTATCCGACATCGGTTTTATTGATGGTGGTGAAGTTGCCGTCAATGGAAACGGCACTGCAGATTCCGCGAAATGGACTGTCGATCAGTCTCTTCTCGTTGGCAATATCAATACAGGCAGCCTTGAGATTTCCGATGGTGGCACTGTCAAAGTTGGAAAAGATCTGCTGATCGGCGAGAATAATTCTGTCTCGGGTATGGTCAATATTACCAGCTCGCAGTCGAAACTCACTGTAGGTGGCATGTTGGCCGTTGGCGATTCCGGTCAGGGAACCATGACTGTTTCTGACGGCGCACAGGTTCAGTCCGGTAAAGTTGCTATCGGACGAAACTCTGGTTCAATAGGCTCTGTTGTCGTCACTGGCACAGGTACAAAATGGACCGCGCAAGAAATCTTTGTCAGCGGCGGCAATGTCGATAATGATGGTGGACATGGCTCACTGACTATTTCAGATGGCGCGACCATCGGCGCTCCGCGTGGCTTTATTGATGTTGGTGATCATGGGGCCTATGGTGTTGTGAATATCGGCGCTGCCGAAGGAGAGAACGCAGTAGCACCAGGCTTCTTCGTCGGAAGTGATCTTCTGCTCGCTCCCTTTACAGACGCAGTCTTTAATCACAATGCAACTGACTACAGTTTTGATGCGTCGATATCGGGTTTTGCAAACCTCAAATTTCTTTCGGGAACAACGAAACTGACGGGTGACAGTTCGCTTTTCAATGGCAATGCGACCGTCACCAATAGTACCCTAGACATTGCCGAAAGAGCAAAACTCGGTGGTACGCTGACGGTCGGCAGTGCCGGTCTGCTGGAAGGTTCAGGCCAGGTCGGAACGACAATCATTAATGCAGGTGGCACTCTTGCACCGAGCGGCACGCGGTCGATGACCATCAATGGTGATCTCACACTGAATTCCGGCGGGGCATTTTTACCAAGCGATACAGCCTCACTCATCGTGAACGGCAATGCGACGTTTAATAGCGGCGCGGCTTATAATTACAATCTCGCCGTTGGTGGGATAGCGACCAGCGCAACAACTGTCGTTAACGGTAATGTTGCTTTGAATGGTACGACCTTGAATATCTCAGGTGAACCAGCAATCGGTTATCATCGCTTGATCTCCTATACAGGTAGCCTTACGCAGGAGAATGGCGGACTGAATGTAGGTTCAACGCCTGACACCACACCTTTTGGCTACAATTATGCCATCGACACTTCCGTTTCGCGGTCAGTTGACCTGCTTGTCAGTCCTCAGGGGCTGAATATTCTCCAGCTGTGGGATGGCGGCATTCCTGGTGGCAACAATCAGGATGGCACATGGAACACTGCAAGCCAGAACTGGTCAGACCCAATTGGCGGCACGGCTGACACAACATGGGGCCATGGCTATGCCATTTTCCGCGGGTTTGGTGGTCTGGTCACGATTGAAGGCGCTCAATCAGCGGTCGGATTGCAGTTTGCGGGCGGTAATTACAGAGTTGATGGGAGTTCGGGTGCGACACTCAATCTGGTAGGCTACAGCGGCCCCGATCTTGAAATCGACGTGCCCGAAATACGTGTCCTCAACAATGAAGGGGCTGTGATCAGCGCCGATATTACCGGCACATCAGGTCTTGAAAAAACCGGAGACGGCCTGCTCGTTCTATGGGGAAACAACACATATAGCGGCAATACTTACGTCAGCGGCGGCATACTTCAAATAGCCTCGATGCAGAACCTTGGTGCATCGAGCAATACTCTCATTATAGACAATGCCATGCTGCGAACCGCGAACAGCTTTGACATGACCCAGGCCATAAAGCTTGGCGGCGTGTCGACGATTAATGTTCTCCTCGGCGAAGAAATGAAGCTTTCGGGTGGCGTTACCGGCGATGGCATGTTGTTCAAGGATGGCGGCGGTACGCTTCTGCTCAGTGGAACTAACAGCTGGTCCGGTGGTACTTGGATTAACGACGGTACGTTGCGTATCGAAGAGGGTAACTATTCGGCGATCGCTTACAACTCCGACTATGTGATCACGGGCGGCTTGCTCGACCTCAATGGTATGGATTTGCGGATGCGTTCGCTGATCGGAAGTGACGGCGAAATTTCGATTAATGCTTCCACACTCACAATCGCGCAGGATACCGATACTATTTTCGCCGGAAGAATAACCGGCAACAACTTTGACAGCAATCTGATCAAAACCGGCAACGGAATGCTCGTGCTTACCGGCAATAGTTCTTATTACGGCAGCACCACAATTTACGGTGGCTCGCTTGCGATCTCCGATGCCCGGAACATTGGACTGAACTCTGGCTCTTCCAGACTTGAGATCAATAATAACACTGCGTTGATAACTCTTGCCGATATCGAGCTTAATCGTCAGATGACTTTGGTTGGAAATGCCACAATCAATACAATCTTCGGCACAACACTCGAATTAAGCGGCCCAGTAACCGGATCTTTGGGCACGCTCTACAAGGATGGCGCCGGACGGCTCATCATCTCTGGCAATGGCACCTATGGTCAGGGAACTGTAATTGCTGGCGGCATATTGCAAATTGGTGATGGAGGCACGACCGGCTCCCTTACAGGCAATATCGCCAACAACAGTCTGCTGACCTTTGATCGTTCAAACACCTATACTTACAACGGCGTCATTTCCGGAGAAGGCGCGGTTCTTCAGGCAGGCTTGGGGACAACCATCCTGACCGGCGATCACAGCTATACCGGCAACACATTCATCACTTCAGGTACGTTACAGGTCGGTAACGGCGGCGAAACCGGATCGATTGGCGGCTACGTGCTCAATGATGGCAAGCTCGCATTCAATCGCAGCGATGTTTATACTTTTTCAGGTCTGATCGTCGGCACCGGCGCACTGGTGCAGGCAGGGTCCGGCACACTTATCCTTGATGCCGATAATTACTATACAAGTGGCACGAGCATCGAGAGCGGCACGCTTCAGATCGGTAGCGGTGGCAAATCAGGCTGGATCACAGGCGATGTTGCCAATGATGGAACGCTGGCCTTCAATCGCTCTGACGCATTTGGATTTGCAGGGAAAATCAGCGGGACCGGCGGCTTTCAGCAGAAAGGCGAAGGCGCTGTCATTCTCACGGGAGATAGCAGTTACACAGGGGCAACCGATGTACTGGCCGGGCGGCTTGCCGTTAATGGTTCCATCGGTTCTTCGATACTGACAAGAGTGTACGAAGGTGCAGAACTTGGCGGCAACGGTACTGTCGGGCAAACCTTTGTCGATGGTGGCACACTTGCGCCCGGCAATTCAATCGGCACCTTAAACGTAGCAGGTGATCTGCAGCTTACCGCATCATCCACTTATCAGGTTGAGGTTTCACCGACCAATTCAGATAAGGTCAACGTTTCAGGACAAGCGGATTTGGGCGGTGCCACTGTCCAGGCTATGTTTGATCCGGGCGCTTACATAATGAAGCGTTACAATATTCTCTCCGCGAACGGCGGCCTTTCAGGCACAACCTTTGGCGAAGAAGTAACAACAGATCTGCCAGAGAATTTCGCCTCGCTTCTGCGATATGATGCCAATAATGTTTATCTTGATCTCGAAATGAGCATTGGTGGTTTGAATGTAAACCAGCAAAATGTTTCGACAGCGCTCGTCAACTACTTTGACGAGAACGGCCAGATTCCCGTCGCCTTCGGAGCATTAGACGCGGATGGGCTGAGCGCGGTTTCCGGAGAACTTGCAACAGCAGCGCAGCAAACCACCGTTGATGCTATGAGCCAGTTTATGAATACGCTTGCCGATCCGCTGGTAACGGGTCGAGCCGGACGTATCACAACATCACAAACAACGGATGCGAGCGCGTTTGAAAATCGCTGGAGTGTTTGGGGTGCTGGCTACGGTAGCGCTCGTTCAACCGATGGCAATGCGACTATAGGTTCGCATGATACTCGCGGTCGCGTTTATGGCGTAGCTGTTGGCGCGGACTATCTGGTTTCGCCCGATACGATCATCGGCTTTGCAGTTGCTGGGGGAGGCACCAAATTCAGCCTCGCAGATGGCATGGGTAGCGGCGACTCCGATCTGTTCCAGGTAGGTATCTACGGCAGACATAATATTGGCAATGCATATATCACTGGTGCCCTTGCTTATGGTTGGCAGAGCATTGATACCGAACGTACAGTTTCATTCTACGAAGCGGATCAGCTCAATGGCAGCTATCGTGCCAATTCATGGTCTGGGCGACTTGAGGCTGGCTATCGCTTTGAAACGCCATGGCTCGGCATAACGCCTTATGCTGCGGGCCAGTTTGTGAGCTTCGATCTGCCATCCTATTCGGAAAAAGCCTATGCGGGCAGTGACACCTATGCACTTAGCTATTCTTCTCAAAAGGAAACGGTTGGACGCAGCGAACTGGGCTTGAGCCTCGACAAGTCTATCGCACTTTCCGACGGTGTGTTTACAACCCGTGGACGCATTGCTTGGGCCCGGAATTTCAACAATGAGCGAAATGTTTTCGCTGCAATAAATGCCCTGCCCGGAGCAGGCTTTGTGGTCAATGGCGCATCGCAGCCCAAAGATGTTGGACTTGCCAGCATTTCAGCCGAGATGAGCTGGACCAATGGCCTTTCACTCGGAGCAGCTTTTGATGCCGAGTTTTCAGGTGCCAGTGCCAATTATGCTGGCAAGGGCGTGCTTCGTTACAAATGGTAGAAACGCGAGCTTGGGCTATTGTGGCCCAAGCTCTGCAGCGAGTTCGTGAACGCTTGAGCGAATATCATTGAACATCCCGAAATTAACGCGGTTTGCGACGACGAAAATACCGAGTTTACGGTTGGGGGAAAGTACCACATAAGTCATAAAGCCGCCGAGGCCGCCGCTCTTACCCAGAAGCATAGGTGTACCATTGCGTGGCATCGTTACAACCCAGCCGAGGCCCATTCCTTCCCCGCCGGTCACTTCCGTGCCAACGACACGTTCGAGGCCGTCATAAGGTAACCACATTGTATGGTCGAGCGTATGTGCTTCCATTGTTGCAGCGGTTGGATTGAGATGCCATTGCATCCACTTCACCATGTCATCGGCCGTCGAATAAACACCGGCACTGGCATACATGATGTCTGGTACGATGTTGTTCGGATCATTCTTGTTGAATGGATCAAGGCCAACCATCATGCGCTTTTTCTGCTCGTCGTTCAGCGCTGTTGTTGTGTCAGCCATGCTCGCAGCTTCGAATACTCTACTCTTCAGCAGGTCGGCAAAGCTGCTATTGCCTGCTTTGGCGAGTGCATCCCCCATAAGTCCATAACCGAAATTGGAATAGAGCGTGGTCGTGCCGGGCACGTAAGCAGGTGCATTTGATCCGATCCATTTCCAGTAATAGTCGCGATTAAAGGCATCAAACGGATTGTCGGAAGGTTTTGCGCTCGGATCTGCAAGCTCGCGTGGCAAGCCTGCAGAATGCGTGGCAAGATCAAGTAATGTAATTGGTTGACCCGTCAGTTTGACGCTCGCACCATCTGGAGCGTACTTCGCGAGCGGGTCTGTTAGCTTCAATTTACCATCGGCTGCCAGCGAGGTAAGCACATCGGTTGCAAACACCTTCGAGATAGAACCCAATCGAAATATCGATTTGCCGTTTGGCTCCGTATCGTTGCCGGGCACGGTCTCGCCAAAACCTTGTACGATACTTTCGTCGCCGCGAACCACTGCGATGGTGAGTGCTGGCGCGCCGGAATTGAGGAACAGTGCCATGCCGGTCATGGAGACGGCGTCCTTTAAAGCGAGGTCCTCAGCACTGGATTGCTGGGTCGCCATGACGACCAAACTGCTCGATATCAGCAAAGCGCGGATAAGGCTTGAAGTGCGATAGTCAAACGATTGGCTCGAACGCATGTTGATCCCCTGTTCACAAACTGGCGTCGCTATTTTGGTGCCGCAAGCATTGAAAACAAGCCTTGTCCCGAGCAATAACAGAAGGATGAATCAACCTGCCCGTTGGATGAGTGGTCTTTGTGTTTTGAATGTTGAATGATTGGGTTGTATTACACGCCAAGTCTTTCGCGTAATGGTTTACGATAAACGCGAGAAACTGGCCAAGACTGCTGTATGGCGCGCATTTTGATCAACCATTTATCCGGCTTGCTGCGATCAACATCCGAGATATGCAGAACGTTTACGAAGGCCGTGCGATGCACTCGGAAGAAGAGGCTTTCCGGTAATATGCTCATCCATATGCCAAGTGCGCGTGAATCAAGCACCATTGAACCATCGCTGAGCCAGATTTCACTGTAGTTTCCTGCAGACCGCACGCCGACGATGGTTTCAGGGCCGACACCACGCACAACCCCGCGTTTTCTCAGATAAACAAGTGCTGCTGTCTCGTCGGTGATTTCCGGTTCCGGCATATAGTTTTCGCGTGGGGCATAACGTGCCTGCGCAATAAGCCTTGCGCAATGAAACATGGCCTTTACCTCTGAGCCGGACCAGTTCTGGTATTCATGCGTGGTATCGAAGCCGATGATCCCGCGCAAACGCTCGTTATGAAAGATCGGGATGCTGAGGATGCTCTTATTGCCCTGACGAATGAACTCGACCTGTATCGCCCGCGCTGCGCGGGGCAGATTATGAACATTGTTGACCGCAACAGCACTGCCCGCTGCAAGATAACGATGCAGCCAGGCTATCAGTGTTGTAGGTGTTTCCTGAAGCTCTTCTAGATAAGAGGTTGTTTCAACGCGGCACCATTCATGCGTATTGCGAAAACGCAGGAGATCTTGTCCATACTCGATCATCCAGGCTCGATCTGCACCGGATACATTGCCAACAAAGCGAAGAAACTCGGCTATTGCAGTGTCGATAGGGAGTTTCAGAAGATCCATCGCACAGGCAAAGGGCCAATCCAGAGCTGACGCGTCTGCGCAGTCTGCTTCCGAATAGATACGGTAAGACTCACCGATACTGTCCAAACTTGGCCCCGAAGTTTGTTTGTGTTGCCTGGTGTTCTGATTGTTGCCACCTTTTTGCACGCAAGACTGTGCTGAGGTGATCTATGGATAGGCTTGGTATTATCCATCTTTTGACAATAATATCCAGAATTTTGGCTGAAATTTTTATGAAAAATTCCTTTTATTACTGAAAATAGACTTATCGTTACATATTTAGGCGTTTCTCTATTTTAAGTTGCATGGCGTGTTTCTCAATTTGGCTGTCGGCTGTGAATTTTCGAATTCAACCCTTGCGGATGTGAATATTAATGTAATAACATTACAAATATTGGTTTTGACCATGTCCCAATTTTGAAAGAATGCCTGCGCTGATGACTGACGCCTGCCTGACTTTTCGCGATCTAACGCTTGGCTATAACAGCCACCCGGCGGTTCACCATCTCAGCGGTGCAATCCAAACTGGCTCACTGACTGCGATTGTCGGCGCTAATGGCTGCGGAAAATCGACCTTGATGAAGGGTATTGCCGGTATTCTTCGCCCCATGGCGGGAAACTGCATCGTCCAGGAAGGAAAGAGCATTGCTTACCTGCCGCAGCAATCGGAACTTGACCGTTCCTTCCCCGCACGCGTGGTTGATCTGGTAGGGCTTGGTTTGTGGCCCAGGCGCGGGCTTTTGGGCCGTCGTACTGCCGATGACCGCAAGGCTCTGGCTGATGCGCTGATTGCGGTGGGGCTCAAGGGCTTCGAAAACCGTTCGCTTGATAGTCTGTCTGGCGGTCAGCTGCAGCGTACACTTTTTGCGCGTGTTCTGGTTCAGAATGCTGATCTGATTTTGCTGGATGAACCATTCAATGCAGTCGATGAAAAGACGGTCGCTGATCTGATAGAGCTTATCAGGGCGTGGCATTGTGAAAAGCGCACGGTGCTGGTGGTCGCGCATGATCTCGATCTGGTGCGTGACCATTTTCCGGACGCATTGCTGCTGGCGCGCCGACCGGTTGCCTGGGGTAACACACGCGAAGTGCTGACATCAGAAAATCTTGCACGCGCCCGGCATTTCAACGAAGCATGGGATGAGACGGCGCATTGGTGCTATGTGGGGAACACGAAGCATCAGGAACATGCCGCTCTGTCGGGCAGGGAAGCCACCTGATGTCCGCAATCCATGAATGGCTGATAAGCCCGTTTCTCGAATTTGCCTTTATGCAGCGTGCCTTGGCTGGTGCGATCATGCTCTCGATCAGCGCTTGTCCGGTGGGTGTGTTTCTGATGCTGCGACGTATGAGCCTGACTGGTGATGCGATGTCCCATGCCATACTGCCGGGTGCTGCTGCAGGTTTCCTGTTTTACGGACTGGAAATTGTCCCCATGACGATTGGCGGAATGATTGCAGGCGCCATCGTGGCACTCTCCGCAGGCGTCGTGTCCAGACTGACAATACAGAAAGAAGATGCCTCCATGGCTGCTTTCTATCTGATTTCACTGGCGATTGGCGTGCTGCTCGTCTCCATGCGTGGATCGAGTGTTGATCTCATGCATGTTCTGTTTGGGACAGTATTGGCACTCAATAATGATGCGCTGGTTCTCATCGGATTGGCTGCGATTGTGACCTTATCCGCGCTGACAATTCTCTGGCGGGCATTGATCGCGGAGTGCCTTGATCCGCTGTTTCTGCGTTCAGTCTCGCGGCTAGGTTCGCCTGTGCATTTCATCTTTCTCGGGCTTGTGGTGTTCAATCTCGTTGCAGGTTTTCAGGCGCTGGGAACGCTGCTTTCGGTGGGGTTGATGATCCTTCCTGCTGCGGCAGCGCGGTTCTGGGCAAACCGGGTCGAGACAATGTGCATTCTGGCGACATTGTTTGGATTGGCAGCGTCGCTGTTCGGTCTACTGTTGTCTTACCACCTCTCTCTGCCATCAGGACCGGCAATCATCCTGTCTGCCGGAGGACTTTATTTCGTGTCGGTGATCGCTGGAACGCGCGGGCTTTTGCTCACGAGGCGAACCCGGCGTGCGCATAGAATAGCTTAATTGAAAGAAGGACGAACCAAATGATGAGGCAATGGAAACTTGCCCTTGCGACCGGTATTGCGGTCGCGTCAATCTGCTTGCCAGCCATGGCTGCGGACAAGAAGCTGAATGTCATCGCAAGCTTCTCCATCCTTGGCGATATGGCGCAAAAGGTTGGCGGAGATCGCATTGAACTCCGCACACTGGTCGGTCCAAATGGTGATGCACATGTTTATGAGCCCAAGCCTTCAGACGCTATTGCCATGGCAAAAGCTGATGTCGTGCTGGTCAACGGGCTGCAGCTTGAGGGTTTTCTGTCCCGTCTCGTTGAGGCGAGCGAAACGAAAGCAGTCATCCTCGAAGCAACCAAGGGTGCGAATATATTGCGCGATCCGCATGGCGGTCACTACCACTATTACGGCACAAAGGCTGTGTTCCACGAAGCGCCCTTTGATCCGCACGCATGGCAGTCGGTCGGCAATGCCAAGGTCTATGTGCAGAACATTGCCGATGCATTTTGTGCGGCAGATGCGAATGGTTGCGACACCTATAAGCAGAATGCATCTGCCTATAAAGCTGATCTCGACAAGCTGGATACCGAAATCAAGAATACGGTCGGATCTATTCTGCAGGAAAAGCGCGTGGTTGTCGTCGCTCATAATGCGTTTCGATATTTTGAGAATGACTATGGCATAAAGTTCCTGTCGCCACAGGGCGTCTCGACGGAATCTGAAGCGTCAGCTGCCGATGTTGCTGGCGTGGTTCGTGATATCAAACAAGATCACGCGTCAGCAGTTTTCGCAGAAAACATTGCCGACTCCCGGCTTGTCGAACAGATCGCATCTGAATCTGGGCTCAAGCTTGGTGGTGTTCTCTATTCGGATGCCCTGTCTGCCGCTGATGGTCCAGCCGCGACTTATATCGACATGATGCGGCACAATGCCGAAACCATTCGCAACGCAATCATCCCCCAATAAGCGCAGCTCATATCACTACGGCTGTGACTTTGAATGTTATGTAATATCATTAAATAGGAGAGTTCTATGAAGAAGCTTATGCTGACAGCCTCGGCGATTGCCATGGCAGCGGTTTTGGCTGGCGGAAGCGCGAAAGCAGAGGATGACGTAACCGCATGGCGGCTCTTTGTCTCGGATCATGCACAGCCTGTCGTCAACGTGATTGATGCGCTTGATGGCGACAAGCTTGCCAGCTTCAAGGTGAAAGGCCCGGCTTCGCTTTATCGCAGCGAAAGCGGTGAGACTGTTTATGCTGTGCAGGGTGCTGACGGCACAGTTTCAGCGATTTCATCGGGAATTTCGTTCCACGATCACGGCGATCATGCAGATATCGATATCGATGATGCAAAGCTTCTGGACGTATCGCTGACGGGAACGAAGCCTGCGCATTTTGTCGAACGTCAGGGTAATATAGCTCAGTGGTTCGACGGTGAAGACCAGGCACGTTTTTTCACCGAAAAGGCCGTTGAAGATGGCAAGCTGGATGTGAAAACGGCCAGCGTTGGTGCTGCACACCATGGCGTTGCCGTTCCTTATGATAAATATGCCGTCGTCACGATCCCAAATCCGGACGATGCATCCAAGCGTCCGATCGGTGCGCGAATTGTTGACTTTGATGGGAATAAGGTTGGTGACGACGTTGCTTGCCCCGGCTTGCACGGTTCTGCCGGATCGGGAAGCATTTATGCTCTTGCCTGTGATACTGGCCTGTTGCTGATCTCGCAGGACGGCGACAAGCCCGTCATCAAGCATCTTCCTTATGACCCATCGCTGCCTAAAGCCAGCGCATCAACTTTGATCGGCGGCAAGGGTCTGCAGTATTTCGCGGGCAACTACGGACCTGACCGTATCGTTCTGGTTGATCCATCTGAAGCGGATGGTGGTTTCCGTCTCGTGCAACTGCCGACCCGGCGCGTGCATTTTGCTGTCGATCCGGTGCGTCCAAAGTTTGCCTATGTCTTCACGGAGGACGGCCAGCTGCACCAGATCGATATTCTTAAGGGTGAAATCATTCATTCCATCAAGTTGACCGAGCCTTACTCGATGGATGGTCACTGGAGCGATCCGCGTCCGCGCATCGCCGTCGCGGGAGACAATGTTGTGGTGAGCGATCCTCTCCAGAGCAAGCTGCATCTCGTCAATGCTGTTTCATTTGAAAAGGCTGGCGATATCAAGGTTGAGGGCAAGCCTTTTAATATCGTTGCGGTTGGTGGTTCCGGCAAGGTTCATGAAGGCGAAGAAGGCCATAACCACGAGGGACACAAGCACGAGGAACACAAGCACACAGAACATAAACACGACTGATAGTTTTACCTATCTCCGTCCGTCGTGAACTTGGCCCGGCCTTAATGGTCGGGCTCTTTTTTAATAATTGATAGTGACGATCACCGTGTCCGTGTAGGTGCCCGAAGTGGGCGTTGTTTGTGGTGCAACGCGGCCATAAATAGTAACATTTTGCACTGCCCCTGTTCCGGTGCCGGGAACGATCTGGTTCGCAGCGCTGCCCCATGCCACGGTGCGGGCAGCATTTGAGTAAAGTCCATAGATGATCGCATTTGACCCAAGTGTCATTCTGCGCTGTGTAGGCTGAGCATTGCTCAGGCCACCACTCAAAGCAATGCTATATGGCAGTCCAAGTGTGCAGTTGATGGTCAGGGTGCCCGTTGCATCGACGTTGTTGAGGAGATTACTCTGTGAGCCGAAATTGATGTTTGTTGCGGAAACGGTGCAGGAGCGGTTGATGTTTGCCTGAACGGTAAAGGTTGGTTGAATAGGGTTGTCTACAACCGTCGAGCAGTCAGGTGCTCCCAACAGATAGCGAACATAGTTTACGCGCGCTTGCCCACCAGCAAATGTTGATAAGTAAGTCCCTGCGAGTTTCGATGCCTGCGAGCCCAGAATACGACCATAAATCGTGCGGGTTGCCGTTCCCGGACCTAGGATAGGAGCGACGACATCAATTGGAGGTACTGTTCCCAAAGTCGTGTTTGTCGATGAGCCCCACGGGATCGTGCGGTTCGCATCCTGATAAAATTGATAAGTCAAATTATTAGTGCCATTCAACATCAGGCGATTGCCGCCAGAACTTCCGCCGCTACCGGCGTCAAGGTTTGGGCACAAGCGCATAAGAAGGGCGAGATTGAGTGAACTCGTGCAGGTGACACTCAATGTTGCAGTTGTGTCCACCGCAGCACCTGACTGGAGATTGACGGTGCCGAAATTCATGTCGGTGATGCTGGCCGTACAAGTTTGAGCGAGCGCTACACTCATACCTGTCAGGCTCAGGAATATCGTGGCAATGATCGTCAGAAATTGTTTTCTCATTGGTCTTTCCGGCACACGGCATCAGGTATTGTGGTGCGTCCGCTTGCAGTTGCAGGGGCATTGAATATGACGGTGCAGTTTTCACCGTTTGATTGCTGTACGCTGAGCGTATTGGAACTGGCTGCATTCTCGATATAGACCTGTCCCTCATAGCCAACGATTGTATCCTCGCTACCGTTGAGCTTAGCGGAAGCGCCTGTTTCAATATATTCGCCTGCCTCGTCACGGATGGTCACTAGAACCGGGGTGTTCTCGGCAGAGACATTGAAATCAACGACTGCGCCGCTGCGATCACTTGGACGAACGACCTGGCGGGTTGTTTCAACGCTGGCATCAAGCGGCAGGTTCGAAGGGTCGATCGAGATGGCATTGGCCTCATAAGAACGGAGGTCCGTCACCAGGAACTTACCGCGCTTGTCGGTTTTTCCAATGGGGCGGTTTTCGTAAAACACTTCAACGTCAGGCGCGCCAACATCCACCACGCTGAAGGCATCATCGACGCGGTTAGACAAGAACACGCCGCCGCCAGCCGCGATAATCGAGCCTTCAAACTGCGCATTCGCCCGTACATTATCGTTATATTTTTCGACGCCTGCTTCCGCGCGACCGATAGCGCTGCGGTAGCTTCCGCTCGCCGCCACGACGTCGTTCTGACCATAGGAACCTCGCACGCGCCAGCCCGTGCTTCCAACGACTGGTTGTTCTGATTTCATCAGCTCTGCAGTGACACTGGTGCCTTTATCGTCTGAGGATATGCCGCTTGAGGCTGTGATGTTGCCGTCCAATGTCCATGACAGGCCCGCAAAGACACCAAATGATCCTTTGCGTTCCAGATCCGTGAAGGTTGATAAAAAGACGTTGCCTTTGTGCCCGATCCCCTTCGTTGCTGTCATGCTGAGGATGCGCGATTTGTCGAAGTCTGCTGTTTCAAGCTGCGCATAGGAGAAATTGAGGTTCATATTCTCAAATATCGGCGGCAGGGAAACCGATGCCTGATCAAGCGATCGCGGAGGTTTGGCACTATAGATTGTTGAAGGAAGTCCGAACTTTGCGATGTCGGCGGTGACGGAAGCGATATCGTTGAAATCACCGAAAGTACGCTGAGTTCTGGCAAAAAACTTGATGTCCCAGAGTTCGGCTTCAAGACTGGCTGCAACCTGATAGCCTGTCTCGTCACCAAAACGGCTGGCAGATGCAGCTACGGAGCCAATGCCGAAAGTGCCGATATTGAAGACGCCACCTGCGCCTCCATTGTAAAAATCTTCGGCACCTTCGACATGGGCTTCGAGGGTCAGTTGATTGGTGAGACCATAGCGCAGTGTAGCTGAACCAACGGGCCTTTCATCGTAATCATTTGACTCAACGCCGTAATAGCGACGCGCAAAGCCTATTTCAGCGGAGAAATCTGCCAGCCCCTTCGCCAGAAGGTCAGAGGATGCATAGAACGGGGTTTCCGAAACCGTTTCGCGGCCAAGTGCATCGCGAACAACCAGCCGTGCGGTGCCTGAGCCGGTAACGATCGGCAGATTGGTGATGGAGAATGGACCGGACGGCACCGAGCGTGACGCGCGCTGGGCATTATCGACATAGACATCGACAGTTGATGGAACTGCTGCCGAACCCGAAAGCTCGGGCAAGGGCATCGTCACCAGATCAGGGCGAAGAGTGAAATTGCGGCGTATCTGTATGCCACCCAGACGGGTAGGACGGGTCCAGGAAAGGCCGCCGGAGATGATGTCACCAACATTATACGTCATCAGGCGATCTGGATCGGAATAAGACCAGCGCGTATCAAGGCGCGTCGTACCGAAGTTTTCTGCATCTGACGAGCTTAGAATTTGCGATGAGGTGAGAACGCCATAGGGTCCGAATAATCGGCCTTCAAGCAAGCTGGAAACACCCTGGAATGATGTGAGGTCGTCCCATTTCGGGCCGCCAGTCGAGCCATAGATGGTGTAGTTGACCAACCCTCCCATATTGCTGGTTATGACAGGCTTTTCCTCCTCTTCTGTGGGCGGAACGTCGTCAGCTTGCGCGTCGATCACGCGCGCCGCACGACTTCCCTCCACTGCGTCAAAGCTCACAGTCTGGTTTTCTTCATCATAAGTCGCCACCACACCGGGTAGCCGACCTATATCAACCCAGCCATCCTCTCTTGTTGCTTCTTTCGCAGGCTTGATGCCCACATTCTTCAGTTGCTCTGGCTCGATCAAAAGGAGCCCGTCGGGTGTTTGACGAAAGGCAGCAATCAACTCACTAGGCGAACCATTCACGAAGACTTCAAGTTGCAGCTCCAGAAATTCGCTGTCAGAATGATTTAATTCCGCCAACGGGGGTGGCAAATCCTGAGCCGCAGCCTTCGGAAAGGCTGAGAAGATCGTCAGACAGGCAATCGTCAGAACAACAAGGTCAACCGCCCCTGGCGTTCGCTTGAGCATTAAACGAGCCAGCTTCGCTTTGTGCCGAGATTATCAGCGAGCCACCACCTCGATTGCCACCAGTTCCCGGTATGAACCAGGAAGCGCTGGAATTACCCAAGACGTATCCAACAAGTCCCTTTTGCTGTGCGACTGATGCGCCGCCTTTGCTTTTTACAGCCAGATCGGAAACGCGCAGTCGTTTGTCGCCGGTATTGCGTGCTGTGATCTGATAGCCGCCCGACTTAGGCTGTGCGCTCCAGGCAACTGCGGCCCCTGAATTTTCTGGCGGCGAGAAAAATACCGGAATGGAATGCCGGACAACGAAGGTAACGGTCCCGGATTTTTTTCTGGAAGCACTTGGCAGTTCATCGACAATCAGACGATAGCTTTCTTCGGCCTTGACCGGGCGCTTGGATGTACGCACTACGCGAACCATATTTTCACCGCCCGGCTTGAGCTGCGAAATTGGCGGGCTTACTGCGACATCGGTGGCCGGGGTATAGGTGTCAACGCCGTTGCTCTGGCTCCATTTGAAGATTCTTACCTGCACGCTGATTGGGCGTTTCGCATCATTGGATATACGTACGCTCGATGCTGCCGTCGGCGCGCTAAGATCGACAAGCACCGGTGAAACACGCAACGATACGCTTTGCGAAAACGCAGGAGTTACGTGCAGACCGGCAAGTAATGCCGCCGCTAACACTAGACTACGCATGATATTTTTCCTTTATGCTCAGTACGTGATCGTCGCCGTTACCGTATCGGTATAGACGCCCGGCGCGGGGGTGTTCTGAGGTGGCACGCGGCCATAGACAGTGAACTGTTGCGGTGCGCCGGTGCCAGTTCCCGCGAGTGTGTTGGTGCCGACAGTCGTGCCCCAGACAGTGTCTCTCGCAGCTGTCCGATAAAGAGAATAGGTAACTGTTGCGCCGCCAGTGCCTGTCATAAGGCGATTGGTAACTGTTGCGCCTGAGCCGCCGCTGCCAGCACTGAGTGCCAGATTAAAGGGCGTGGTGTTTGTGCATTGCACTGTAACAAGACTGGTCGCATCGGTGTTCGTCGTGAGCACCCCATGAGAGCCAAAATCCATGTTGGTCGCTGAATTGATCTGGCAGGCGCCAGCAATCGTTATCTGCACTGTAAACTGCGCAGTTGTTGTCTGAGCAAAGACGATTGACGGAGATAGAACTGCCGCCGCCAAAGAAGCTACAAGCGTACTAAACTTAATACACATATTCCCTCCTGTATGCCGAAAACAGACTGATATCAGCCGTCCTCCGATGTTGTTCGCATCACAAGTATATGTATCTATTTCACTTCACTGATTTGGAATTCTATGGGTATTCCAAATCCATATCAATGTTCATTTGGTGGAATTGTTAGAAAATTTTATATAGCAATCATGCTGGTGAATATTGGTGCAGTTTTCGTTAAAATCATTAGCTTTTGCAGTTTTTATTCAACTTAAAATGTCAAAATTAAACAATAAAAATCGATATTGTACTATTTATAGATGTTCATATTGACTTGGATTTTCGTTTGTAGGCTTGTCTTCACGTAAAGAAAAGAAATTTTGTCATGTGCTGATCGGGCATCTGATTCCCTTTACTTGCAGTGGGTTGTGAACGCTGATGTCATCTGACTGTCACGCAGGCGGAATAGAAGCGCGCAAACCATTCAGATTGCACGTTTATGTTACATGAAACCAAAATACACGCGGATGTTGCTGTAAAGGCAGAAGGTTTAAGCCTCGCCTATGGCAGCAATACGATTCTCAAGAACATTGATCTGGCACTGCCAAAAGGCCAGACGCTTGCGCTGCTTGGCCCGTCAGGATGTGGGAAGACAACTCTTCTGCGTCTCGTCGCCGGTTTGCTTGCGCCGACCAGGGGTTCTGTCACGATCAATGGTGTGCAGGTTGCTGATGCGGCGAGCGGTCGTTTTGCGCCGCCTGAAAAGCGTCACCTCGGCATGGTGTTTCAAGACTACGCACTCTGGCCGCATATGTCGGTCTATGGAAATGTCTCGTTTCCGCTCGAAATGCGTGGTGTCGGGCGTGCCGAGCGCGAAGCGCGTGTGAAATCTGCACTCGACCGCGTTGGTCTTACTGGCTTCGGTGATCGCTCGATCAGCGATATGTCTGGTGGCCAGCAACAGCGTGTGGCGATTGCGCGTGCAATCGTTGCCGAGCCGGGCCTCGTGTTGTTTGACGAGCCCCTCTCCAATCTTGATCGTGAATTGCGCGAAAACATGGTTAGCGAAATCGGCCAGCTCGTCGCCAATCTCGGTCTTACCGCAATTTATGTGACGCATGACCAAAGCGAGGCTTTCTCGCTGGCGCATCAGGTTGCAATCATGCGGGCGGGTGTTATCGAACAGCTTGCAGCACCCGAAATGCTTGTCGCGCAGCCTTCTACGCCAGCAGTTGCGGATTTTCTGCGGCTTGGCTGTGTGATGCCGGTTGAGCGCGCAAATGCTGGCTATCGCATAACGCATACGGAAATCCACCTGTCGCACCATGCCGCGCCCGCAATGGCGACACATGTGCTGTTGCCGTCACGCTCGGTTCGCAGTGTCGAAATGAGCGACGCATCTATTCCGGCTACCGTTCTGCGCACGCAGTTCCGTGGCGATGGGCATCTCACAACAGTCCGCATCGGTTCGCAGCAAGGTCACGAACTGACCTATCTCGATAGCGCTCGTCATTCTCCGGGTGTTCCGGTGGGCATTGCAATCGATGCGGAACAGCTTCGCTGGTTCGCCTAATAACTCTTTCATCTCAGGCACATCTCAGGAGAGATTAATGAAGAAGTCCCTTTTCGGTGCAGGCATGGCATTCGCAGCCGCTTTGCTCGCAAGCACGGCCGCTTTTGCCGACATCACCGTTTATTCGGCTGGTCCTGGCAAGCTGATTGAAGGTCTGGCCGCTGGCTTCACGGCCAAGACCGGCACGAAGGTTAATGTCTTTCAGGCAACCACCGGCAAGGTCATGGCTCGTATCGAAGCTGAAGCTGCCAACCCTGTTGTCGACGTTCTGATTTCGGCTTCTTGGGACACAGCAACCGATTTCGCCAAGCGCGACTGGCTCGTGGCTTACACAAGCCCGAATGCTGAAAAAGTTCCTGATTTTCTGAAGAACGAAACCGCTGTTGCACAGGGCGTTTCTGCTCTTGGTATCGCATGGAACCCGAACAGCAAGACGCCAAAGCCAACCGAATGGGCCGACCTTGCCAAGCCGGAATATAAGGATCTGGTGAACCTGCCAGATCCATCGCAGTCGGGCGCAACTTTCGAACTCGTTGCAGCTTTGCAGGCGGAGCAGGGCTGGGACTTGTTCAAGCATCTGCATGAAAACGGCGCGGTTGCTGCCGGTGCCAATGCAGAAGCGCTGAACCCTGTGCTTCAGGGCGCGAAAGCTGCTGTTTTTGGCGCTGTCGATTACATCTCGCTTGCAGGCAAGGCTAAGGGTGAAGCCATTGACGTGATCTTCCCAACATCGGGCACCGTCATTGCGCCGCGTCCGGCCATGATCCTCAACTGGTCGAAAAATCAGGACGAAGCCAAGCAGTTCATCGATTACATGCTTTCCGATGAAGGCCAGGAAATGGTTGCAAAGGCCTATCTGATGCCTGCACGTTCGGACGTTGCTGCAAACCGTCCTCTGATCAGCGATCTCAAAATTCTGAAGATCGATGCAGAGGCTGTTTACGGCAAGCGTAACGAAACGCTGAAGGAGTTCAACGCGATCTTCGGCGCGAAGAAGTAATGAACGGGCGGCTCTCCTCACTTGTTGAGGAGAGCCGTTTCATTTTGTTTTGTTTTTAAAACGCTGCCTTTTCCAAGGCGGCGGGAATACCGCAGAGGCAATCATGAGTGCTAAGACCGCTACCGCTGCAAATCCGCTTGGGCTTGTGGCCGTCATAGGCCTTGCCATTGTCGTCGCGGTTCCGTTTATTTTCATTGTCCTGCAGGCCATTTTTCCGCAGATCGGGCAGGGCGTGTTCAGCGCGCCTTTTGTGCATTTGCCTACATTGTTTGAAGACCCAAAGCTTCTGCGCATGACCGGAAACACCATTTTGCTCGGTGTCAGCGTCGTCGTGCTGTCGGCTATCATCGCAGTGCCGCTCGCCGTGTTCCGGGCGCTTTATAAAGTGCCGTTTGCGCTGGTCTGGGACGTGCTGATGCTCGTGCCCTTCATGATCCCGCCCTATATTGCGACGCTTGGCTGGATCATGACTTTGCAGCCGCGCGGTTATCTCGATCAGCTTGCTGGCTTCAACCTCGCACCGTTTCTGTTTTCGCTTGGCGGTATGACATTCGTGATGGCGCTCAACACGTTTCCGCTGGTCTATTTCGCGGTGTCACGCACGATTGAAGCGGTCGGCGCACGCTATTCCGATGTGGGCCGTGTGTTTGGCGCGTCGCCGTGGCGTTCGTTCTTCCGCATCACGCTGCCGTTGGCAACACCGGGACTTGCAGCAAGCTTGTTGCTCGTATTCGCTTCGGCAATCGAGGAATATGGCACACCAGCTGCACTTGGAAGTCGTTCGGGCTTCGACGTGCTGGTAACGGAAATCGACCTTCGCATATCTGACTGGCCGATTGATCTTTCGGGTGCAGCTGTGTTCTCGCTGGCACTGGTGTTGCTATCGCTCGCGGCTTTCATGCTTCAACGCTGGATTTTGACGCGCCGTTCTTATGTGACGACTGGCGGTAAACCGCAGAACAAAGACAAACGCGATCTCGGTGCGTTCAAGGTTCCTGTCATCATCCTGTTTGGTGTGGTTGCATTTGCTGCAACCGGCGTGCCGCTCCTTGCCATTCTCGCAACGGCCATGTCGAAGACCATTTCCGGCGGGCTGACGCTGTCCAATCTCGGTTTTGATAATTTTGCAGATATCGCTGGCAACAGCGCGGGCGCTATGCGAGCGCTTACCAACAGTCTTTCATTGGGTGTCGCAAGTGCACTTCTGACCGGTTTGCTGGGTGCTATCGCTGCCTATGCAGTTGTGAAAATGCGTTTCCGTGGGCGTTTCTGGCTGGATGTTCTAACAGTGCTGCCAAATTCGCTTCCCGGTGTTGTTGTTGCGGTCGGTCTTATCCTTGCGTGGAACCAGCCATCACTGCTCATTTCGCCTTACAATACGCCGCTCATTCTGCTGCTTGCCTATTGCTGTATCTTGCTGCCGCAGCCAATCCGTTATGCAACGGCGGCGTTTCATCAGATTGGTGATAATCTCGAAGCTGCGGCGCGTGTCTGTGGAGCAAGCAGTTTTACGACTTTCCGCCGCATAATGCTGCCACTGATCGCGCCAAGCTTAATTACTGCGATGCTGCTGGTCTTTGCGGTGGCAACGCGTGAGCTGGTTGCTTCCATTCTGGTGGCGCCTGTCGGTATGCAGACGATCTCCATCTTTATCTGGCGTCAGTTTGAACAGGGATCAATTGGACTTGGCATGGCCATGGCGTTCATTGCGATCCTGTTGACGACACTGCTGCCGCTTCTGCTTATGGGACTGCTCAAGCGCACAGGTTTGGTGAAAACCTAAAGCGGTTCTTGTGGAAGCCGAATTTCCAGAACCGCTTTTTTTCTTTCGTTTTCGCATTATCCAACGCAAAACCGCTTCGGACTTTTGCTGGAAATGCTCTGCCTGTCGACAAATTGCGTACAGAGATTTATTCTTTCAGCGCGTCACAGAGTCCGTGGCGGGCTGAAAGGAATAAGCAATGTCTCTCACCACCCAATATCCAAGCATTTCCAATGATGAGCGGCTGGAGCGTATCGACGTATTGCGTCGTCGTCTTAGCGAAACAAACATTGGTGCCTTGCTGCTTGGGTCGACCGAGAGCCTGCTTTATTACACGGGCCTTGTCTGGCATTCGAGCGAGCGACTGCTTGGTGCAGTGATTACGCAAAGCGAGATTGTCTATATCGTTCCGGGTTTTGAGCAGAGCCGTGTGGAAAGCCTACCGCATTTGGCTGGCGAAATCCGCATCTGGCAGGAAGAGCAAAACAGTGCAGCCCTCGTTGCCTCACTGCTGAAAGCCGGTGAAACGCTCGCCGTTGACGATGCTGTACGGCTCTTTGTTTATAACGCTTTGCGTGGACAAATTGGTGCTGACCGTCTTGTGGATGCTGGCCTGATCATTCGTGAACAGCGTATCGTCAAGTCGCAGACCGAAATCGACATTATCAAATATGCCATGGGTCTGACGCTGGAAGTGCATCGCCGCGCGCATCAGTTTATTCGTCCGGGCATAGCCGCCTCCGATGTCGTGCGCTTTATCGACGAGCAGCATCGCGAGTTGGGCGCTGGTGGCGGCTCGACCTTCTGTATCGTTTCCTTTGGCGAGGCCACCTCTCTGCCTCATGGCGCGGATGGCGAACAGTTCTATAAAAATGGCGATGTTATTCTAGTGGATACCGGTTGTCGGATCGATGGTTATCATTCCGATCTGACCCGCACCTATATGCTGGACGAGCCGACAGCCGACTTTGAACGCATCTGGACAATTGAACGGCAGGCGCAGCAAGCCGTGTTCGATGCTGCGAAGATTGGTGCTGCCTGTTCCAGTCTCGATGATGCCGCCCGCGCCGTGCTGGTCAAGCATGGGTTGGGGCCAGATTATCAGCTCCCCGGTCTTCCGCATCGTGCGGGGCACGGTCTGGGACTGGAAATCCATGAAGCACCTTATATTGTTCGTGGTAATCAGTTGCCGCTTCAACCGGGTATGTGCTTCTCAAATGAACCGATGATCGTCGTGCCGGGACAGTTTGGCGTGCGTCTGGAAGATCATATTTACATGAGCGCTGAAGGCGCGCAGTGGTTTACGCAACCCGCCAAGGGACCAACCGAACCATTTGCGTGATTTTTGTTTGTCGCATTATCCTACGCAAAACCGCTACGCACTTTTGCTGGAAATGCTTTAAAGGAGATGCCGATGACGGAAAGCGATACGAACGCCATCCCTGAACGCAAGCGCGGTTCTGGCGGGAAAATGGTCTATGACCTGCTGCGCGATGAAATCCTCGATCTGGTGCTGCCTCCCGGCAGCCCGATCGACGAGGTACAGCTTGCAGAGCGGTTCAAAATGTCCCGTACTCCAATCCGTGAGGCTTTGGTGCGGCTGGCAGGCGAGGGCCTAATCGACACCCTGCCAAATCGCTCGACCATGGTGTCGAACATCGATTTCCTCAACATGCATACCTATTTCGACGCGCTGACTTTGATGTATCGCGTCACAACCCAGCTTGCAGCCAAGAACCATCGCCAGGAAGACCTGGACATCATCGCGTTGCATCAGGCCGAGTTCACCAAGGCCGTGGAGGCGCAGGATGCACTTTTGATGATTGCGACCAATGCGGAACTTCATCTTGCAATTGCAGAGGCTGGGCGCAATCCCTATTTCACTAGCCTTTTCAAACGTTTGCTGGATGAAGGTCGGCGCATTCTGCGACTTTATTATCAGTCCTATAATGATCAGTTGCCCCGCCGCTTTGTGGAGGAGCATGAAGAAATGATCGCAGCAATCGCTGCACGGGACATGAAGCTGGCCGAACAGCTGGCTCATGAACATGCAGAACAGATCGTGCGTCAGGTTCAGAAACTGGTAATGCGCGATGACCGTCTGGAAATAAGTTTGTAGCCCCACATAATTTCTGTCGACAAATAAAATACAGACTGATATATCAGTTATAGAGGCTGACAGGCGGCATTGCGTCGCCAGTGCTTCAGTCACTCTGGTTTTGTTTTGTTGCATTTTCCGATCCACATCGCTTCGCGAATGACGGAAATGCTCTGAGAGGAGTTTTAGATGGCTGCCAATATCTTTTCCGGCGTGATTCCGGCTCTGATGACCCCTTGCAAGGATGATCGCACACCCGATTATGATGCGCTGGTGCGCAAGGGTAAGGAACTGATCGCCGCTGGTATGTCGGCTGTCGTTTATTGTGGTTCGATGGGCGACTGGCCGCTCCTCACCGATGAACAGCGCATGGAAGGCGTTGCACGCCTGACCGCCGCTGGCATTCCGGTTATCGTTGGAACCGGCGCTGTGAACACAGCCGTTGCCGCAGCGCATGCAGCACATGCACAGAAAGTTGGCGCCAAGGGCCTTATGGTCATCCCGCGCGTCCTGTCGCGTGGTTCAGTGATTGCAGCGCAGAAAGCGCATTTCAAGGCGATCCTCTCGGCTGCACCTGATCTGCCTGCCGTTATCTACAACAGCCCTTATTATGGCTTTGCCACTCGCGCGGATCTGTTCTTCGCTTTGCGCGCAGAGCATCCGAACCTCGTTGGCTTCAAGGAATTCGGCGGCCCTGCCGACATGCGTTATGCAGCTGAAAACATCACCAGCCGCGATGATGATGTCACGCTGATGATCGGTGTTGATACGGCTGTGTTCCACGGCTTCGTCAATTGCGGTGCAACCGGCGCCATCACCGGCATCGGCAATGTTCTGCCGAAAGAAGTCATTCAGATGTGCAAGCTGTCGCAGGCTGCAGCTGCGGGCGATGCTGATGCACGCCAGCGTGCGCTTGAACTCGAACAGGCGCTTGCTGTGCTTTCATCCTTCGATGAAGGTCCGGACCTGGTGCTCTATTTCAAGCATATGATGGTTCTGAAGGGCGACAAGGAATACACGCTACACTTCAACGAAACAGATGCTCTTTCCGACAGTCAGCGCGGCTATGTCGAAGCGCAGTTCAACCTGTTCAACAGCTGGTATGCCGAGTGGAGCAAGCTCCCGGGTGCTGTTCAGAAATACGCGGCTTGAATATAGCCTGAAAGTAAAAAGCCCTCCTTTCGGAGGGCTTTTTTGTATTAGGAGATCGCATCCAACCCTTTTTCCAGCAGCAGATCAAGCTGATCGATTTCCGCTTTGGTAAGCTTGACGCCTTCGCTGTCAGATTCCGCGCGTGCCTTGAAGCGGCGTTGTGACGGCAGGCGCGCGCCCTGACCGACGATTGCCTCAAAGAATGCTTCCGCACGGGCAAATGGATCGCCGGGGCGGCCCTTGGCAAAGGCTTCCGGTGAAAATGCAATGATGAGTTCGCCATGCACTGGCGACAATGTGGTGGTACCAAGGAAATCGAGCACTTCGGGGCTGGTCAGGTCGCCGATCATGATGGCAGCAAGCAGTTCAACCATCGTGCTGATCGCGGAACCCTTATGTCCACCAAACGGCAGCATTGCTCCCGCAAGTGCTGTTTCCGGGTCAGTTGTTGGGTTGCCTTCCGCATCCAGCGCCCAGCCTTCCGGCAGTTGTTTGCCTGCGCGACGATGAAGTTCGATCTCGCCACGCGCCGCAACAGAGGTCGCAAAGTCAAAGACGTAAGGCGATGTTTCCTTGCGTGGCCAGCCAAAGGCAAAAGGATTGGTGCCGAGCAATGGCTTGTTGCCGCCGGTGGGTGCCACGGTTGCATAACTCGGGCACATGACGAGTGCGGCAAGGCCTTCGCTCGTCAGCGCTTCAACTTCAGGCCAGAGTGCCGAAAAATGCGTGCAGTCATTGATGACAAGCGCCGCGATACCGTTTCTACGCGTGCGTTCGGCAAGTGCTGGTACGCCAAGTTCGAAAGCCGGGTTTGCAAAGCCGAAATTCGCATTGACGCGCACGATGCTGGAGGCTTCGTCTTTCACGATTTCTGGAATTGCGTCTGCTTTTACCTTCCCGGCCTTGACTGTGCGAAGCGCACCCTCGATACGGTATATGCCGTGAGATTTGCAGTGATCGCGTTCACCCGCAACAATCACACGAGCGACGGCCGCAGCCTGTATAGCGTTCAACCCTGCTTTACGAAAAATCGCCTCTACGCGTTCGTGAAGCGTGGCAATGCTCAGGATGGTAGTCTCGCTCATCATGCGTCTTTCATGGCTGCGCCTGACGGGAGGGGCCCACAGGCAATTGATATCTGCGCACACACTGTATACAAACATTTGGGGTATACAATCATTAGGCAAGTGCAATTTAGATGCAGCCGGATACTGGCTTAATTGCACGTCGATTTCTACAGGAGGATGTACGAATGGCATTTACGCCCAAAGGAAAACACCTTGTTGCTGGCGAATGGCTCGACGGAGCCGGCACTTTTGAATCTTCACCAGCAAGTGGGCCTGCTCATTCGTTTGCAGTCGGTACAGTCGATCTGGTGAATCGCGCCTGCGAAGCAGCCGAAGACGCTTTCTGGTCTTACGGTTATTCGACCCGCGCCGAACGCGCTACTTTCCTGCGTGCAATCGCTGATGAAATTGAAGCACGCATTGCTGATATTGTTGTGATCGGCTCGCAGGAAACCGGCTTGCCGGAAGCGCGTCTTCAGGGTGAAACCGGCCGTACTACCGGCCAGCTGCGCCTGTTTGCCGACCATATTGAAAAAGGCGATTATCTTGATCGTCGTTTTGACGCAGCGCTTCCTGATCGTCAGCCAGCGCCACGTCCTGAAATCCGTCTGGTTCAGCGTCCAATTGGGCCTGTAGCGGTTTTCGGTGCATCGAACTTCCCAATGGCATTTTCGACTGCCGGTGGTGACACCGCAGCAGCCCTCGCTGCCGGTTGCCCTGTGGTTGTAAAGGGCCATTCAGCACACCCGGGAACGGGTGAAATCGTGGCACAGGCTGTTGAAGCAGCTATTGCCAAGACGGGCGTTCATCCGGGTGTGTTCTCGCTCATTCAGGGCGGACGCCGCGATGTCGGCCATGCGCTGGTTCAGAATCCAAACATCAAGGCTGTTGGCTTCACCGGTTCGCTGGCTGGTGGTCGTGCATTGTTCGATCTTTGCGCAGCACGTCCTGAGCCAATTCCATTCTTTGGTGAGCTTGGTTCGGTCAATCCGATGTTCCTGCTGCCAGAAGCCATGAAAGCCCGTGCTGAAACGCTCGGACAGGGCTGGGCCGGTTCGCTGACCATGGGCGCAGGACAGTTCTGCACTAATCCTGGTATCGCAGTCGTTCTTGACGGAGCTGATGCAGATACCTTCACAACAGCTGCTGTCGAAAGTCTCAAGAAGGTTGCTCCGCAGACCATGCTGACCGACGGTATTGCCCAGGCCTATCATGACGGCAAAGAGCGTTTTGAAACGCGCAATGCTGTTAAGCCACGGTATGAAACCGAGTCATCGGGCCGTCAGGTTTCGCCAAATCTGTTTGAGACCACCGGCGAACGCTTCCTGTCCGATCATGCGCTTGGTGAAGAAGTGTTCGGCCCTCTCGGACTTGTTGTCCGCGTGGGCTCGGTCGACGAGATGGAAAAGCTCGCACGCGGCTTTGAAGGTCAGCTGACCACGACCATTCATATGGATGGTGGTGACATCGCCTCTGCACAGAAGCTGCTTCCAGTGCTGGAACGCAAGGCAGGTCGTGTTCTCGTCAATGGCTTCCCGACCGGCGTTGAAGTGGTCGACTCGATGGTTCATGGCGGACCATACCCGGCATCCACCAATTTCGGTGCAACCAGCGTTGGCACGATGTCGATCCGTCGCTTCCTGCGCCCGGTTTCCTATCAGAACTTCCCGAAGGAACTTCTGCCAGAAGACTTCGCGTAATCGCGTAAATACAAAACAGAAAGCCCCTCTATTGGAGGGGCTTTTTTATTGGTTATTCGTAAAGCGCTGCGGCTAGTTTTCGGATAGCCTCGGCGGTGCGCGGACCAAATCCCAGCATATATGGCCCCTCAAGCACGACGAGCGACTGGCTTTTAGCGGCTGGAGTTTGCTGCAAGGCTTTGTGCGAGAATACCTCTTCGCGGGTTGGCCCGCCATTTCCGTCTGAAAGCATCAGAACGACGTCGGGCTCAGCCTTGACCAGCCATTCTTCCGATACAGGCTTATAGCCGGAATAGACGGACAGCGGATTGATCCCGCCTGCATAACGGATGAAAGCATCGGCAGCCGTATCACTGCCGGCGCCGCTCAGACGTGCCAGGCCATGAAAGAAGACCACTTTCTTTTGCTTCTCTGCCGATATCTTGCTTGCATAAGCCGTCGCGGCATCAAAATCGTCGATGACTTTCTGCGTCAGAGCATCACCTTCTTTTTCGAGGTCGAGGCGTTTTGCAATGAGCCCGATCTTTTTGACCAAGCCCGCACGACTGTTATCGACCGGAATATAAAGAATCTCGACTGCTGACTGGTTGAGCACATCGGTTGTTTCCGGTGGCCCAATGTCTTCGGATGCAATGATGAGATCTGTGTTGAGTGTCAGGATGCCTTCCGGCGACAGGCTGCGGCGATAGCCGACATTAGCTTTCGTGGCAGTCTCGGCTGGGTATTTGCTGCTGCGATCAACCGCGATGATCTTATCGCCTGCACCCAGTGCAAAGATGATTTCTGTGACATCCGGGCCGAGCGAGACAATGCGTGATGCCTCTTTGGTTTCCGCGAGTGCAGGTGCCTGCTGAAAAGCGAAAAAGACCATCAATGTGAAGAGTGATTTTGCGATGCGGGCCTGAATATGATTGGAAAAATGCACGATTGTTTGATCCGATTGATACCATGAATTCGATCAATCAAACTTATTTAACATGAGTAAATTAATCAAGTTAAATGAAGTGCTGTAAATCATACCAAGCTTTAGGCTTCAGCTGATGGTCGCTTTCGAATTGCGTCGAGAATACTTCTTTACAAGACGGAAGCTTTGCTTGTGAGACGAACGGCCGGAAGAGTCGACCAATGCGGATAGCGCTCGCGCATAATCAAGTACAAGGCCCGGCGTCCAGGCCATGGATTCAGCACGTTTACGCATCAAACCCGCTGCCCACAACTCAGGAAAAACGATTGCCTGTAAGGCTCTGAAAACCGGCCATCTATATTCGCGATAAACACCTTCGAGAGCTGCATCGAGAGCATCCGCAACGGCGCTGGAGCAGTTTCTGTTTGTGAGATTATAGGTGTCGTTAGCGCGATAATGTTTCCAGAATGCGCGTAGTCGAGCTGCATCGATATTTTTGATCTCAACTTGAACCGTTGAAGGGCACCATTCAGTTGATTCAACTTCATAACTCGGGAGAAAGCGACCGGGTACGTTGTTATCCGCGGTAGCTCGCAAAGTGCGGCTGAACTCGTCGGGATTGCGGTCGATTTCGGCAGCGGGATAATGGCTGATGTAAAGATCAGGGGACATTTCAAGTGCGGCATGACCGGTCGAGATAACGCCGTTGCCGTCGATGGCAGCAATATAACGGTTGATCGCTCGCTGACGGAGAGATGTCATTGCTGTACCAGTTGGCGTCCAGACATGAACGGTCAACTGCTTGCGATTTCTGGCATTGCGCTTTCTATAAAGCTGTGCGGCACGGTGATTGAAAGGATTGCGGCTCAGAATGCTTGTGAGTGATGCACCATCCTCGAGGCGCTTTATCCGGAAGGCTATGTTCAGAAGCCCGATGCCAGTTAGTACAAGTACCGCGCCGACATTGGTGCCAACCGTACCTTCATACCAGGTAGGCCAAGGCTGAAGCGTTGCGATGGCCAGCAAGACTTCGACGATGCCGCCGATCAGCCCTACTTTCCAGCGTGGATAACGTACAACCCAAGCGCTGCCAATGCGGACTATGCCGTCAATGAGGAAGCATAGTCCGAACAGTATAGCGAGCGCAAAATTGCTCGCCGGTGTTGAGCTAATAATCAATATGCTGACGCCAAGGAGGGCTACACCCTGCACGATACGCATTCTTCGGGCCGTGCCGTAACTGGCAAAGGCTGCAAACAGGCACAAGGCGGCTTCGGGCAGGAGAAAATAGCCAAATAGGCGTGCTGAAATAACTGTTTTGCCATCCAGAGCATCGATGATGATGAGCGCTCCGCCGACGATCCAGAGGATGGAGATTGCAAGCAATGTCCTCCAATGCCGCTGTATGATCTCGCGACCAAGCAGAAGAAACAGTATCCGTATCACCCCACCACTCCGAAATCTGTTTATGTGACCTTTAATAGACAGAATGTTTGGTAGGTTTCAATGTAAAAGAAAACTAAAATAGACCCATATTTATTGGCGCTATTTGTTGATGCATTTTTTCTAGATGAGAAGAATATGCATTCAACAAAAAAGCCCCGAAAACGGGGCTTTTTGAATTTTCAAAACATGTCAACTGATCGCTCGCCCGATCCATATGAGAATGCAGGCACCTATGAAGCCCGCTACGAGATAACCAAGCCATCCGCCAAAGGATACGCCAAGGAAGCCGAAAATAAAGCTCGCAATAGCAGCGCCGATAATACCCAGTATGATATTCATGAATATGCCGGTATCGCTATTCATGAAGTTGGATGCGATCCAGCCTGCAAGGCCACCAATGATAATTGCTGCTATCCAGCCTATACCTGCGTCACCCATTTCAGTGCTCCCTGTCTGACAAGATAATCATTGATATGTATCAGGTCATTGTTTCGACAAGGGGCGCTCGCGAACGCCAACATGTTTTCAAGTAACGGGTCTATGGCTGTTTCTTTTGCAACTAGCTGGCGAGTCGACTTGTGAGTAGCTGTTCCGCTTTTTCACGTTCGTTTGGCATCAGATCGATCCGCTCAAGCCGTTCGTCCAGCAGAACAGGTAACGTACCTTCTGCGCGGGCCACGGCCAGGCCAAAAGTCTCGTTAGTCTTTTCATCATAGTAAAGATAAGGCGTCTCGGTCTTCGCGAAGCTTGAAAGAATAGTCCGCTTCTTATGAGCCTTTAGCAAAGGAGTATAACCAACTTTGACGCGCCCCATACTGTCTTTGCGCGAGACAATCTTTGCCCAGCAAAGCTGGAGCGGTGATGCTATCTTCGCTGCGGAAATGGCGCTCGAAATTTGGAGAAAGCGTTTAATAAAGAGGATGACGCAGCCAACCATGATACCAACAAGCACAACGCCTACGCTTAGGCGATTCCAGAATTCATCGAGAGCTAAAGTAAGTGTCGCATTGTCTGGGTTGGATTTTTGCACGACGACGTCTGTTTCATAATCACCACTCGACAGACTTACAAAGGAAAAGTCGACAGTCTTGAGTTTTGTCTCCCCTTCGTAACGATAAGAAAGCGTGGCTTTGCAATCGGTGATCATCTTTTTGCTGCGGCAGCTTCCATCAAAAATGGTGGAATCTTCAATAATAAGAGGGTCGCTCTTGATTAGATAATCAGAGTAAAGTCCCGGTCCCCAGACAACCGTTACAACAACTGAGATGATTGCGAATATGATTGCCAGTAATAGCAATTTCCATCTATCCGCAAATCCATGCTTTTTAATTTGAATTGGTCGGACAGGGATAACGCCAGACAAATCCGGCAATGTGTAATTGTCACTCATAGATTTAGCATCTTTGGTTATTGGGAGGAAGGATGTGTCATCTAGCGGACTATTAGCTCGTACTTGAATGAAATTATCCAGATATCCAGTAACGTAAGGTTACGGCCTTTATATTTACGGGAGCTGCGAGTGCTCATTTCTCGTGGATATTTGAATGTGGATTCAACTCATGCGTGCCTGCTGCTTTGCAGAAAGGTTTTATCGGAACAAAAATCTCATCCCGTGCATTTCGGTCGTGACAAACACGTCATAATGCCGTTTCGGAGAATGAATATGCGCCGTTTTATCCTGTCTGCTGCCGCTACAATTGCTATCGTGTCGTTTGCGAATGCCCAGACCGCTACGATGACTGAAGAAACGGAAACAGAAGTTTTTGTAACAGCAAAGCCAACGGATGTTCTTAGCTATAATCTGATTGGCCTTAGCATTTTAAACGGCGACAATACGACGATTGGTGAAATCAAGGACTTGATTATTTCTGGCGGCCACCTTTCAGGATATATCATATCTGTAGGTGGTTTTCTGGGAGTGGGGGAAAAGTATGTCGTTGTTAGCCCAGAAGCAGTAGATATCACTTATTTTGACGATGAGAAAAAATGGTCCGCAGTTATGAATTCGACCAAAGATGAAATACAGAAAGCACCGGAATTTAAATACGAAGGTCGCTGGGCTAAGTAAGGGTGTTGATGTCTGGAGGAATGAGTTTTTCTAACATTTCGACATGCACTTGAACGCTTAAGGAACAGTTCACCACTTTCCTCGTTTTCCCAGTGGGAGTGATGGTCGTGTAAACCGAACGCGAGGGTATAGAAAACACGAGTATTTTTTCGGTTTCTTCCTGTGGCCAACGAACTGGCAGCCGAGTTCTTGTCCTCTCCGGCCGTCGCTCTCTTCTCCCACATGAACTCAAAATTCCTCACTCGGGTTCTTTCGCATTAGAAATTAATTAGCGAGATCTGAAAGATTTAGCAGCTGGCTGTAAATGCTTTGGGCGCTCATCGCATTGCTATTTGTATTTTTACATCGGTTGGCCGAGCTGCATCGGCATGCGAGAAGGCCTCGATTCTTTCGTTAAAATTATATGTAGCGGATATCTTTCAACCTACCTGATTGACGGTAATTGCGATCATGTGAAGAATGTCATCGGCGCTACATCCGCGTGAGAGGTCGTTGGCGGGTTTGGCAAGGCCTTGAAGCACGGGGCCGATTGCTTGTGCTCCGCCGATGCGCTGCGCAATTTTATAGCCTATATTGGCGGCCTCCAGATTGGGAAACACAAAGACATTTGCATTACCTTTGAGCGGAGACTCCGGTGATTTCGCATGACTGATTGCTTCAACAAATGCAGTGTCGAATTGCAGCTCCCCATCAACACAAAGATCTGGTCTCCTTGCACGCACAGTGTTGGTCGCCTGAATAACTTTTGATACGCGTTCATGTGCGGCGCTGCCACCCGTCGAAAATGAAAGCATCGCGACCGCCGGATCTTTTCCGGTTAGCTGTTCATAAGAGTCTGCTGACTGCATGGCAATATCGGCTAGTTGGCCGGAATCCGGCTCGACCACAAGGCCGCAATCCGCAAAAATGAAAGCCCCTTTTTTCTGATGATATGATTGGCATAACAACATCAGAAAAAAACTCGAAACAA